>OFFX01001381.1_pt1 | contig 17361 bp, 22 predicted proteins | sample 1521511 | NCBI WGS metagenome assembly OFFX01 (sample SAMEA3504125, study PRJEB24116) | mouse gut metagenome | biome: mouse gut; feature: mouse-associated habitat; material: faeces | place: Denmark | collected 2011
GTTCCAACATGGCAAAGAGCGGTATGAACCCCAAGACGCTGCAATACCTCATGGGCCACTCGGATATTGGCGTCACGCTGAACACCTACACCCATCTGGGCTTCGAGGACGCGCAGGCGGAGCTGAAACGGGTCGCCAGCGGCGGGTAGTAAAACGGGATAAGCCCCCTTAATTTACTACCGTTCCTACTACTTTCAGGGTCAAAAATGTGCTATTTTATGCCGGGATATGCCAGGAGAATGAACGGAAGAAAATGCCGCAAAACACCTGCAAAGCCCGAAATATCAATACATTCAAGAGGTTTCAGGATATGACAAGAATTTTATTCGTCTGCCACGGCAATATCTGCCGCAGCCCGATGGCCGAATTTGTGATGAAAGACTTGGTGAAAAAAGCCGGACTGGAAGCCCAGTTCCACATCGAGTCCGCCGCCACCAGCACCGAGGAGCTCGGCAACCCGGTCTATCCCCCGGCTCGGCGCAAGCTGGCCGAGCACGGCATCGACTGTGCGGGCAAAACCGCGCGGCAGCTTAAGAACAGCGACTATGACGCCTTTGACCTGCTGATCGGGATGGATCGGGCCAACCTGCGCAATATGCACCGCATCTGCGGCGGCGACTTCGCCGGAAAGCTGCACCTGCTGATGGACTACACGGATCACCTCGGCGATGTGGCAGACCCGTGGTACACGGACGACTTCGAGGTGACCTGGCGGGATGTGCTGGCTGGGTGTCAGGGACTGCTGAAACATCTGCAATGATGCACGTAATATGGGGCGCCTCATGTTGAATTGCTGCGACTATGACGCGATAACACTTTACCATTCGGGCGAATTAAATTCCCGATATAAAACCGATCTGTCCGGCAAGCTGGAATGCATGGAGCGTATTCCATACGGAGCTCAGATAACGGACAGTTTCCAAGACGGCGCATATCAAACATTCCGCACCATGGAGCCAATCGTACTCTACCGTGTGTTTGGACAGTACCGGGGCAGCGAGCCCGCCCCGAAGGGCGCAAGGCTGAACGGCGGTTTTGCGTCAACGGAGTTCGCAGAGTCCATCATCGACGCCAAGCTGCGGCTGGCCCTGAACCCCGCCTGGGCCAACACGAAAATGTATGAGGCAAGGCTCACTGTTCCCGCGGGCGTCACGATCAGCATCGGCACCGTGGCAAGCGTAGTTTTGAAAACGGGGACAGTTCTTCCCGGCGGCGCGGATCAAGTCCTTCTGCCGCAGGGATGGCCGGAAAGCTGGATCACAGGCTACCGCCGTTTGACTGCCAGACAGCTGCAATCGCCACCCTATTTCTCTCCCCAAAAGCCTCCCGAATACGACAGCAAAGAAAACCTGTACCGCATGATATGTCCGGCCTGTGGGTGCGGGGAGTGCCGGAAGCTGCCGGAGGGGGAACAGTTCACCATCACAGGCAGCAAAGGGAATCCGTATGTGATGCAATATGCCTGTCTGAATCCAGACTGCCAATATTATTGGTGAGTATAGTATTTACAATGAAGATCAGGAGGGAAACTTGATGCGGAAAAATTTTGGGGCCAAGCCCTACACCTACCCCCAGCCGGTATTCATCGTGGCCGCCTACGGCCCGGACGGAACTCCCAACGCCATGAACGCCGCCTGGGGCGGCATCAGCGACACCACCGAGCTGTCCCTGTGCCTGAGCGCGGGGCACAAGACCACCAAGAACATCCTGGAGTGCAAGGCGTTCACCGTCAGCATGGCGGACGCCGCCCACGTGACGGAATGCGACTATCTGGGCGTGGTGTCGGCCAACGATGTGCCCGACAAGCTGGCGCGGGCCGGGTTCCACACCACGAAAAGCGGGTTTGTGGACGCGCCGCTGATCGACGAGCTGGCCATGGCGGTGGAGTGCAGGCTGGTGAGCTACGATCCGGATACCGGGCATTTGGTGGGCGAGATCGTGAACGTCAGCGTGGACGAGTCCGTCCTCACTTCGGACGGGAAGGTAGATGTGTCCAAGCTGGATCCCATCACCTTTGACCCCGTCAACAATGCCTACCACCGATTGGGCGAAAAAGTCGGGAACGCCTTCGCGGACGGGCTGAAGCTGAAATGACGGACTATCCGACGCTGAACGCCCAGCTTTCGGCGCTGATCCGCGGGATGCCCCACCGCGTCGCCAACCTGGCCAACGCCGCGGCGCTGCTCTACCACACGCTGGACGGCCTCAACTGGGCAGGGTTCTATCTTTTAGAGGGCGATACCCTGGTGCTGGGCCCCTTCCAGGGCAGGCCCGCCTGCATCGAGATCCCGGTGGGAAGGGGCGTGTGCGGAACCGCCGTGGCGGAGGGCAAAACTCAATTGGTTCCGGACGTCCACCAGTTCCCCGGACACATCGCCTGCGACAGCGCGTCCAACTCCGAGATCGTGGTGCCCATTCGGGCAGATGGGAAAATCGTGGGGGTGTTGGATCTGGACAGCTCCTACGTTGGGCGCTTCACTGAGGCGGATCAGGCGGGGCTGGAGACGTTCGTGAGGGTGCTGGAGACAGAGCTATGGGCCGAAAACAAAAGCTGACCTATGCCTTGGGCGGCTTTGCCTTGGGGGTACTGCTGACCTGTGTGATATGGCTGCTGGCGGGCAGAGCCGGTTCCGGCACCGCTTTGGAGAGCGCCCCGCCGGAAGCCGCGTCCACTCTCCCCAGCGCGGAACCGGGCGAAGCCACCCCGCCCGGGACGGGCACGGCAGCCCCGGAAAGCACCGCCACCGCCCCATCGGAGAACCTGGCTAACACCTGGGACAGCGCCGCCGTCTACACCGGGGGCGACACCGTCAGCTACGGGGGCCGCCGCTACCGGGCCAAGTGGTGGACCCAGGGGGAGACCCCCGGCAGCGCCTATGTGTGGGAGGACTTGGGCATCGTGGACGGTGAGCCAGCCCAGCCCCAGGGGGTGGGAAACGTCCCCATTGACGCCTCCACGCCCCAGAACACGGAGCTCACGGACTTCAAGGTGGTGGGCTACTACCCCAGCTGGAAGCCGGACAAGCTTCAACGTGTGGATTTCGGGGTGGTGACCCATGTGTGCTACGCTTTCGCCATCCCCACGGCGGAGGGCGGGCTGCGGCCGCTGGAAAACCCGGACACCGCCCGGACGCTGATCCGCGCCGCCCATCAGAACGGGGCCAAGGCGCTGCTGTCCGTGGGCGGCTGGAGCTACAACGATACGCCACTGGAGGGCGTTTTTATGGAAGCCGCCGCCACCGGTGCGGGGGTGGAACGGCTGGTTCAAAGCATCCTGTCCATGTGTGATGAAAGGTTTCCAGGATGGCACTTCTAAAATGGCCCTCCGCAAATGTTATGGCTATGATGTTGGAGCCGATGGTGAGTTAGTGGTCGATCCCGATGAATCTACTATCGTCCGCTGGATTTTTGAATCCTATCTCAACGGTGACAGCTTGGGCAAAATTGCTGCCGGACTGGAGGAGCGAGGTATTCCATCCCCCACAGGCAAGCCCAAGTGGAGCAGAGAAGCCCTAAACAAGCTATTGTCCAACGAAAAATATACGGGCCGAGTGCTGCTCCAGAAAACCGTCAGCGCGGGTGGTTCCCAATTCAAAAACAATGGCTTTATGGCCCGGTATCTGATTTCAGATGCCCATGACTCGATTATTTCTGATGAGATGTTCAAATCAGTTCAGCAAGAAAAAATGAAACGAACAAATTCTCCTGGATCCAAACTTTCCATGCAGATACTTTTTTAAAAGAGTGCACCATTTCATACAACTGCTTAGGTGTTTCTTGTCAGGGCTAAGAGCAAATTCAGTTTTGATGAGGGGTGCATGGCCTATGACGGAAGAAAACTACCTGTATCGAACAAGTCCGCTAACACTTAGGAACCAGTTCCTCGGCACAGGGTATTGGAGAATTCCAGTGATTCCCAAAGCTCGCTTTACCGATGATGAATTCCAAGACTTACGTCTGATTGGCTATGACCGGACAAAACCCGACGATGAGCGGCATCTGGAGAGAATGGTGCATTTCTTCCTCTATGATTACAAGTTTGAACGTGTGTGGAAGCGTCCAGATCAAGATGTGGAGAAACTGAAGCGATATCGGGCCATTTTATCTCCCGATTTCAGTATGTATCTTGAAATGGCTCCTGTCATGCAGCTATACAATGTGTTCCGCAACCGATGGTGCGGGGCGTACTTTGCCAGCAAGGGTATCCGTGTTGTGCCGACTGTTAGCTGGGGCAGTGAGGCTACCTTTAATTTTTGCTTTGACGGGATACCAAAAGGAAGCACTGTGGCAGTGTCCACCTACATGGTAAGCGCCCATGGAAATCACGCTGATCAAAAAGAGTTTTTTATGAAAGGATACTGGGAAATGCTCCGGCGTATTGAACCGGAACGCATCATATGCTATAATGAACCATTCCCTGAGATGGAGGGAAATATCGTATTCGTTGATTACGAGCTGTCTTCTTGGAAATATCAGAACGAGAGCTATACTCCATCTAAATATTTGGCCTATATCCTTGGAGAGCAGCCTTTACCCATAGGCAGCAAGATCCATATCAAGTCCGGCTGTGTGCTGCGGGAAAACCAAATTGAGAAAGGTATGGGAAGTGCTCAAGGCGGGCCATGGAAACCAGCCAAACCGGCAGATGAACGATTCATGGGTGAACCCGGAACAACAAAGGAAACTTGGGTGCCTACATCAAAGGGCGGATATCGAGCTATTACCAAAATTGGTTCAGATGGACGGGCAACCGAGGAGTGGCACTTTACCGATCATGGAAGTCCTGGGTCGCATTCAGTTCCACATAGCCATAGCATCGGCTGGCCTAATGGTTTTCCCATTCCAGGTTCACCTAATAACAATCCAGGTGCAGCGCCTGAAATGAAGCAATATGGAGGAACATATAAAATGAATTACTATCCGACGCCGGAAAGTATTGAGTTGAACCGATTTAAAACGATCAGCGATTTCAAATGGTGTGTGAATTGCGGCGGAGAGGTTGAATTCGAGTGGAATGGAAAACTATTCGGGATCTGCCCCAAGCTCCGAAAAACACCTGATGCCCCGCTCCAGATGATGATTTCTCAAATATATGTGGATGATGCAGACCGGGCCGAAAAGTGGTGCGATAATGCGGATGAGGTGCTGGAGTATGTCATTGACGGAGACCGGCTGCGGGATATCATCACTAAGGTAGATGTGACCAGCCGCACCATTTGATTTGGTTTTTTCCGTTGGGGCTGAGATTGAAACAGAGAAACTGTTTTGCTGCAACCTGTTGCACCGCAACGAGTTTCGGAAATAGTAGTTTTGCCACATGGAGCCAAACCCATATAATCCGAACCTGTTTCCGATAGGGGATGGGTTCGGATTATTGGTTTTCTTTGAGCGGTATGAGCATACCCACTTCCGAAACGGGGTGGAACGCAAGCCCACCTCGAAGCCGAGAGGCCCCCGGAAGAAGAAGCAAACCCCATAAACGCAAACAGGGCGGGCGCAGCCGTTTCCACGGTGCGCCCGCCCTGTTTATTCTTACTCTCTATTTTTACTTCTACTTTGGGTGCTTGCGTTGGGATTCAGCCCTGTGGTCAAAAGGCGCGGCTGCGCACCGTAGCCGACCGTGAGATGGGACTGCGCCAGCAGCGCCTTCACCTCCTCGCGCACCTGGGGATCCTCAATATGCGTGACCTCGACTGCGTCAAAATAATCGTCCGCCGCAATTTTGCGCATGGAGGACAATACGTCCGTATGGGGATAGCTCATCCACTGGATGCTTCTTGCCTGAAAATATTTATGGATTGATTCTTTATATATGCTTATGTCCCTTTCATACGCCCAGGTATGCTTTCTTCACGTCTTCGTTATTGAGAAGTTCCCCGCCTGTCCCGGAAAGCAGAACCTTCCCATTTTCTATCACGTACCTGCGGTCCGCGATAGAAAGCGCCATCGACGCGTTTTGTTCGATCAGCAGGACGGTTTTTCCCATGTCCCGGACCTTTAAAATCAGATCAAAGATCTCCTCCACAATGATCGGCGCCAGTCCCAGCGACGGCTCGTCCAGCATAATCATTTTGGGGTTCATCATCAGCCCCGGGCAACGGCCAGCATTTGCTGTTCGCCGCCGGAGAGATTTCCTCCCGCTTGGCCGCGCCGCTCCAACAGCCGGAGAAACAGGGCAAACTGTGCGTCTACCAGCTCCGCGATCTGTGCCTTCGTCAGATTCCTGTTCCCCAGCGTCTCCATGGTTTTAAGGCTGTTGGTACAGCTTCTAAAGGGCGGACACGTCGGCACCGGTTGCGGCTGCCAGGAATAGGATGTGGTATCCAGGCAAGTTCAATTAGGAGGATGATTACCTTGGAAATATATGTTGTAAAGAGCGGAGACACCGTCCATCAAATTGCCCGCCGGCATTCCACACCAGTGGATGGCATTATCGCAGCCAATCAGCTGCAAAACCCCGATGTACTGTCGGTAGGGCAGGCGCTTGTGATTCGAAACAATGAAAACCGCCGCACAGTGGGCCGCGGCGATACCCTGTATTCTATTGCGCGCAGGTATGGCGTAAGTCTTCCGCGCCTCATGGCGGCGAATCCTCAGATTGCCAATCCCAACCACATTTATCCCGGGCAGACGGTCGTTATTCCCACCGATGTCCGGCAAATGCGGGAGATTATCGTCAACGGCTATGTAACCGATGCCTCGGACAGCACGCTGAACGCTGCGCTGCCCTATCTGACGTTCCTCTCGCCCTTTTCCTACCGCTCCGACCTCTTTGGAAACCTGACGCCGACCTTCAACTTAAATGTAACGCTCTCCGCCGGACAGCGCACGGCAAACCTGCTGACGCTTACAAACCTGCTGGAGGCAGGGGGGTTCTCCGGCCAGATCGCCCACGCCATTCTGACTGACCAGAGCGTACAGGATAAATTTTTGGAAAACGTGGAGGCATTGCTGCGGGAGGGCGGCTGGTACGGTGTAAATGTAGACTTTGAGTATATCTACCAGTTTGACCGGGACAGCTACAATCAATTTCTGCGCCGCCTGACGGAGCGGATGCACCAGCTGGGCTACATTGTGGTGACTGCGCTGGCGCCAAAGCTCTCAGACAGCCAACAGGGACTTCTGTACGAGGCCCACGACTATGCTTTCCACGGGCGGACTGTGGACTACGTTGTCCTCATGACGTATGAATGGGGCTATACATACGGCCCGGCCATGGCGGTGGCGCCGCTGGACAAGGTGCGCCAGGTGCTGGACTACGCCACGCAGGCCATACCGGCGGGGCATATTCTGATGGGCATGCCCAACTACGGTTATGATTGGACGCTGCCCTTTGCGCAGGGCACGGCGGCACGCTCCCTCTCCAGTGTTGACGCCGTCACTTTGGCCGGACAGGTGGGGGCAGGCATCCGGTACGATCAAGCCGCGCAATCCCCCTTCTTCCGCTACTACGACGAAGACGGAAGGCAGCACGAGGTCTGGTTCGAGGATGCCCGCAGTCTCCGGGCCAAATATGGTCTGGTGAACGAATACGGTCTTGCCGGCGTGAGCTTCTGGAACCTGAACAACCCTTTCCACACAAATTTTATCGTGTTGGAGTCCATGTTCAGCGTGGAAAAAGTGCTGTGACCATCAATACGATAAAAAGGGAGGGCCGGGTTTTTCCCGGCCCTCCCTTTTTGCCCCTCTCATTATTCCCCGGGGCCAGGGCATATGACCTTCCTGAGGTTCCAGTTTATCGCGGCCTTCCGGGCGGCGTCCTGGCGCTCAGCCTCGTTCTTATAAGAAAGCTCCGCGGTGTGGGCGCCACAGTATCCACACTGAACATACAGGCACCAGCCGCCTTCCTCTTCAATGCTCCCTACGTTACCGCAGCAGGGACAGTCTGCCAAGTCAATCCCGTCAAAACGATCCATAGCTTGTCCTCCTAACCTTTGTTTGGCCGCTTGGCATACTGTACCACAGGAAGCAAAAAAACGCAACGAGGTTTTTGCGCAGGCCGGGCAAAATCATGATGAATTTGCGAATTGACTCCCCGCCTGGGACTCCAAACCCGGTTGGCAGCAAGCGCTTGTTTTGGGCAAAAAAGTTCTAATTTTATTCTGCGTCTATTGGGGCCTGATGTGGGCAATTTGCAGGCAAAGAATTGAGCATTTCATACGAAGCGGCAAGGGGGAACCCTGGCTTATCTGTAAAATTTCACGTGGTTCGACCCGGATTCTTGGTGCCGAAAAATGGCCGAACCCGTTGCAACGCAACGTTTGTGTGAAATTATGAGTAAATTTTGAGCGAATTTATAAGATTATTGTTGACATATGGGGAGGCGGATGGTAAGATATTGAACATTAGGAGAGGTAAAACGCCTGTCAATACTCAGAGCTCAAGGATGGTGCTGCACATGAAAAAGCTGGATTTTTCGTTTTGGAACCCTGTCAAAATTTACTTTGGGAAAAACGCCATGGAAAAGCTGCCGGGGCTTGTGGAGGGAGACCGCGTCCAGGTAGTCATGGATCAATTCCTGATGACGGCGGAGTTTGTGGAGACGCTGCGGAAGGCGCTGGCGGGGAAGGAGCTCCATTTTTTCTCGGACATCGTGCCCAATCCGACAACGGACAATGTGGATGCGGGGGCCGGGCTGGCCCGGGAAAACCGTGCTACGACGGTGATTGGCATCGGTGGAGGCAGCAGCCTGGATGTGGCGAAGGCCGTCGCGTATTTGGCCGGGAACGAGGGGAGCATTCTGGATTACGCCGGCGGGGGCAGGGCTTTTGGCCGGCGGAGCACGCGGCTGGTCCTTGTGCCTACCACTGCGGGCACTGGAAGCGAGGTCACAAACGTTGCGGTGTTCAACAACCCGGCCACCGGCGACAAGAGCCCCATGGTGAATGACGCGCTGTACGCTGACGCCGCGGTTGTGGATCCGGTCCTGAGCTATACAATGCCGAAAAATGTCACGGCAAATACGGGGATGGACGCGTTTTGCCACGCGATTGAGGCGTATTGGAATCAAAACAGCAATCCCGCCAGCGACGAGCTGGGGATAGGGGCCATGAGGCTGATTCTGGGGAATTTGGAAAGGGCGTTTCAGAACCCCTCTGATGAGGAGGCCCGGCAGAACATGAGCCTTGCCAGCCTTCTGGCGGGCCTGGCCTTCAGCCAGACCCGGACCACCGGAGCCCATGTGCTCAGCTATCCCTTGGGCGCGCTGTACCACATCCCCCACGGGATCGGATGCGCCATCTCCATCAGCCAGTTTATCCGGCTGAGCCCGGAACGGGAGAACGAGAAGATGACGCGCCTGGCCAAAACCCTGGGCTTTTCCGGCGTTGCGGCCTTTGCCGACCATGTGGACCGGCTGATGCGCTCACTGGAGATGCCCGTGCGGCTCCGCGAGATTGGGGCCGAGAAGGGGGACATTGACGGGATTGCCGAAACGGCGGTGACACGGTACGCCGGACAGCTGAATTTGTCGCCGGCCGGCATGACCAAGGAGGCAGTGGTGCAGCTTTTGAACAATATTTACTGATGGGGGGAAGAGGTCATGGCCGACTATGGGATGCTTCGAAGGAAAGCCCATGAGATCAGAACACTGACGCTTGAGACCATTGGCCACGTGGGAAAAGGCCATTTGGGCGGCTGCATGTCCCTGTGCGAGGTGATGAGCGTACTCTACTTCAGCCAGATGAACGTCAGGCCCGAGGAACCCCAGTGGAAGCACCGGGACCGGTTCATCCTCTCCAAGGGGCACGCGGGGCCGGTGGTATATTCCGCGCTGGCGCTGAGGGGGTACTTTGACCGGGAGGCGCTGAAGAGCCTGAACGAGCTGGGCACCAACATCCCCAGCCACTGCGATGCGACGAGAACGACCGGGGTGGATGTGACCACGGGCAGCCTGGGCCAGGGATTCAGCGTCGCCGTTGGAATCGCCCTGGCGGCCAAGCTGGACCGGGAGGAGCTCTATGTCTACCCCGTCATCGGCGACGGTGAGAGCCAGGAGGGCCTGGTATGGGAGGCCGCCATGCTGGCGGGCAACAGGGGCCTGGACAATATCATCGGGTTTACCGACTATAACAATCTTCAGATTGACGGGCATGTCTCCGAGGTAAACGGGCTGGAGCCCCTGGCGGATAAATGGGCGGCCTTTGGCTGGGACGTGCAGAGCGTGGACGGCCATGACGTGGAGGAGATAGACCGGGTGGTTTCCAGGGCCAAGCAGAGCAGGGGGAAGCCCCATATGATCATTTTGCGTACGGTGAAGGGAAAGGGAATCTCGTTTGCGGAAGACCTGGTCACAAATCACAGTATGACCATCTCAGGGGACATGCTTGAACGGGAAATGAAGCGTTTGCGGGGCGGGGGTGAGCGAGATGAAGTTTGAAAAAGACGTCAAGGAGCTGAAGCAGACATACGTGGAGCTGCTGATTGAGTACGGCAAAAAGGACGAGCGGATCTGCATTGTCGAGGCGGATCTGATGCGCAGCGCCGGCACGATGCCCTTCAGCCAGGCGTTCCCGGAGCGGACGTTTGACGTGGGCATCGCCGAGGCCAATATGATGTGCGTGGCGGCCGGGCTGTCCTACATGGGGAAGATCCCGTTCACCCAGACCTTCTGCGTGTTCGCGTCGAGGCGGTGCCTGGACCAGATTGAGCAAAGCGTGGTCTATGCCAAGCAGAATGTGAAAATGTGTGGCACGGATCCCGGTATTACAACGGAGCTGAACGGGGGCACCCATCAGGCGATGGATGACCTGGGCATCATGCGGGGGATTCCGGGAATGACTATCTTCGAGCCTGTGGATGGGGCCCAGCTGAAAAAGGTGTTCCCCCAGATTGTGGAGCGGTATGGCCCATGCTATATCCGGTTGTTCCGACAGGCCCCGGACAGGATTTTCTCCGATGAGGCGGAGTTTGAACTGGGCAAGGGTGTCGTACTCCGGGAGGGCAGGGACGTATCCATCTTTGCCAGCGGGGTGGAGGTCAGCGAGGCCTTGAGCGCGTGGGAGATGCTGAGGGCGGAGGGAATTGAGGCGGAGGTCATCAACATCCACACCCTCAAGCCGCTGGATGAGGAGCTGGTTGTCAAGAGCGTGTCCAAAACAGGCTGCGCGGTGACGGCGGAGAACGGCTCCATCCTCAACGGGCTGGGCAGCGCTGTCAGCGAATGCATGGCGGAGAACGCTCCGGCCCCGGTGAGACGGATCGGCGTCAGGGACCGCCTGGGTGAGATCGGCCACCTGAACGAGCTGAAAAAAGTCATGGGGATGGGGGGCTGCGATATCGCGGCCGCGGCAAAGCAGGTGATGGAAAGGAGGATCAGGATATGAAGATCGCGCTGATTAACGAGAGCAGCTGCCTGAGCAAAAACGCCGCGATTTTGAGGGAGCTGGAGCGGGTGGTGGAGCCGCTGGGGCATCAGGTGTTCAACTACGGCATGAGCGAGGAGGACAAGGACTACAATATCAGCTATGTAGAGCTGGGTTATCTGGCCGCAATTTTACTGAACGCCCGGGCGGTGGACTTTGTGGTGACCGGCTGCGCCTCCGGCGAGGGCGCCTGCATGGTGTCAAACAGCTACCCCAATGTGTACTGCGGCTATATCAAGGATCCCGTGGACGCCTATATGTTTGGGCAGATCAACGATGGAAACGCGATCTCCATGCCCTTTGGGAAGGACTTCGGGGTAGGTGGCGAACTGAACCTGCGCTATGTGTTCCAGGCATACTTTCACGCAGAGCACGGGATGGGCTACCCGGAGAGCCGCGCCCAGCTCCAGCGGGAGTTTAAAACGTTCTTTGAGGATATGAAGTCCTGCATCGCGGATGATATGGGCCGGATTATTCTGCGCAGCAGGCCGGACGTGACCAAACGGATTGTTCAGGGGAAGGTGTTCCGGCGGGAGTTTCTGAAGAACGCGGCGGACAATCCCACCACGGACGCAATCCGAAGGTTTATGAGTGGCGCGCTATGACCAGAATACTGATCGCCTCCCACGGCCGGACGGCCAGCGGACTGGCCTCGACACTCAGAATGTTTGTGGGGGATATGGACATTCAGACCATCGACGCCTATGTGGACGGCCCGGACGACACCTACGACAAGGACATCGAGTCGTTTATCGCGGGGATAGAATCCGGGGACGCCGCCTATATTTTCACAGATTTTTACGGGGGCAGCGTGAACCAGCGGGTCACAACCCGGCTGATCGGCACGGGCAAACGCAATATCCGGCTGATTGCCAATATCAATGTCCCTATCATGATTGATATTTTGACCAGCGGCGGCCTGCTCAGCTATGAGGAGATCGACGAAATGATCGAAGAGAGCAAGACCCGGGCGGTCAGGATTGAGGAGCTGCTTTGTGTCAACTCGGATGCCGGGGAAGATGACAGCGGTTTTCTGGACGGCGTCTGAAATTTAGGAGGAAAGGAGATGAAAAAATGATTCCATCGCTGCGCGTTGACGACAGGCTGATCCATGGGCAGATTGCCATGGTATGGTCGAAGGAGTTCGGCACAAACCGCATTGTTGTGGCAAACGACAGGGCGGTAGCCGACGAGGTGTCCAACCTGACGCTGCGGATGGCGACACCGGGCGGGATCAAGCTGCTGATTAAAACGGTTGACGACGCCATTAAGCTGTTTAACAACCCCAAAGCCCAGGGCGTGGACATGTTTGTACTGACCAACAATGTAGCGGATGCCGTTCGCATTGTGAAGGGATGCCCGGGGTACGTCCAGTCGGTGAATGTGGCCAATGTGGGCCGGTTTGATTTGACGCCGCCGTCGGAAAAGATCGTAATCAACGGAGCGATCACCCTGAATAAGGACGAGCTGGCCGCGCTGAAAGAGCTGGCGACGCTGGCTGTCAAGGCGTTCCAGCAAATCCTTCCCAGCGACCGAAAAACCCCGGTCTCAGAATTGCTCAAGGGCCAATGATGTTTCAAATCAAAGAGGAGGGAAACCATGCTGACAAACGCGATTTTATGTGCTGTTGCGTACTTTATCTGCTATGCGGGCAACTACTTCTGGGCGCAGAATATGTGTGACCGCCCCATCGTGGCGGGGCTTGTGGCCGGTATTCTGCTGGGCGATATCCAAACGGGCCTGATTATGGGCGCCACGCTGGAGGCCATCTTCATGGGCGCTGTCAACATTGGCGGCAATATTTCCGCCGAGCCCTGCGCCGCCACTGTGTTCGCGGTGTATATGGCCACCCAGTCCTCGGTGGACGCGGACACCGCCCTGGCCCTGGCCGTGCCCATCTCCATGCTGAGCGCCTTCCTGTTTACGCTGATGAACAACGTCCTTTGCAACTTCCAGGCCCCCTGGGTGGACCGCCTGTGCGAGAAGAACGACACCAAGGGGCTGTACCGACTGTTTTGGGGCACCTGGTTCTTCCGCTTCTTCGTCCCTGTGCTGGTGTTCTTTGTGGGCATACTGGCCGGCAGCGACGCCATTGAGGCCTTTGTCAACGGCATTCCCGTGGTCATTTTGAACGGAATCAGTACGGCAGGCAAGCTGCTGCCTGCGGTGGGCATCTCCATCCTGATGAAAATGGTCTGGCAGAAGGAGCTGGCCGGCTATTTCTTCCTGGGCTTTGTCCTGTTCAAGTACCTTGGCCTGCCCCACGTGGCCATCGTGGTAATCGCGCTGGTGGTACTCGTCCCCATCTGCCTGCGGGACAAGCAGCTTCTGGATCTGGAGAAAAGGACCATGAATATGGCTGCGGTATCCCCCAGTACCAATGAAGAGGAGGATTTCTTGTCATGACAACTGCGAATTCTGCGGTGAAGGCCGCGATGACGGCGGAAGATAAGAAGATGCTTGAGCGCATCTACTGGCGCTCCTTCTTCCAGATGGCGGGCCGCGTGGGCGGACAGGTCAGAATGCACGCTGTCGGCATTATTTTCACGCTGGCTCCCGCGCTGGAGCGGTACTGCAAGACCCCTGAGAAGCACCGGGAGGCGCTGCTTCGCCATTCGACCTTTTTCAACATCACCCAGACCGTCTCCACCTTCTGCCTGGGGCTGGTTACCGCCATGGAACGGGAGGCCTCCGAGGACCCCAGCTTTGACGTCAGCGCCATCACTGCGGTAAAGACCTCCCTGATGGGCCCCATGTCGGCCATCGGCGACTCCCTGTTTTGGGGGGTGCTGCGGCTGCTGGCCGCATCCATCTGCATCCCGCTGGCGCAAAACGGCCTGATCATCGCGCCGCTGCTGTTTCTGGCCATCTATAATATTCCGGGTATGGTGCTGAGACGGTATCTGCTCTTCACGGGGTACACCATGGGCACCACGTTCCTAAAGGAGATCGCGGGTTCAGGAGCGATGAAGATTTTGACGAAGGGCGCGTCCATTCTGGGCCTAATTATGGTGGGTGCCATGATCGCCTCCAACGTGAACTTCACCACGCCGCTGGCCTTTGAATTTGCCGACGGCAGCGTGGCCACCATCCAGAGCTATTTGGACACGGTGTTTCTGGGCCTGGTCCCCCTGCTGCTGTCCCTGGGCTGCCTGTGGGCGCAGCGGAAGAACATCAATACAAACTACCTGACGCTGGGTGTGTTTGTACTGTCCATTCTGCTGGCGCTGATCGGAGTGGTGTAAGCGTTACAAGGCGAACCCAGTCGAAAAGGGCCTTGGCCCGCCGGAGCCAAACGGCACCGGCGGGCCAAGGGAAAGAGGACCTTATAGAATGGGGGAATGTCCCGAAAAGTCGCCAAGTACGCACCTTGACAGTCTGAAACCGCTGGTATATAATGTGCCGGTCAGTTATAATCTGCCAGCACCAAGACGGATGATGCCCTTTACGCCGCCATGCCGGGTGAGCCGTGCGATGGCGGCACTCCGACCCGGCTAATGAAACTCTATACCTGCCGCTTGCGGTTGCATTCAGCGTTCTTTTTGTGCTGGGCGTTAGGCGAAAGCCCTGCTTTTGTCTGGCGCTTTTTCATTTGATTAAGAGAAATAACGCTTTTTTATAAAACGGGTAGGGGAGTCAACATGAAAGAACAACGACAGAGTGCAATGGAAGAGTTCATTAACGTCAGCGGATCGGCCAGTATTGAGCAGCTTTGCAGCGAGTTTAACGTTTCGGTCAACACTGTGAGAAGGGATCTTGCCGAGCTGTCCAAGCTGGGGCGGATCAAAAAGGTGTACGGCGGCGTCATTTCTAACGACGTTGACTCCCAGCACAGCGCGGCCAGCCCCTTTCTGTCTTATAATGAGAGGAGTAAAATGAACGTATCCGCGAAAAAGTCCATCGCAAGGGTGGCGGCCGGTTTCATTGAAAACAACGACATTGTGTTTATTGACGCGGGCACCACAACGATCAACATTGTGCCGTACTTTAAAAATACTTATAACGTCACGGTGGTGACGTGCTGCATTCCGATCATTGCGGAACTGTCCAAGTTTCACAATGTACAGATTCTGATCCCGCCGGGGAAGCTGCTGCACAACGGCCTGTCCATTGTGGGGTCCCAGACGGAGGAATACCTGGCCAATATTGAATTTGATAAGGCGTTTATGGCCTGCACGAGCATCACCCCGGATTTTGACCTGACGACCTCCTACTTGGAGGAATCCGTCATCAAAGGGCGCGTTCTCGCCATCAGCAGGGAGAATATCCTGCTGGCGGACGGCTCCAAGTTCCGAAAGAAGAGCCGGGTCAATTATGGAAAGCTGAATGTGTTCCATCAGGTGATTTCGGACCAAATGCCTACGGAGTCCTGCGCCCAATACATGCAGGAAAATGGGATTGAATTTATCTCGGCAAAATGATACAAGGAGGTTCAAAGCGGATTATGGCTTTGATTTCAAACAAAGAGATGCTGCGCAGGGCGCACGACGGGCATTATGCCGTCGGCGCGTTCAATTTGAATAACCTGGAGTGGACGGAATATATTCTGCGGGCGGCGCAGGATATGAAGTCCCCCGTCATTGTGGAGGTCTCTGAGGCGCAGATTGAGTATATGTGCGGATATCAAACGGTTCGGGGCATGGTGGAGTCTATGATGGACTACCTGGGGATTACGGTCCCTGTGGCCCTGCATTTGGATCACGGTTCCTTTGAGGGGGCAAAGCGGGCCATTGAGGAGGGCTATACCTCCGTTATGTTTGACGGCTCCCATTACAGGTTTGCGGAAAATATCGAAAAGTCAAAGCAGATTATTGAGCTGGCCCATGCCAGGGGAATCTCGGTGGAATGCGAGGTGGGCGGCATCGGCGGCACCGAGGACGGGAAGACCTCGGGCGGTGAGCTGGCGGACCCGGAGGAATGCGCCGCCATTGCGGCGCTGGGCGTGGATTCGCTGGCGGCCGGCATCGGCAATATCCACGGAAAGTATCCGGCGGATTGGAAGGGGCTGAACTTTGAACGGCTGGCGGAAATCCAAAGCAGCACCAACGCGATCCCCCTGGTGCTGCATGGGGGCTCCGGCATTCCTGCGGATCAAATTAAAAAGGCGGTCTCGCTGGGCGTGAGCAAAATCAACGTCAATACGGAGTGCGGCATAGCCTTTTCCGACGCGCTGAAGGAGTATTACGGCAAAAAAAAGGAGGAGGAACCCAAAGGCTACGACCCGCGGGTCATCATGAGCTACGGTATGGACGCGGTATACCGCATGGTATGCGGGAAAATCCAGCTGTTTGGGAGCCGTGACAAAGCGTGACCAGGGCCGGGGGCTCAAATGGTATGATTAAAATTGTGGCAACTCTGCTGGTTATCGTCATATTTCTGGAACTCCTCCTTTCCGTTGTCAGGAAGCGGTGCCAAGGCCGCCTGGTCGATCTGCTTGAGGAGGGGGATTATGAGGCATTTGACGAATACTGTGGGAAATGGGCAATCAAGGCGGCCATACCGGCATATACCGCAAAGGTGATGAAGCTCAACGCGGCGATGCAGAAAGGCGACCATGCCCGGATCAAGGAAACGTTTCAGGAGATTGAAGGCCTGAAATTGACCAGCCAGGAAAAAGCCGACATCTCGCTGCGGGGATTTTACTATTTTCTCCCCAAGCGGGATGGGGAGATGTGTAAAAAATACGCCGCCGGGGTACGGGAGAACTCACGCGACGAGGCGATGAAAGAGACCGTGTCCCGATTTTACGATGTGCTGATTGAAAAAAAGGACGGCATGCTGGACGTCCTGCTGGCGGAGATGGAGGGGCAGGCGGAGCTTGAGCGGTATACCAACGAGTATCTTGTCTCCGAGATCTATCGAAACCGGGGGGATGGGCAGCGGGCGGGGCTGTATTCCGGCCTGTCAAAAAAACACAAGCAGGCGTATCTGGAGGCCATGAGCTCCATGGAGTTTGGGAAAAAATACCGTCCAAGACAGTGAAAGGGCGCCCTGTCCG
>OFFX01001385.1_pt1 | contig 17354 bp, 15 predicted proteins | sample 1521511 | NCBI WGS metagenome assembly OFFX01 (sample SAMEA3504125, study PRJEB24116) | mouse gut metagenome | biome: mouse gut; feature: mouse-associated habitat; material: faeces | place: Denmark | collected 2011
GCAATCCTAAACGGGTACAACGTGAAGTACGGAAACAGGTACAGAATACCGGGATTGGAACAAAATCGCAACAGGCTTTAAAATTACAGCAGGAGCAGTTGAAAACTGAACGTAAGACTGTAAGCCGGGAACAGCGAGAAGCCGAAAAACAATGGCAGTTTGAACTGAAACAACAGAAAAGGAAGGAAAAGCATAGGGGGAGATAATATCTATATTATTTTGAATGAGTTGATGGGTTTGACAATTGATATTTTAATGCGGTTATAAAGGTTGCAATAATATAATAATTACAATAATGCTACAAAATTGTTGCTAATCCTGAATTATTCATGAGCATATAGAAATGCTCAATACCACCAAGACTTTGAACCAGCTCCTATGGGATCAGTCAAATTATCCACAAAAAAAGGGTAAACTATCCCTGTAAAATTCGATTGAGTCATTGTGAACTGTCAAGGTACGGTGTATAACTGCTATTCCAGCTGTATATTTAAACACTGGATATTTTTCAGGGTCTTGCAGAATTCCTTTTTATAAGGACAGCTGCTACACAGTTTGAATGTGACATATCTTGCTGATCGGACTGCTCTCGCAGCAATTTTTATCAGCTTTAAACGAATGGTATTCACCTGTTGCTTTCGCATATTTGCAGGAAGTACCAGCCGCCTGAACCAATTGAATAAGTTAACCTGTTGCGCTACTTAAATAAACAATGTTGCATATTTTGCCTAAAATGCTGAAAAAGCAAAAAAAATCCCTATAAATTTTTTGATAATTTTTTTAGAATATCAGCTGTTTGATTTTCCCTATGTTACAGGGCTCCTGGAATATACTGTTGAAAGCCATGCACAGATTATGTCCCAACACTTTGTTTTGCAGACGGGTACATAATCCCCGGAAACTTTTTGCCAGCACTCTTTCGGCATTCAGTTGTTCGCTAAGCTGCGAAAATACCGTTTCCACCCTCCTCCGGAAGCGGAAAATCAACCGCCGTATTTCTGTGGGCCAGTTCTTTTTGTAATTGGATGGCTTTAAGGACATTAAGCATATCCCTTTGTTTTGCATGTTGGCAGACAGGGCTTCTCCCGTGTATCCTTTATCCCCAAGAATTACCAGGTTAAGGTGATTTTCCGCAAAGTCCCGAAGTCCGTCCCTGTCATCCACAGATGCCGGGGTAATCTCAAATGCCGAAATATAACCCTCCAGCGTAATCAAAGCATGGACTTTGAAACCAAAATAAGTTTCTTTTTTGGAAGGACACCTTCCATAATTCGCACCTTCCGTGCGGAAAGAACGGCAGTAACGTGCACGCCCAAACTTGCAGACCGGAAGGGGAAAGCTGTCAATGACAAAATAACGGCTGATTGGTATAGGAAAGGACTGTACCAGCTGCCGGCGGAGCAGTTCTGTTACCTGCAAAAGAGCCCTCCTGGTCCGGTTGAAGCGGGTACGGCTGCAAAGTTTGGGGAACAGATGCCGGTAATTGCGTTTCACAAAAGAATACCATGCTTTTTCTGAATCAGTGCCGGTCAGTTCTCCGCAGATACTTAAGGTAATAATTTCGGAATCAGACAATTTAGCCGTGGCCACGTTCCGCCTGTGTGAAACAGATGCGGGAACAACCTGCCAGTATAAGTCATCAACAATTGTGTAGACAAGCAAAATAAAATCTTCAAAAGTTGCTATGAGTGTGGTATAATCCCTGTCTTCAGGAGTTGAAGTAAAAAAATAGTGCTAAGCCACGGTTCAGAACCTGTGGCTCAGCATTTTATTTACCGCTTCATTTCCTAAAAAATAGGATGTCAGCGGCAGCCCTGTCCGGGCGGCAAAATCCTTTATGAAGGGCGAACTCCGCGCCAGGTTTATGTATTTCCGGTCGGAAATTTGGGCAACCCTGAAATCACGAATGAAGTCAAATATTTCCTCCGTGCCATATTCATCTTTCAGGACATGTATCTGCAGAAGCCTTGTCAATAATACCGCAAGGTAACAGATAAGGAAGTGCCCGGTTATCGTTTCTTCTTTCTGCAGGTATACAGGCCTTGCGTCAAGGTGCGATTTCATAATCCGGAAGGATTCCTCTATCCGCCAGAGCCTGTGGTAGGCGGCATAGATTTCAGAAGCGGGCATACGGGTTTCAGAAGTCACCATCATGTTATAGCCGGCAAGCTTTTTCGCATTTTCTATTGCCTTGCCATTCATTTCCACCGTGATTTTACCGTCGGTTTTTTCCCCTTTCTTATCAGCGGCCATAAAGGTAACATATTTTGCGCAGTCACCGTACTCAGACTTTTTTGCCGCGGCAGCCCTGAGTTTTTTTGCCTTTTCCACCTGCCTGTTAATCTCGTATTTCTGTTTTTCCGCCAGCTTCGGGTTGAAGGTCACAACACGTTTCTCCGGGAGCTTTACCGTTTTCTTTCTGCCGGCGGCATCGGTGTACGTATAGGGGAAGTCATCCACACACTCTTTTATACGGTAAAGGAGTTCCCCCTTTTTGTTTTTCACATCCACATAGTCGTTTTTAAGCAGCACCCATGTCTTTTCTGTCTCTGCGAGGGTTTTTACGGATTTGGAGAAAAGATACCCGTCGCCGGATTTCAGGGCATGGAGGATGTTCTCCAGACAGTTGATGCCTTTATCCGCCACCTGGATGGTCCTGCCGGTGATGTTATTGCGCTGTTTCAGGCCGTCAATGATGTTCCGTATCACAGGCTTTTCGCTTTCGTTGCCGGGATACATTTTCATGCCGATGGGCACCTGGCGGGCGTCGAGGAGCAGGCCGAGGCCGACAATAGGTTCCTTCCTGTTTTCTTTGGAGGGGCCTTTACGGCGGAAGCTGTCTTCCCTGTCAATTTCAAAGTAGAAGTTGGTGCAGTCGAAGAAGGTATGGGAGGTATCGAACGGATATTTCCGGTTAATCTGGTGGTTGTAGATTTCGATGACTTTCCCGTATTCGGAGCCCAGGTATTCAAGGCCGGAATACAGCTGGTCCAGGGAGAAATCACAGGATTCAAACAGTTTTGGGAGGACCTCGTCATAGGTCCTGGCTTTAGAGCAGGGATGGGCCGCCCTTGCATAAACAAGGGAGGACATCATATGGAAGACATTGAAACGGAAATCAGCAGCGGTCTGCATAAGGTCAAGATATTTTTTGCAGCCAAGGGCGTCGTTGAGGTTTTTTAAGGGAAAATAACCGAGGAGTTTTTCAGGGGACTCCTCAGATATCAGACGTTCTTTTTCTTTCTGTTTTTGGATATTGTGTTCCTGGTTGAGCTTCCGGACTTCTTCGGAGTAAAAAGCGACAGGGTCGTCAATCCCTTTTTCCTGAAGCTCGTGGACGTAACCGACCGGTTTGTAGGAGCGGTGGGCGCCGCCCCTGCGCTGCGGGTCATAAAAGCTTTCGTAGATTTGTAAGTAGGTGCCTTTTTTATTTTTAGTTTTTTTAAGGAAATATGCCATGGAAATCACCCCTCCTCATTATAACACTATAGCACTATATACGCAACAATAAAAAAGAAATTATGTCAAGTTAACTGGAGAAGTAAAAAAAGCCAGCAATTACGCTGGCTGGCAAAGTATTTGATATTGAGTTATTCCTAAAGAATCATAGTGCTAAATCCTGAAGACGGGCGTCAGTGATATACCGGTTACTACGAACTGCTCCCGAATGCACGGAAAGAAGTATCGGAAGGTGTCAGAGGATATATCTACGAAGCCCTTGCAGAAGAAAATCAAGTCATGTTTTGATGAAGCCCTGATGCGGTAACTGAAAATAGAGATGGTAATTTCGGATTCTCCTGTAGAATAAAAACAATTTGTTTGGTATGATATAAATTGGAAAAGTATAGCGAAATCCTATGACAGAAACCTGATAACAAGGCGCATATGGTAGGGAGGCAAATAGCAGCAAAAGCCCCAAGGCAGCCGTAACCCATGTGTGTAAATCAGCAGGGTTAGAGGAGGAAGATGATGATTAACCTTGGTAAACTACAGGAAATAAAAGATTTAAGAGAAGTATGGCCACATGAGGCACATGATTTTACTCCCTGGCTGGCAAAAAATATATCTGTTCTTGGTGACGAAGTAGGTATCGATATATCAATAGAAGAAACGGAATCATCTGTCGGTGATTTCAATGCGGATATATTTGCTACAGATGCAGACACGGGCAAGAAGATTATTATTGAGAATCAGCTTGAAGAGACTGACCACGACCATTTGGGTAAGTTAATTACCTATGCATCCGGGAGGTCCGCCGATTTGGTTATCTGGCTTGTAAGAAAAGCAAGACCGGAACACCGTGCTGCAATTGAGTGGCTTAACAATCATACGGATGAAGGCGTAGGTTTTATTCTCTGCGAGATTAAGGTGTTTAGAATTGGGAGCTCCGAACCGGCGCCAAAGTTTGAAATTATCGAACAGCCTAACAATTGGGTTAAAGAAATGAAGAAGCCTTCGGGAACCATTGAGAGAACTGTCCTTCCAAAGATAAAAGATATGCTTGGGTGGGGAGTTGTTGCAGCCGGAGATATTCTGGTTGCGAAAGGCTCGAACGAGGAGGCTGTCCTTCTTCCCAATGGTCATGTTTCCATCAATGATGAAGAAATGTCTATGCAGGACTGGCTAAGAAAGGTAACGGGGTGGAAGTCTGTAGAAACATACAAATTTGCTATCCATAAAGAAACAGGCAAGACATTATCCCAGATTCGCAGAGAGTATATGGACGAGAATATGGAATAGTAAGAAGAAGTGTTGAAAAATGATATGTCTTATGCCGGATAACGCATGGGACTATTCTCTGGAAGACTTTTAAGGAAGAGATTCGTTGATTGATTATAAAAAGATTCTAAATACAACAGAATATGATTTTATAAATAATAATGAACATCTTGGAAAGCATGTAATCCTTCTTGGACTTGCCGGAAGTTATTCTTATGGAACCAATATAGATGGTAGTGATATAGATATAAGAGGAATTACCCTCAATCAAAAATCTGACCTTATTGGATTGACACAGTTTGAACAGTATGTGGACGATAATACCGACACTGTTATTTATGCTTTTAATAAGATAATTACATTGCTTCTTAGCTGCAATCCAAACACAATAGAGTTATTAGGACTTAATCCTGAACACTACTTATACCTTAATGATATTGGACAGATGCTTCTGGATAATAAAAAGTTGTTTTTATCAAGAAGAGCGATTCAGTCATTTGGCGGATATGCAGATGCGCAGCTTAGAAGATTACAGAATGCTTTGGCCAGAGATACATTTCCGCAGAGTGAAAAGGAACAGCATATTTTTAATTCTGTAAAAAATGCTATGCATGGATTTAATTCATGTTATAAGAATTTTGAGAATGGAAGTCTTGAAATTTTTATTGATAAGGCAGTTAATCCCGAAATGGAAACAGAGATTTTTGTGAATGCAAATATGACTCATTATCCTTTAAGGGATTATGTAAGTATGTGGAACACAATGGCTAATGTTGTAAGAGACTATGAGAAGATTGGAAAGAGAAACAGAAAGAAAGATAATCTTCATCTGAATAAACATGCCATGCATCTTATCAGATTATTTATGATGGCACTTGATATCCTGGAAAAGGGTGAAATCAACACCTGCAGAGTAAAGGAACATGAGCTGTTGATGGATATTCGTTTTGGAAAATATCAGAAAGAAGATGGAACTTTTCAGGATAGCTTTTATGATATGCTGGCAGATTTTGAAAAACGCCTGCACTATGCATCTGAAAATACAGATTTGCCGGAGGAACCGGATATGAAAAAGGTTCAGGATTTGGTGATGACAATAAATGAAAGAGTGATTCGTGATGAAATATGAGAATTTTGAAGGTCCGGTAAAAGAACTGGTTCTTATGAAAATCAGGGAAATAGAGGAAAAAGAGAATATCAGGGTTTTACATGCAGTTGAATCAGGAAGCAGAGCCTGGGGCTTTGCTTCACCGGACAGCGATTATGATGTGAGATTTATCTATGTGCGTAATAAGAATTTTTATTTGTCACTTCGTGAGAATAAGGATTTTATTGATTGGGAATTAAATGAAGTGCTTGATATCAATGGATGGGATTTAAAGAAAGTATTGCAGCATTTCCATAAATCCAATGCCACATTATTTGAGTGGAGTAATTCGCCGGTAGTATATTATACAACAGATGAATGGAAACAGATTTATGACAGAGCTGCATGTAATTACTTTGCCTGCAAGCCGGCACTGTATCATTATTATGGTACAGCCAATAAGAATTATCATGAGTATTTGTGCGAGGATATGGTAAAGTACAAAAAGTATTTTTATGTATTGAGACCTGTTCTTGCATGTAAGTGGATAGAAGAAAAGAAGTGCCCGCCACCGGTATTATTTGATGAATTGTTTCATACCGTTCTTGAGGACGGCATGAAGGCTGCTGTAGAAGATTTGCTGGCAAAGAAGGTAAGAATGTCAGAATCTGATAAAGCGCCAAAGATTGAAGCGATTAATCATTATATCGAAGAAAAACTGTCATATTATAAGGCGCTTGCTGAATCAATGACTGATGACAGAAATCCGGATTGGGATTTACTTGAACAGGAATTTATAGAAGTGTTAAATTCATTTGGCATCTAATCGTTACGGACTTCCTTTGGCAGCTCTATTCCGCCTGAATCATGGCATCGGCAATTCTTATTGCATATAATTGCGATATCTCGCAAAAATTTTCAGTATAAAGCGGGATGATGATATGGAAATCAAGAGAGATATCTATTTAAATAAGCTCATCAGTAAAAAGCACAATGGATTTATCAAGGTGGTGACGGGTATTCGACGTTGCGGAAAGTCCTACTTATTGTTCAATTTATTCAAGAATCATTTGCTGGAAGAAGGGGTGGATGAACCGCATATTATAGAAATTGCGTTTGACACCTTTGAGAATAAGCGTTTTCGTGAGCCGGATGTTCTGTATCCCTATCTCAAGGAGCAGATGAAAGGTGATGGAATGTATTATGTGCTGTTGGATGAGGTGCAGCTTTTAGGCGAGTTTGAATCCGTATTAAACAGTCTGATTCATATGAAAAATGTAGATGTGTATGTGGCAGGAAGCAATGCCCGGTTTTTGTCTAAAGATGTGATTACCGAATTTCGAGGCCGGGGAGATGAAGTTCATATGCATCCCTTAAGTTTTGCTGAATTTATGTCTGTTTATTCCGGGACGAAACAGGACGGCTGGAACGAATATATGCTTTATGGTGGATTGCCGCCTGTCATAAATATTTCGAGCCCGGAGGAAAAGATTCATTTTCTGAAGTTGCTGTTCGAGGAAACCTATATTTCGGATATTGTAGGCAGATATAATGTACGCAACCGGGCAGAACTGGAGGAACTTCTGAACATCCTCTCATCAGCTATCGGCTCACTTACAAATCCGACAAAGTTATCTGCTACTTTCAAGAGTGTCAAGCAGAAAACCATCAGTAACGCAACCATTAAAAGATATATCGATTATCTTTGTGATTCTTTCCTGATTGACAATGCCTTCCGGTATGATATTAAGGGGAAAAGGTATATCGACACGCCGGTCAAATATTACTTTACTGATTTGGGATTACGCAATGCCCGTCTCAATTTCCGTCAACTGGAAGAAACTCATGCTATGGAGAATATTATCTTCAATGAGTTGAAGATACGGGGCTTTAATGTGGATGTGGGAGTTATTACTTTGAATAAAACCAATGAGAAAGGTCATGGAGTCCGCAAACAGTTGGAAATTGATTTCGTTTGCAATAAAGGTTCCAGGCGTTATTATATCCAGTCTGCCTATGCGATTCACGATAGGAAAAAAATGGAACAGGAGCAGCGTTCCCTGATGCTGACAGGTGATTTCTTCAAGAAGATTATTATCACGAAAGACGCACCAACATCGTATTACAATGACGACGGGCTGTTGGTTATGAGTGTTTATGATTTTTTGTTGAATGAGGGGAGTCTGGATATCTGATTGTTTGAAAAGAGAAAAATTTATTTATTTTGCGATAAATTGACGAAAAATCAGGGAATGGTACGGCTTTTTAGCAAAATTATGTACCTTGTGCAAATGCTCATGTACGGTAAAGAAGCAAGAAAACGAAAACAAGAGATAGACCGCCAGCACCACACTATTTTGAACCAAAGAAACAAAATCAAAAGCAAGTTATTGACACCTTGCTTTTGATGTGCTATGATACCTCATGAAAGGGAAAGGAGGTGCTGAATTGAACGATAACCTTACCAGCGGGCAACTCATAAAACAGCTCCATGACGCAATCGAAAGACAGGCAAATAATTCCCTGCGTCAGAACGACTTGACTATGGTTCAGGTATGGGTGCTGCTGTCACTGAACGAAAAAGACGAAAAGACCTACTCATTCAAAGAACTGGAACGCATTTTAGGGGTAGCACAATCCACTTGTGCCGGAATCGTAAACAGGCTTGCATTAAAGAAACTGGTTGACTGTTTTACCGACCCAAACGACAAGCGAATGAAACTTGTCCGAATTACCCCGGCAGGTGAAAAATGCTGTCAGGACGCTATACAAAATAGCAGAAAAGTGGAACAAACCATGTTTCACGGACTATCTGAAGAAGAACAGACCACGTTTCACAGTCTGCTCCAAAGGATATACGAGAACATGAAATAAATGCCCGCCCAGACTCGCGGGCATTTATCCCGAACAAATTGATAGCGTGCTTTCATAAAAGGCTGATGAAGAATCAAAAAGAGGATTGTCATTGATAGAAACCCGTTATAAAGCGGGTATTTATAAAAACCAATTCAATAGCTTGCTTTTGAAAAGCATACAAGGAGGAAAATTTATGGAACAGAAATCACTGGAAGTATTTGAATCAATGCCCGTACCCAAAGCAGTATTCAAGAACGCCTTGCCCGCTATGGCGGCTATGCTCATGGTATTAATCTACAATCTGGCTGATACATTCTTTATCGGTCAGACCCATGACGCATTACAGGTTGCCGCAGTTTCCCTTGCAACGCCTGTATTTCTGATATTTATGGCAGTAGGAACAGTGTTCGGAATGGGCGGCACTTCGGTTATCTCCCGTGCGTTGGGAGAGGGAAGAAAGGACTATGCAAAGAAAGTATGCTCTTTCTGTATGTGGGGCTGCGTGATTGTGGGTGTGGTTATGGCGGCTCTGTTCCTGATTTTTATGGAGCAGATACTTTCCCTTATCGGGGCAAGTTCCGATACATGGGATTTAGCTAAAACCTATCTGATGATTGTTGTATGCAGCGGGCCTTTTGTGCTTATCTCCAACTGTTATGCCAATGTAATCCGTACAGAGGGAGAATCAGGGCGGGCTTGTATAGGGCAGCTTTTAGGAAACTTGTTGAACGTAGTTCTTGACCCCATTATGATTTTAGGTTTTGGGTGGAATATCGCCGGGGCTGCTATCGCCACCGTGATTGGGAACGTGTTCGGGGCAGGATATTACATTACCTATTTTCTTCGTGGAAAATCAAGCCTTAGTGTCCGGCTGAAAGATTTTACCTTAAGGGAAAAGGTTTGCAGCAGCGTGCTTGCCATTGGCGTACCCGCCGCATTAGGCTCTATGCTGATGAGCGTTTCACAAATCATTATCAACAGTCAAATGGCAGAATACGGCGATATGGCGATTGCCGGAATGGGTGTTGCGATGAAAGTTGTAACGATAACAGGCATGGTATGTATTGGGCTGGGGCAGGGCGTACAGCCTCTGCTGGGATATTGTGTAGGCGCAAAGCTATGGAAACGGTTCAAGGACGTGTTTAAGTTCTCTTTCATTTTTTCCTTCATTTTAGGCGTTGTCTTGACCGTTATCTGCTACCTGTTTACAAACCAAATCGTCAGTGCATTTTTAGCTGATGTGACAGCCTTTGATTACGCCGTCCAGTTTGCGAAAATCTTACTTACAACGAGTCCCATTTTCGGCGTGTTCTATGTCCTTACCAACGCTTTACAGGCTATGGGAGCAGCCACAGCTTCGCTGGTTATCAATTTGAGCCGACAGGGAATCATTTTCATTCCCGTCCTGTTCATTCTGAAAGCAGTCTTAGGACTTACCGGGTTAGTTTGGGCGCAGCCGGCAGCCGACATTCTTTCGATATTGCTTGCGGCTGTTTTGTATGTCAACACATACAAAAAGTTAAGCATACAGAAAACCGAAACGCCAAGTGAAGCATAAGAAATCAAGAAAACATAGCAATTTCGAGCTTTTGCGATATATTGTGAAAAATAGTGCTTAAAGCTGTTTGTAAAATTTTTCTGAACATCATCGACAATGAGGTATATTTCCGTTAATATTAGCATATAAATAAGTCAGTGATATCACTGATTGGGCTGGTCGAAAGACCCTGGTCCACCGAACGGGCGGGCAAATTTCGCACAGGTGGGGTTCACTGGAATGGTCGGTGAACCCCGATTTTTTGCTTTACAGGAAATATTCATCTTCGTAATTTATGTAAAATTTGTAAAGCTGTTTGTCCTGGAAACGCTGTCCACATGGATATATACATCCATGCAGATAACGCCTTCTTTTTCATAAACATACTCAAAACAGGATAAAACATCCTCCTTCGGTTCTTCACGGAATCCATTTGCCGCTAAAAAATCCATTATTTTTTTATAACCGCCCCGGATACGGTCTACCGCCATAAAAGGGTGGTAAATTGTTATTACTGCATAATCAGCTTCTTTCTGGACAGCATATTCCACACCCGGACAGTCTGTTTCAAATCCTTCCGGCAGAATATAAGCTGCCACGTATCCATGAATGCCAAATCTGGTAGTCATCTCAGGCGGGACAAATGGAAAGTCCCATCCAATCCGCATTGCATCCGGCGAAACTTTCAACAGACCGGACCGATGCGCCCAATTTTCCATGTATGCATTTACATCATCTTCCGGATTCGGTGAGAGCATTACATATCTTGCCATTTGAAATGCTGCTACCTTTTTTACAATAATTTCTGAATAAACTGCATTACCGGCGCTCATATCTTCCTTGACCAAAGCGTCCAGTTTACAGGCAAACAAATCGCTTAAAGCCACTATCTTATCCAGTTCGGGAATAACTTCCTCTGCCTCCCATTTCGATATTGTCTGGCGGGAAACAGACATCATTTCAGCTAACTGTTCCTGCGTAATCTTCTTCTGTTTCCTCAAATGTTGAATGTTTTTCCCTAAATTCATAATCATTTTCCTCCATTTATCTGTTGATGAAACATTTAATTTACCGTTTGAATATAACAGAGTAATAAATGAAAATCCACCATACCAAAAGCAACATTTGAGAAGATAATGACAACTAACGGTTTACATCACTATTTCTCTCCATCTGCCATTCCCCCTGTCATCTGCCCTTGACCACAACGACAACTGTATAAAAATATCTGAAAAAGGGAATGGCAGATTGCCAGTATCCCATGATAAAGCTATACGGAGAGTCAGATTTGTGATATGATAACTTTGCAAGTCTGACCCTCCTTTTTTGAAAGGAGAGATTCGATGAGTGAGAAAAGAAGGAAAGAGAAAAATGTTTACAGCTGGCGTTTGGATAAGAAAGGCTCAATGCCGAAAGGCAAGAAGAGGGAACCTTCATTGAGAGGAATGATATGCCTGAGGTTGCTCTTTGCTGGGAGAAATATATGGAACAATCGTTGAAAAGTACAATATCCTTCAAAAGCCCTGTAAAATCAAGCATTTGAGAAGAAATACAGAACATTTAAGGAGTTATGGAAAAATGATAAAAATATTATTTGTCTGCCACGGAAGCACGTCGGAAAGCCGGGAATTGGCGGCACTTGTGGGGCATAACGGGGCAAATCGCGGCATTTGGGAAAGTGGGTTACTACGGTTTTACTACGAGTGAGGGAACGAAAAAAGAGCCTTTATTTCAAGCCCTTTTTTCGTGATTATGCACTTGGTTTTACTTTCTTAGGATGCCTGTTGCGGCTCTGCAAAAAGGCATTTCTCCAAAAGCATCTCTTTGCAGTCAGAATAGCCGAGTAAGTAGGCGAGCATTCCATACCGGGAGCCGAGTGCGTTCTGCTCGCTGACGTAGCTGTCTATCAGAAGTCTGGCTTCCTTCGACAGATCCATTTTATCCAGCTTGGCGGAGTATTCGTCCGATTTCCGGATAATTGCCTGATATTCTCCGTCACGGTTCGTGATGCCATTCATGACGCTGTTCATGCGGATGCCCATCAACTGGTACAATGCAGGTTCCGTTCCCATCCAATCCCTCCTTCCTTGGTGTCGTATCTTACCTCTGAAACGGGGGATTAGCAAGTGGGAAAATAAAAAAGCCGGAAAACCGCTTGTAGCGTCCGATATTTTATGATATATTATGAAAAATAGTACGCAAAGTTATTTATAAAATTTTTCTGAACATCATTGACAGTGAGGTATATTTCCGTTAATATTAACATATAAATAAGTCAGTGATATCACTGATTGGGCTGGTCGAAAGACCCTGGTCCACCGAACGGCGGGGAATTTCCCCGCTATTTTTGTTAGGGAAATCTGAGAAGGATGAAGGAAATAATCTATGGCTGAAAAGATTTTAAGTGTTTTTATAGATGAATCGGGCGATTTTGGGCCATATGATTTTCATGCGCCGTTTTATCTGGTTGCAATGGTTTTACATAATCAAGATGTGGATATTAGCAAAAATATTGATGATTTGGAGAGTCATTTGACAAACATTGGATATAAACAGCATGCCATCCATACGGGGCCACTGATACGCAGGGAATCCGTTTATGCCAATGACCTTATGGAAGAACGGAAACGGCTTTTTAATGCATTGTTTAATTTTGCCCGTAAATTGGATTTCCGTTATGTCTGTGCAAAAATAAGAAAAGATGAATGCCCGGATGTAATTACGTTAACGGCGAGAATATCAAAAGCGATTGCAGGAATACTTAAGGATCATCAAAATTTTTGGGAGCAGTTTAACCGCATTATAATCTATTACGATAATGGACAGATAGAACTTACCAAAATTCTGACTTCTGTTTTTAATACGCTTTATGCCCATGTAGAGTTCCGAAAAGTTAAGCCGGTAGATTATAAATTGTTTCAGGCGGCTGACCTGATCTGTACGATGGAGTTACTTGCGGAAAAAGCAGAATCCAACTCATTTTCGAGGTCAGAGCAGGAATTCTTCTGCTCAGTACGTGACTTTAAAAAGAACTATCTTAAGCCGTTATTGAAGAAACATTTATAGGGAGCAGGTGTGTTGGAATGGAAAGGGGTACTGCCGATTAAGCGAAAGATGGCAGGCTGACGGAACCGTCAGACGGAAAGCGTTATGAGTGGCAAAAAATGATTGATGCGGTAAAGGCGTTAGGCAGACCGCTTACGGACGAGGAAGCCGAGCAGTACCGGGTAAAATAGCATGGCACGGCAAAACCGCAATTTGTCGAATCGCAAAATAGGGTGGGGTAAATTCCGCACAGGTGGGGTAAAAGTCATCAAACTCTAACAGCGGCACAGGCGGCTATTTCAAATTGATGCCATAGGATTTTGGGTACTTGCAGGCAAAAGTATTGAAGAATGGCTTAAAATCAAGGGATTTTGAGCGTAGAGGGGTTCACCGGAGCGGTTGGTGAGCCTCTTTTTTTTGCGTTTTTGATGCCGCTGATAGAGGGGCGATTGGGGCGGAATTATACTATCACGCAAAAGTCGGCAGTTTCCGTGATAGTATCCGAGTTTTGCGTGAAAGTATAGGGGTTTCCGTGATAGTATGGAGTTTCGCCTGTTTGTAGAAAAATGCTGTTGAAATATGGGGGATATTATCGAATTTTGTAAGGGTGTCTTAGTTTCCGGCAGATACAGACACGGAAAGCCTACAAAACCCGTAAACACCGCACTTTCGGCACCACATAGCTTTCAAAGTTACATTATTTCCGTGTGCTTTTAGGGGCATTTTTACATTAGCGAGGGTGCGAACGGTTGTTCTTGGGTTCTTTTGCCTGATAGTATATACTCGTAGGAAAAAGTCGGTTATCATCACGGAAACTCGGATACTAACAGGCAAAACTCCGTACTATCACGCAAAAGTCGATACTCGCAGGCAAAATCCTTATACAAACACAGAAACTTGCTGGGAGTTTTCGTGATAATATAAGGGTTTCCGTATTCATATGTGGGTAAAGTGGTAAAAAGTGAATGGAAAAAAAGACAATATAAGAAAAAGGGCTGTTCAATGGCTCTTTTTTACTTTCCACGCCCGGAAAATAGTCGTTTCGTACCATCGGGTAAAAAATAGATAATTTTTTTGGTATAATTCAATGGATGCTATTGCTTTAGAGGAAACGGTATTCTGCCGAAGTATTAGAAAAGAATGAAACCCATCAATAGCTTGTGAGGCATATCGGCAAAGTACAGAAAATCTGAAATCCTATATGCAGCACCAGTGGAGCCTTGTGGGTGGGATGGCTGGCACGTTCAGGGAGATGGAGTAAAAGGATAGTATGTGTTATAATTGAAAAAAGTGTAGGAGGAAGGATTATGACACAGTATAAAGTTTTGATTATAGAAGATGACCTAAATGCAGCGCAATCAATCAGTAATTTTTTAAGTGCATGGGGTTTTCAATGTGAATATCTGAAAGACTTCGGGCAGGTGACAGACCAGTTTATCATGTACAAGCCGGAGATTGTTTTATTGGACATAACACTTCCGCATTATAACGGATATCATTGGTGCGAAGAAATAAGAAAGATTTCAAAGGTCCCGATCATCTTTATTTCATCCATCAACGACAATCTGAATATGATTTTAGCCATGAACATGGGTGGTGATGATTTTGTAGTAAAGCCATTTGACCTTAATTTCCTGCTTGCAAAAATCAATTCCCTGTTGCGGCGTGCCTATGATTTTCAAGGCGCAATGAATGTAGTTGCCTGCGGTGATGTGGTGTTAGACTTGGATAATGCAAAACTGCAATACAATGGGAGCGTGTTGGAATTATCACGCAATGATTTCATTATCTTGAAAGAACTTATGGCCCATAGCGGTAAAAATGTATCCCGTGATGAACTTATGCAGGCATTGTGGAATGACAATACTTTTGTTGATGATAACACTCTTACAGTCAATATAACGAGGGTACGAAACAAATTGAGGGGGATTGGTCTTGAAGATTTTATTGTCACCCGGAAAGGCATGGGCTACCAGATTGGATAAAAGGCATTTTCTGATTCAGTATCTGAAGGAAAAATATAAGGTGATTGTTGTGTTTTGCGGGCTGATTTTGTGCAATTTCTTTTTATATTTCCTTTATGATGTACGCATGGAGCCGATTTTATACACGTCATTTCTACTCATCCTGTTTGTGCTGCCTTTCGCCTTTTGGGATATGCACCGCATATACCAGAAATGTAGGCGGCTGCAAGATATCGGGCAGATGGAAAATCCGGTTATGCCTGATCTGTGGGTGGCTGAAACGCTTTTAGAACAAGACTATCAGCGAGTAATCAAAGAGGCTCTGCAGGCATGGCAGAATGAACGGACCAGGTGGCGGGAAATAAATGCAGAAAGGGATGATTATTATACTCTCTGGACGCACCAGATAAAGACACCCATTTATTCTATGGATCTGATGCTGCAGACGGGCGACACCACACCATCTAAATGGAAAGCGGAGCTGCTGCAGGTATCACGGTATGCAGATATGGCGCTCAAGTACCTGCAGTTGGAAAATCAATATTCCGATCTGTGTTTAGAACAGGTAAAGCTTCTGACTGTGGCTCAGGAAGCAGTCAGGAAACATTCTGTTATTCTGATCGCAAAGAGGCTGAAAATAGACTTGCATGATTTGGAGGCAGAAGTCCTTACAGACAGGAAATGGCTGTTGTTCATATTGGAGCAGTTGGTTTCAAATGCCGCGAAATATACGGAGCGGGGCACCATTGCAATATATCAGCCTGCCCCATTACAGATATGTGTCAGTGATACCGGAATGGGGATAGCCGCCGAGGATCTGCCGCGCCTGTTTGAAAAGGGCTATACAGGTTTTAACGGGCATATTCACCAGAAATCCACGGGTTGCGGCTTGTATATGTGCAAAAAGGTTTCGCACCTGTTAGGGCTGACTCTTTCTATTTCGTCACAGGTAAATATCGGGACAACAGTAACAATCAATCTGCCGGGGGATGATTTTGCCGCTGCAGATTGACTTTCCTTACAAGTGATGTAAGGTTCAAGCGGGAAATGTCACCTTAATCTATGGCAGACGGTTCCTGCTTTTTTTATAATCTTATGTGTAAAGCCCAAATACAGAAAGGAACATACACATGAATGATAAAAACACAACTTTACTAATGGTGGAGCACCTGCGGAAAATATACAGCTGCAGGTTTGGCGGTAGCCAGGTGGAAGCACTGAAAGATGTTTCGCTTGGCGTAGAACGGGGCGAGTTTATTGCTGTCATGGGAGAGAGCGGCTCCGGAAAGACAACGCTGCTCAACCTTTTAGCAGTGTTAGACCGTCCTACCGAGGGGAAAATCCTGCTTGACGGAAAGGACATTACCCAGATCAGGGACAGCAATATCTCACGGTTTAGGCGCGAAAATTTAGGGTTTGTCTTTCAGGATTTTAACCTGCTGGATAACTTCTCCCTGCGGGATAATATCTACCTGCCCCTTGTGCTTTCCAATACCCCGAAGGAGCAGATGGAAAGCCGGATAGAACCGTTGGCAGCGCAGCTTAAAATTTCTGATATTTTAGAAAAGTACCCGTATGAGGTATCGGGCGGCCAGAAGCAGAGGGTGGCTATTGCCCGTGCTTTGATCACTGCCCCCAAAATAGTGCTTGCTGATGAGCCTACAGGGGCATTAGACTCCCATTCTTCAGCACAGGTTATGAAGTTGTTTACGGATATACACAGAACAGGGCAGACCATCCTTGTTGTGACACATAGCGTCAAGACCGCCTGTTATGCGGGGCGGGTTCTGTTCATCCGTGACGGGAGGCTTTTTAACCAGCTATATCGTGGGGATATGGATAATGAGGCATTTCAGGAGAAGATATCTGACAACCTGAAAATCCTGTTACAGAAGGAGGGATTAGATGCGTAACTTTTATATCCGGCTTGCATTATCTAATGTTAAAAAGAATAAGCCCGTATATTACCCGTTCTTTTTGACAAATATCCTGTCCGTAATGATTTTCTTTTGTATGGCTTCCATCCAAAACCAGACAATCATTGCTACACTTCCCGGAAGCTATATATTTGTTCAGTTTCTTAAAGTGGGGGTTGTTATGACAGGAATATTTGCGGGAGTATTTCTCTTATACACAAACGGACTGC
>OFFX01001393.1_pt1 | contig 17277 bp, 19 predicted proteins | sample 1521511 | NCBI WGS metagenome assembly OFFX01 (sample SAMEA3504125, study PRJEB24116) | mouse gut metagenome | biome: mouse gut; feature: mouse-associated habitat; material: faeces | place: Denmark | collected 2011
TCGGCCGGTGGAGAACCCTGGATATATTGTCGTGAAAGGTATTCCCCTCCGCAGTAATCATCTCCCCGCTGCGGGCCTCCAGAAGAATCCCGATGTGGTCGTGCTCCTGGCCATTGAAGACCCGGTCAAACAGGACGATGTCTCCGGGTCCCGGAGAAAAGTCCTCTTCCGGCCGGTGGTACCCGATCCGGCGGTCCCCCATGGCGTACTCCTCCCAGCCGCCGCAGCCCGCCAGACTGCATGTCACGCACTCCCTTGGGCTGTAGGGAATGAGAAACCCCGCCTGGACGCAGCAGTAGTACACAAACGCCGCGCACCACAGCCGGTCCGCAGCGCCAACGCTCCACCGGGGGAAATACCGGATCATGGGGGCGAGGTTGGACGCCCTGCCCGCAATATCCCCATGGAAGGGCTTTTCCGCGTTTTTTCTCGCGATCTCCGCCAGCCGCTGTCTTGTTGCCTGTTTCACAGCCGTCCTCCCGTATACATTAAAGCCTGCCGTCCATGAGGGCATGGATTCGTGTCCCCGCGCCCCTTGACGGGCGCAGGGCGCTGATGATATAATGAGCAAAACCATGAGCAAAACAAAGGAAAGAGGTGCGCCATATGGAGACCATCCAGCTGTACAGACCCGCCCTGGAGGAGCTGGCGTTTCGCCAGCGCCTGCTGGGGGACCCGGAGACCATGGCCTATAACCGCGCCTACGGCGGTACGATCCCCTTTCCCCGGGAGCGGTGGGCCCCCTGGTATGAGCGGTGGGTGGAGGGGCCGGAGAGCCGGTTTTACCGATACCTCCGGGAGGTCTCCGGCGGCCGTTTCGTGGGGGAGACGGCCTACCACTGGGACGAGGAGCTGGGGGAGTTTATCTGCGACGTGATCGTAGAGGCCCGGTACCGGGGCCGGGGGTACGGCAGACAGGGGCTGGCCCTGCTGTGCGAGGCCGCCCGGGAGAGGGGCGTGGTCCGGCTGTGCGACAACATCGCCCTGGATAACCCCTCTGTGTCCCTTTTCCTCTCCATGGGCTTCCGGGAGCGGCTGCGGAACGGGGAGTACGTGCTGGTGGAGCGGGCGCTGTAGGCTACTCCTGGTTGAACCGGCGGAGGAACTGCCGGGTGCGCTCCTCCCGGGGGCTGCCGATCACCTGCTCCGAGGGGCCCTGCTCCACGATGACGCCCTCGTCCATGAAGATGATCTGGTCCGCCACATCCCGGGCAAAGCCCATCTCGTGGGTGACGATAATCATGGTGGTGTTCCGCTCCGCCAGGGAGCGGATGACCTTCAGTACCTCGCCGGTGAGCTCCGGGTCCAGGGCCGAGGTGGGCTCGTCAAAGCACAGGATGTCCGGCTCCAGGGCCAGGGCCCGGGCAATGGCCGCCCGCTGCTGCTGTCCGCCGGAGAGCTGGTGGGGGTAGCTGTCCAGCCGGTTCTGGAGCCCCACCTGGGTCAGAAGGTCCACGGCCTGCTGCCGGATGGCCTCCGTGATCTCCCGCCGGCGGGACTTGTAGTCCGGCGCCTCCTTGGCCAGCAGGGTCCGGGCCAGCATCACGTTCTCCAGGGCCGTGTACTGGGGGAAGAGGTTGAAGCTCTGGAACACCAGACCGAAGTGGAGGCGGCTGCGGCGGATCTGCTCCTCGCTGCGGGCGGCGGGGTCCGCCGCGTCAAAGAGGGTCCGGCCCCCCACGGCGATGGTTCCGCTGTCGGGCCGCTCCAGGAAGTTCAGGCACCGCAGCAGGGTGGTCTTGCCGCTGCCGGAGGAGCCGATGACGGCCAGGGACTGGCCCTTGTCCAGGGTGAAGCTGATGTCCCGGAGGACCTGCACGTCCCCAAACCGCTTTTCAATGCGGGATACCTCTAAAATAGCCATGTTTCCGCCTCCTCTCACTTGAAATAGGACAGCTTCTTCTCAAACCACCCCAGCAGGAGGGTGAGAAGGCCGTTGACCGCCAGATAGAATACCGCTGTGTAGAACAGGGGCCACATCATGCCCTTGCGGATGAAGGACTCGCCCATCCAGATGATCTCATATACGGAGATGACCCGCACCAGGGCCGTGTCCTTGACCAGGGTAATCATCTCGTTGCCCATGGGGGGCACGATGCGCTTGACCAGCTGGAGCAGGGTGACCCTGAAGAAGATCTGGCTGCGCCTCATGCCCAGCACCTGCCCGGCCTCGTACTGCCCCCGGGGGATGGACTGGATGCCGCCTCGATAGATCTCCGAGAAGTAGCAGGCGTAGTTGATGACAAAGGTGACCAGAGCCGCCGTGAACCGGGGGAGCAGGGGCAGACCGAGGAGCAGGCCCGGGCCGTAGTACACAATGAGGATTTGCAGCATCAGCGGGGACCCCCGGACGATCCACACGGCCGTCTTTACCAGGCCCCGCAGGGGCGGGAAACGGCTCATGGAGCCGAAGCAGATGATCAGGCCCAGGGGGAGGGCAAAGACCAGGGTGAGGAAAAAGAGCTTGCCCGTGGTAATCAGCCCTGTGGCCAGAGACGCGGTGACAGACCAGAAGGATACCATATATTTCTCCCATCCACCGGGGAAAGGCAGAGACACGCTCTGCCTTTCCTGTTATTTTTCAATAATATTCTGGGCAATGCCGTAGGTCTGGGCGGTGCTGAGCACCGTACCCTCGTCATAGGCGCTTTTCCAGAAGTCGTTGAAGGCCTTGACGAGATCGCTGTCCTTGCGGAATCCCACGCCGTACTCCTCGCTCTCCAGCTCTGCGGCGGTGGCCAGCTGGGGGTAGCTGGTGCCGGGGCCGATCATGGCGCCGGCCATGAGCAGGTCAATGACACAGGCGTCGGTGCTGCCGGCGGCCACCTCCATCAGCGCCTTGGCCTGGGTGTCCACGGCGGTGTAGGGGATGTTCAGGCCGTCCAGGGCCTTCATGCCGGCGGAGCCGTTTTCCACGGCAAAGGTGAGGGAGCCGATGGCATCGGCGCTCATGTACTGGCCCGCCAGATCGGCGGAGAGCACCACCACCTGGGCGTTTTTGCAGTAGGGCTCGCTGACGCCCATGAGGGACTTCACCTCGTCGGTGAGGGTCATGCCGTTCCACACCACGTCAATGGCCTTGGTCTCCAGCTCCATGGCCTTGCTGTCCCAGGTGATCTCGATGAACTCCGCCGTGACCCCCAGGCTCTCGGCAAAGGCCTTGGCCATGTCTGCGTCAAAGCCGATCCACTCTCCGTTCCCGTCCCGGTAGTCCATGGGGGCGAAGTCGGTCATTCCCACCACCAGAGTTCCCTTGTCCTTGACGTACTTCACGTCGCTGTCGGATTTTCCGCCGCAGGCGGCCAGGGTCAGGCCCATGGTCAGGGCCAGAACCAGTGCAAGCAGTTTTTTCATCATGTCCTCCTTGTCGGCGTATCGCCGGTTTAGTGTGCTATCACTCTACCATACTAAAGCGACGTTGTAAAGCTGTAATTCCAACAAGAAGTGGGCCTGCCCCTCCTGCGTCCTTGTACAGTTTAACGAATTAGCAGGGTGAAGCGGGGAGGAGCGGTTCGGCTGCTGTGTCCCCCGTCATATTTCCGGTCAGGCTGTCATAGAGTACAACAGTGAGAGCTTCGATATTTTTTTCTGGATTTGCACAGCATTGGTCAGGAGCAAACCTCCCATGCACGGAGGTTTCCCATCAAATTCAGGCGCGACGGCGCATGGGAGGTAACTATGACAAATACGGATCTCTATCAGGACATAGCCACGCGCACCGGCGGGTCCCTGTTTGTGGGGGTGCTGGGGCCGGTGAGGACGGGAAAGAGCACGTTCATCAAGCGATTCATGGAGACCTGCGTAATCCCCAACATTGAAAACGTCTACCGCCGGGAGCGGGCCATCGACGAGCTGCCCCAGTCCGGCAGCGGCAGGACCATCATGACCGCGGAGCCCAAGTTCGTGCCCGAGGAGGCGGTGGACGTGACCCTGGAGGGGAGCGTCACCTTCGCGGTGCGGCTGATCGACAGCGTGGGCTACATGGTCCGGGGGGCTATGGGGCAGTTTGAGGACGGAACGCCCCGGATGGTGATGACCCCCTGGATGGACCACGAGATCCCCATGGCGGAGGCGGCGGAGATCGGCACCCGGAAGGTCATCCAGGAGCACTCCACCGTGGGCATCGTCATCACCACCGACGGCTCCATCACCGACATCCCCCGGGAGGACTATTTGGAGGCGGAGGAGCGGGTCATCACCGAGCTCCAGGCCCTGGGGAAGCCCTTTGTGGTTCTGCTCAACTCCACCGAGCCCCACAGCGGACGGGTCATGAGCATCAGCCGGGACATCGAGAGCCGCTTCGGGGTCCAGTGTCTGCCGGTGAACTGCCTGGAGCTGACGGAGGAGTCCATCACCTACATCATCAAGAGTATTCTGTACGAATTTCCTCTGCGGGAGATGCGCATTTTCCTGCCCGCCTGGGTGGACGCGCTGCCGGTGGACCACCCCATCAAGCAGGCGGTGTACGGTGTGGTCCGGGAGGGCGGGAGCCGGATGGCCCACATCCGGGAGGTGGAGCCGGTGGTGAAGGAGATGGGGGAGCAGGAGGACATCTCCCTGAGCCGGGTGCTGTCCATCGACCTGGGCCGGGGCATCGCCTCGGCGGAGCTCCAGCTGCCCAGGGAGCTGTTCTACCAGACCCTGTCCAGCCAGTCCGGGTTCACCGTGTCGGACGACGGGGACCTGATGGAGCTGCTCACAGAGCTGGCCGGGGTGAAGGCCCGGTTCGACAAGGTGTCCGACGCCCTCACCAACGTATATGAGACGGGCTACGGCATCGTCATGCCCACCATGGAGGAGCTGCTGCTGGAGGAGCCGGAGGTGATGCGCCAGGGCGGCCGCTACGGCATCAAGCTCAAGGCCAGCGCACCCTCCATCCACATGTTCAAGGTGGACATCGAGTCCACCGTGTCCCCCATCGTGGGCAACGAGAAGCAGAGCGAGGACATGGTCAATTACCTCATGGAGAAGTTCAGCGGCGATCCGGCCCAGATCTGGGAGAGCAACATCTTCGGCCGCAGCTTCCACGAGCTGGTGAACGAGGACCTCCAGGCAAAGCTCTACCGGATGCCCATGGACGCCCGGCTGAAGTTCCAGGAGACCCTCCAGCGGATCGTCAATGAGGGCAGCGGCGGGCTTATCTGTATTATTCTGTAAATGAAGAATCCCCCAGGGCCCCCTCTTTGAGGGGGCCCTGGGGGATTCCTGGGCCAGGGACGTGAAGGGAGAGGAATACCCAGGCCAGGGCGGAAACCACTGCCAGCGAGGAAAGTACTGAAGAGAATATTCTATGTGCTGTGAACAGGTTGTAGGAGGAAGGCACTTCCTTAATTTCCGTAAAAACTGTGAGATCATACAAAAAGAGACACATTGGCAAATTCTTGTTGACAAATTGATATATTTGATATATCTTAATTATAGAAAAAAATGATAAATTAGCAGAATTGCTGCCGGCTATAGTTAAAACGCCGGATGAACGGCTCAGAAACGTCCGCAGAATCGGCGCGAAAGAACGCCCTGCCATTCTCTCCAGGCGAAGGGACTGGGCCGGGACGAAAATCTGGAAAGCGTTGGGGCGCAATGATGGGGCAGCCGGGCACATCCGCCCAGGGCTCCTCAAGCTATGATAAAAGAGGCGTGACACAATTTGTCGCGCCCTGTTTTTGCGGCCTGCCGCCAGGAGGAACGGCGCCTGCCCCCTGCGCAGGGGCTTGAAATACGATGGATAGGAGTGGGAGAAATGAGCAATATTAACCTGAAACAGCTTGAAGTCTTTGCGGCGGTGGTGGAGTACGGCAGCTTTACCGAGGCGGCCAACCAACTCTACATGGCCCAGTCCACGGTCAGCAGTCACATCCATGCCCTGGAGGAGATTCTCCAGACCTCCCTGTTTCACAGGGGCACCAAGAAAAACGGTACTCTCACCGACGACGGCAAGCGGGTCTATCAGCTGGCCCGGGACGTGCTGGAAAAATGCCGTGCCCTGGAGACGGGGCTGGTGGAGGAGAAGCGCAGCGAGCTGCGCATCGGCGCTTCCACCGCGCCCAGTTGCCAGCTGGTTCCCTCCTTTGTGGCGGCTTTCTCCCGCCGACGGTCGGACTGCTGCGTGTCCCTGCGCCACGGGGACAGCAGCGCCGTCCAGGAGATGCTCCTGGAGCGGGAGATCCAGGTGGGTTTTGTGGGCAGCGCGGACAACCGGCAGGAGCTTTCCTACGAGTGCATTGCCAAGGACCGGCTGGTGCTGATCGCCCCCAACCAGGAGCGCTACGCCGCCATGCAGGCCCAGGGGCGGCTGGGGCGGGAGCTCCTGACGGAGCCCCTTCTCTCCCGGGAATATGGCTCCGGAACCCAGGAGATGGTGGACAACTACCTCACCGGCGCCCAGCTCCCGGATGGCGGGGTCCGCGTAGCCGCCTACGTCAGCAATCCCGTTGCCCTGCAAAAGCTGGTGGCGGAGGGCATGGGGGTTGCCATCGTGTCCTACCTCACCGTCCAGGAGCGCATCGCGGCGGGAGAGGTGCTGGCTTTCGAGTTGGAGGAGCAGCCGGTGGAACGGAACATCTACGTAGCCTGGCGAACCAAGGGGGAGCTGAGCAGGGCGGCGAAGGAGTTTTTAGCCTTTGTGCGCAGGGGCGCGGAGGAAGCAGACACATAAGAGGGCGGCTGCCGTTATGGCAGCCGCTCCCTCTTCTTCTCACCGCACGTCCCGATACCGGCGGGCGATCTCGTCAATATCCACCCCGGCCCGGTACAGACAGCGGAGATAGAACATCTGCCACATGGCCGCCAGGGGACGCCGGTACCTCCGTCCGGAGGTGATGATCCGCCCCGGCAGCAGGCGCAGGGACACCCCGGCCCGCCGCATCCGGCGGGAGAACTCGTAGTCCTCCATGAGGGGCAGTTCCGGGAATCCCCCCGCCTCATGGAACAGCTCCCGGGTCATAAACATGCCCTGGTCCCCGAAGGCGATGCGCCACAGGCGGACTCGGAGGTTGGAGAGGGCGGCGTTGCACCCCATGAGGAGCCCCGGGCGGTCAAACCCGATGTGGAAGCACCCGAACCGAGCGCCCCGGTCCGCCGCCTCCCTGATCTGCCGCAATCCGTCTCGAGGCAGGAGGCTGTCGCAGTGGGAAAACCAGAGCACGTCCCCCTCGGCCTGCCGGGCCGCCTGATTCATCTGCCGGGCCCGGCCCTTGGGGCAGCGGAGGACATGGTACCCGGCCAGCTTCTCCAGGGTGCCGTCCGTGCTGCCGCCGTCGGCAAAGAGAAGCTCCGCCTCCCCCTCCAGCGCCTCCAGGTTGGCAAGGCATTGGTCAATGGTCCCCGCCTCGTTGTACACGGGGATGATGAGGGTGATCCTCACGGCATCACCCCCTGGAGAAAGTCCCGGTGTACGTAGTTTTCCAGGATGTGCCGGAGAAAATCCTCGGACAGGTAGGCCTGGATTTTCCGCAGGGTGTCCGGATTGGTCAGGGCCCGGCCCGGCTCTTCATACTCCCGCAGGGCCATGGCGCACCAGCTCACCCCCCGCAGGCAGGTGACGGTGAGAAAGAGGGGCAGCCGCTGGGTGAGAGTGCCGGTATCAAACCGCCCCGCAGCCGCCCTCCGGTAGGCCCGCAGAAACCGCCCCACCGCCTCTTGGTCCAGAATGTCGTCCGTTTTCCAGAAGGTGGTGGTGGGGGCCAGGAAGTGGGCCAGGTCCTGGGCGGCCTCGGAGAGGAGGGGCTTCTCCCAGTCCACCAGATAGCTCCGCGCCCCTTCGTTGATGAGGAAATTGCCGGAGTTGAGCTCCGTATTCACCATGCACCGGGGCCCGCCGCCGCCCTCCAGGGGCAGGCGGCCGATCTCCCGGATCAGCGTCTCCAGCAGGCGGGCGGCGGCCAGGTCCGCCCGGTCCCAGGTGAGGTATCGCTCCGCCATGGCGAGGTACTCCCCATAGATGCTCCGGGCGGGAGAGCCGGGGGACAGCAGGGCGCAGTCCGGCGGAACCGGCAGGGCGTGGATGTCCGAGAGGATCTCCGCCGCTGCCTCCAGGTCCGTCTCATAGCGCAGGGACCTCCCGGGCAGCCACTCCATCACCAGCGCCCCCCAGGGCAGGCTGGACCCGTCGCAGAAGAGGGGCCGGGGCGTTCTGCCGCTGGGGAGCAGCGCCTGAAGGGCGGAGAACTCGTACTCGATCTGCCGGTCCAGGTGCATCTGGCTGCCGGTATTCAAGCGCAGCACCAGCCGCTGGCCGGTCTCCGGGTGGAGGAAGCTGTAGTTGATGTTGTACTCCCCCTGGCCCAGAGGGGAGAGCGCCAGCTCCGTTCCCGCCGGCAGGCGGAGGGGCGTCAGAAAATCACTGCTGTGGACATAGGCGCGAAGAGCACTCTGGTCAATCATTTGTCGTTCTCCTCCCAGTGCAGCGTGTTCAGCAGGCGGCCGGTGTGGGAGTCCGGCCGGACCGTCCTCCGCAGGCGGCGCAGGTCCTCCGGCACATCCACGTCCGGGCAGAGCGGCCCGGGGCAGAAGGTCAGGCCGGCGGCCCGGATGGCCGTCAGGGTGCTCTCGTATACGCTGGCGCAGCCGAAGGTCTGTCCGGCGAAGATGGCGCGGCAGGGCCGTTTCAGGCCCACCAGATAGTCCCCGCCGTCCGCCGTGGGACCCAGGGTGACGTCCGCCCCCTCCAGAGCCCGGAAGGCGGCCAGGAGATGGTCCGCCGTCAGCTCCGGCAGATCGGAGCCTATGAGCACGCAGCTCTCATACTCCAGCGCGAGGACCCGGGCCAGAGCCGCGTGCATCCGCTCCCCCAGCCCCTCCCCGGTCTGGGGGAAAACATCCAGGGCGGCGGGGAAAATCCCTTCCAGCGCGCGCCAGTCCCCCTCCGGGGCGCAGGCCGCGTAGAGGTCCGCGTCCACCTGCCCGCAGACGCCGGCGATGTCCCGCAGGAAGGCGGTGTGGAGGGCGGCGCACGCCTCCCCGTTCAGCAGGGGCATGAGCCGGGTCTTGGTGCGCCCCGGAACCGGCGGCCGGGTAAAACAGATCAGGGCCCGTCTCATAGGCATTCCTCCTGAGGAAAAAATACCGGATCCCCCACATCCAGGTCAAAGCGGAGCACATCCCCCTCCTGGAAGGGGACGGACCCGGGGAAGGTCTTCTGAAAAAGGGTCCCGTCCGCCGCCGCCAGGGTGACCGCCGTCTCAGGGCCCCGGAACCGGACCCTCTCCACCCGGAGGGCATAGGGGCCATTCTCCGCAGGCCGCCACATCCGCTCCCGCAGGCAGAGGCTGTACCGTCCCTCCGGCAGGGACACGGGGAGGGCCACCGGACCGCCCCGGAAAATTCCGGCGCGCACCTCCCCGTCCAGAAGGGCGCAGCCGCCGAAGTAGTCCGCCGCCCGGCGGGTGGCGGGCCGGAGATACACCGCCTCCGGGATATCGCACTGCTCGATTTCTCCATGGAACAGCAGGGCCACCCGGTCGCTCATGCCCAGCGCCTCCCCCCGGTCGTGGGTCACCAGAACTGTGGTGGTGCGAAACTCCCGGTGCAGGGACAGCACCAGCTCCCGCATGTCCTCCCGCAGGTTCTCGTCCAGGGCGGAGAAGGGCTCGTCCAGCAGCAGCAGCCTGGGCTCCGCCGCCAGGGCCCGGGCCAAAGCCACCCGCTGCCGCTCCCCGCCGGACAGGGAGCCCACCCGCCGCGCCCCATAGCCCGGCAGCCGAACCCGGTCCAGCAGCTTTGCCGCCTGCTCCAGCCGGGCCCTGCGCCCCACGCCCCGCATCCGCAGGGGGAAGGCCACGTTCTCCGCCGCCGTCATGTGGGGGAAGAGGCGGATGTCCTGGAAGAGGATCACCACCCCCCGCCTGTGGGGCGGCAGATGGGTGATATCCTCCCCGCCCAGACGGATTCTGCCGTGTTGGGGGGCCAATATGCCGGCCACCGCCTTCAGAAGGGTGGTCTTGCCGCAGCCCGAGGGGCCCAGCAGGGCGAGGAGCTCCCCCGCCTCCGCCTGGAGAGAGAGATTTTGCAGAATGTCCCGGCCCTCCAGGGCCACGGAAAGATGCTCAATTTCCAGCTTCATGGCCTGTCACCTCGTTTCTGCCAGCGGCGGATCAGGGTCTCAAAGAGGGCGAACACCCCCAGGGCCGAGCCGGTGAAGGCCAGGGCGTACACCGAGGCCAGAGATCGGTCTCCCCCCTGGATATAGGGCACCAGCGCCAGGGCCAGGGTCCTCACCCGGCCGCCGCCCACGATCAGGGTGGTGAAATACTGGCTGTAGGAGAGAATGAAGGCCATGCTCATGGAGGAGAGGATCCCCGGCGTCAGCTCCGGAAGGCTGACGGCGAAGAACCCCCGCACCGGCCCGGCCCCCAGGACCGCCGCCTGCTCCTCCAGCCCGCCTCCCAAAGCTGCGGTCACATCGGTGAGAATGGCGATGCTGTAGGGCAGGGCGGTCATCACGTGGACCAGCAGCACGCCGGCAAGGGTGTCCGCCAGACCCAGGCGCAGCAGCGCCAGGTGGATGCCCACGGCGAACACGGTACCGGGGATCAGCAGGGGCAGCAGGCCGGCGAATCGGACCAGGGGCTTGCCCGGGAAGTCGTAGAGGGCAGCGGCCCGGGCGGTGAGCAGGCCAATGAGGGTGGCCAGCGCCGCCGCAAGGCCGCCCAGGGCCGCGCTGCTCCCCAGCAGGGGCCAGATGCTCTGGGCCCCGAAGAGGAGCTCCCTCGCTGTCCGGCCGGACCAGCTCTCCGGCAGCAGATTGGGCCAGCTCCAGCGGGCGGCGGCGCTCCACAGGACCAACAGCGCCGCCGGCAGCAGGATGCAGAAGGCGGCCAGCCCCAAAAACAGCCTCAGAAAAAGAGCTTTCCTCATTGTCCGCCCTCCACTCTCCGCAGCAAATGGCGGGTCAGCAGGCCGTACAGGGTGGCCATGGCGGCGGACAGGAGCAGGATCAGCCCGTACAGCGCCATGGCAGCAGGCCGCTGGCGTAGGTCCGGGTGCATATAGGCCAGATGGGCATAGACCGGCAGGGCCTTGGGCAGGGTGGCCCCCAGGAGCAGAGGCAGCTCGTAGCCGCCAAAGGCGAAGAGGAAGATGATGAGAAAGGCCTGGGAAATCGCGGGCAGGGAGAGGGGCAGGGTTACGGTGAGGAAGGCCCGCAGGGGGGAGGCCCCCAAATTTTCCGCCGCCTCCCCCAGCGTGCGGCTGACCCCCGCCATCAGCGCCAGGGTGAAGTAGGCCACAAAGGGGATCTCCTTCCACAGGTAGGCCAGGATGGTCCCCCCATAGCCGGGGGTGAAGAGGAGCTGTGGAAATTCCCCGGGTTCGGAGATCACGCCCAGGGCCCAGGCCCACCGGGCCAGCAGGCCGGTCTGGGAGAGGAGGAGGATGGCAAAGAGGGCCGTCACCGCGTGGGGCACCAGGATGGGCAGACGAATGAGGAGCCCCATGGGCTTCGGGCCCACCCGGACCAGGGCGGCGCACAGAGCCGTGCCCAGTACGGCCGCCGCCAGAGCGGAGAGAAGCGCCACCCGCAGGCTCACCCCCAGGGCGGAGAAAAACGCCGGATCGGCCAGGGCCTCCCGGTAGTAGTCCAGGGTAGGCTCCGTGAGGCCGAAGGCGGGGACCACACCCAGACTCTGGGTCAGCACGCTGCCGCAGGCCAGCAGTGCCAGGGCCGTCATCCCCATGAGGGGCAGCAAAAGAAGATAGGCAGTCCGTTTCTTTCTCATAAGAGCTCCTGAAAACGCGCTCAAACGGTGCGGTCTGGCCGCACCGTTTGAAACAGTTATTTCCCCACCACCTCATTGAGCCAGATCTCCTCGATGACGGGCACCAGCTTGGCGGGCATCTCGGGCAGACGGTGGGTGAGCAGCTCCTCCTGGCTGAGTACGCCCCGGCCCATGTCCACCGCGTCAAAGGCGGCCCGCTCCTCCACGCTGAGCTTGGCCGGGGATACCACCGGCAGATTGCGCAGCTGCTCGTACTGGGAGAGCTGGAGCTCAGCGGAGATCATGGCGTTGATGACCACCATGGCCCCGGCGGGGTTGGGGGAATTGAAGGCAATGGACATGTAGTTGGTGTTGCCGATGGTGCCGTTCTCAAAGAGGAAGGTTCGGGTGGTGTCGGTGTAGGTTCCGTTCTCAATGCCCACCGCCACGCCGTAGGGGGAGTAGCTCATGCCCAGGACCAGCTCGCCGTCGGCAAACATGGCGTCCACCGTGGTGGAGGCGTCGGGGAAGGTCCGGCCCTGGTTCCACAGGTAGGGGTTCAGGCTCCGGAGGTAGTCCAGGGCTGGCGCAATGGCCTCCTTGACCGTGTCGTAGTCCGCCTCCATGGTCTGGAACTGCTCCCAGCCGCAGATCTCATAGATGATATTGCGCACAAAGGCGCTGCCCGTGAAGTCCGGCAGGGCGGGGTAGGTCACCCTGCCGGGGTACTGCTGGCAGTAGGAGAGCAGCTCCTGGGCGCTGGCGGGGGTCTCCGGGGTGACGGCGCTGTCGTTGTAGAGCACCATCTGGGCCCTGCCGTAGGGGGCCTCATAGCCCTCGATGGGCATACAGAAGTCGTTCAGGGTCTCCGGGTCCTCCGTGTCGATGTAGGTCCCGGTGTTGGGCAGCTTGTCCAGGAACGCGCCGTAGAGCAGGCCGTTCTCCTTGGCGGAGTAGAAGTTCTCGCCGTTGATCCAGATCATGTCGATGCTGCCGGCGGCGGACCCCGCCTCCTTCTCCCCGGCCAGCTTGGCCAGGATCTCGTCGATGTTCATGCCCACCACCTCCAGGGTGATGTCGTAGCGCTCCTCCATATAGGGCGCGGCCACACTGGCCAGCCAGTTGTTGCGGTCCTCGTCGCCGCCCCAGCCGTAGAAGGTGACGGAGGTTCCTCGGGCGGCCGCCTCAATCTCCTCCCAGGAGGCGGCGGAGAGGTCCAGCGCGTTGGAGGGAGTGTCCTTTCCCCCGCAGGCGGATAGGGACAGCAGCATGGTCAGGATCAGGCAAAGGGCGGTTAACTGCTTCATCTTGATTTTCTCCATATATTATATATGTATCCTGGCGGCCAGGCAGGTCTCCCAGATCCGGCGGCGGTACTGCTCCGGGTCCCGGATCACCGGGAGCTGGACCGGAATGGCCGGGCCGTCCCCCAGCAGCATCCCCCAGGCCATGGACTCCAGCGTGGGAGTGATGCTCGTATCGTTGAGATCAAAGAGCTCTGGGCAGACCAGCTGGGCGGCCGCCGTCACATCCCAGTTGACGATGCCGTCCAGGTTCCAGTGCTCCACGTTATAGGCGTACCAGTCCGCCAGGGCTCCGGCCAGATAGGCCCCCACCGGGGAGCCGCTCTCCGCCAGCGCCGTCAGATCCGATTGGGGAAAGAAGGAGGACAGGCAGTTCTGGGCCGTGGCGATGCGGATATGATGGGCCCGGCGGAGGATCTCCAGGGAGGCCCGGGCGTCAATGGACAGGTTCAGCTCCGCCATGGGCTTTCCGCCCACCAGCAGGGGCTCCGTGATCCCGCCCATCAGGGAGATGGTGTGGAGCCGGTCCAGAAAGCCGCCGTCCAGGGACATCGCCCCCAGCAGATTGGTGGTGGAGCCGGTCACCAGCAGGCGGAGCGCTCCGCTGTGTTCCCGGGCCGCGGCGGCCAGAAAATCCGCCGCCGGGGAGGAGAGCTGTCCCGGCCCCTGGGACCCCCGATAGACCGGAATATCCCGCCGCCCCCACTGGTCCAGCAGGCGCAGGGTATTGCGGTGTACGGCCTCCTGGGTGCTGTTGCCGTAGGAGCAGGTGACGCCCAGCAGCCGCACCCCCGGGGACCCCAGCAGGTACAGCAGGGCAAGGCCGTCGTCCACGTCGCAGCCCGGGAGGCCCATGGTGTTGTCGCAGTCCAAAATGACGGGAATTTTTTCAGCCATGGCCCTCTCCTCTCACCGCGCGGGTGAAGGCCAGACGGTTCCCCCAGCCCCGCGTTTTGCTTCTGCCAAAGAGGACCTCCAGCAGGTGGACCGTGTCCAGACCCTCCCCCCGGAAGGCGTCCAGACACCCCTCGCAACAGCTGGCCACCGGCTGGCCCTGGGGGAACTCCCCTGTGCGGGCAGTGCGGAGGGACCGGCTCTTCTCCGGGTCCCGGGTCCGGAGCATCTGGACATTGCCGCAGCAGACGGTCCTGTGCCCGCTGTGCTTTGGCTCCGTTACCGCCGCGCCGGCCAGCTCCAGCAGCGTCCGGGCCGCTGCCAGCTCATCGGGCTGGTTCCGCAGGGGGCAGGGATCGTGGATGGTGACGGCCGCTGTGTTGCCGGATATGTCCTCCCGGCGGATACAGCGGGCCAGCACGGACCAGATGAGCCGCACCTCCGTCAGGCCCTCCAGCTCCCGGGCGCAGTTGGGACATGCGGCGTACACGCGGCGGACGCCCCGCCGCTCCAGGAGAGCGGCCAGCCTGTCCCGCCGGGCGGGGAAGGACTTCTCCAGCAGATACCGAGAGGGCTGGCCGCAGCAGCAGGCGGAGAGCCCCAGTTCCGGCTCCTCCCGCCGGAGGACTTCCGCCGTTTTCAGAAGAATGGCCGGGTCCAGCCCCATCAGCGCACAGCCGGGCCAGAACACCGCCTCCCGCCGGGAGAGCGCCGTCATGGGGCGGGCAAAGGAGAGGGTTTGGTGGAGGGCCATGCCCAGAGCGCCGGCTCTATTCATGGTTCCTTTTTTGAGCCTGACGCTCAGTGTAGATATTCTTGATAATCATCACCAGGATGCTCAGGGCGAAGATGCAGAGAAGGGCGGTGACAAAGTACTTCACGCCCCCGGTGAGCATCCCACCCACGTAGGAGTAGACCACTGTGGCGGGCAGCTGGCCGATCCCCGTGGCCAGAAAGAAGGAGGCGAAGGTCACCGGCGTGAGGCCGGCGAAGTAGCTCACCGCGTCAAAGGACACAAAGGGCAGCAGCCGGCAGATGAGGATGGTCCGGCTGCCGTACTTGGCGAAATAGTCCTCCACGCCTGCAAGCGCCCCCCGGCCGGCGAATTTCTCCACCGTGTCCCGGCCCAGGGCCCGGGCGATGAAGAAGCAGAGGGCCGCCCCGGCCATGGCGCTGCTCCAGGAGAGGACCGCCCCCTGCCACCAGCCGAAGATGGCGGCGTTGGAGAAGGTGATGAGGAAGGCGGGGAGGGGGGCCACCACGGAGGAGAAGACCATCAGGGCAAAGGAGATGGCCATGGCGTAGGGGCCGTAGGAGCGGATGTAGTCCACCACCGCGTCCACGTTGGCCGAGCCCAGCACCGCTGCGGCCCGGTTGACATAGGCGTTGACGGAGGGGACGGCAAAGTAGAGCAGGCACAGCAGGATCAGCGCCCCCAGTACGTACCACTTCAGTCCTCCGGCAGATTTCTTTTCTCTTTTCATGTCTCTTCTCCGTTCTCAGTTGTGTCGGGAAACAGCCGCCGGCCCAGAAGGGCGGTGACGGCCAGCAGGGCCGCCAGCAGTCCCACGGCGATCCAGAAGCCGGGGGCGGTGAGGTCCAGAGCCTTGTCCCCAATGTTGATAAACACCAGCGTACCCGGGATGATGCCGATGGCCGAGGCCAGCAGGTACGGGAGAAGGCCCATCCCCGTGAGGCCGAAGGCGTAGTTGATAAGGTTGTACGGCACCGCGGGGATGAGCCGCAGGACCACCAGCAGCCAGAACCCCTGCCGCCCGTTGGCCCGCCGGAGCCGCGTCTGCCACACCGGCGGCAGCTTCTGGCGGATGTACCGCTCCGCCCGTTCCCGCCCCAGACGGCGGGAGAGGAGGAACATGAGGGTGCAGTTGAGCATGGCCCCCAGGAAGGTGTACACGCTTCCCCACATCAGCCCGAACAGCACCCCGCCCGCCAGGGCCAGAACTGCCACTGGGAAAAACGCCGCCGGCAGCAGCGTGAAGAGGAGGACGTAGCCCGCCGGGGCCCAGGGCCCCAGCCCTGCCAGCAGCTCCTGGAGGGCTCCGGCGGACACATGGGAGAGGGCCAGCGCGGATAGAGCCAGCAGGATCAGCGCACATTTCTTCATGGCAGAGCACCGCCTTCCCCGGAAGGTATCGTGTCACAGTATACGCAATGGTCCCCCGGCTTGTCAAAGCTTTTCCGGGGAAATGGGCTTTCGGATTTCCGATGGATTCCAAAAACCATCGGAAATCCAGATTTGACCCCGTAGGCCTTTCATGCTATAGTTGTGCTCGTTGCCGCAGAGGAAAGCGGCGGAAAAACAAAGGATTTTGGAGGAAAAAACCGTATGAAGAAGACACTTTCCCTTCTGCTGGCCCTTGTCATGGTGCTGGCGCTGGCCGCCTGCGGCAAAGAGAAGAAGGACGAGGCCCCTGCCGGCGATGTGGAGATGAAGTACATGACCGCCGACGAGACCCTGGCCGTCCTGGGTACCGACGGGTACACCATCATGGACATCCGCAAGGCCGACGACTATGCCACCGCCCACATCACCGGCGCGGTCAGCGCTGATATGGACGCCGCCGTCAACGGCGACGCCGAGGCCGGCAAGGCCACCATGAAGACCGCCACCGAGGGCATGGACGACACCCTTATCCTGGTGTGCTACTCCGGCAAGAAGTACGCCCAGGCCGCTACCAACGCTCTGTCCGCCAACGGCTACGACATGAGCAAGGTGTTCACCCTGGAGGGCGGCTTCAACAACTGGAGCGAGGTCCAGCCTGACCACGTGGAGCCCTGATTTTTCACAACTCATCTGTCTGTTCCCCTTTTTCCACAAAGAGACGGCAGGCGCGTGATAAACGCGTCTGCCGTCTCAGTCTGTGATGGGGGGTATCTGGTTCTCCACAAAATTCTCCGCCAGTTGGGGCGTTTCGGCCTTTGTTGCCTGACCCCTGGAGACTAAGACACCGCCATTGCCGGCGGGTAGGGGGAAAACTGCTAGTGAATGGCAGAAGAAAAGAAAACGCCCCGGCCCAGGAGGAGCTTATGCAGACAAGCCCAACGAAACGTTGGTGTTATCTATAGGGGACTGCGATGATGCTCTGGAAGGCTGCGCCCTTTTACGGCAGCTCGGACTGGCTGGCTACACGGTATATCTGTTGATGGGGGCCTATAAAGACGATGAGATAAGGTCTTTGGCTATGGAGCTTGGTTACATAATAATGGAGGATACGTCATGAAAAAATGAGAAATTATAACCATAGCCTCAGCGGAAGAGATGGAAATCTCATAATCTTTGCTGAGCCGTCTGGAATGATTGAGCCAGGAGAGGGTGCGCTCCACCACCCATCTCCAAGGAAGTTTTCCCATTGATGGGGCTTGAT
>OFFX01001400.1_pt1 | contig 17240 bp, 16 predicted proteins | sample 1521511 | NCBI WGS metagenome assembly OFFX01 (sample SAMEA3504125, study PRJEB24116) | mouse gut metagenome | biome: mouse gut; feature: mouse-associated habitat; material: faeces | place: Denmark | collected 2011
GTCTGTTACAGAACAGTTTATGCCGGCGGGGGAATCACTGTGCCAGATAGGCCAGGACGCCGTCGGCGATGCCCCGGGCCAGCTGGGCCTGATAGGCCGGCTGGACCAGCTTCTCCAGCTCGGAGGCGGTGGACATAAAGCCGCATTCCACCAGGGCCGCCGGCATGAGGGAGGTGCGCAGCACCGCCAGATTAGGCCGCTCCTCCATGCCGAAGTCCTCCGCCCCCGTGGCCCCGCGCATGGTCTGGTGGAGCAGCTGGGCCAGACGCCAGCCGTTGGTGCCCTGGCTGTAGGAGCAGGTGTAGATGCCGGTGACGTCGTCGCGCTCCACGTTGGCGTTGCAGTGGACGCTGACGAAGAGGTCCGCCTTCTGTCCGTTGGCCAGGGCGGTACGGTCGTAGAGATCCACGTAGCGGTCGTCGGTCCGGGTCATGAGGACGGTGACGCCGGCCTCCTCCAGGAGCGCAGCCGCCTGGGAGGCGATGGCAAGGTTCAGATCCTTCTCCTTGACGCCGCCGTACTCCGCGCCGTTGGCCTCCCCGCCGTGGCCCGGGTCCAGGACCACCAGGGCGGAATACTGAGGCTCCTCGGGTGCAGAGGGGGGAACGATGGATACCGTGCGGGTTACCGGGTCCCAGGCCACCTCGCAGCCCAGCGCCTCGGCAACGGCCCGGAGGGGCACCATGGTGGTTCCGTCCTGGGATATGTAGGAGGCCGGGGCGTGCAGGGCCTCGCCGTCCACCAGAATGCGGACGCCGCTCTGGTTGGCGCCGGAGGCGGAGAGGGAGAGCAGCAGGATCAGGCTCAGGGCCATCAGGAGTGCATAGATACGCTTCATAAGGTCGGGTTCCTTTCCAGCGCTGTCCGACAGGGTTCGACAGCGGATTTTTCTCTATTGTACCTGACGGAGGGCGGAAAAGGCAAGGGGCAATATCTGGATTTTTGCGGCATTCCCCCACAAATTGCCGCCCCTCCTCCGCCGCCCCTTGTGGATTTTGTAGAAAAAGCGGTCGAATTTTATTTCACCCCTTGCATGGACGGGTATCTTCTGGTATGATGATGGACAATGCAGAAAAGGAGCGGGATGCGAATGAGGATGGACAGGCTTTTTCATATGCCCAAATACCTCGCAGAGGTATCTTTTCCTCATTCCTTATTTTGCTGTTGACGGTCAGATGCTGATCGTCTCTTTTTTTGCGCAAATTGAGAAGGGAGAAACTCTATGAAAGAAAACAACGAAGCCATCCGCGACGCGCGGACGCTGGGCGCCCCCAAGATGCTGCTGCTGGGCGTTCAGCACATGTTCGCCATGTTCGGCGCCACCATCCTGGTGCCCATCATCGTCAGCAGCTCCTACGGCCTGCCCCTGAGCATCCAGACCACCCTGTTCTTCGCCGGCATCGGCACCCTGTTCTTCCACGTCTGCTCCAAGCTGAAGGTGCCCGCCTTCCTGGGCTCCTCCTTCGCCTTTCTGGGCGGATTTGAAACCATGAGCAAGATGGACCAGGGCATCTACGCCGGCATGGAGCCGGCGGACAAGCTGGCCTACGCCTGCGGCGGCATCGTGGCGGCGGGACTGCTGTACCTCATCCTGGCCCTGCTGGTGAAGGTGGTGGGCGTGCGGAAGGTCATGCGCTTCCTGCCCCCGGTGGTCACCGGGCCCATCATCATCTGCATCGGCCTGAACCTGGCCCCCTCGGCGGTCAGCAACGCCTCCCAGTGCTGGCCCCTGGCCCTCATCGCCTTGGCGGTGATCATCGTTTTCAACATCTGGGGCAAGGGCATGTGGAAGATCATCCCCATCCTGCTTGGCGTGGTGATCTCCTACGCGGCCGCACTGATCATGAATGCGCTTGGCTTTACCAACGCGGACGGCAGCGCGATCCTGGACTTTTCCGGCGTAGCCGCGTCCTCCTTCGTGGGACTGCCGCCCTTCCTTCTTTGCAAATTCGACGTGACGGCGATCCTTGTCATGGCGCCCATCGCACTGGCTACCATGATGGAGCATATCGGTGATATCTCCGCCATTTCCGCTACGGTAGGCGAAAACTATCTGGAAGATCCCGGCCTGCACCGCACCATGGTGGGCGACGGCCTTGCCACTTCCCTTTCCGCCATGTTCGGAGGCCCGGCCAACACAACTTACGGAGAGAATACCGGCGTTCTGGAATTAAGCGGCGTCTTCGATCCCAAGGTGATTCGCCTGGCGGCGCTCTACGCTGTGATCCTCAGCTTTATCCCCAAGATGTCAGCCATCATCGGTTCTCTGCCTTCGGCTATCATCGGCGGTGTCAGCTTCATCCTTTACGGAATGATATCCGCGATCGGCATCCGGAACGTGGTGGAAAACAAAGTAGATTTCACAAAATCCAGAAACCTGGTCATCGCCGCTGTGATCCTCGTATGCGGACTCGGCTTTTCTGGCGGTCTTACCTTTACGGTGGGCGGCACCTCCGTCACCCTGACTTCTCTGGCCCTTGCCGCGCTGGCGGGCATTCTTCTGAATGCTGTCCTGCCCGGCAATGACTACATCTTCGGTGAGAATCCGAGCGGGGATATCAACCGGGGCGTCAGCTTCAATCCGCAGAAGAAACAGAAATCATAAACAGAAGATACAGAAAAAGGGTACGGAAATAGGTACGGAAATAGATACGGAAAAAGCGGGCAGCTGCATATCAAGCGATATGCAGCTGCCCACTTCAATGTATCCCTTATGCTTTTTTGATAAAAACATGCTTGCCTTCAAATGCAAAACCGTACTTTCGTATTCGCTCCGCTGCTATACCGCGCGCTTCCAGCGCTGCCGCGTAGCGCATCCTTTCTATCTGATCCAACGCCTCTTTTGCCGTATCTTCCAGTGAATCCTCACCGTTGGGATCGTGAATCTTAAATTCCATGATAACGGCATCGTCATCCCCGCGCGGCTCCAGCATTACATCGTATCTGCCAAAACCGCTTTCTCTGTTGGAAGTGATACTGTACCGGTCTGACAGATCCACCATCAGTCCCAATACAAACCCATGGTAAAAGCGTTCAGGTTCCGTATCTCCCGACGGCCTTTTCCCGCTGTCAAAATAACTGAACGTCTCCAGCGCCACCTTGTTCATATAGGCATTCATACTCTTCACATCATTTTGCAGCATTGCTTTTATAAAACTGTTGTAGACTGTTCCGGAACCGGAAAACCATTTTTTGATCATCTTCCGGAACATGATCTGTACCTCTTTGTTGGTCAGGGACAGTTCGTAAAGATACTCCCCGCTGTCTTCCAGCAGGACACAGTTCTCGGCTTTCAGATATCCGCCTGCAAGCAACAGGCTCCAGATGGCATTCTCATCGTCGTTTAACTGCTCGAAGATAACCTGTTCTTCTATTTCCCGCTGCAGGCACTCTCCCTTGAGCAGATTTTCCATGGATATTTTGATCTCGCTGCTTCCTTCACGGATCAGTTTGTTGATCAGATCATTGCTGCTGGAATTGGCCCAATATGCGGCGAACCGCTTTTTATCCAGATAGTTTATGATCGACCATGGATTATAAATATCCCGGCACGACCCGAAATGAAATCCATCATACCAGGCCCTCACATCCATTCTTTTCTCATACAAGCCACATTCCTGCAGCGCAGCCCATACCTCTGCCTCAGTGAATCCGAAACAATCCCTGTATTTTTCCGAAGTGGTGGTCACGACCTCCGGATTATTCAAGTCGGAAAATATCGACTCCCTGCTCACCCGCGTGATGCCTGTCATAACGGCCCGTTCCAGATACGGGTTCGTCTTAAATGTAGAGTTGAACAGGCCTCTGATAAATTCCATCATCTCCTGCCAGTAACCATACACCCATGCCTCCTGCAGCGGCGTATCATATTCATCCAGCAGAATGATCACCTTTTTCCCATAGAAACGTGACAGATAGCCGGACAGGTTTTTCAGAGAATAGGAAGCCATGGAGTCCGTCATCTCCGTGAAAACATTTCGAAAAAATTCCGGCTCTCCTTCCTGCAGCGTTCCTCCGGTCAACAGAAAATCATGCCTGCTGTAAAGCTCTCTGATCAGCATACAGATTTTTTCCCTGGCCATCGCAAAAGAATTCGCCTTCACATCCGCAAAACTCAGAAAAATGACCGGGCAGGTTCCCTGCAGTGCGCGATACTTTGCATCCTCCCATATGGACAGTCCTTCGAATAATGCTCCCTGTCCGGCATACTCGACCGACAAAAAACGCTCCAGCATATTCATGTTCAAGGTTTTGCCAAACCGTCTCGGCCGCGTGATCAGCGTCACGTCATCCCCGCTTTCCCACCACTGCCTGATGAAGGATGTCTTATCAATATACAGATACTGATTGCGTATTATTTTTTCAAAGCTCTGAATCCCTATCCCTATGGTCCTCGCCATGACACCTTCCTCCGAATCGATCAGAAACCTTCAGGTCATAATACGATCTCGCAATCCGGTTCCACCTTCCTGCACGCTTTCAACACCTTCTTCATGACCGCTTTCTCATCTGCTCCTTCTGCAAATTCCACTTTCATCTTCTGTGTCATAAAGCTGACAACCGCATCCGCCACGCCCTCTGTTTTCTTCGCTGCTTCCTGCATCTTCTCCGCGCAGTTGGCACAGTCAACTTCGATCTTATACGTCTTACTCATTCTGCTCCTCCGTTCCGGTCATGATATGACATCATTTCCCCTGTATCATTTCCTTTGTCTTTTCCGTTGAACAGCTATTCATCCTCTTCCACATGCTCCATTCCCATGCTGATGATCGCCCGCACATGTTCGTCGTCAAGTGAGTAAAAGATCGACTTCCCCTCCCGCCGAAACTTCACGAGCTTCGACGTCTTAAGGATCCTCAGCTGATGACTCACGGAAGACTGGCTCAGATTCAGAAGTCTCGCGATATCATTGACACAGAGCTCCTTCTCAAACATGGAATACAGAATCCTGATCCTGGTGGAATCCCCGAACACCTTAAAGAGCTCCGCCAGATCATAGAGGACCTCAATGTCCGGCTGCTTTGCCTGAATGCTTTTGATGATGTCCTCCCGTGTATCCGCAAAATCCTTCTCTCCAGATGCCGCGGTCCCTCCCACGCTTCTGTTCTCCTCCGCCATGTTTCCCTCCAATATCAGTCTATTATACATATGTTTAACTGTTCATATGTATAATAGTAAATATCACTCTGTTTGTCAATCATTTTTCAAAAAATCACTCTGCTGATCAGCCGGAAAGTACCCGGCAGCGTTTCTTAAAACAGGCAATCCCATATCTGTATATGGTCTTCATCCCATCTTTTATCAACAGCTCTTCATACCTCCGCTCTCTGATCTGCTGCAACGCCTTCTGGCATGCTGCTTCAAAGGCGGCATTTTCAGCATACTTTAATTCGATGATGATGCCGATCTCCGCGTCTTCTATCTCTATGCTGATATCGCTGTAACCCTCACCGGCTTCGGCATTGGATCTGACGATCCAGTTATCCATATGTCCCAAAAGCCCAAGCAAAATACCGTGATAAAAAATCTCTTTTCGCTCTTTTGGAACCTGATTATCCCGAATACTTATCGTTTTTTTCAGGTAAGCGGTAAATCCGGCCTCGATTGCTTCTGCATCGTTTTCCTGAAATGCTTTACAGAAATCTTTCAGCCTGTGACCGTCCGCTGCCGCTTCCTCGTCAAACCATTCACGAATCTGCTCCGCAAAAATCCAACGCACTTCTCTGTTCGGAATGGCGAGTTCCACTGTATCATTTTCCTCCTCACCGCACTGCGTCAAGTAACCGGTTGTAAAGAGAAGGCTCCATAAATGATCCACTTTGAGATCAAGATCTCTGTAGGTTAATTCCTGACGTAACTTCTTTCTGACACTGCCGCCCTCCATCAGTTGTTCGATCTCGCTGCGGGTCGCCGCATTTGCGCCGGCAATAAATTTCCTGATAATATCATTGCCACTCGTATTCATCCAGTAATTCTTCGGGCGCACAGACGGATTCATTTTCATGGCGTGACAGTAGCTTATGACATCCCAGGGACAGTAAATCTCCAAATCAGCAAAACGGTAACCATCATACCAGTCTTTGACAAGGTCATATTTTCCCGTAAAGCCATAATATGCCAGCATCTCTCTGATCTCAGCGTCAGTAAAGCCAAAGTATTCGTTATATTGTACATCCTGCACGGTATATACATTAAAATTATTAAGCCCGGTAAAGATACTTTCTTTGGTTATCCTCAGACAGCCGGTAAGGGCCGCAAAATACAGACTGCTGTTTGTCTTGAGTGCCTGTCCGAACAAAATTCTGATCAACTCCACCATATCGTCATAATATCCGGCCTGATACGCTTTGTCGAGAGGCACATCATACTCGTCTATCAGCAGGATGACACTTCGCTCATAATGCCTTTGCAAAAACCGCGTCAGCATCAGCAGACTGTCTTTCAAAAGAACGTCCGTCATCGCAAATTCACCGCTGTCATTCAGCTCGATCAACTTCCTGTATTGCTGACGCTCTGTCTCCGACAGCCTGTCACTCTGCGCCAAAAAAGGAAATCTCAGTGCTTCATTGCCTATCACACTGCGAAACATTCCTTTTGCTTCGTCAAAATCTGTGCCGCATACATTCTTTAAGCTGATCGCTATTACAGGAAACCTGCCCATATGTTCATCACAGAGCACTTTATCTTTTGAGATGGCAAGCTCTGCAAAAAGAGCCGGATCGCATCCATATTCAAAGAAATACTGCAGCATGCTCATATTCAGCGTCTTGCCAAACCTTCTGGGCCGTGTAAACAGATTTACCTTACCCATGTTTTCCAGAAGATCCCGGATCATCCCGGTCTTATCGACATAGTAATAGCCCATTGCGCGTATTTCCCTGAAATCCTCAATTCCCATGGGCAGCTTTGTCTTTCCAGCCATAACGTTTCCTTTCGATCACTCCCTGATCTGCCCGTTTCCGCGTATCAGGTACTTATAGGCAGTCAGTTCCTTAAGTCCCATCGGCCCTCTTGCATGCAGCTTCTGCGTACTGATCCCGATCTCCGCGCCGAACCCGAACTCGAAACCGTCCGTAAAACGGGTGGAAGCATTGACATACACACAGGCGGAATCAACACCCTGCAAAAACCGCTCCGCATGTTCCTCATTCTCGGTGAGAATGGCATCGGAGTGTTTTGTATTATAACGGTTGATATGGACAATGGCCTCTTCTACTGACGACACGGTCTTCATGGACAGGATGTAGTCCAGGTATTCCGTTCCGTAATCCTCCTGCGTCGCCTCCAGCGCATCCGGGATCAGTCCCCGCACGCTTTCGTCGCCGCGCATCTCCACCTTCTTCTCCCGCAGGGCAGCTCCCAGAACGGGCAGGAACTTCTCCGCGATCTTCTCATGGATAAGCAGTGACTCGCAGGCGTTACATACACCGATCCGCTGCGTCTTGGCGTTGAGGATGATCGGCACAGCCTTGTCCAGATCGGCATCCTCATCCACATAAATATGACAGTTGCCGGTTCCCGTCTCGATCACGGGTATCGTGCTGTTCTCCACCACGGCACGGATCAGCCCGGCGCCCCCGCGGGGGATCAGGACGTCCACATATTGTTTCAGCTTCATAAAAGCCGTGGTCACTGCCCGGTCGTTGTCCTCGATCAGCTGCACGGCATCCGCCGGAATGTCCTGTGCAGCAAGCGCCTCTCTGATCACCTGCGTAATGGCGGCATTGGAGCAGGCCGCATCCCGACCGCCCTTTAAGATCACGGCATTCCCGGCCTTAAAACACAGCCCGAAGGCATCTGCCGTCACATTCGGCCTCGCCTCATAGATGATGCCGATCACCCCCATAGGGACTCTGACCTTATCAATCTGCAGCCCGTTTGGCCGCTTGAAAGACTCCATGACAGTCCCCACCGGGTCTTCCAGCTCTGCGATCTGCCGCAACCCCTCTGCCATACTGTGGATCCGCTGCGCTGTCAGCTTCAAACGATCCAACAGCCCTGCCGACATACCATTTGCCTCCGCGGTCCCGTAGTCCTGCCTGTTTGCCTCCAGAATACGCTCCGCCCTGTCCGTCAGTGCAGCAGCCGCGGCACGCAGCGCCCTGTTCTTCTCCTCTGTTGTCAGCTTCTGCAGCACATATTTTGCCGCACCTGCTTTCTGTCCAAAATTATCTAAATATTCCATACGCTTCCTCGTTTCTATATATCATATTTTCCGTTATTATAGCATACTGCAGCCGTTGGCTGAATACTTATTTTATTAATCTTGACTGTTCTGTCACTCCCGCAGCGCTATCACCACGAACTCTTCCGGCTTTTTGCCTGTAAGAGCCTCCTGCAGTTTCCCTGATACGCTGCTGTGGTATTCTCCGGACTCAAGCATGCCCGCCGCAAACTCCGCGCGGATGCACAGATAGTCGGATCCGTAATAAGTCTGCTGCAGATCTGTAAACTCGTCCCCCGGCGTGATCGTGCCCTCTACCACATCCGGCCGGTAATAGGACGACCGGAAATCAATGTCATTGAAGATCACCACCGACTTTTCAGGGATGCCCGCATAGGCCTCTTTCCACTGCTCCTCCAGCGCCAGATAGTAATTGTCCTGGCTGTCCATGCCGCCGTTCTCGAACACTGACCAGACCGCCGTGATCAAAAGCAGCGTCACCATTCCCGCAAAGTAGTGGAAGCCCTTTTTGCCGCGCAGCCGGGGAAGGACCAGCCCGATCAGCGCAATGCACAGCAGGAAAGTCGCCGGCTCAAAGAAGCGGAAATAAAAGCTGTCCATAGAGGACACATAACGGACAGCGATAAAGACCACGTCATAGACTACCGCAAGCACGATCAACACGGACTCTCTCGTAAAGCGCCGGCAGTTGTTCACGACCAGCCATCCGATCCCCGAAAGGATTCCCACCACCACAAACACCTTGATCCGGTAGGGGAATCCCTCCACCAGTTCCGGTATCTGCATGGAAAAAATATTAAAAAACTCTGTCAGCAGGCTCTCGATCAGATCATCCGTCAGAATCCGGTAATCGTCCCACCACATGGTACGGCTCACGCCGGACGCCATTCCGTTCATCACCTTGTTCATAAAAAGATAGCCCATGCTCAAAACGCCGGACACAAGCGCCGTCGCTGCCAGTGCCGTCGTCTTTGCCAAAAGCGCCCGCTCTCTTTTTTTCCTGTACTCCGCAAGCAGAACGATCAGATACAGCCCTGTCACGATCCACACGAAAAGGCCGTAATATCTGGTCAGGAAACAGCAGATCCCGGCAATGCCAAGGGCCGCATACCATCCGGGCGCCGGACGCTCCTCCTGCAGGATTCTGGCAAAGAGCAGGGCAAAGCAGAGCAGAAACAGCATGAACGGAATCTCGCTCCATGTGTAATAGCTCAAATTCAGATAGCCGATATTGGTCAGGCACAGGCCGTACAGCCATGCATCCTTTCCAAAGCATTTGTACAGCAGCACAAGGATCAGGCCCGCCGTCACCATGGCCACGATCTTTGACGCCAGATAGGCTTCTGCCCCGGTAATGAGCATCACCGCTGCGATCAACACCGGATACAGGATCGGCCAGTTGGCAAACCACGTATCGTACCCCGCCAGCCCGTCATAGGAAAATCCGTATCCCGCAGTCAGATTGACCGCCTCCCGCAGATACCCCGCGGAATCGGCAGAGATATAGGCGCCTTTCAGATAAGCCCTGGAATAGATGCTGACACAGACCACGCCGAACAACAGCACAAGGAACAGCTCGTTGCCGTATCTTTTTACAATCCCGTTAAGAACCCGCCGGACGCTGTCCGCTGCCGCCCACACTCTGCGCCTGCCCGCCCAGATGCAGAGCAGCCCTGTAACGGTAAGCAGCACCGAAACCGGTATGGAATAATAAAAGATGTCCCCGTAGGTCATCCGGACAGGCTCCACCCGGTTGACGCCAAGAGAAATGCCGCATTCCAGAATCTCTCCGTCCTGTCTGACCTGTGCGGTAAAAGGCAGCACGTCGCCCGCCCCCGCAGGCACCTGCATAAAGTACGGAGAACTGCCGTCCGCAAAGACAGTCAGCTCATACGACTGCCCCGCCGAAAAAGTCATGTCGCCGTCGATCGTAAACCACTTCCCCGGCGTGATCGTCTCCACCGGGATCACCTGGCTTACCAGAATACCGGAATCCTCGTCCGTCACCGCAAAGCGAACCGTCCCCCTGCTGTCCTGTGCTATGTTCACCAAGAGGACCTGAAACCCGCTCGCCTGAAAATCTTCCTTCGCCGTCAGCGTCACCTCCAGCGTCTCCCCCGCCTCACAGGTAACATACACCGGATCCGGATTGATCTGCGGCAGGATCTGTGTGGTCTCCATCCCGTTCTGCGCCGTGCGGGTCAGCACCAGCATTACGGCGCCAAACAGCATAAGCACGATTAAACTGTAGATCAAGTTGCGAATTGTTGTTTTTTTCATTTCCCTGTTCCTTATTTCTCTGTTCTCTGCACCAGTTTCTCCGCCATCTGCATGGCAAGTTCCACCACCACGTCGGAATTATAATGGCAGTGTTCGCCCCAGCGCCCCAGCCCATATATGTGCCTGTCTTCACAGAATGCAAGCAGCTTCTCCATTGCCTCCGGCTTGCCGATCGTATTTAACGGATAAGCATATGCATTCAGATAGTGATACGCGGCGTCTTCCGCTCCGCTTCCTGCCTTGTCATATGCCGTACCCCCGGGAAATTCTGCCCCGGCCTCTTCAAACATCGCCACCCGGCTTTCGCGCGTCTCCAGCCAGTATCCTCTGCTTCCCGGACAGAAATTGTGTCTTACCAGTATCCGGTGCCACGGGACCTTAAGATCCGGTTCGTAGATCCACTGCGCCTCTGTTGGCAGCTGTTTTGGCACATACCGGGTCTCTATGGCGCTGGAGCGCAGCGTGGGCACAAGCCTTCTGATCTCTTCCGGCATACCGTCAATCCGCTCAAAGCTCCGCCAGGGCACCGTAGTTACGATATGCTGCGCCGCAAACACCTCCCCGGCCTTCGTCCGCACCAGACGTTCTTCACAGCAAAGCTCCGTCACCTCCGTTTCGTACAGCACCTTCGGCCCCAGTGCTCCAGCCATCCGCAGCCATACTTCCCCGTAACCGTATCTTTTCGGATAGTAGAAGGAAGCGTGGCCCGGCTGCGTCCCGTAAGGCCTGTGGGTCAGACAGGAAAGCAACGTCTCTTCGAAACTCACATTCGGGAGCTTCTCCAGCCAGTAGGTGCCAAGCTCGTCAAGCTCATCCGCAAACATCTTCTGATTATAAGGCAGCATATAGCGGTCGGCGATCCGCTGTCCCAGCTTCCAGACGATCCACTCCACGAACCGTTTTGGCACAGGCTGTTCCAGATTGCAGCCCGCCTTCGCTATGGAAGTCAGGTACGCCACCTGTTCGGGCAGCGCAAGCTGCCAGATATTGGCTTCCAGCGGCTGTCCTACCTCCATGCCCTCTATCCGGATCCGGCTGTCCCGTGCAAAGAGCGACCACTCCTCCTGCGGCAGGAACCGGAACAGGAACTCGTTGACCTTTGGCCTTCTCACATCGAGAAAATGCCCGCCGCCGATATCAAAAGGGCTGCCGTCCACCATCACAGAACGGCACAGACCACCCGCCTCGGCTTCCTTTTCCAATACCAGAAAAGAAGTCTCTCCCAGCTCTTTCAGTCTGTTCGCCAGTGTCAACCCGGCAGGGCCGGCACCGAGAATCAGATAGTTTACTCTTTCCATGCTTTACTCCTTTTTTCCCGCTGCTCTGTGCTGCGGCGGGATCACCCGGCACTCGTTCTTTTTCAGCTGAAACAGCAGCCTGAGCGCCTCCGTCACGGAACTGCCTTTCAGGCTGGAAGCAGTCCCGATATAATGGATCGGCACCTCCACCGTCCGCAGATGCCGGCAGTAAAAGCGCATCTCCGTCTGATACATATGCCCGGTGGACAAGAAGGCGTCCAGATTCATCCCTTCCAGAACCCGGCGCGAAAAACCCTCAAACCCGCTTGTCATATCCTTCAATCTCGTTCCCAGCACAAAATTGGCCAGAAAAGTACCGCCCTGGCTTAAGATCCGTCTGTACAGCGACTGCCTGCGCATGGAACCACCCTCCATAAAACGTGATCCCCATACACAGTCATACCCTTCTTCCAGCTTTGTAAGAAACTGCGGTATCTCCGCAGGCAGATGGCTGCCGCCTCCGTCCATTTCCAGAATCTGTTCCGCGCCGTCCTTAAGCGCCCGCCTGAATCCTTCCAGATAACAGCTGATCACACCCCGCGATTCCCTGTAAAAAATACATTTTACCCGGTCATTGCAGGCGGCTTTCCTGCGGATGATCTCCTCCGTCCGGTCTTTGGAATAACTGTCTATCACCGGATAAATATACAGATTGTCATACGGCAGCGCAAGGATCTCGTCCAGGATCTTCTCCATGGTATCCTCCTCGTTGGCTACCGGCATGACGATAATCGTCTTCTTCATCATGTCCCCTCATTTGTATCGCTCTCTTATAACACCTGTCATGTATCTCCGTACAGCGCGGCTTCCGTGATCACCAGATCCGGTCTTATGTCGTGCGCCTCGCTGGGAATACGCGTTACGATCTGACAGGCGTAGGCAAGTGCTGCCGTAGTCAGATGCAGGCCTGTCCTCCCGTCCGCCTGACAGACTGCCGTGCTGCGCAGCCTGGCCAGATACCGGTCGTAAAACCCTTTTCCGTATCCGATGCGGTGTCTCTCCCTGTCAAATGCCGCTCCCGGCATCCACATCATCGCTTTGCAGACGGTTTCTCCCTGCCGCTGCAGCCATTCCGGCAAAGCCACACGCTCCTCCGGTTCCGGGATACCCCGGTATCCGTCATGCAGATCTCCGACGGATGAAATCTGCCAGAACTCCATCTCTTCTCCGGCGACCTTCGGCGCAAACACAATCTTTCCCGCAGTCAGGGCCTGCCTGATCAAAGGCATCGTGTCCACTTCACTGCGATACCCTGCATAGGCAAGAATGATCTGCGCTTCCCGACAGGCCGGATGGGAAAGGACCTTCTCCCCGATCACCCGGTCCATCCTTCTTCTCTCTTCCGGCAGGAGACCGTCCCTGACGGCCAGAATCTGCCGGCGGATCTCACCCTTGGTCATCTGCGCCGTTTCCCTTCTGCCCGTGCTTCTTCCCAAGATCTGTGATGGAACCGTCCTTCTCCACGATCGAGATTTGATTCAGCTGTCCTCTTAAATTAGCCCGCACATTGGCCACATAAGCGCTGCGCAGCTGCTTTTGTTCTTCCTTCTCCTCAGCCGTCAATCCTTCCGCCTGTGATTTATGATATAACGCGTTGATCCGGGCCGTCATCTGTTCGACATTCATACCCTGCTCCCCTCTGCCTGGCTTTACTTTGCCTTTATTTTGTCATTACTTTGTCTTTACTTTCTCTGCACTTTGCCTTTGTTCTCTCTGTACTTTGTCTTTGCTATCTCTGTACTTTGTCTTTGCTATCTCTGTACTTTGCTTTTGCCTTCTCTGTACTTTGCCTTTACTTTCTCTTTCCCAGTACTTTGTCAAAAACCTGCAGCTTTTGCTCAATCATGGGCCATCTGCTGCACATACAGCGGCAGATCGAAGCCGTCCTCTTTATGCGCCAGAAACAGCGTTCCGATATTCTGTCCGGCCAGGATCCGGTGTATCACTTTGATGTCCGCACTGTTCGCAATCACCATATCCACGCCCATATTGCCGGCGATCCGGGCCGCCTGCAGCTTCGTGTTCATGCCGCCGGTGCCGGAGCTGCTTCCGGTGGAAGCCTTGCCCATTTCCATTAATTCTTCCGTCAGCTCCTCCACCACCTCTATGTACTTCGCCGCCGGATTTTTCCGCGGATCGTCGGTATAGAGTCCGTCGATATCCGACAGCAGGATCAGCATATCCGCATCGATCAGCGCCGCCACGATGGCTGACAGCGTATCATTGTCGCCAATTCCCAGCTCATAGGTGGCAACTGTATCGTTCTCATTGACGATGGGCACCACGCCCAGCTTGAACAGTTCGGCGAAGGTGTTGCGCGCGTTGAAGCGGTTCAGATTATCAATGATCGTATTCTTCGTCATCAGGATCTGCGCCGCCACCTGGTTATATTCGGCAAAGATCTTCTGGTAAGTCATCATCAGTCTGGCCTGCCCGATCGCCGCACAGGCCTGCTTTACCGCCGTCGGGTCATCCTGGTCGATTCCCTGCCTCATCACCGCTTTTCTGCCCACCGCCACGGCGCCGGAAGTCACCAGCACCACATCCTTGCCTCTGTTTCTGATATCGCACAGCTCCCTGACCAGCACATCCAGTTTCGTATAATCCAGATCTCCCGTCTGGGCATGCTGCAGTGACGAGGAACCGATCTTGATCACGATCCTCTTTTTATCTTTCATCTTCTCTCTAAACTGTGTTATCTCCGGCATAGCGCCCTCCTCTGTTATCCAATAATCGTACTGCGATCTTCTCCGCGATCATCATGCCGTCCATCGCCGCCGAAGTGATGCCGCCCGCATAACCGGCGCCTTCCCCGCAGGGGTACAGTCCCCTGACCCGGGACTGCAGGCTTTCATCCCGCAGAATCCTCACCGGGGAGGATGTGCGGCTCTCCACTCCCAGAAGGCAGGCGTCCGGGCTGTTAAAACCGGAAATCTGCCTGCCGAAAGCCTCCATGCCCTCCACGATGGCCGCATTACATTCCTCCGGCAAAATCCCGCTTACATCTGCCCACTGGCAGGCGCCCTTACACAGGGGCAGGGAATCATCCCTACTTATCTGTTTTTCCGTATGTATTTCTTCTGTTTTATGTCTTTTTCCTTCCACGCGGTCTTTAAAATCCCCGTAACACTGTGCCGGTATCTTCCCGTTCCCCAGTTCAAAAGCCTTTTTCTCCAGCCGTCTCTGGAAGGCGATTCCCGCCAGGGGAGATTCCGTGCCGAAATCCTCAGGGCCCACCGTCACAATGATGGCGCTGTTGGCATTTTTCCCGTCCCGTGCACTGTAGCTCATTCCGTTTACCGCCAGATGTCCTTCCTCCGAGGAGGCATTTACCACATATCCTCCGGGACACATGCAGAAAGAATAAACCCCCCTGCCGTTTTTCGCCTTTGCCGCCACCTTGTAAGCCGCGGCGCCCAGCGCCCCCGGATCCGGCATCCCGTACTGGCTTTGGTTGATCAGAGCCTGGGGATGCTCCACCCGCAGCCCTACCGCAAAAGCTTTGGCCTCCATGGGAATCTGTCTCTCATACAGCATGGAAAAGGTATCCCTGGCGCTGTGGCCAATGGCCAGCACCAGCTGTCCGCAGGAAAAGGTCTCGCCGCAGGCTGTCTTTACCCCTATCACCTGATTTTGCCGGATGCAGATATCCGTCACCCGGCGCCCAAAGTAAACCTGCCCGCCCAGCCGCAGAATCTCCTGCCGCATCCGCGTCACCACATGGCTTAAAACATCCGTGCCCATGTGGGGCTTTGCCTCATAGCAGATACTCTCCTGCGCGCCGAACTTTACCAGGGTTTCCAGCACGATTCTGTTTCTCCCGTCTTTGTCCTTCACAAGGGTATTCAGCTTGCCATCGGAGAAGGTGCCGGCCCCTCCCTCCCCGAACTGTACATTGGAATCCGGATTCAGGCTGCCGCCATCCCAGAAGGCCTCCACATCCTTCTGCCGCTCCTCCACGGCTTTTCCCCGCTCCAGCAAAATAACGGCATATCCGTGCACTGCCAGAAAATAGGCGCAGAACAGCCCCGCAGGCCCCGCCCCTACAATGACCGTGGGTTCTTCCCGGGGAACCGTTCCGGAGGCAGGAAAACGGTAGGCTTTTTCCGCTGCCCGGCACACCTGGTTCTCTTTTCCCCGAAACCTGCGCAATATCTTTTCTTCGTTTTTTACTTTGATATCCAAAGAATACTGGTAAAAAATCTCCGGCTTCTTTCTGGCGTCCACGGACCGGCGCACCACCTGAAGCTCCTGTATCTCCTCCTCCGGAATCCGCAGCATGGCGGCCGCACAGCGCTTAAGCTGGTCCCGGGAATGTTCCGGTTTCACTTTTACCTGACTGACTCTGAGCATATATCCCTTTCCTTCTAGTAATCTCTATATCCGACACTATCAAATAGCTCTGAAAAAATATGTTTTTTTAAGGAATACATGTATTCTTGCCACTAATTATTCCTTCCATTACGCGATAAAATAATAGGTATATATTTTTCTGCTAACCTCCGCGTTATATTTTCACTTTTTTTAATCAATTCTGCTTGTCTAATCCCCCATTCAGCAGCAGCCTTATTGTCTTCTAATTTCTCACTTAAAATAGCTCTCTTCGTCATATCAATACCTCCTTAACGATCTTCGTATACAATATTTGCTTCATGACAATTAGAAAGGAAACAGAATACGGCCTTCTGATAATCACGTATATTGTTTCCTTCATTATGCACATTAACTGCGTGATTATATATTTCTATAGCTTTTTTGCGGCTATAATTTTCTTTTTTTACAAGATATGAAATATTCCCTAAGTTTGTAACTACCACCATCATTTTAACAGTTCCATTACTAAGAAAAAACTTTACATCTTCCAAGGAAAATTTCGATAGTGATGGATGATTATGAAGCACAATAACAACACATTGAATAGAGGTTGTTATCAAATGATATGCTACTGTATTCATGCATGGATCAACCGAATGTTCATCCCCTAAAGCAACTCCCATAAACTCTTTTCCTTCGGCAATCAGATTTCTATAATCGAGGCTATAGGTAAGTGCCACCTCATTAGAATCATTCTCATTTTTAGAAACCATCAATACTTCCTTTGCCAATTCCTGCAACATTAAATATTCACTTTCAGGGATCTCTCTATACTTAATTAACGGCACTTTTTCGATAGCCATATCTGTAATCAAAATCTTGTGGGTACGCTTTTTGGCCATTTCTAAATCATTTATTTTTTTATCTTCAGATTCCATCTCAAACCATCCTTTCTTTCTTATTTCTCCGATAATATATAGGATATTATCATTATATCCTTTAAGCTGACCCTCTTCAACACTATATCTATGCATATCATTTATCTCGCAATATAAAAGCTCATGCTGATAAACATTATTTCCTATTATTGGTAAAAGGTTAGTATATTAATATACCAATAAACCTATTGACAAAGTAGGTTTAATAAGATATCCTATGAGAGA
>OFFX01001404.1_pt1 | contig 17198 bp, 16 predicted proteins | sample 1521511 | NCBI WGS metagenome assembly OFFX01 (sample SAMEA3504125, study PRJEB24116) | mouse gut metagenome | biome: mouse gut; feature: mouse-associated habitat; material: faeces | place: Denmark | collected 2011
ATACCGATGAGCCAATCCGCCTTGGCGCGGCAGAGGGCGGCGGCGTAGAGGTTGTCGTACTTCTGGCCGTCAGCCAGATTGTCAAAGCCCTTTCGGATAGCGGATTCTTCCATTGAGGAAATCCACAGTCGCTTGACGGGTTTCGTGCATTGGCAGAGGTTATAGGTCAGCCGGAAAATCAGTTCTCCCTCCCGTCCCGCGTCGGTGGCACAGATCACCGTGTCCACATCCTCCCGGCCCATAAGCTGGCGCAGGATGTCAAACTGCTTCCGGGTGTCCGGCAGCACTTGGAACTGCCACGGGTCGGGGAGAATGGGGAGATCGTCATAGGCCCACTTAGAGTAGCGGGGGTCGTAGGCGTCGGCGTTGGCAAGGTCCACCAGATGCCCCACGCACCAGCTCACCAGCCAGCCATTGCCCTCGGTATAGCCGTCCCGCCGCGCTCCCGCCCCCAGCACCTTCGCCAGATTCATAGCGACGGAAGGCTTTTCCGCAATCACAAGCCGCATAATGCCTCCTTAATATTCGTCCGGTTCTTCCGGCTCATCATCGTAGTAAGCCGGATAGTCCGGTTCCTCCGGCTCCTGGTGTGTCCGCGCCTCCGGTTCCTCGTCCTCGTTGACCATCGGCTCATCCCCGCCGCCTGTCAGCTCGTCAAAATCCTCGGCATCGGTCATATCGTGCTTGGGCTTATAGATTTTGAAGTACCAGCCCACGCCGCCCACGGCCAGCATTGCCAGCAGAACGATCACGATTGTCCCGGCGTTACCGCCCTCCTTTGGCTGCTCCGGCTTTTCGGGTTCCGCGGGAGCGGGGGCCGTACCCGCGCAGTTATTCATGGAGAGGATACAGACCGGGCAGGCGGTATTGACGGCCCCCGCCTCGCACTTGTCCTTACAGATGCAGACTGGGGCGGGATCGGGGACTGCCGATATGCCGGAGTTGTCCCCATTCTTCTCCGCCAGCGCCATCAGATCATTCTCAGTGACGGTGTTCAGAAAATAGACATTCTCACTGTCCCGCTGCCTGTCAATGACCAGATAGAAAGTGTTTTCGCTGGGGGTGGTGAAGGTAAAGAACTCCTTGCCGTCCCCGTCTGTCACATTGTCCATGACCGTTCCCTGACCGTCCGGCGTCAGCGTCGAGGGGTTGCGGGGCGTCGTGTCCGGCTGGCTGTCCGGGTCATTGGACGAGGAAGCGGGCGGAGTTGGAGTAACATCAGCGGCGCCGCTGCCGCCGCCTGTCGTCGTGCCAGCGGGCGTGTTGGAGGGGGCCTGCCCGTTGCAGGGATTGTCCTGCGTTCCGCTGGGCTGGACGATCTGCGTCCCGTGCTCAAAGCAGTTGATGTAGCACATCTTCTCATAGACCTTACTATCGTGCCCGGTCACTTTCACGGTGACGGCGCAGTTGTCGGTAATCGTGACCCGCCCGGTATAGCGGCTCTCCCACCGCTCCAGCGTGTCCGTCACGTCCCGCCACTCGCCGTCCAGCCCCAGCTTGACTTTTGCCGAGGCAAAGCCGCTCCCAGCGGTGTCTGTAATGGTAAACCCGATCTCCGCGCTTTTGTCCGCATAGCCGGTGGGCGGCGCGATCTCCACGGTAACGCCGGAAGTAGAAACTTCACCGGAACCGTCAAAGGCAAAGGCCCTGCCAGACAGCAGCAGGGACAGCCCCAGACACAGGGCTATGCACAGCAGCAGCGGAAGAATGGGCCGTTTAGGTGCTTTTGCTTTCATATTGTTCAGTACCTCCTATCAGATATTGTTGTTATCGGCGCCTGCCTGGGGCGGGTCCTTCACCGCCCGGAGCATATCCAGAAGCCCCCGCAGTTCCTCCGGGGAAGCGGCAATACTGCGGACGGCCTGCAAAATCTCCGTGTTCTCGCAGTCGGTGATCTGCTTCTCAATGTCCCGCACCCTGGCCTGCCACTCGCCGGACTTTTTCTTTGCACGCGCCAGTTCTATTTTGAGTTTTTCGAGTTTGCTCACGATGATTTCCTCCCTCCGGGGTTATAGTTTTCAAATTTATCTACCGTATAGAAAATCCGTTTATTATTTACCCATCGTTGGAGTTGACGGGTAATCTTTGGAGCGGTGGGCCGGTCATAAACCATCACATAAGGGTCATAGCCCATGCCCCGCAGAGTTTCTATCCGGTACAAGTCCTGTTCGTGAGTGCTGCTGTAGTTGGTCAGCACATAGACACGGCGTTTTCGGTCACTTTTGATATTGGTCAGCTCCAGAAAGCGCCGAAAGCAGGGTATTAAATCGTCATTGGGGTCATCCCAGGCAAAGTGAACCGCCTTTGTCTTGACCTGGTTCAAAAGTGCGGCGTTGTCCGGGGTAATTAGGCGCACATCCAAGCCTTGGGTGAAGTCCACCCACGCATGGCTTTCCGCAAGCTGACGCAGAAGCCGCTCATGGTCGGGACAGGCTAAGAGGTTGGCATCCAGCAGTTTGATCTCCTTCTGCCCGTTCCAGAACTCCGCGAGGTCGGCCACAGCCACAGACCTCCGCCCTTCCTTCCTGCTCACGATGCAGAAGCCGCACGCTCTTGGACATCCCCGGCTTAAAAAGCCGTAGGCCGTGGATTGAAACTCTGGATAGATGCCGTAATCGGGATAAGTGTGTTCCACCGCATCTGGGAGGCGGTTATCCAGGCCGTAGCCGGTGCCGCCGCAAATCACCTGATCGGAATTGTCCACGATAATGGTGTCCTTGGAGTACAAGTCCGTAAAGACCCGGCTTTTGTAAGCGAGGTCATAGCGGCCCTCCGGCGTCCACCACTCCACAACATCTCCCTGCGCCTTATGGTAGGCTGAGAGTTTCATCAGGCACAGGTTGGGCCATCGGTGGCCGTCCACATCACAAAGGGCCACTCTCACAGCGCACCGTCCCTTCCCAGCACATCGGTGATGCCCTGCATGATATAAGCGACACAGGGTACGGCGATACTGTTGCCCAGCATGGAATACCGCTTGCTGTCGCTGATGCCCTTCCCGTCACAGCCGTATGCCGTCCAAAAATCCGGGAATCCCATCAACCTCTCGGCCTCGGTGGGGGTCAGGCGGCGAATATGACAGCCAATGCGGACAGGATTTTGATAGTTCAGCGAGTATCCCCCGGATTTTGTTTTGGCTTGCAGCGTACCGCTGGCCTCCGGCACTTCCCGATAGTTGCGGCAGTCAACGGCGGCGGGAGCCTCCACAATGACTGTCCCGCCCTGCTGACAACAGGGGTTGCCTCCGTTCAAGTCCAGCGTCCGGGAGGTTTCCGCTTCATAGATGCCGCTGTGCGGGTTATCCGACATCATGCCACCGGAGTAATAAGCGCCGATCACATAGGCTTTTATCACGCTGCTCTCCTGACTGGCAAGCAGGGTTGGCGCAAGTTCCTCCTGATAACCAACACTCCCGGATGCGGCGCCAGCTTTGTTCTTGAAGCCCGCACTGACCACGCAGAAATCCAGTTCGCTCCCCATACCAGCAGGCCGGGAAAGGCCAGCGCCGGAGGCGCACAGCGTCCCCGCAAGCTGGGGATGAATCAAAAGCGGCTGTTCATGGGCGGCGGTCAGGGTGGGCGACTGATCCTCCAGAATCCCAGCGTTGCTCTGCCCGGTGCCCATGCACATGACATGGGGGCTGCCCGTTCCGCAGAGGGTGGGCTGGACGGGTTTCAATGTGGAGCGGTTCGTTTTGCTGGTGATTTGCTGGAGGTCAAAGCCCGCCGCCACGATGGGTAGATTGCCATGGGTCTGGCTGCGGAGGGTGGGGGAAAGCCCCCCGCGCTCCACCGTCATGGAATCGCCGCCCTGATCGTTCAAAACTTCAATGGACTGCGGAACAAACAGATATTGATCATTCCCCGTTGCCAGTGTCCCGCTTTTCTCCACCTGGAGAAGCGGACCTTTCCCACCGCCCTCGCACCCGCAGCGGATACGCATAGTGACAGCGGGGATTACAGCATCTCCGCTTGTTGGATTAGCGCCGCCTTCAGTAAAGGCGGCAGCTCCTTGCCGCGGCGTTCCGCCCGCCTCAAAATACCGGCGCAGGCTTTTGGGGACAAAGAGTATTTCGCCGGAGCGTCTGCCTCTAAAATCTGCGACAAGAAACAGGCGCCGCCGCCGCTGGGCAGTCCCAAAGTGCTGGGCATCGTAGATGCACCAAGCGAGATCAACGCCTCGGCCTCGCGCCATTCCGGCGTTGGCCCATCGTCCAGATTGAGGCATTGGAACTTCGGCGCCTGTGAACGCCGCAAGCACGGCTTGATAGTCACGCCGTCCATTGGATGACAGAGCGCCGGGGACGTTCTCGAAAATTGCGAATTGTGGGTATCTTCCATGTGTCGCCTCCTGCATTTCACGAATAATTCTGATGGCCTCCATAAAAAGGCCGCTGCGTTCATCAGCCAGCCCCAAACGGCGGCCAGCCAGACTTAATCCCTGACAAGGGCTTCCAAAAGTGAGAATGTCCACAGGCGGGATTTTACCGCCGTGGAGTTTGGTAATGTCCCCCAAGTGGGCCATATCCGGGAAGTGCCGCTTGGTAACAGCTACGCACTCCGGGACGATCTCGCTGGCCCAAAGGGGGCGGATGCCATAAAAAGAGGCGGCATAGGGGAAGCCCCCTATGCCGTCAAACAAAGAACCTAATGTAAGCTGTTCAGACAATGTTGTTATCGCCTCCTGACAATCATCTGTTTTTATTGTGCGGGCATACGCCCGAAAGAATAAAAGTGCTGTTTCCAGTAGTTCGTGTTGATATTCGCATAGCTGATGGGATCGCCGCAGTGGATCATCTGCCCGTTGCCCACATAGATGCCCACATGGGTCACGCCGTTGGGATTTGGGGCATCGTAGGTATGCCAGAAGAACACCAGATCACCGGGCTGAACATTAGCGGCGGACACAGGCGTACAGATGTTGTAAAGTCCCTGCGCTCCCAGCCGTCCTACGCTCCAGCCGCTGTGATTGACCACCCAGCTTACAAAGCCGGAGCAATCAAAGGAAGTGGATGGAGAACTGCCGCCCCAAACATAGGGATAGCCGAGGTACTTCTGCGCTTCGGTCAACATAGCGGCGTAGGCTTCGTCCGTCACCGGCTCCCCAGGATAGGCGGGTATCTCTATGCCGCCCGGTGCGCCGGGAATGACAGCGCCTGTGCCATCATCACCTGTGTCCACAAAATAATAGGGATTCAAATATTCGCCGTTCAGCATGACCTCCAGATGGAGGTGCGGCCCCGTGCTGTTGCCGGTGCTGCCTACGGCGGCGATCACATCCCCACGCTTGACCTCCTGCCCAGCGGTGACGGAAAGGCTTGAACAGTGGGCGTACCGGGACTGATACCCCTTATCGTCCTCAATCACGATGCAAAGACCGTAGCTGCCAGCATTCCCGGCAGATACCACCCGTCCATCCTGGATCGCATGAATCGTCGTCCCCTGGGCCACGGCAATATCCACGCCCCGGTGCAGGTTCTTCCCGCCGTCAATGGGATGCACCCGGTAGCCGTAGCTGCTGGACACAAACGAAAGCCATGGGAAGCCAAAGGGATTCCCATACGCCTGCCGGTTGCCATAGGTCTGCATATATACGCCATAGCGGTCTGTCTGGTCGCCGGGGGTCAGGCTTGTGGCTACCACTTGCGAGAGCGGGCGTACTGTCAGCGTGGTTTGCAAGACCTTCCACTCATAGGGTTCATTGTTGCTGTCGTACTTGGTTTCAGTGATTGGCGTTCTGGTGAGGGTGTACTGCTGTCCAAATAATCGTTCAATCTCCGGCTTCACCTGCTCGAAGGTAAAGGCGTCATAGGCGGCGGAGAGATAGCCCATCAGCACATAGGGGTTATGGCTGATCTCCCCGATGTTGTAACGGTATTCGTCATAGCCGGGGTGGTTGGTTTCCGTATTATCAATATCCATCTGCAAATCCGTTTCCAGTTCGGTGTAGTAGAGGTCAGAGTTGCAAATATCCTGCTCATTCGCCAGATAGGTGGCAGAGAGGTAGGTGGACTGAAAGCCGGAGAGCATAGCCGTACAAGCGGAAAGCCCCGTAGAGAACAGCATTATGACCAGCGCCAGCAGAGCGATAAAAGCCAGTGCCGTCTTATGCGCCGCCGCCGTCTGCGCCACAGCACGGACGATCTTGCCGCTGGTAGTTAAAACCTCCTGCGTGTGTTGGGCGGTCTTTTGGGCCTCCCTCGCCGCCTGTGCGTACTTGCGCTTGATTTTCTGCTTTTGATACCACTTGGACAATACGTTTTTCCGCTGCAATTCCGGGTGTTCCCGAAGGGCGGTCTGCCAAGCGAGGCGGGTCTGCTCCGTCTGTAACCGGCCCTGCGCCTGACGCACAGCCCGGTATGGTTTGGAACGCAGGCGGTTCCTGTTCCAGCGAAGAAAACGGCCAGCGCCGCGCTCTGCAACAAATTCGACCTTGTGCGCCGCCTCCACGCCGGTATTGTCATGCTCCGCTTCCCGCAGTTTTTGATGGGCTTTCAGCACCGCCGTTGTTTGCGCCGTCCGCACCACAGCGCCGCCCGCCCGTATGGGAAGGGCCGGTTTTGCGTTCTCCGGGATGGCCTCTTTCTCAAACCGCAGACGGCGGCGCACCTTGCCGCTCTCGCTGTCATACTGCTTCTCCAAGTGGGCGCGGCGCTTAGTGGGTATTTTCTCCTGGGCCTTTTCCAGCTTCCGGCTGGCCTGCTCCACACGCCGCTCCGCCTTTTCGTACTGCCTTTGCTGGCGGCGCGGCGGTACGCTGTCCTCTGCCGGGGCGGGAGCATCTTCAAAACGAAGCCGCCCCTGCTGGGGCGGCTTATGTCCAGTGTCCGGGGGCTTGCCGTGTTCAACTGTGCCATTGGCATCAGGGAATGGCGCTGTCCCGTCCTGCTGTTCAATTTCCCGCACAGCGGCGTCCACCGTATCGTCCCGCTGGAGCGGCGGTGTAGTACCTCCAGCCTGATCTTGACCTGGCGCATCCGCGGAAATCGGGGGCCGCACCCGGCGCTTCCCAGGCGTCTTGTCGGCGGGGACAGGGGCATCACCATCCTCAAAACGCAATCGCCCCTGCTGGGGCGGTTCCCCTTTGCCGCTTGCCTCCGGCGCAAAACCGCCGCTGTGCTGCTGGCCCTCCTGCCACCGCTTGGGCGTGGGGCAGTCAGAAAGAGGACGTGGCCCCGCTGTGGGGGCGTCCCTGGGACGGCGGTTCCGCTGTTTCTTTGTTCTGGCAAGAGGCGGGACAGGAGCATCCCTTGTGTCCCGGATAACAGCCGCCCCCTCCGGCTCCGCTGGTTCCGTTTCCACAGAAGCCCCTAAAGGTGCTTCCAGCCCCTCCGGTTCATCTATGCCCTCCGCATGGGGTGCGGGTTGCGCTGCCTCCGTCCTTAACGACTGTAATTCAGAGCGGAGGGAGCGGTTTTTAGATTTTTTAGGCTTCTGCCGCCCCAACTGCTGATCCGGCTTGCGCTCCGGGCCAAAGGACATATCAGCCGTCCTTTGGCTGACCCGTCGTTCCTCGCCGGTGGCCTTGTTCTGCTCCACCAGCCCATCCCGGCCCAGCTTTTGAACCTTCTTATCCCGCGCTCGAAACTCTTGACCCCTCACAGAGCGGCCTCCTGCTTTTTCTCCTTATCCGGGGCGGTGGCAGTTTTGGCGGCAATCTTATCCTGGTTTTCCTTCAATGCCTGACGGATGGAGGGCTTTTCCTGCGATGTGATGTTCAAATCCTTCATATATTCCTGCTCTTTCATTTCAAACACATCGAAGAAAAATCGTGCAAATCCATCTCCACTGGCGCGTTCGGGTGCCTCTCCAATGAAATCACACCACTGGCGGCAGGCTTCCTCTAAAATTGTGTCAAAAATTTTGTGTCGTTTGGGATCAGCCACAATGTCATCCAAATTCATAAAACTATATCCTCCTATGATGCAAAATTACAGAGCGGCCTCCTGCTTTTTCTCCTTATCCGGGGCGGTGGCGGTTTTGGTGGCGATCATATCCTGATTTTCTTTCAATGCCTGACGGATGGAGGGCTTTTTTGCCAAACGCTTCCCAGGCTTCTCCGCCGCCCGCTCTGCCTGACGGTCCCTTGCCGCGTCCGCCGTCTGCTCCAAATCCTCCACCACGCCGATAGCGGCGAGGGTATTGTTGTTGATGTTGGACAGCAGCTTTTGAGCACCACGCATGGGGGCCAGAATGACCGACTGAAAGCGTCCTTCCTCTGTTTTGGGATCAAGATTCAGTTCCTTGTTGGCGGCGACGCGGCCAGCGTTGGCAATATCCCGGAAGCCCAAGCGTAACTGTGCGCCCATTTCCTCCGCTTTGCCCAAGGTTTCCTGCATACTGGTAAGGGCGCTTTGCAGACCCTCTTGCAGATTTTCCAGCCCCCGCTTTACGCCCATGGCGGCAACCGCGCTGTCCAGGGCCGACACGCCTGCGTCCTTGAAATTCTTCAAGGCGGTTCTGGCGTTGTCCATAATCCGCTCCCGCAAGGCGGACAGCGAATCCCGCGCCCACTGCACTTTATTTTCAAGGTTGGTCACAGCACCCTGCATGATGGTTTTTACGGCGGGCTGCTTCTCCTGGGCAAGCTGGGCTTTGACCTCCTGCAATTCCCGCAGAACAGCGTCAAACTGGCGCTCCATGCCGTCCAGATACCAGGCCATAAGGGACAAATCCTGTCCCTGGACGGTCCTGCCGTTCTCATTCAGCAGCTTTAAAAAGTCCTGGAATGTAAGGGATTTTTCCATATCCATGTTTGCCGTTCACCTCCTGTCAGCCCTGTTCGGCTAAATCTTCCAAACGGGTGGTCATAATGCGGTAGAGTTCCGTATCCTTCGGGAAGTGATCCACAAAGGGGATAATCACATTCCCATAAAACAAAAGCCCCTCACCGGCGTTACTGTTCGTCACATACGAAAGCTGGTGGGGGGAGATATTGAGCTGTTTGGCGAGAATCTGCCGGTCACCGCCCGCCTGATTGAGCAGATAGAGAAAATCGCTGTTCTCAAAGATGTTCTCAATCTCGCGGGAGGCCAGCAGATCCTTCACGTTCTGCGTGATGCCAGTGGGGATGCCGCCCCATTTGCGGAACCGCTTCCAAATCTCCACCGTGTAAGCGGCGGTCTGTTCCTCGCGCAACAGAAGGTGCATTTCGTCAATATAGAGGCGGGTGGACTTGCGGGCCTCCCGGTTCTCGCTGACACGGCCCCATACCTGATCCTGAACCACCTGCATCCCGAACTTTTTAAGCTGCTTGCCCAGCTTCTTGATGGTGTAGCAGACGATACGGCTCTTGATCTCCACGTTGGTGCGGTGGTTAAACACATTGAGGGAACCGCTGACGTAGATTTCCAGCGCCGTTGCCAGCCGCTGGGCTTCCGGCTCGGTCTGCTCCCGCAGAAGGTTATAGAGATCGCCCAGCACAGGCATCTTGTCCGGGCTGGGGTTTTGCAGATATTCCCGGTAGACCATGTGAACGCATCTGTCCACAATGGTTTTCTCCACTGGCTCCAGCCCCGCCTTGCCGCCCACAATCAGCTCCATGAGCGATAAAATGAAGTCGCTTTTCAGCGTCAGGGGGTTGTCGTCCTCGGAATAGTTGAGGGTCAGGTCCATGGGATTGATGAACTGGTCGGAGGTGGGGGAAATGTCGATCACCTGACCGCCCAGCCGCCGTACCAGGGGCGCGTACTCGTCCTCCGGGTCGATGATGGCAATATCATCCTGCGTAATCAGGAAAGCGTTGGTGATCTCCCTCTTGGCGCTGAAGGATTTGCCGCTGCCGGGAGTGCCCAAAATCAGGCCGTTGGGGTTTTTCAACTGCTTCCTGTCAGCCATAATCAGGTTGTTGCTCAGAGCGTTCAGCCCGTAGTACAGCGCCTCGCCGTCCATAAAAATCTCCTGGCTGGTGAAGGGCACGAAAATTGCCGTGCTGGAGGTAGTGAGGCCCCGCTGAATATTGATCTGGTTCACACCCAGGGGAAGGGACGAAAGAAAGCCCTGCTCCTGCTGATAGTCCAGCCGCCGCAGGGCGCAGTTGTATTTCTGCGCTACACCGCCAGCCTGGAACACATTGTTTTCCAGCTTTTGCGTGGTATTCGCCGCGTTCAGCACCAGCATCGTCACCAGAAACATCCGCTCGTTGCGGCTTTGCAAGTCCTCCAGCAGCGTCTTGGCCTCGTTGCCGAAGGTAATAAGGTCGCTGGGAATCACGTCCATGTCATACCCGGCGCGGACAGCCTTTTTTTGCTCCTGGATTTTCATAGCGTCCAGATCGGTGATCTTCCGCTTGATATTTTTGATGGCGGCACTCTGGTCGATGGACTGGATATGGAGCGTGACCACAAGGCTGCTCTCCAGATCAAGGAAGTCGGCCAGCATCCGATCCGTCAACTCCGGGGCCAGGATTTGCAGAAAGGACATGGCCCCATAGGTCTTGCCGATCTGGAACCGCTGCTTGTGGGCGAAGGTAAAACTGTCCGGGGCGATGAAGTCCTTGGAGGTCAGGCCGGTCTTGTAGATAGCGTCCCAGGAAAAGCGCAGCTTTTGACCGCCTGCCGGATGGAACATCTGGTGTAGGATCGCCAGCCGCTCATAGCCGTCCAGAGAGTGGGCCTTGACCCCCAGCGCCTTGAAGTTCGCCAGAATGTCAGCCTCAATGCGCTCCAGTCGGGGCTTTGCCGCTTTCACACTGTCCGCCTCAATGCCAAAAGTGATGTACTTGGTCTTGGTCAGGCCGTTGTTACCTTTGGCAAGCTGGTTTTTCAGCATATCCGAGTATTCCTCCCGGATGCTGTTAAAAGCGTCGGCCTGATCTGCGATTTGGATAGAGCGCGTCCGTTCCTCCATATCCGCCCGCTGGTTGAGGAAGGAGAGCTGGACGCGGATGGAGGAATCGAAATAGTTGAGGAAATCACAGTAATTTTCAAAAATCTGATTCTTGTCCTCATTCTGCGCCAGTTGGTAGTTGATGTCGTAGAACTGGATTTGCTTGGTAAAGTAGTGATCGCTGACCACACAGATACCGTCCCGGCGCATCTCCTGGTAAGGGATGGTCTGCTGTGCGGTGCGGGGGATTCTGCCGTCCTTCTTCGCCTTGGTGATGGACGCAACCAACCGCCGCTTATCCGCGCCGCTGAGTTTGGCGTCCGGCATGAGCCGAATGGCGCCTCGCGCCTCCGCTTTTTCGGCGGCGAGTTGCCTTTTTCCGGCTTCCAGGCGTTTTGCCTGTTTTGCCTGCTGCTGATTTTTCAAGTCTCATGGCCTCCTTTTCCTGCTGATTCTGCCGCTCCAGAGCAGCGTAGATATTCTCCGTCTGATAGGGCCTGCCCTTGGGATAGAGGAACTGTGCCCGGATGATATGGCCCAGCACCTGCTCAAAGGGCTGGCCGTCCTTTTCATAGATACCAAAAAGGAAAAAGGGCAGCATCAGTCCGATCATCAGCAAAGCCGCTGTGTCATTACCGATACTGCCCCGTGTGAGAAGATAGGTGGGGATGCCCACCAGACCGCCCACGCCGAAACATAGGAGTTGGCGTTTCGTCAGGTTAAAGGCAACCTTCGTTTTGACTTTTGTGAGGTCCTTCGGGACCGGAACAAACGGCATTATCTCGCCCCCTTTTCCTTCTGCCGCTGCTGGGTGTTGAGTTTCTGCGCGATCTCCGCCTTTGCCGCCGCAAGCTGGTCACGGATGGAGGGCTTCTTTCCGGCTCCCCATTCTGTGAGCTTAACTGTACGGGAATAAACGGTACGCTCATGGTCTGTGTGGACGGCGATGGCGTTGGCGAAAGCCTTTTCCGCCGTCTGTTCATCCACATAACAATGGCTCCAGATATAATCCCGGACGCCCTGGGCGGTGTCCTTGAACATCCAGGATGTAAACGGGTAAGTGGAATCATCCTTTTTTGCGAGGACAAGCCCAAAATTGCGGTCAAATTGTACGGTCTTTTGAATGGCGTAGCCCCTCGGCGTGTCCATGCAGTTGTTGATCCGGTCGCAGGCGTCAAAAATCTGCCTGGTGAGGTCGTCCCCCATCTCCACCCGGAACCACCACCTGTCGCCGCCTTTATCCACATAGTAGACGTTGGCGTCCGCCACTGTATCATTGTCGGTAAAAATAAAGAACTCCTTTTTGGCGAAGTCATAGCCCACACAGGCGCCAAAGCCACGGGGATCGTATTCATGACCGTCAATCACTATGGCTCCGCGCTGAACCTCCTCCGGCATATCCGACAGAGCGGCCCAATAGATGGCGATGTCCTCACAGAGATCAACGGTTTCAATTTCCTTGAATTTCATGTGTCATCGCGCCTCCATGACCTTCTGCCGCTGCTGGGTAACGGGTCGTTCTGCCAGCGCCGCCCTTGCCGCCGCAATCTGTTCTCGGAGGGAGGGTTTGCGGGATTGCGGGTGTTCAGTGGCCTGCCGCTCCGCCAGCGTCTTTTCTGCACGTTTCAGAACATCCTTGCTGATAGGGAGCGCATACGAACCAATGGAAAAGCCGACATTATTGAAAACATAATCCACATCGGCCTCCTTCACCGCTCCCGCCACAAAATAGCGATCCCGTGCGGAGGTTTCGCTCACAGTGCCGCTTGCAATATCATGAGCCAATCCGGTTTCCAAATGAGAGCAGATTTTGCCGTCAACCGCCAGCGTCACATAATACCAGCCCATATAGCCGCCTCCGTCGCCCGTTCCATCGTTGAACTCCACATTCAAGACGGTGTACGGCTTCAGCCCCTTTTGCGCGGCGATGGCATTATCCACTGTTTCCCGCTTTCTGAGTGGAGCGAGAGCGGCCTCCTTTGTCGCAGTTACAATTTCTGTGTTGTATCGGGTCAGCACAGAGTTGATATACTCCTTCTGTACCTTGACAGACTTGGCCCGCGGTGTCAGTTCATTACCAATTCCCAGGGATGTACCGTTGTTGAATCGGATATATATATCGCTTGTCCCGCGCCACTTCCCGTAGCAGACGGAGGTTTCGATTTTGCCGGATGTGCAGCCGAACGCCTTTGCAATAATGCCGATCTTATCCTGCATGGACAGACCTTCATATTTCTTTGCGATCTCCACCGCCTTTTTTTGCAAATCGGTAAGGTTTTCCGCCATATCCTACCGCGCCTCCTTGTCCTTCAGGTGTTGCTGGGCGGCGGGCTTCTCTGTCTGCGCAGCTTTCGCTGCCGCAAGCTGTTCCCGGATGGATGGCTTTTGCGCAGGGGCAGTTTTCTCGCCGGTAAGTTCCTGCACTTTTCGCATAATCGCCATTTCCTGCCGCGCTGATTTGACAAAACCATCCAGAGGGATGGAATGGCTACTGAGCGCGTAGTCAGCACGGCTACCGTTCTCGAACATAGGAACCTTGACGGCCCATACTTGATTGTCTTTGGAAATCCACTGATCCCCAGTTCTGTCCAGAAGGGTAGCGGCCAGCACATGGCTCATGCGCTCCAGACCAAACTCAGACAGCACCCCCCTCGCTCCGGGCTTGTGGTATGTTCCATCGTGGCTATCCCGGATTGCGGTTTCAATCGCATCACGGCAGGCAATATTCGCTTCATGGGACGCCCGCCACTGTTCTGCTTCGCCGTGGGCCTCTGCGTAACTGAGAGATTCCCGATAGAGCGGAATGGCACGGGTCTTTTTGTACTGCGCTTCCAGCAAATCATCCGCTCTCTGTTCAATACACTCGCGCACACATTCCATGTGATCGGTTTCCATATCGCGGAAATCCTTATAAATGTCCACCAAGGGGAAGGGCGATTCCAGCAGTACCTTCGCCTGACGTGCGGGAAGGCCGATAGTTTCTACCTCCATCAAAATGTCCTCTCGCATGGCGTACTCATAGGCATGATTCAAGATGCTCTCCGGCGTCTGGCCCAGAAGGTTATGCTTATACCGCTCTTGCTCGGCCGACATTTTCTCATATAGCGCCTTGTTCAGTTGTTCGGTATCCATTGTGGACTTTTGCTTATCCACGTTGTTTCACCTCGCTTCCTTGTTTTTCTGGTGCTGCTGGGCGGCGGGCTTCTCTGCCTGCGCCGCTTTCGCCGCCGCAAGTTGCTCCCGGATAGAGGGCTTTTGTGCGGGAGTGGGCCTTTCTCCAGTCTGCTCCTGTCGTGCCGCCGCCTTGTCCATGAGCATCCCATAGTCGGTAGGCGTTATGGAGCGGCGTTCCAGCTTGTTTTCAAAAAGAATCATATCCCGCACTTCGTTGATGGACAGGCCAACAACCTCCAATTCGCCGCTTTGGGTCACATTGAAGTTCTCGTCAAAGAGCGTGTAGTCCCAATGTCCCGCGCCGCACTTTACGGCGAGGTTGGCGTTCCAGCCGATTTTCCATGCGGCCCGATCTGCCTCCATCACCGGCTCCGGGCGGCAAACGGCGCCGCCACGCTCCAGCAGCTCGGCAAACTGGCACATATGGTAGACCTCGCTCCCGATATAGGTGTGGTAATCGTCGATGTACTCACATATAGCGGAAGATACCCGATCCGGGTACTCCACCTGGATTACACCGCCGTCCGGGATGCGGAACTGCTCGTTATAGCCGCTGTCAATAAAACGAATATCATCTTTTGGCAGCATGTCCGGCTCCCAAATGGAGCGGCGGTAAATGTCCGATGCGGGGAAGGTTTTCAGAGAGGTCAAGCCGACCTGTGCCACCTCAATACGGTCCAGCCCAGCCGCTTCAATGGCGGCATCCCGCGCCGCTGCCAGATGGTCATGGGCGGGGTCGATGCCATCCAACACTTCATCCTCGCTGACCCTGCCCTCGGCGGTCTTTTCCTTGGTCTGCCTGTTGAATAAGGCATACTCAAAGCCGCCGTCTTGCGCCTCCTTCAGATGGAGCAGGGAAGCGCGGTCAACCAGGTACACGGCTTCCTGCTTCTCTTGCTGGGCCTCCGCCTCCTGCTGTGCTTTCAGCAGCGTGTCAGCCCGTCCCTTGATGCAATCTGCCACAACCTCCATCTGATTTGTCTCCGTATTGCGGAAGTCCTTGTAAATATCCGCAAGCGGGGCGGGAGAGGTCAACAGCGCCGCCGCCTGTTGTTCGGGGAGCGCCAGGGCCGACACTTCCAGCAAAATATCCTCACGGGCGGAGTATTCAAAAACATGGTTCAGAATTTCCTCCGGCGTCTGTTCCAGCAGCCAGGAGCGGTATTCCTTCTGCTCCGCCGCCATTTTATCGTATAACTCCTGATTCAATTTTTCGGCGTCCATCACAGGCTCCTTCCTTATAATATTTTCTCATACCGCAGTTTCATTTGTGCCGGGTAGAGATCGGCGGCGGGGCGGCGCTTTCCCGTCCAGCGGATGCCGCCAGCGGGACCAGCGCACGTCCAACCCGCCGCCCGGATGCTGGCCCCATCCTCCGTGTCCAGGGTATAGGTGATAATCTTCCGATACCCCATAGCCTTTGCCGCCCTCGCTGCCGCAGAATAGAGCATACTGCAAGCGTTCCGCTCCCCGGTGGTGCAGAGGCGGGTCACTTCCAGCGTATGCCCATCATCCAGGTGACGGCTGACCGGGCGGCCAGCAATCACCACGCCCACCAGTTGCCCCTCCGATTCACAGCCAATGGAAAACTTGTGTCCAACGACTGGCTTATGATGGCGGTGGTGGGCCGCGACAAAGGCGTTGGCGTCTCTCAGGGAAACAGGGACCAACCGGAGCATATCACCGCGCCCCCTGCTCCGCTGTCCGCTGTCCCTCCTGGGGAGGGCGGGACGCAACATCCCTCATGGCACTCTGGAGCGCACCTCGCAGAGAGGGTTTTGCCGCAGTCCGCTCGGAAAGCCGTTCCACCGCCTGGGCCGCACGAACGGCCTGCTGCTCCAGCACGTCCCGGTAGGCATCCATAACCACCGTGTTCAGCGCCTCACGCATGGCCGATGTGGTGGGGAAGCAGATGTCGTGGTGCTGCTTGTCCTTCCCGAACTGGCTGGGCATGGCGACAAACGGCCCCTCCTTGCCCTCCACGATCTTGATGCCGGTCACGGCGAAACAGCCGCCAATGTCGGCGCTGGCAAAGGCCAGGGTACTCCCTTTCTCCTGTTTGGGGTCTTTCACAGGGTAGACCTTGGCGCTCACATCCAGTTTGATCGTCTGGTCACGCTCGGTCTTAGTGACTTCGTTGCTCATAAATTTCCTCCAATCTTTTTAATGTGCGTTCAGAATCGACTTTGATACCGCTCCTGTCTTGAACAGGGAGAAGCACAGCAGGACGGTGTACCCTGCACACTTCCAGATGGCGATGTGAAGGTTGTCACCGTTCGTAATGCCGCCGATCAGAACAGCGTAGATTGCTACGCAGATCATAATGAAAAAGCCTTGCAGCCCAAGAGCCGCAAGACCGCGCAGATAGTTTTGGCCCATCTGTCCCCATTCCCGGTTGGTCATGGTGGCAAAGGGGATTGCCCCCACGGAACAGTAGATGTAAATTTCAATCATCCGGCCCACCAGCACCAGCATGACGCACAGGGACAGGATGGGCGTTGTGATTTTCAAAAGCAGGGTTTCCACCAGCAGGCCAATCAGTTCCCCGATGCCCATAGCGTCCAACTGGCTCTGCACATCCCCCAAAGCAGTTGCGAAATCTATGCTGGTGGTGCCGGTGATGATGCCCGCACTCTGCTGGACAATGTGTTGCCCCAGTTCAAATATCGCTATCGTAATGTCAAAGGTGTGCGTGACCAGATAGACGGCGACAAACGCCTTGAAAATCCACTTGTAGATGGTAAAGGTGTCAAAGTCGTGGAGATTGTTCCTGTCGATAATCATGGTGATAAGCTCATAGGTCAGGACAAAGGTTATTATCAGCCCCGCAACTGGCACCACCACGTTATCGCTCAGATTGCGTATCATGGAGAAAACCCCGGCGTTCCATGCCGCCGGGGTTTTCCCCACTTCTGCCGCTACCTCCCCGACCTGCGTGTTGATCTGGTCAAACATCCCGCTGAGATTGCCCATAATGCACTCAATCAGGATGGATTTGAGCCATTCTTGTATTGTGTCGAGGATATTCAGCATGGTTCAGCCCTCTGGCTTACACCGTGAACAGGTTGGACAGCAGGGGGATGAGCTGCATCCCGATCAGGGCCACGCCGCCGCCCGCCATGAGTTGCTTCATGCCCTGGGACTTGGCGCCGGGGTTGTCGTTGCCGTACCCTTCCAGCAGGTTAATGACGCCCCACA
>OFFX01001411.1_pt1 | contig 17145 bp, 15 predicted proteins | sample 1521511 | NCBI WGS metagenome assembly OFFX01 (sample SAMEA3504125, study PRJEB24116) | mouse gut metagenome | biome: mouse gut; feature: mouse-associated habitat; material: faeces | place: Denmark | collected 2011
GGCCGCAATTCAGCCCCGGCAGCTTCACCACGCCGGTCCCCAGCACACCGGGGTAGCCGGCCTCCTGGCCTGCGATGTCCTTGGCCAGCACGCGGGCGGACAGGTTGGCGGTGGAGCCCATGGGGGACCACTGGCCCTTGCCGGTCATGCGGCTGGTGACCATGGCACAGTCGCCGGCGGCGTAGATATCGGGCAGATTGGTCTGCATTTTGCCGTTCACTAGGATGGTGCCCTTGCACATCTCCAGCCCGGTGTCCTGTAAAAAGCCGGTGTTGGGCCGAATCCCCACGCTGAGAACCACCAGATCCGCTCTGAGGGCCTCCCCAGCGGCCTGAACGGCGGAGACACGGCCCTCGCCCAAGATGGCCTCCACGCCCCGGCCAGTGATAATCTGGATGCCCTTTCGGTTCAGGTGGCGGCGCACATAGTCCGCCATCTCGCTGTCAAAGATGTTGGGCAGCACCTGGGGCACAAAGTCCACCACGGTGACCTGGATACCCATACTGTGGAGGTTTTCCGCCAGCTCCAGCCCGATGAAGCCGCCCCCCGCCAGCACGGCGGACCTGGGATGGTTGGCCTGGATATAGCTCTTGATGCGGAAGGTGTCCTCCACGGTGCGCAGGGTGAACAGCTGCTCCAGCCCCACGCCGGGGAGCCGGGGCTGGGCAGGCTTGGCGCCGGGAGAGAGGATGAGCTTGTCATAAACTTCCTCAAATTCGTCCCCGGTCTCCAGGTTCTTGACGGAGACAGTTTTTCTGTCCGGGTGGAGAGCGGTGACCTCATGGCGCACCCGCATATCCACCCGGAAACGGGTAAAGAAACTCTCCGGCGTCTGGAGGGTCAGGGCTTCAGGGTCCTCAATCACCCCGCCGATGTAGTAGGGCAAACCGCAGTTGGCGTAGGAGATGTACCCCGACCGCTCAAAGACCACGATCTCCGCCTGTTCGTCCAGCCGGCGCAGCCGGGCCGCCGCTGTGGCCCCTCCCGCCACGCCGCCGATGATGACTACCTTCATGTCAGCGTTCCACCTTTCCTGTGTAGGCGGCGATGCCGCCAATATTTTTCACGTTGATATAGCCCATCCAGGCCAGCGCTTTTACCGCCTGAGCGCTCCTGGCTCCGCTGCGGCAGTACACGAAAATCGGCGTGTCCTTCTCCGCCGCCACACCGGCGACGCGGCTGAGCTCCTGGAGCGGGACATTTTTGCCGCCGGGGATGCGGCCCTCGCGGTACTCCTGGGGCGTGCGGACGTCCAGCAGGACCGCGCCCTCCAGCCCGCCGTATTCTTTGACGCCCTGGTTGATATCAGGGCCATGCAGAAAATCAAAAAATCCCATCCTTTATCCTCCTCTTTCTTATGTAAAACTGCAATAAAATTACTGTCCGCCGCTTTTGGCTTTACAAATCAGCTGGGTCATGGTACCCATGGGACAGTAGACACACCAGCTTCGGGGCTTGAACAGGACCATGGTAATCAGGCCGAGAATGGTAGAGGTCAGCATGACACTGTAAAATCCGAACGCGAACTGGGCAACGCCGGGGGAAAAGAGGGTCCCGTGATAGGCCCAGTGCCAGGGCAGCTTGAAGGTCCACAGCAGGGTCACCGCCTGCCTGAGATGCTGTACGCCGGCAAAGACAAGATAGGTATTCCACAGCATTTGGAAAAACATGATGAAGAAGAAAATCAAAAACCCATAGCGGAACCACTTGCTTTTCATCCACTTGGGAATGTCCTTTTTCCGGGACAGGCCGAAGCGGCCCCCCAGCAGGCCGAACAGCTGGCCCCGGCCGCAGTAGCGGTTGCAGTAGGCCTTGCTGCCGCCGATCAGCGCCACCAGCAGGGGGATGGTGAAAAACAGCATCCCCAGCCAGGCGAAGAGGATGTTGCACAGGCCCAGAACCCAGTACAGCAGCTCGCCGATCCAGAGGTAGTCGTACCACTTCTTTTTCACGTTTTTCACGCCTCCTCCCCCCTCTCCACCATGTCGATCACGTCCGCCGGGCAGACCTTGGCGCACCTCCCGCAGCCCACGCACAGCATCCCGTCCACCCGGGCGATCACGCCCGAGACCACGCGGATAGCCGAGCGGGGACAGACCTTCATACAGGTCCCGCAGGCCACGCATTCCCGGCCCACCCGGGCCAGTCTCTTTGACAGTGCCATATTATCCTCCTAGATAAGTAATTAAGATTTTTCTAATATACTTTATTTTCGAGGCGCTGTCAAGGTACAGGAGAAAAAACGTCAAATTGCATACTTTGGTATAAGCACACAAAAAATCCTGGACATTAGCGCCCAAGTGTGGTATAGTTAGACAACCGAAGGAGAGGGAGCGCTTCCTTACGGGCAAAAAAGGAGGTATGTTCATGGAACCTAAGTTTTTCAAAATTCCTGTCTGTGTGGGAGATGTGACGCTGCGGGTGGCCCAGGGCCACTTCGCTACCAGACACAGCCACATCAATTACTTCATTGACGTGACCAGACAGCAGTCCAGCCTCCGGGAGGCGGAGGCTGTGGCCCAGCAGCTGGCCCAGCGGCTGCCCTATGCCATGGTGGACACCATCCTGTGCATGGACGGCACCCGTGTCATCGGCACATGCCTTGCCCGGCGGCTGACCCAGGAGGGCTACGGCTCGGTCAACCAGGGGAAAGAGATCTACCTCCTGCGGGAGAACGTCAGCTCCAACGGACAGCTGATCTTCCGTGACAATGCCCGCTTTATGCTGGAGGGCAAGAACGTGCTGGTCCTGCTGGCCTCCATCACCACCGGCAGCACCGTGGAGAAGGCCATGCGGTGCGTGCGCTACTACGGCGGCAGTGTGGCCGGTATAGCCTCCATCTACAGCCACCTGGCGGAGATTGACGGCGCGAAGGTGGTGTCTCTGTTCAACACCGGGGACCTCCCGGGCTATGCCAGCCACTCTCCCCAGGACTGCCCCCTGTGCAAGCAGGGGCTGGAGGTAGACGCGGTGGTGGACAAGTTCGGCTACTCCGCGCTGTAAGTCCCATACATAAAAATTCCCCAGCAGCTTCATCAAGCGTATGCCGCAGGGCTACAGAGGAAAATCATCTTGAATGGACGGCAGCAAGCGCTGCCGTCCATTTTTTAACCGATCAGAGCAGGACCGGCTGGGTTCAGTCTTCAAAGCGGCATACCCAAAAAGCAGCGCCGCCGGCCCCCTCACCCCCCGATCCTGTTCATGTCTCTGGCGGACGATGAGCGGACGGAGGCGGAGAGCTCCCCGTGCCGCGCCGGCTTGCGAAGGATCGCCTGCTCCAGCCGCCGCCGCAGGGCCGGACCGTGGAGCCCACGGACGGAAATCTCCTCCCTGGAGTGGAGGCAGGGCTTGAGCCGCCCGTCCGCAGTCAGGCGGATGCGGTCACACTGCGCACAGAAGCACCGGCTCAGGGGCCGGATGAGCCCCCCTGTCCCCGCCGCCCCCGGCAGGCGGAACCGCTCCGCCACGCCGGCCCCCTCCACCGGCTCCAGCCGGGGCAGACGCTCCAGCACCGTCTGGCAGGGCAGATAGGCCTCCGGGCCAAAGCCCGCGGTATCCCCGATGGGCATCAGCTCAATAAAGCGCACCTCCACCGGCTCCCTCTCCGTCAGGGCCGCCAGGGCGGGGATCTCGTCGTCGTTGAACCCGCCGATGAGCACACAGTTGAGCTTCAGCGGCGTCAGGCCTGCGGCCCTGGCCGCCTGAAGCCCCGCCAGCGCCTCCTCCAGACAGCCGCCCCGGGTGATTCGGCGGTACTTCTCCGGGTCCAGGGTGTCCAGGCTGATGTTCACCCGGTCCACCCCCGCGTCCCTCAGCTCCCCCGCCATCCCCGGCAGCAGGAGACCGTTGGTGGTCAGGGTCAGCTCCCGCAGGCCGGGAATCCGCCGCAGCTCCCGGCACAGGGGGAGAACGCCCGGTCTCAAGAGCGGTTCGCCGCCGGTGAGGCGGATCTTTTTGATCCCCAGCCCCACCGCCTCCCGGGCAATCCCGGCAATCTCCTCCAGGGAGAGGATCTGCTCCCGGGGCTTCTTTTTCACCCCCTCCGGCGGCATACAGTAGGCGCACCGCAGGTTGCACAGGTCCGTCAGGGAGATCCGCAGATAGGTGATCTCCCGCTCAAATGTGTCCTTCACGCCCTCTCCCCTCCCCCGGACGCAGATAAAAATTTCAGGAATTATCCTCTCTATTATATCCCCTCCTGTTCCGGAAGACAACAGCAAATTCCCAGTCCCCCACTCCGGGCCCTTGCATCCGCTGGGAAAATATAGTATAGTTTGGGAAAAACAGACGGAGGACGCTGCAATCATGAAGACGAGATTCTATCTGGCCGCTCTGGCGGCGTGTCTGCTCCTCACCTCCTGCGGCGTTCGCATCCAGAGGACCAACGAGTCCTCCCCCGTTAACACTGTAGTCCTCAAGGAGGAGGACCCCAGCATGGTCAACATCTACACCCTGCTGGCGGTGAACCCCGACGCCCCCTTTGCTGACGCCAGCGGCAATGCTGCCAGCGGCGTGGCCGTCAACACCGCCGGAGCCCGGGCCCTCATCTGCTGGCTCCTCTCCCCGGAGGGCATGGCCCTGGCCGCCCAATACGGTCAGGCGGACTTCGGGGACAGCCTCTTCCGCCCTCTGGACGGCGCGCCCGCCTATACGGGCGAAATCGCCCCGGCCACCGAGGAGACCCGGACCATCCGCATGTCCACCACCACCTCTGTCAACGACTCCGGCCTGCTGGGCAGCCTGCTGCCGGTGTTTGAGGAGAAGTACGGCTACACTGTGGAGGTCCACTCCGCCGGCACCGGCAAGGCCATCGCCGCCGCCAGGTACGGCAACGCGGACCTCATCCTGGTCCACGCCAGGAGCCAGGAGGAGGTCTTTGTGGAGGCGGGATTCTCCTATGTGCTGCCCGGCTTTCAGAGGGAGCGGCTCTCCTTCCTGTACAACTACTTCGTCCTGTGCGGTCCCGCCGGTGATCCCGCCGGGGTGAGGGACTGCGCCAGCGTCCCGGAGGCCTTTGCCGCCATTGCGGACGGGGAATACCCCTTCCTCTCCCGGGGGGACCTCTCCGGCACCCACACCATGGAGCTGTCCCTGTGGCCCGAGGAGCTGGGCATCACCGCCCAGGCGGAGAGCTTTGCCCAATATACCAGCTGGTACACCTCCGCCAACGCCGGCATGGGCGCGTGTCTTGTGATGGCCGAGGAGCTGGGGGGCTACATCCTCACGGACAAGGCCACCTTCTTGACCTTCCAGGCCAATGGTGGTATCATGGGCTAGGGCTTGTTTGATAATTGGCGATATGCCCAACAGCAAGGAATTTTTTTGCCAGACAAGGCAAATTTTCGCAGGCATCCTGACGGATGGCAAGAAAATTTAACGCAGTATGGCGGAAAAAGGCCTGCTGTTTGGGCGTGTTGACAATTTTCAAACATGCCCTAAAACAAACCGGGGCGCACGCCCCTTTATGGAGAGGAGGAACGCCCTGTGCAGACGGCTCTGGCAAAGGCGGCGGCCCTGATCCTCAGCGGGGACCGGGAGCTGGGGAATATTCTGCTGGTGACGGCCAGAACCAGCCTCTCCAGCTCCCTCATCGCCCTGCTGCTGGGGGTTCCCCTGGGCATCTGGCTGGGCGCCTGCCGGTTCCGGGGGCGGCAGGCCCTGGTGGTCCTCAACCGCACCCTCATGGGCACGCCTCCGGTGGTGTGCGGACTGGCGCTGTACCTGCTGTTCTCCGGGGTGGGCCCCTTCGGGGGGCTGAAGCTGCTGTTCACAGCGCCCATCATGGTCCTGGCTCAGGTGCTGCTCATCACGCCCCTGGTGGCGGGCAATCTGGAGACCTGCGTCTCCGGCGCGGCTCCGGCGGTCCGGGAGACCGCCCTGGGCCTGGGCCTGGGCGCGGGAAAAACCTTCCTGCTGCTGGTCAACGAGTGCGTCTACCCCATCTTCTCCACCTACCTCCTGGCCTTTGCCCGGGCCATTGCCGAGGTGGGCGCTGTGTCCATGGTGGGCGGAGCCATTGCCTGGAAGACCAACGTGATGACCACCGCCATCATGCAGTACACCAACCAGGGGAACTTCTCCATGGGCATTGCCCTGGGGATCATCCTGATGGCTGTCTCCCTGCTGGTGAACGCCGCAGTATCCCTGCTGCAAGGGAGGCTGAGCCGATGAGAATCCACGCCTGCGCCAAGACCTACGGCGGCCGGACCGTCCTGCGCTTCCCCGGCCTGACCCTTGCGCCCGGGACCATCTGCGCCGTGGTGGGGGCCAACGGCAGCGGCAAGTCCACCCTCGCCCGGCTGACCGCCGGCGCAATCCGGCCCGACGGGGACGGCCCGGCGCTGGAATCGCCCTGTCAGGTGGGGTATATGCCCCAGAAGAGCTTCGCCTTCCGCCTCACGGTCCGGCAGAACCTCCTCCTCCCCGGCGGGGATCCGGCCAGGGCGGAGGCGCTGATGGAGGCCCTGGGACTCACATCCCTGGCCGGCCGTCGGGCGGACAGGCTCTCCGGCGGCGAGACCGCGCGGATGGCCCTGGCCCGTGTGCTCATGCGGCCCTGGGAGCTGCTGGTTCTGGACGAGCCCACCGCCTCCATGGACATGGAATCCGCCATTCTGGCGGAGCGGCTGGTGGAGGCCTACCGGCGGGAGACGGGCTGCGCGGCCCTGCTCGTCACCCACGACCTCCAGCAGGCCCGCCGGATGGCGGAGGAGGCGCTGTTCCTCTACAATGGACAGCTGTGGGAGTCCGGACCCGCCAAACAGGTGCTCTTCGCGCCGGAGCGGCCGGAGACAAGGAAATTTCTGGAATTTTACGGCGGAGAGAGGCCGTCAAGGGACTGACCCCTTGACGGCCTCTCTTTTTATTTCCCCCGATATTCCGGCGGCGGCATATCACCCAAAGAGCTCCTCCTCGCGGACGCACTCCCCCTTGAGCTTCCCCACCAGGAATCGCAACGCCGCCTCCACCCGGGGGCGGATGTCGCCGCCCACCAGGACGTACATGATGTCCTCGCCGGGCTTCAGCTCCCCCTCGTTGAGCCACGCCCGGACATAGTACACCCCCTCCATCCCCCGGGTCTCCGCCAGAGCCGCCTCCAGCTTCTCCCGGTCACAGGAGAAGCGCATTCCCCTCACCGGCTCCGTCCGGGCCCCCTCCCGGACAGCGGCGCGGGCGGTCTCCCGGACCACGCCGTTGTGGGTGAGGTACATCCCGATCCGCCCCGCCTCCGGACACGCCTTGGCCTCCCGCAGCCACTGGTCCATGGAGGGCGGGGTTCTCCCTGCGGCCGGCGCAGCGCAGTCCGCCGAACCGGCGGAGAGGAGCATTTCAACGCCGTGGCCCAGGGCCCCCAGCACCGCCAGCAGGTTCTCCCGGGCGGCCTTCTCGCTGCCCGGCAGGTTCACCATCAGCGTCCGGCCCCGGATGCCCGCCGCAGAACGGGACAGGCACCCCCGGGGGGTGATGCGCATACTCTCCGCCCGCATGGCCTCCGGGATGCCCCGGGCCTCCCGGTCCGCCGCCGCCAGGGTGGCCTCCGGGGTCACATCCCGGGGGGAGAAGCCGGTGCCGCCGGTGGTCAGGACCAGATTCACCCCCAGCCGGTCCGCGCAGTCCTCCAGGGCCGCACGGATCTCCTCCCTCTCGTCGGGGAGAATGGCGGTATGGACCACCTCCCAGCCCGCCTCCTCCAGGATGGCCCGGACGGCCGGACCGCTTTCGTCCCGCCGCTCCCCGCGAAATCCCCTGTCGCTGACGGTCAGCACCGCCGCCGTATAGCTCATATCGTCTCCTCCTTCCGAAAATCCCCGTGAACGCCGCCGGTCTTCTCCAGCAGCCGGATGTCCGAGATCACCGCGTCCCGCTGCACGGCCTTGCACATGTCGTAGACCGTGAGGGCCGCTGCGGACACCGCCGTCAGGGCCTCCATCTCCACCCCCGTCCGGCCATCGCAGCGCACCTCCGCCCGGATGTCCACGCAGCAACGGCCCTCATCCAGGGCCAGGGTCAGCTCGATACCGTCCACCTGCACCGGATGGCACATGGGGATCAGCTCCGCCGTCCGCTTGGCCCCCATGATCCCCGCCACCTGGGCCACCGCCAGCACGTCCCCCTTCTTGATGCCGCCCCCACGGATGAGGGCCAGCGTCTCCCGGCTCACGTACACCCGGCCCCCCGCCAGGGCCTGGCGGCGGGTGGGCCTCTTCTCCCCCACGTCCACCATCCGGGCCCGGCCAGTATCGTCAAAATGGGTAAAATCCTCTCTCATCCTTCACCTCTCCGGGAAAATCCCCCTCACTGCTCCTCTTTCGCCCCATACATGGCCAGAGCCTCCTCCGCCAGCCTTTGCAGGGCCTCCCGGACTGCGGGCGGCTCCAGAATCCGGGCCTGTCCGCCAAAGCACAGCACCCAGCTGAGGAAGGTGGGGCTCACCTCCACCCGGGCGGTCACCAGCACCGTGTCCCCGGGCCCGTTCCGGTAGTGGGCGTCCCGGCCGAAGCGGTCCATGGCCACGTTGAGCAGGCGGCTGTCCAGCTCCAGGGTCACCAGCTGGGTGTCCCCGCTGTGCATGTCAAAGATGGCCCGGACGTAGCTGGCCGGATCAAAGTCCTCCGGCAGCGGGGGCCGGGGCTGGTCCGTGACCCGCAGGTCCCCGATCCGGTCCGCCCGGAAGTGGATGAACTTCCCCTCCTCCGGCCGGTAGGTCACCAGATAGTAGTTCCTGTCCACGCACAGGGCCGCCGGGCACTCCCGGTACACCTTCCCCCCGTGGCGGTAGATCCGCTCCCCCCGGATGGACCAGTCGAAGTACCGGAAGCTGACGCATCGATTTTGGTTGATGGCCTGATGGATGCCGTCAATGTTGTAGTAGAGCTGCTCGTTCTGGGTCTTCACCCGGTTGAGCACGTGGACCTGCCGCCGCAGGCTCCCGGCCTGGGCCGCGCTGGCCAGCCCCTCCAGCTTGGCGATGAGCTCCATGCTCTTCTTCACCGTCAGAAAGGGGGAGGCCTGGACCACGTCAATGAGCATTTTCAGCTCCGGCAGCTGGAAGGTCCGCTGGCCCAGGTAGTAGTTGTGGGTCTTGGTCCTGGTGCGGACGATGTCCAGGCCAAAGGTCCGCAGCAGCTCCAGGTCGTCGTACACCGTTTTTCGCTCCGCAGAGACGCCCAGGCCCTCCAGGTGCCGGATGATGTCGTTGACCGTGACCGTGTGCTCCTCATCGGTCCGCTCCCAGAAGAGCCGGGCCACGTACAGCAGGCGCAGCTTGTTATTCCCCATAGCCCGTCCCCTCCGCCGGCGCGTAGGTCCCGCCGGGGCAGTAGAGCTGGAGGAAGGCTTGGCCCGGCTCCGTGTCCAGCACCGCCCGGACCAGCAGGGCCCGGAACTCCCCGTCCAGCTCCTCCCTGGCCGCAGTTACCGCCGCCACGCCGCCGCCGGTCTCCTGGGCCAGCACGGCCTGGGCCTTGTCCCCGCAGGCGGAAAAATCCTCCGCCGGCAGCCACGCCGCGTCCACGCCCCCCTCCGCCAGAGCGTCTGCCGTCACGCCGCCGGCGGTGCTGAGGGTGACCCGGACCTCGTCCAGGACGCAGCCCTGCTCCGCCAGGGCTTCCCCCAGCAGGCCGGAGAGCTGGTCCAGACTCTCCAGCAGCCGGTCCGCCTCCTCCCAGGAGGCCACCAGCTCCACCGTCAGGCTCCCCAGCGAGGGAGCCTCCTCCTCCCGCCGCTCCTCCGGCGGGGCGGGCTCCTCCGGCCGGGGCGGGGGCTGACTGGCTTTGCCGCAGGCTGCGAGGAGCAGGCACGCCGCCAGGGCCGCCAAATAGAATCTTCTTTTCATTGGTACAACACCTCTTTGTCTGTTTTCTCAAATATACTATACTTTCCCAGCGGATGCAAGGGGCCGGGTGTAGCGCGACAAGATAAATGAGAAAAAGGGATAAGATAAGTGAGAAAAAATATAATATCTTTAACTGTGATTTACATCTGATAGATTGGGATAGCTGCGGCTGGCGGTAAGAGTCTCTAGCATGGTGTTCTCTCCTTTCCGCTGATTGCAACGCAAGTATACTCGAAAGGCATTGATAAAGCTATTACCATTACCACCAAAGAATCAGAGACAAACGAAGCAAATGTAACAATGGCAGAAAAAGTAAATTCCCCAGGGCTGCCGGCAAAGGCCGACTGCCCTGGGGTTGGTTGATAGCGAGTTTACTCCGTTCGCAAAAGGCGGTTTTTGCATCTCTGGTGCGTAAAATTTTTCAAATGAGAGACCGTTTTGAAAAATCCAACTTTTTCTCGCTTTACTCGTTGCAACTCTGTCTTTTCTTCCGCATTGAAAAATTTTATTTCTGCGTTTTTTGCTTGCATCTTTATCTACACAAGGTTTGTAAACCATCTTACTTCTCTATCCGCGATAGTCCGCCCTGATAAACGGCTCGTTCCTCCCGGAATCCACCAGAAGACCGTATTTCGAGGGGCGGCGGTAGGCGTTGCCCTGGACCTCCTGCCGGCGGTAGGCCCGCAGCTGCTCCAGATCCAGCTCCGCCAGATAGACCCCCTCCTCCCCGCCGACCTGCAAAATGCAGGTGTCCCGGGAGCCCTCCAGCTGGGGCAGGTAGGCCACGCCGTCAAAGACGCTGGAGCCGCCGTTGCAGTCAGGGACCGTGTCCGGGTAGTTGCAGGTGGCAATGGCTGCCATGTTCTCGTAGGCCCGGGCCCGCAGCTCCGAGAGTCGGTTGATCTCCATGGGGCAGGCGTTGGGCACGAGGATCAGCTCCGCCCCCTTCAGCATCAGGATTCTGGCGCTCTCGGGAAACTCCCGGTCATAGCAGATCATGGCCCCCACCTTCACCGGCCCCTGGGCCGTGTCCAGCTCAGCGGTATAGAAGTCCTCCCCCGCCGTCAGATACCGCTCCGCCTCAAAGTCGCAGGTGTGGACCTTGGCGTACACCAGCCGCCGCTCCCCGAAGCGGTCAAAGAGCACCAGGGTATTCCTGGGTCCACCCCCCTCCCAGCGCTCCAGCAGGGTGATCCCGATGGCCATATGGAGCTCCCGGGCCAGATCACCGAAGGCCCTGACAAACGCCCCGTCCACCGGCACGGCCTCCGCCGTCCACTCCTCCACAGGCCGGCCATAGATGCGATATCCGCTGCTCCACATCTCCGGAAACAGGGCGATGTCCGCCCCCAGGGCCCCAGCCCGCCGGCAGTACTCCGTCCCTTTTTTCAGGTTCTCCTCCAGGGTGTCCCCGGGCGCGATTTGCAGCAGGGCTATTTTCAGCATGGCAATCCTCCCTCCCCCGGTCCAGCGCTGGACCGGGGGAACTTTTTATTCAATAGATTTCAGGGACTCGGCCATGTCGATCTTCCGCAGGCGGGGGCGCATGGCCGCAGAGATAAGCACCGTAAAGAGCATGGTCATCAGGAAGCTGATGGCGTAGCTCCAGAGCGAGATCCGGCAGGCAAAGAACATGGCGTCGATCCGGATCTGCTCCATCACAAAGGCGTGGAGGGCCTTGCCCATGCCCAGTCCCACCAGACTGCCCAGCACAGAGAGCGTGATGATCTCCCGGAACACGTAGGCCGCCACCTCGTTCTGGTAGAAGCCCAGGACCTTGATGGTGGCGATCTCCCGGATGCGCTCGGTGATGTTGATGTTGGTCAGGTTGTAGAGCACGATGAAGGCCAGGGCCGCCGCGCACAGCACCACCACAATGACGATGTAGTCCAGCCGGGAGAGCATACTGTCCACCTGACTGCGGCTGGCCTCGTTCACCGTCACGCTGCCCACGTCCTCGTCCTCCAGCAGCAGGGCCCCCTCCTCGTAGGGGTCCGCCCCCTCATGGGCCAGGACGTAGAGGGTGTTGAAGTCCGGCCAATCCCAGGTCTGCTGGCGGTAGGTATCCGCGGAGAGATAGGCGTAGTTGAAGACGTAGTTGTCCGAGACAGCGGACACCGTGGCCTCCAGCTCACCCAAGTCGTCGCTCCGCAGCAGGACCGTGTCCCCCTGGGCCACGCCCAGGCTCTCCGCCAGCCCCCGGTTGAGGACCACCTCCCCGTCTCCGGGGTAGGGGATGGCCTCCTCCCCCCTGTGGAGGGAGAGGAACCCGTCCAGGCTGTCCGTAGCGGAGATCACCAGATACACGGACTTGGTGGAGGAGCCCTTGGCCACGTCCACGCTGCCGCTGTGGACCAGCAGGCCCTCCTCCGCGCTCCAGCCGTACTTCTCCAGGTAGGCCGCAACGCTCTTGGGCGTCTGACCCTCCTGGAAGGTGACCGCGTAGTCGTAGAGGGTGATCTCCCCGAACTGGTCGTCCGCCACGGAGGCGATGGAGTCCCGGATGCCGAAGCCGGTGCACAGCAGGGCCGTGCACCCGCCGATGCCCAGAGCCATCATCACCAGGCGGCTCCGGTAGCGCAGCACATTCCGGGCCGACACCTTGTGGAGAAAGCTGAGCCGCCGCCACAGGGGGGTGATGTACTCCAGAAACACCCGCTTGCCCGCCCGGGGGGTCTTGGGCCGGATGAGCTCCGCCGTCTGCCGGCGCAGCTCCACCCGGCAGGCCAGCCAGGTGGCCCCCATGGAGCACAGCAGGGCCGCAGCGAAGGACACCAGGGCCAGCCGGGGCAGGAAGATCTGGTTGAGGGTCGCAAAACCGTAGATCATGCCGTAGATCTCCCAGATAATCCAGGGCAGGGCGGTGGAGCCCAGGGCATAGCCCACGGCGCTGCCCGCCAGGGCCGCGGAACCGGAATAGAAGAGGTATTTGGACATGATCTGGCCGCCTGAATAGCCCATGGCCTTCAGAACGCCGATCTGTGTGCGCTGCTCGTCCACCATGCGGGTCATGGTGGTCATGCACACCAGGGCCGCCACCAGGAAGAAGAACACCGGGAACACCACCGAGATGGCGGCCACAATGGATGCATCGTTGTCAAAGCAGACGTAGCCCGTGTTCTCCTCCCGGGTGAGGGCGTAGGTGGTGGCCCGCTTGAGGTCCTTGAGGGTCTCGTAGGCGTCCGCCACCTCCAGCTCCGCGTCCGTCAGCTCCCGCTCCGCGTCGGCGAATTTCTCATCCGCCTCCGCCCGGCCGTCGTTGTACTCGCTCCAGCCGTCGTCCAGCTCCTTTCGGGCGTCCTCCAGCTCCCCGGGGGCCCGGTCCAGCTCCGCCTTCGCGTCGGCAAGCTCCTGCTCCGCGTCGGCAAGCTCCGCCCCCGCGTCAGCAAGCTCCTGCTCCGCGTCGGCAAGCTCCCTCTGTCCGTCGGCCACCTTCCGCCGGCCGTCCTCCAGCTCCAGAAGGCCCTCCTCCAGCTCCTTCTCCCCGTCGGTGAGCTCCCGGTAGGCCTTGTCCAGCTCCGCCTCAGCCTCCTGCTTGCCGCTGTAGTACTCCGCCCAGCCGTCATCCAGCTCCTTTCGGGCGTCGGAGAGCTGAATCTTGGCGTCCTCCAGGTCCCGGCGGCCCTGAATCAGCTCTGACCGGCCCTCCTCCAGCTCACGGCGGCCCCGCTCCAGCTCGGCGCGGCCCTCCTCCACCTCCCGGCGGGCGGCGGCAATCTGGGCGGCCCCGCTCTCATACTCCGCCTGACCCGCCTGGTAGTCCCACAGGCCCTGCTCGTACTGGGCCAAGCCGGACTGGTACTGCTCCCTGCTCTGGTCCAGGGTGGTGCGGAGGCCGGAGAGGGTTCCGGCGGTCAGGGGCGCACCCAGCTGGCTCTCCGCTGCGGCCCAGCCGGCCAGCAGCTCCGCCGCCCCCGGCACGCCGGCGGCCATGTCCGGATTGGCCCCCAGGGCGGCAATCAGCGCCTCCGCGCTCATGTTGTACTGTCCCGCCGCCGCGCTGGCGGTCTCATAGAGGGTGTTCAGCTGGCCGTAGGAGGCCTCCCCCTGGTCCAGCTGGGTCTTGGCGCTCTGGAGCTGGGCCTGGGACTCGTCCAGCTGCCGCCGGGCGTCCTGGAGCTGGGCGGCGGCGTCCGCCAGCTGGGCCTCCGCCGCAGCCAGCTCCCGCTCCCCGTCCCGCAGTTCCCGCTCGCCGTCCTGGAGCTCCCGCTCCCCCTCCGCCAGCTGGTCCTCCGCATCCTCCAGTTTCCGCAGGCCGTCCTCGTACTCCTTCAGGCCCTCCTCATATTCCCGCTCGCCGTCGGTGAGCTTCTCATAGGCGTCCGCCAGCTCCTGCTGGACCTCCGCCTGGGCCTTGCGAAACTCCGCCCAGCCCTCGTCCAGCTCCCGCCGGGCGTCGGCCAGCTCCTGTTCCCCATCGGCCAGCTCCCGCTCCGCGTCGGCCAACTCCTGCCTCGCGTCCTCCACCTTTTTCACGCCCTCGGCGTAGTCCAGCCTGCCCTGCTCGTAGTCCCGCTGGCCCTGGGCGTAGTCCCGGCGGCCCTGCTCGTAATCCCGCTGACCCTGGGCATAGTCCTCCTCGCCGTCGGTGAGCTCCTGATAGGCGTCGTCCAGCTCCTCCTCCGCATTGCCCCGCTGGTCGAAGTACTCCCTCCAGCCGTCGGCAATCTCCAGCTCCGCGTCCTGGATCTCACCCATGGCCTCGCTGTAGAGGTCGTCAAAGCGGAGCTCCGCCCGCTCCTCCAGCAGCGCCTCCACCGCTGGCCGGAAGCCGTCCAGCCAGCTGTCATAGGCCGTGGAGTAGGCTGGAGGCGGGTTGTCCATGGTCAGGTAGATCTCATAGCTGACCTCGCTGTCGAACCCCTCCTCCGGGATGAGCACAAAGCCTCCCACGCTGCCTGAGCCGATGGAGCTGGTCCCCCGCTCGTAGTTGAGGTAAATGGGGGACCAGGTCAGTCCCACCACTGTGTAGCTGTCATAGCGCAAAAGCTCCCGGGTGTCCTCGTCGTTGCTGTCCAGCACCGGCAGGACCATGCCCAGCATGTCCTCGGTGAAGTACCTGGCGTCCCCCAGGCACTCGTTGGCCGCCTCCGGCATCCGCCCCGCCTTCAGGCTGGGCAGGTTGACGCCGTCGGTGAGGGCGTGGGCCTTGAGGACCGTCTCCCGACCGTCCCCTGTCTCGGTGAGGAAGTCGGCGTACACCGCCCCCCTGGCCGCCGTCACCCCCTCCAGCTCCGCGAACCGCGCCACGTCCTCCCCGGTGAAGCCCAGGGTGGAGAGCAGACGGAAGTCGTAGAGCCGCTGCCGGTCCAGATACTCCACGCCGGTGTCCATCATGGCGGGCTGGCACATGCGCAGGCCGGCGAAGAAGCCCACTCCCAGCCCCACGATGGCCAGTATGGCCAGATAGCGGCCCAGGCTCTGGCGGATCTCCCGCAGGGCGGAGCGCAGGAGTATTCTTACCATTCGATCTCCTCCACCGGGATGGGCCGGTCATTGTACTCCACCGAGGTCACAGTGCCGTTCTTCACCTGGATCACCCGGTCCGCCATGGCGGTGAGGGCGCTGTTGTGGGTGATAATCACCACCGTCATGCCCTCCCGGCGGCTCATGATCTGGAGGAGCTTGAGGATGGCCTTGCCGGTGCTGTAGTCCAAAGCGCCGGTGGGCTCGTCGCACAACAGCAGCTTCGGATTCTTCGCCAGGGCCCGGGCGATGGCCACCCGCTGCTGCTCCCCGCCGGAGAGCTGGGCGGGGAAGTTGGAGAGGCGGTTCTCCAGACCCACGGAGCGCAGCACCTCCGCCGCGTCCAGGGGCTCCCGGCAGATCTGGGCCGCCAGCTCCACGTTCTCCAGCGCCGTGAGGTTGGGAACCAGATTGTAGAACTGGAAGACAAAACCGATATCGTGGCGGCGGTAGGCGGTCAGCTGCCGGGCGTTGTAGGCGGAGATCTCCTCCTCCCCCAGAAAGACCCGCCCCTCGCTGAGGGTGTCCATGCCCCCCAGGATGTTCAGCAGCGTGGTCTTCCCCGCGCCGCTGGGCCCCACGATGACGCACAGCTCCCCCTTTTCCACGGAGAAGGTGGCATCCCGCAGGGCCTCTATCTCTACCTCTCCCATGTGGTAGACCTTTTTCACCCGGTCAAACCGGACAAATGCGCTCATACTCTCACCCCATATGTAAATCGTATCAAATCAAACGCCTCTATTATATCACACAATCCGATGGATTGGTGAAGTTTTCGTAAATGGCGGCAAGAAAATTTTTTCTTATTTTTTTGATATTTCCTCTTGCCAACGGAAAAAAACCGTGCTACAATGCCCATAGTTTTTGAAACGAGGTATTTCCCATGACTTCCATGCTCCTCAACGCCGCTTACTTCTACTTTACCTTTATCTGCACAAGTAGATAAGGGTTGTTTTGCTGCGGTCAAGAGGCGGAATAAGGATCCTCCATTCCAGGTCCTACGGTGAAACAACACCGTAGGGCCTTTTTGTTTTCAAAATTCCACATTTTACAAAGTTAGGAGCGAACGTACAATGATTGTTATTCTCAAAAAGACCGCGGAGCGCCAGCAGGTGGAGCTGTTCGAGAGCTGGCTGCGCAGCATGGGCCTGGAGCTCCACAAATCCGTGGGCGAGAACCACACCATCGTGGGCCTGGTGGGGGACACCTCCCGGGTGGACATGGAGAGCATCCTGGCCCTGGACATCGTGGAGACCGTCAAGCGGATCCAGGAGCCCTACAAGAATGCCAACCGGAAGTTCCACGAGGAGGACACGGTTATCACCCTGGCCAACGGCGCGAAGATCGGCGGCGGCCACTTCCTGGTCATGGCGGGTCCCTGCTCCGTGGAGACGGAGGAGCAGATCATCTCCGTGGCCCAGTCGGTAAAGGCCGCCGGAGCACAGGTCCTCCGGGGCGGGGCCTTCAAGCCCCGTACCTCCCCCTACGCCTTCCAGGGCCTGGGGGCCAAGGGATTGGAATACCTGAAAATCGCCCGGCAGGAGACGGGCCTGCCCATCGTCACCGAGCTGATGGACCTGAGCCAGCTGCCTCTGTTCAAAGATGTGGACGTCATCCAGATCGGTGCCAGAAACATGCAGAATTTTGACCTGCTGAAGGCCGTGGGCCACCAGGACCGGCCTGTGATGATCAAGCGAGGGATGTCCGCCACCTATGAAGAGTGGCTTATGAGCGCCGAGTACGTCATGTCCGGCGGCAATGAGAACGTGATCCTCTGCGAGCGGGGCATCCGCACCTTCGAGCACTATACCCGCAATACGCTGGACCTGGCCGCCATCCCCGTG
>OFFX01001418.1_pt1 | contig 17080 bp, 18 predicted proteins | sample 1521511 | NCBI WGS metagenome assembly OFFX01 (sample SAMEA3504125, study PRJEB24116) | mouse gut metagenome | biome: mouse gut; feature: mouse-associated habitat; material: faeces | place: Denmark | collected 2011
AGCAGTACCTGCTGGCGGTGCTGTACAACGCACCGGCCACGATTGAGAACCACTACGCCGCCCAGGTCAACCATGACCTCTATGGCGGGGAGGCGGCATAGGGGACAAAACAGCACCTTGCCGGTGGCAAGGCGCTGTTCTCATTTCGCTGGGGGCAGGGTGGCGTTCAGCAGATCCCCCGCTCGGACGCCAAGAGCGTCCGCAATGTTGTATAGCACTTCGAGAGAAAAGGGCCGCACGATGTTGGGGGCCTCGATGGAACTCAGGTGGGAGCGGCTGATCTTCGCCTTCTCCGCCAGCTTCTCCTGGGACATCCCCTGCATTTTTCGGAGACTGGCAATCATCAGGCCGAGTTCGATGAACCTGTCCCGATTGCTGAATTCCACTTCCTTCTTGCTCATCCACGGCATCCCCCTGTGATTAGGATGCCTTTATTATAAAATTTTCATGCTTTGTTATCCGCTCTTGTTATCGGGCTATTGACTAATATATTGAGCAATCCTATAATTAAGAGGGCGCACGCTTATTAGAATTAACCTGAACCGGGTACGCTACCAGAGAGCAACTTTATGAAAGCAGAAAGGTCGCATCGCTATGATTTATACGGAAGAAGTACGAAAAGAGCTGGACGCTATCCTTAAAGCCTTTGAGAATTACATTGATGGGCAGAACTATTTCGATATAGTCTACTCCAAGAAGATCGGCTATGTCTGGATCGTGGTTGATGAACCCGGCGCGGCAGGCGCGGAGCAGCTTGACGCGCCGGAGACCATGCTGGACACCACGGCCTGGCTGCTTTCCGGCAATTCCCCAATATCGGCAAGCTGATATGGGACGTTTTTAATAGGAAAGTACATTAAACTGCGAAAAATTTCACAATATGACAATAAAAACTATCACATTATATGGAGCGCCGCCCTATGGAGACTATGGGCAGTGTTTTTATATATAATGTTCAACGACAAGTCCATATGGTTTCTTCAGGGAGAATGCAGCATCAGATCGCATTCTCCCATTTCTTATATCCAACAACAAAGAAAGGAAAGGCAGGAAATGTCAGCATCATACATCAAGCAGCAAAACACCCCAGCCATCCGCCAGTTTCAAGGCGAGGTGGTAGTCTATATCCCACTGTCAGAGCTGCATCCCTTCCCCAACCAGCCTATCAAGGTCCGGAAGGACCGGGCGATGCATGAGACTGTGGAGAGCGTCGGGCATACGGCGTACTTACACCGGCTATTGTCCGCCCCCGGGAGAACGGAGGGCATGAGATAGTGATCGGCCACCGGCGCACATATGTCAGCAAGTTGGTAGATGAGGAAACACTGGCCCTGACTACAGCGGTAGAGCTGTCCTTCTTTCCTTTCTCATGGAGCTTGATCTGGCCACCGGCACGGCAGTGCGCTTCTCCTTCCGGGGCAGCGCCGCCTTCGTCATTGTGATCGCCTCGGAAGGTTCCAGCGGTCCATTCCATTCATTCATAAAAAATACAATTTCTATCCGAAAAACAGGTATAATCGTGAGGCTGAATTGAATCAACATGCGTTTCCGGAAATGGACCTCTTGGCATAAAGAGGAAAGGGGCGCGGAGGCTCTGTCATATGCGGGCAGATGTACTCCAGAGCAAGTACACTTCTTCCTCGGCACAATCATTCACCGCAAACAGAGGGATGCTTTTGTGGAAAAATTGCTGAATCTACAGAAGAATTCACAACTTTTTTGAGGAGCCAGCCGGGACAGACAGGGGAGAGGGCGAAGCCGCGCGGCGTCGGATGGGATGTGAGCGGGGCGTCTGCCCGGTCAGCCGCCAGCGGCCGAAGGGGTGAACAGCGGCCTCTGGCGGCGGTATGTCCCGTCAAGGGAATATAACGTATGGGGGGTGGGCATGTTGACAATAAAGCCGGCGGCGTTGATACAATTTTTTTATCGGCCCAGCCGGAGAAAGACAGGTTCCTGCCCCAAATAGACCGATTTTGCATTTTTTCACATAATACAGACGGGATGGGTTTTCCTGTAAAATACAATTGTGTTCTTTCGATGTCATCTGCGCGGCGAACCATTGACAGATGGGGACAGAACGTATACAGTATTGTATACAATCCTCTCCCGCATTGCCGCAGAACAGGAGGTTGCTTTGAAAATCAGTGAAGAGATTGCCCAGACTCTGCGCGACGAGATCATCGCGGGAGTTTATAAACCCAGGGAGAGGCTGATCGAGGAGGAGCTGTCCGAAAAGTTCTTTGTCAGCCGGACGCCAATTCGGGAGGCCCTCAAACAGCTGGAGTCAGCTGGTCTTGTCCAGATAGAGCCCTATAAGGGGGCGTTCATCTCAGACATTGACCTGGAGGAGATCCGCAATATCTACGATCTTCGGTGTGTGCTGGAGTCCTTTGTGGTGGGCCTTGCGGTTGAGCACATCACGACGGACATCATCAGTCAGCTCCGCAGCTGTGTGATGCGGATGGAGAACTGCATCGAGGCGGGCGACGCAGTGGGCTTTGCCGCCGAGGACGACAAGTTCCACTCCCTCATCTTCATGCGCTGCCCCAACAAGGTGGCGGTTCGCTATGTGAAGCAGCTGCTGGATCTCACCGCCTCCTTCCGCCGCCTGTCCTGGCGCACCGTCACCAGCATGAGGCATTCCATGAAGGGACATCAGAAGATCTTTGACGCTATCGCGGCGGGGGACGCGGAGGCCGCCTCCATGTACGCGGCCAGGCACATCCGGCTGTATCTGAAGGAGAACCTGACCGATCCGCCGCAAATCCTGTGAGCTCAGAAAGGAGAGACTAAAAGGTGAAATTTGGTAAGTACGTCCTGCGGAGGCTCCTGCAGATGGTGCCGGTTATTCTGACCATCATCTGCCTCTGCTTTCTCATCATCCACCTGGCGCCCGGTGATCCGGCCACGATTATGGCCGGAGAAACGGCCACGGACGAGTACATCGCGGAGCTGAAGGCCCAGTTTGGGCTGGACCTGCCCCTGTGGCAGCAGCTGCTGATCTACGTCAAGAACACCCTCCAGGGGAATCTGGGCAACTCCTTCCTGCTTAAGCTCCCGGTGAGCGAGCTCCTGGCGGAGAAGATGAAGGTCACGCTGGCGCTGGTGCTGCTCAGCGAGATAATCGCCATCGTCCTCGGCACCCTGCTGGGGATGACGGCGGCAAAGCACGAAAACCGCATTCAGGACCACATCATCTCCAACCTCTCCATGGTGCTCTACTGCATGCCTGCGTTCTGGCTCGGTATGATGCTGATGCTGCTCTTTGCCATCAATCTGAAGTGGTTCCCCACCTCCGGCATGCAGAGCTTCAACACGCCCCTCAGTCCGCTGATGGACATGCTCCACCATATGTTCCTCCCCTGCCTGACCCTCTCCCTGATCCGGATTCCCACGTATCTGAAGCTGGCCCGGTCCTCCGTTGTGGAGGTGGCGCAGGAGGACTTCATCAACACCGCCAGGGCCATCGGCTACTCCGAGCGGGTGGTCTACCGCAAGCACGCGCTGCGAAACGCCCTGCTGCCGACAGTAACCCAGGCCGGGATGAGCCTGAGCACCCTGTTCAACGGCGCACTGCTGACGGAGACGGTGTTCTCCTGGCCCGGCATGGGGCGCATGGTCTACGACGCCATCGCCGGGCGGGACTACCCGGTGATTATGGGCGGGTTCCTGGTGTCCGCGATCATGGTTGTTGTGGGAGGCTTTATCACAGATATCATCTACATGTATCTTGATCCGAGGGTGGTGGCAGAATAATGAAAAAGCTGAAGTCATTCTTAACGAATCCGCAGACGGTGACAGGGCTGGTGATCCTGGTGATTATGCTGGGACTGGCCGCGCTGGCCCCCGTCATCTGCCCGGGCAACCCTCTGTTCTCTGTGGGAAAGCCCCTCCAGGCGCCGGGCGGAGATTTTATCATGGGCACGGACTACCTGGGCCGGGACGTCTGGGCGATGCTGGTGTGGGGCAGCAGGATCTCCATCATCTTCGCCTTCGGCGCGTCGCTGCTGTCGCTGATTGTCGGCATTGTGCTGGGGGCGCTGTCCGGGTATATCGGCGGCTGGTTTGACGATCTGATGTGCCGCATTTTTGAGCTGTTCTACATTATCCCCAGAACGTTCCTGGTCATTTTGATGGTGGCCTTCTTCGGGTCCTCCGTGGGCCTGATGGTCATCATCATCGGCATCACCATCTGGCCCTCCAACGCCAAGATCATGCGCGCCCAGGTGCTGACCCTCAAGAGCAGGGGCTATGTCCAGGCGGGCAATGTGGCGGGCGGAACCAAGCTGGGCATCCTCTTCAAGCACATCGTGCCCAACGGCATGGGCCCCGTTCTCTCCAACTCCATTCTCCAGATGGCCCAGGCCGTGCTGACGGAGGCCTCCCTGTCCTTCCTGGGCCTGGGGGATCCCAACCGGGCCTCCTGGGGTCTGATCCTTAACGCGGGACAGAAGCACATCAACTCCGCGCCCTGGCTTGTCATCTACCCCGGCATCGCCCTGGCGCTGCTGCTGCTGGCCTTCAACCTGATTGGAACGGCCCTGCATAAGACGCTGAACGTGAAGCAGGCCGCAATGGAATAGAGAGGGGGACGCGCTATGTTGCTTGAAGTAAAAAATCTGTCCGTCGATTTTAAGGTGGGCAGACAGACCCTGCGGGCTGTGAACAACGTCAGCTTCTCCCTGGGCGAGCGGGACAGCCTGGGGCTGGTGGGGGAGTCCGGCTGCGGAAAATCCACCACAGCCTTCGCGCTGATGCGCCTGCTGGCCAGCAACGGGTCCATCTCCGAGGGGCAGATCCTGCTCAACGGCGTGGATCTGGTGGCCGCCTCCTACGACGAGATCCGCAAGGTCCGCTGGAAGGATATCTCCATCATCTTCCAGAACGCGATGACCGCCCTCAATCCCGTTCAGAAGATCGGCGATCAGATCATCAACGCCCTGCGGGAGCACGAGGATGTGAGCAAAAAGGAGGCCATTGAGCGGGCGGAGTACCTGTTTGAGCGGGTGGGCATCGCCAAATCCCGGCTGATGCAGTATCCCCATGAGTTCTCAGGCGGCATGAAGCAGCGGGCGGTGATTGCACTGGCCCTGATTTGCAGCCCGAAGATCCTCATTGCCGACGAGCCAACCACCGCCCTGGATGTGGTGGCCCAGCGCCAGGTCATCGAGCTGCTGGCGGGGCTCCAGGATGAGTTCAACATCAGCATTGTCATGATCTCCCACGACATCTCCGCCGTGGCGGAGGCCTGCCGCAGCATCGCCGTGATGTACGGCGGGGAGATCATGGAGCAGGGCCGGTCCAAGGACGTCCTGATCCAGAACAACCACCCCTACACCCATGCCCTGGTGGGATCCTTTCCCTCCCTCCACAAGCCCCTCTCCACGCTGGCCCAGATCCCAGGCGGCGCGCCGAATCTGGCGGACATGCCGGCCGGCTGTCCCTTTTCGCCCCGGTGCGCCTACGCCGCAGAGCTGTGCGGAAGAGAGAAGCCGGACTCCCGGCGGGTGCGGCTGAATAAGCTGTGCAAATGCCACTACGCGGAGGAACTGGATTTCAACAAGAAGGGAGGTTAGCGCATGAGCAATATGACATTGGATAACCTTTCCAAGAAGTACGTTCTCAAGGCCGGATTTTTCACCCAGCTGTCCGGAAGAGCCGGCGTGGTCAGCGCCGTCGACCAGGTGAGCTTCCAGATGGAGGAGGGGGAGATCATCGGTCTGGTGGGCGAGTCCGGCTGCGGAAAGACCACCCTGGGCAAGATGCTGCTGAAGATCGAGGATATCACCTCAGGCAGCGCCTGCATTGACGGACTGGACATCTCCTCCGTCCGGGGGAGAAAACAGACGGTGGAATTTCGCAAGAAGGTGCAGATGATCTTCCAGGACCCCTACGACTCCCTGGACCCGAAGATGACCATCCGGGAGATTGTGGCGGAGCCCCTCAAGGCGCTCAAGCTCTGCCGCTCCGGCGCGGAGCTCCAGGAGCGGGTGAGCAGGACCCTGAGCCTGGTGGAGCTGACGCCCGTGGAGCTCTATCAGGACCGCTACCCCCACCAGCTCTCCGGCGGCCAGCGCCAGCGGGTGGCCATCGCCAGGGCCCTGGTGGTGGAGCCGGAGTTCATCATCGCCGACGAGCCGGTGTCGATGCTGGACGTCTCCCTCCGGGCGGGAATTCTGAACCTGCTCCAGCGGATGAACCGGGAGAAGGGGATCGGCGTTCTCCTGATTACCCACGATCTGGCCACGGCCAGATTCCTGTGCAACCGCATTATTGTGATGTACCTGGGGAAGTTTGTGGAGATCACCGATCCGACCTCCCTGGTGGAGGACGCCCTCCACCCCTATACCCAGCTGCTGATCTCCTCGGCGCCGGACCTGTTTACGGATACCAGCAACCGCATCAAGGTGGAGGGGGAGGCGGCCAGCGCTGTCGCGCCGCCCAAGGGCTGCCGGTTTTCCCCGCGGTGCCCCTACGCGAAGGACGTCTGCCGGGAGAAGGTCCCGGAGCTGACGGAGTACGAGCCCCGCCATTTCGTCGCCTGTCACAAGGTTTCTAAAGATTTCTCAAATCTTTACAATATGGAGTAAACGAATACAAGGAGGAGCAATTCCAAATGAAATCGATTACACTCACCAAAGCTCAGGAGGAGCGGGCCCAGGAGCTGCACCACGAGTATCTCTTTATCGACTGCCTGTGCGGAAATCTGGTCAATCCCGAGCCCCCTGAGCGGGACGGCGTCCCCTATCTGGAGAGAGTGCTCCAGTCCGGCGCCAACGTGCAGAGCATCACCCTCTCGTCCCCCCAGGCCAGCTTTGAGGGTGTGCTGAAGGATATGTACGGGTACTACAACCTCTTCAAGTACCACCCGGACAAGGTCATGCAGATCAAGACCGTGGAGGATATCGAGACCGCCAGGCGGACCGGGAAGATCGGCGTGATCTTCAGCCTCCAGAACTCCACCGCCATGGGCCAGGATTTCTATAAGTGGTCCATCATGGCCGAGCTGGGCCTCAAGATCTGCCAGCTGACCTACATGGAGCCCAACCTGTACGGAAGCGGCTGCCTGGACAAGGCCAACGGCGGGCTCACCTACTGGGGCGAGCAGGCGGTGCGGGAGATGAACCGGCAGGGCATTGTGGTGGATCTGTCCCATGTGGGCGAGCGCACCAGCCTGGAGGCCATCGACTACAGCGCCAACCCCTGCATCTTCAGCCACTCCAACTCCCTGACGGTCTGCTCCTCCTCCAGCCGGAACCTGACGGACGAGATGATCAAAAACTGCGCGGCCAAGGGCGGCGTCGTCTGCCTGAACGCCCACGGCTTTGTCTGCCACAAGGAGGTGGGCGTCCAGGGCACCTTGGAGGACTACATGGCCCACTTTGAGTACCTGGGCAAGCTGGTCGGTCCCGACCACATGGGAATTGGAACGGACATTTATGAGTACTATACCAAGCAGTACTGGGAGTGCAAGACCAAGCTGCTCTACAACAGCCCCTGGATGTTCGAGACGGTATTCAATCGGGACGTCCAGCGGGTGGACCAGTACATCAACATTACCAGAGGCCTCGTGGCGCTGGGGTTCTCTGATGATGATATCCAGAAGATCCTTGGCGGAAGCCTGATGCGCGTTTTCAAGGAGGTCTGGAAGTAAGAGCCTGCATTCACAACCGCTGAACGCGTCTTGGCGGGGCTTTTGCCGCCGCTCTTCGTTAAATTTTCTTGTCATCCGTCAGATTCTTCAGCGGGCGCATCGAGCGCCCGTGCAGAATCATCGTGCATGACCCCGCGATGGGGGCATTGCACAATATGGATGCCGGCGAAAATTCGCCTTGATTGGCGGCAAAATCCTCCACCAATCCCACGTCCCCGGCTTATGAATACAGGTTCTAAGCTGACCGTAAAACCCGAATATCAAACGAAAAGGAGAATCGCAATGAAAAAGGTATTGGCATTGTTACTGGCGCTCATCATGACAGTCGCCCTGGCGGCCTGCGGCGGTACGCCGAGCGACAGCGGCAACACCCCCCCGGCGAACTCCACCACCCCCGCGCCCTCCACCCCGGCCACCCCCGCCGTGACTGACGGCCACTACTACGGCGGAACGCTGGTGGTCGCCACCAAGCTTGAGCCCACCTTCTATCAGACGAACTACCAGTGGGACGGCGGCGTGGTCTATATCAGCCACAACATCCTCTCCAAGCTCTGCGCCTGGGACGAGGACACCAAGACCATCTATCCGGATCTGGCCGAGTCCTGGGACATCGCCGACGATCTGATGACCTACACCTTCCACCTGCGGGAGGGCGTCAAGTGGCACGACGGAGAGCCCTTCACCGCCAAGGATGTCAAGTGGACCTTTGACAGCATCCTGGAGTACGGCGACCAGGCATACACCTACAGCTATGTGAAGATGATTGACTCCGTGGAGACCCCGGACGACTACACGGTGGTCTTCCACATGGCCTACCCCTGCGGCACCCTTGTGGAGAGCGTCGGCGACTATCAGGGTCCCGACATCCTGCCCGCCCACATCTACGAGGGGACGGATCCCTTCACCAACCCCGCCAACCAGACCCCTGTGGGCACCGGCCCGTTCAAGTTCGTTGAGGCCAAGCTGGGCAGCTACTGCAAGCTGGAGGCCAACCAGGACTACTACGGCGACGGCCCCTACCTGGACGGCGTGATCTATAACTTCATTCCCGATGAGACCACCGCCATGACCTCCATGGAGGCCGGCGAGGCCGGCTGGATGACGGCCACGCCCTCCTTCGCGGAGGCCGACCGGCTGGCCACGGCGGACGGCATCACCGTGGAGAGCCAGAGCACCAACATCGTCCAGTGGACCCAGTTCAACATGAGCGAGGAGGCGGCCCGCCCCTATATCAGCGACGTGCGGGTGCGCGAGGCCATCTGCTGGGCCATTGACAACCAGAGCATCGCGGATATCCTCTACCTGGGCTACGTGGATCCCAGCGACAACTGGTACACCTCCAAGGTGGAGTGGGCGGTCAACAGGGACGTGGCGTACCCCGGCTATGACGTGGACAAGGCCAACCAGATCCTGGACGACGCCGGCTATCCCCGCGGCGCGGACGGCTACCGCTTCCAGCTGACCTACCGCTGCTTCTCCACCTCCATCTTCGGCACCACCGACATCCCCACCCTGGTGGCCCAGAACCTGGACGCCGTGGGCATCAAGCTGAATGTCGAGAAGTACGAGTGGGCCGTCCGTACGGAGTATCTGGACGAGAACCTGGAGTGGGATATGTGCTCCGCCGGCGGCTCCCGGGGCCCCGACCCCAGCTCCTTCGCCAACACCTGGGGCACCTCCACCTCCAACAAGAGCAGGTACTACAACGACGAGGTCATGCGCCTGTTTGACGAGGGCACAAAGTACGCCACCCAGGAGGAGCGGGCCCCCTTCTACAAGGAGATTCAGGAGCACTTCGCCAAGGACATCCCCAGCTACAACTACGTGGAGTACGCCTACGCCCGGCCCCACGGCGCGGAGTATATCAACTTCTTCTGGGCGCCTGACTGCGGCAACGCCGCGGATCACATGCTCAATACGGTTGAGTGGACCGGCGGCGAGCTGCGGTAAGATAAACAAGAAACGGACAGTCGAAGCCGCGGGAGGCGCTCCTCCCGCGGCGTTCGGCAAAAGGAGATTGCTGATGGAGACTTACATCCGCTTTGGCCTTGTCGACGTGATCGGCAAGCGCTGTGTTGACGACTGCTTCATGACCGTGGAGAACGGCATCATCCAGGCGGTGGGCCCGATGGCGTCCCTGCCCCGGGAGGCTGCGGAGGGAGCCGTCGATCTGGCGGGCAAGACGGTGATGCCCGGCATGTTCAACTGCCACATCCACGCCCTGTCGACCCCCGTCGCAGCCCCGGAGTCCCTGAACTGGGAGACCTCCGGCATGTTCGCCCTGCGGGGGCTGCGGCATTTGCAGCAGCACCTGCAGTCCGGCGTGACCTTTGTCCGGGACATGAACGGACGGAAGCTGGCGGAGGTGGATCTGAAAAGCGCGCTCAAGCAGGGCCTCTTTGCGGGGCCGAACTACTTCATCGCCCGCCAGTGCCTGTGCATGACCGGCGGACACGGCTGCAATACCGGCCGGGAGTGCGACGGCGCGATCGACTGCCGGAAGGCTGCCAGGGAGCAGATCAAGGGCGGCGCCGACTTCGTGAAGATCATGGCCACCGGCGGCGTCAACTCCGACACCCGCCCGGAGTTCTCCCAGCTGGATCTGGAGGAGATGACCGCCGCCATCGCGGAGGCCCACCGGGCCGGGAAGAAGACCGCCACCCACGCCCACGGCAAGGCCGGCATCAGGACGGCGGTCCTGGCCGGCATCGACAGCGTGGAGCACGGCAGCTACATCGACGACGAGTGCATCGATCTGATGCTGGAGCGGGGCACGGCCCTCTGTCCCACCCTGGCCACCCACTACTTCACCTGCAAGTTCGGCGTGGAGGCGGGAATCGCCCCCTGGAAGGTGGAGAAGGGCAAGCGGGCCGCCGAGGCCCAGCACATCGGCCTGGAGAAGGCGTGGAAAGCGGGGGTGCCCGTCACCATCGGGACCGACGCCGGCACGCCCTACAACCCCCACTGGGGAACATTTATGGAATTTGTGCTGTTTGTGGAGGACATGGGCTTTGACCCCATGGATACCCTGGCGGCCGGCACCATCCAGTCCGCAAAGGTCTGCGGCGTGGAGGAGTGGACCGGCAGCATCACGCCGGGCAAGCACGCGGACTTTATCGTGCTGGGGGAGAACCCTGTCAAGAATATCCGCACCCTGGGACAGGTGGAGCGGGTCTACAAGGACGGCGCTCTGGTCTCCCTGCCCCCCATCGACCAGAGCAGCACCCTCTGACACAGTTCACAACAGACAAAAACGGGGGAAAGCGAGGTGAACGTCGAGAGAGCCCCCCTCGACGCTGCAATGGACCGTAAGCCAGTGGAAATTGGAGATTTTACAGAGCTCAAGTATGTAAGCGACCCCAGATTTTCGCCGGACGGGAGGAGCGTCTCTTTCCTGCTGACCCAGATCCGGACCGATCAAAACGCCTACTGGAGTGATCTGTGGGCGCTGGACCCGGAGCGCGGGGACGCCCGGCAGGTGACTGACTGCGGGCAGGTCAGAGATTACTTCTGGGACGGGGACGCTCTGGTCTACTGGATACGGCGGGAGGACGCGACCGCGGTATACCGGGCGGACCCCGGGACGGGTGAGGAGCGGGAGCTGTTCTCACTCCCCCTTCCGATCCGGAAACTCCGGGCCCTCGAGAACGGCCTCTACGTCCTGACAAGCGCATCGGACACCCAGAAGGAGCCCCGGAGATACCACATACTGGAGGAGGCGCCCTACTGCAGCAACGGACAGGGGATCGTCGCCGGGCGGCGCACGGGGCTGTATCTCTACCGGGCGGACTCCGGCGAATTGAGGAAGCTGACCGATGAGCATACGGACGTGGACGGGTTCGTCTACCGCTCCGGAACGCTCATCTACCAGGCCACCCCCTGGGAGAATTACCGCCCCTACCTCTACAGCCCCGCCTTCTATGTCTACAGCGTGGAGACGGATACGGCGCGGCGGCTGACCAATGTGGGCCGGATCAACAGCTTTGCCCTCTGCTTCTGGAAGGACGGCGAGCTGCTCTTCAGCGGAATCGAGAACTGTCCAGGAAAGAGCATGGGGCAGAACAGCGATTTCTATACGCTGGATCTGGAGAGCGGGGAGATCCGCCCCTTTGCCGATATTGATATGAAGATCGGCTACGGCGGAACGGGGTCCGACGCCAAGTATGGCGGCGGCCAGGGAATCTGCCTGGGGCAGGACGGCGTCTACTTCCTCGCCCCCGTGATGGACGGGACCTGTATCAACCGGATGCGCTTTGATGGCGCCCTGGAGCGCAACGTCACCGAGGAGGCGGATTTTGCCGGATCCGTGGAGAGCTTTGACATACACGGGGGCTCCATTGTCTGCGCGAAGATGGTACGCGGCGGCGCGGCGGAGCTCTATCTGGACGGCCGGCAGGTCACGGACTTTAACGGCGCGTACCTGAGCAGCCGGGCCGTCAGCGAGCCGGAGCCGATTGTGTTTACTGCCAGGGACGGGACGGCCCTCCACGGCTTCTGCATGAAGCCCAGGGGGTATGAGCCGGGGCGGCGGTATCCCGGCATCCTGCACATCCACGGCGGACCCAAGACAATATTCGGCGATGTGTTCCACCACGAGATGCAGCTCTGGGCCAGCGGCGGCTTCTTTGTGTTCTACTGCAATCCCAGGGGGTCCGACGGGCGGGGCCGGGACTTCGCGGATATCCGGGGCCGCTGGGGCACGGTGGACTATACAGACCTCATGGATTTCACCGACGCGGTCCTCTCCCGATACCCGGACATTGACTCCACCCGGCTGGGGGTCTGCGGCGGCTCCTACGGCGGATTTATGACCAACTGGATCATCGGTCACACGAACCGCTTCGCGGCCGCCTGCTCCCAGCGATCCTTCGCCAATATGATTAACTTCGAGTATCTCAGCGATATCGGGCTGACCAATATCCGCAGCGAGCACATGGGCTCCGCGGAGGAGGATCCGATGGCGCTCTGGAATGAGTCGCCGCTCAAGTACGCGCCCAACTGCAACACGCCGACCCTGTTTATCCACTCCGACGAGGACTACCGCTGTCCGCTGCCCGACGCGCTGGCCATGTTCAGCTGCCTGAAGCGGGCCGGCTGTCCCGCCAGGCTCTGCCTGTTCCACGGGGAGAACCACGAGCTGTCCAGGAGCGGGCGGCCGGACAATCGAATCACCAGGCTGAGGGAGATCCTTTCCTGGTTCCAGACCTACCTCCAGTGAGCGCCGGCTGGCCGGACGCGGGAGAAGCGGCGGGGGAACCCGCCGCTCCAGCAGCAATCTCAACCGGCTTGCCCGCCGCGTCCATGAGACAGGGCTGTATTATGACGCGGATATGGAGGATTTGCAGCAGAACTATGAGAAGCTGTGGGGAGCCGCACAGAAAATTCTATCCTCACTTGCACAGATTAAATAACAACAGAGGGCGATACATCAAATATTCGGTGTATCGCCCTCCTTGTTCTGTTCATGCTTTGGTGGAACAAATTCCAGTAAATCTCCGATTTCACATTCAAGAACGGTACACAGTCTGGCGAGAACATCTATATCCAGACGGGTAATTGTATTGTTGCAATAGTGATTGATCTGTGTCCTCTGCATCTCTGCGCGTTGACCGAGTTTATTCTTGCTGATGCCTCTATCTTCTATCAGTTTTGCAAGATTGATTTTGATTGTACCGAATCGCTCCATAAAAGACACCCCATCTAAAAAGGATTTGACAAACATAGTGTACCCCTGATAGAATGCCTAAAGAAGATATAGAAAGTCTTGTGCAAGAAGTAGCACCCCTAGAAAATATCTCCATTAGTAAAGGAAAAATCTATGGACAACAGATATTATAATGAGATCAACGCCTTGCTATCTAAACTTGAAAATGAGTTGGGGGAAATACTTATCACAGGGGAAAAAGCTCCTGGTATCTACTACTTGACCGTACAACAGGACGGTGCGTCATTTGCAGAAGAGTATTATGCGGTCGCGGATACGTCTATCATATCCCGGCAGGCAAAGGCATATGGCAAACGGATTTCTGATTGGTGGCTGTTCTCCATGCAGGACGATGCCGGCGGTTGGCGGATCATCGACTATGAGCTGGGGAAGTACCGCGTAAAGAATCATCTGCCCCAGGAGCAGACGCTCCACAACATTGCGCTGGATGCCGCTGAATACCACCCGGAATACTTTGGCGCGTATCCCGTTCCCCTCCATACCCCCAGAGGATACACTACCCGGCATTGGACGCTGTCCAACGGTATTTACTGGCTGGAAACTGACCTATGCGAGGAAGTCCTGGCGGTCTGCTATCCTCTCTGGACCGCCGAGCTCTCCACGGCTGTGGAGAGGCTTGGGGAGCATACTGAGCATGACAAAGCCCAGGGCATTCATCAAACCCTGGGCTACATATTCCTTCCCGCGCAAATCAGCTGTATTCCTATCTATGAACTGATGCGGACACGCATGGAGGTATGGAGCGGGACCATGATCGACAAGCCGGCCCTGATGAACGCCATCTGGAGGGATGCTCCCGAATATGCCGTCATGATAAACCGGCAGGAGCAGACAGGGATGAACGATCTCCCTGCTATGCTGCTGCGGGATTTTGACATAGCGGCTGGCCCACGGATTCTGCCGGACCGCATGATCGCCATATCTGCGGATACTGGCGCGGACTACCTGCTTTTCAAGAGGTGAGGGATACCATGGAAAACGAAGTATACGAGAGGGACTATGGTACGCTCCTGTCGGAGCCAGACCCAGCGCAGAGGACAATGCTCAAACGCATGGGCGCGTTCCTGCACGATATAGATATGCAGCAGCCCAGGGTGATTTCTCCACGGGGTAGGTTTATCTATGACTATCTTCTGCGTGAGTGCGATGCGTACTGCCGGTTATGCTGTGGGAAAATCCGCGCCGTTATTGATTATCAGAATTGGGAAGCAAAAATAGTTTTAATTCTACCGGCATTATACTGCCGCGCTGTGGAACAAAAGGCGCTGTTCTTTGATATTCTGCTCCATACAAAAGCGGTCTCCTTCCTGCCGGTTGAGAATACTGCGGCGGTGGCGGTGGAGATCAGAATAGAATACTTTGAGAAACTGCTGTGTGGCGCGGAGGAAGATGTATGTTGTAAAGGGTAAGGTTCTCACCTTGCCAAATACAACATAGCTGCGGCTCATTTGTGGCGAATGGAAGCAGTTGTGAGAAAGGCGGTGATACCGCAAAATCCGGCGTTTTCCGCAACTGTACGAACATTTTACTACAAAAGGAGGACACAACATGGACTTGACCTATACAAAAGTTGGAGACTACTACATCCCGGACCTTATTCTGGACGACCAGCCGGATCGGCCCCTGGGCCGGTATGGGCGGATGCGTCAAAAGTTCCTGGAGGAACACCACCCCGGCACCTATAACCGGCTGATGCTCTCCGGTAAGCTGTGGACACACTTGGCCAGCATTGACGCAGCCTGCGAGGAACGGCTGGACACGCTCATCCCCGCTATGGCAAAACGGGAGGATGTGACGGAAGCCCTGAAAGCATCGGATCAGATGGCGTGGGTTGGCGGTATGAACAATATCCGCAACCGGGCGGAGGAAATTATCCTGCACGAATTGGTCTATACCTTATAAAAAAGTATGCGGGGGAGCATGGTGATCGCTATGCTCCCCCGCGTTTTTTTACGCTATTCTTTCCCCCGGCTCTTGTAAACATTATAGCGGTTCTTGCATTGGGGACTGCAAAACTCAGCATTAGGGCGGCTGGCAGCAAAAATTTTGTTACAATGCTTACAGGCTTTCAAGGTGCTGTCCGTGTCCGTCAGCATAAAGCTGAACATCATTTGTAGGCACAACAGCAGGGAGTGAAAGTCCCATATGATCGTCGGCCTGTCCAGCAGGGCAATGTGGTAGGTCGGCGCGATGCCGCCAAACGCTGCCATTCCCTGCCGGTAGAGGTCGCGGGTCATTTCGTCCAGATCATCATAGTCGTTATAATAGAGAAAGCTGGAATAGAAGGAAAAGGCCAGGTCCTTGAACTGCCGCATCAGCCAGTCATACCGTTCAGCGTACTCCCGCTGAAAGCTCATGGCCACCGCCCTGGGCGCATCCTGCATGGTCAAGGCCAGGGCCATCATCTCCCGTTCGCCGGTCAGGCTCCATTGAGACGCCACCCCCTTCTTATAGATGTCCAATTTCTCAAAGGGAAAAAACAGCGTTAAATAGTCCTGAGTAGTCATAGATTCTTCCCGGATAAAATGATTCTTTGGCAGATAAACCGCCTCATAGTCCATGAAAGCCGGTGTGGTAGGCAGAGCGGTCAGAAACCCCAGCAGCCCATAACGGCCAACAAATTCCATCACAGCGTCCCGGACCTCGTTCCCGCTTTTCCGATTCATCTGCAATGCGCCTACGTTCAGCGCGTCCAGCACCACCTGCTCCGCATCCTTTAGGGGATCGTAGATCTCCGGCTTCGCTTCTGCTGCCGAAGTGATGTAGAAATGGCCGTCCCCGGCTTTTTTGTATTCATACTCACTGTATCTCACCCAAGGGGAGCTTGCACTTTGAAACAGGTTCTTCATTCCATACCTCCCAATATGTAATCTATATCTATCAAAATCATATTACCATCCGCCCTTGCCATCGTCAAGGGCGGATTCTCTATATTGTGCCAGAAATGTGGTTTCCCGCTACGTCAGGGGCAGCTCTGCCTTCTCCCTGCCCGTCAGATATTCGAACAGCTTCTTCTGCATCCGTTTCATCAGTCTTGCCCACTTCTTTCGGATATTTCGGTCCGTCTGACCGAGCACAGTTCCCAAAGTTGTGCTGCTATACCGGCGGAGGACCTTGTAATAGAAAAGCTCCTTGTGATCTTCCTTCAACTCAAAAATCATCTTTGAGAGGAGATCATCCGCCAGCAATTCGTGCATCTCATAGGGGCAGTCAAAAATGATGTTAAGGAAGTATCCGCTGCAAAGTTCCCGCCAAAAGGGACTGCAAAGGGATGCCGGGAAGATGGTTCCTTCCCACACAGCGCCATACTCCAGGGGTACATCTCCGCGCAAGACCTCATGGTCCCGTTCCCGCCGCTCCCGGTTTTCGTCCAGCTTGTCCCACCAGGCAACTACCTCATTAAAATCATTCTGTGTCCTGGCGGCTTCTTCCAGACGGGTCAGGGCCTCCCGCCGCAGCTCACGTTTCAGCTTCTTCTTTTTCGGAGGCTCCTTCGGTTCCAAGGACCGCCGCCGTGACCGTTCGTCTTGCCTGAGCTGGATTTTCAAAGTCTGCTCCCGCTCACCCTCCAGCTCTGCCGCGATACGTTCCTCCTGCGAGAGTTCAAATTCCATGTCGTTTTCTCCGTGGTACACCGCTGGTCCACCCCCCTCCGAAAAAATATTTTCTTGGTTTTCTGAAAATGGTTCCGCTTGACCCCC
>OFFX01001428.1_pt1 | contig 16986 bp, 11 predicted proteins | sample 1521511 | NCBI WGS metagenome assembly OFFX01 (sample SAMEA3504125, study PRJEB24116) | mouse gut metagenome | biome: mouse gut; feature: mouse-associated habitat; material: faeces | place: Denmark | collected 2011
CACGCTTCGGCAGGAACTATATCGAGGTCGGCTCTTACTCCGAAATCATCTACCCCGAAGCGGGCGTAAGGTTCATCGCCATCATGGACAACGTGGACACGGGCAGCCTTGAGAGCAACGAATTTGCCGCCTTTACCAACCTTTTCAACGAATGGTATCCAAAAAGCACGAGCAAAAAGGTAAAGGAAGTCAAGAAAGCGAAAGGGCTTGCAGGAGAACATCTGGGACCGCCACCATACGGGTATTTACGGAATCCAGATGACAAAACCCGCTGGCTTGTGGATGAGGAAGCGGCGGCAGTTGTCCGCAGGATATTTTCACTCTGTATGCAGGGAAAGGGAATATCTGCTATTGCTGATATACTTTGGGAGGATAAAGTATTAACCCCATCCGCATATAAGGCTTCAAAGGGATTGGCTGCACCGATTGTGTCAGAGAACCCGTATAATTGGGAATCTACCACAGTGGCATTAATTCTTGAAAATGTGGCATATATCGGTGTTACAGAAAATTTTAAATCTACCCGTTTAGGCTTTAAAAGCAAAAAGCGTATCCCTACCGCAAAAGAAATGCGGACGTATATCGAAAATGCCCACACCCCTCTCATTGACAGGGAACTATGGGACAAAGTGCAGATGATACGGGCAAATAAACGCAGACCGACAAAAAACGGCGCAACAAGCATTTTTACAGGATTATTAGAATGTGCTGACTGCGGTACAAAGCTAAGCCTGAGCTCATCAAAGAGCTATCTGTATTTCCGCTGTTCCAAATATAAAGGAAACAGCAGGAGCGGCGTATGCACACAGCATTATGTCAGAGAAGATGTCCTATACCAGTTGGTATTAAAACAGCTTCAGCATTTCCTGTCCTATTTACAGCAATTTGAAAGGGTATTTATCCGACAACAGATTGACACTACCCTTGCGGAACGCCGATACGAATTATCCGCAAAGCAGAAACAGATTGAAAAGGACGAAAAGCGCATGGAAGAGCTTGACCGCCTGTTCCGTAAAATCTATGAGGATAATGTCAATGGAAAGCTGAATGACGAACGCTTTTACAAGCTGTCAGATGGTTATGAAGCCGAGCAGGAACAGCTAAAACACGAAATCGAAACTTTGAAAGCCGAAGTCAGCGAAGCCGACACAGAAGCAACCAATGTTTCCAAGCTGATAGCCGTTACCAAAAAATATACCCGTATTGACGAGCTAACGCCCGAAATTTTAAATACTTTTGTGGATAAAATCGTAGTCCACGAATGCGAGAAAAAAGACGGGAAACGGACACAGGATATTGACATCTACTATTCCTATGTCGGGATTGTAGATATTCCAACGGATGAAGAAATGCGGGAAATGGAACGTGAATACGGAAAATGTACCAAACGTCAAACCGCCTAAATATAGGCGTGGCAGGAGAAAATCTATGCTCCTGCCCATACATATCTATTTTTATCCTTATCTGGTATCAATCAAATCCTGATATGTAACATACATTGTATCGCCCTCCTTTCTTTCGTCTGGAGGGCATTTATAACACCTTCCGAAAAACAAGAGGGATAAAGCCGCCTGTGGCTCTATGGTTTTCTATACCGACAATATAACACAACTACCCTACCGGGCAACCGTTTTATTCTCCACCAGGTTTTCCCGCTGTGCATTCTTTGGATTTTACTCAAAAATACGTATATGCTCCCTGGATAAGGTTCCGATGGCCTGGATCAGTTCCTTAAAATCAGAAATCAGTTCTTTGGAGCAAGCCTCCGCTTTGTTGTAGATCTGCTACAATTCCTGGCCATGGCCGGAACGTACAGCAGAGACCATCTCCGCGCCATAGGAATGGAATGCCTTATGTTTATCCTCAAGGCCTTTCCAGATATCCAAAACCTTTGGGTTCACAGGCTTAAATGCATAATAAAAATGCCCCAGCCCGCATTTCGTGTAATCTGTCTGCAGCACCCGCAGCCTGCCCGTCCGGGCAATTTCCTTTAAAGTATTCAGCCAGTTCTGGTGGGCATTGACAGCGCTGTCCAAACAATCAAGGATGACCTGGTTATCCAGCATATAAAAGGCATCCCGGGCCATATCCCCCATAATTTTAGTGGATTCATCCAGATGCTTTTCAATCTCTTTGGAGGGCTCTACAAGCTCCGCAATGGCATGGCTGGAAACTTGCAGGGACCCGGCATTTTCCTTCAAAATTTTACACTGCCCATTGACGTGCTGCATCTGGCTGTCCAGTTCGTTCATGGAACTGCTGATTTCCTGGCTGACAGCGGCCAGTGATGAAACGGAATCTGAAATGCGCCCCATGCTGGTACGGTTATTGGCAGTGATCTTCCACACATTCTGGATATTATCATTGATATGTTCCAGTTCCGATACCGTCGTATCCACACTGTCAGAGCTTTTCTGGGAAGCGCTGCGGATATTGGTAAGGAACGCCCCCATCCTCCCTGTCAAAGCTTTGGTTTCATCTGCAAGTTTACTGATTTCCTCCGCCACCACTGCAAATCCCCTGCCAGCTTCCCCTGCCCGGGCTGCTTCTATGGAAGCATTTAATGCCAGGAGGTTTGTCTGCGTTGAGATGGCATTGACTGCCCCGATGGCCTCTGATAGCTGCTGGATGATACCAAACAGCTCCTGGATATCAGCCTTCATCCCCCCGGCAGCAGACATAGCCGAGGAAGACAGGCTGGAAATAGAAGTCAGTTCCTTTTCGCAATTATGGATCTCCTCCATAACATTGGAGGACTCACTGGAAACGCCAATTATGGCAGTGGTCAGGTTTTCGTGCGCTTTGGACACTTCCACAGCAATGTTTGCTGTGTGCTGCGCCGCTTTGTTGATATCATCCACAGACTCCATAATAGAAGAATTGATCTGCTCTACCGTAGCAACATTTGTTTCCAGGGTCAGATCCATGGAACTCATATGTATCACTGCATCCATTGTATTGGTCACAGCCTGCTCAAATTCTTTCCTTCCGCTCACCAGACGCTGGTGGATGTGGTTCAATTCCCCGTTCGCCGGTTTGTACTCCATATCTGTCAGTCTGGAAACAGCTCTGATTACTTCGTTTAAACCCCTCTTCCCTGATCTCATACTAACACACCCTTTCAAAAATCTTCAGCTTTCTTATATTGGAATTAGAATAATTCTAACACATTTACATAATTTGTCAAATTAATTCTCTACAAGAATCAATCATTTTTCATATTGCTGAAAGGGCCTGTACGTGAAGAAGGCTCCCGGGAGATGCCTGGGAGCCTTCTTCATAGATAACTGTCCTTAGGGACAGGCTGTTTTTTATTTAACATAAGGGCAGTTCGCAAAGCGTGCTGCCCGTTGTTTACTTTTTAATCAGCAGCGATTTGCCTGTCATTTCCTCTGGCTGTTCCATCCCCATCATTTCAATCAAAGTAGGGATAATATCCGCCAGGCAGCCGCCCTCCCTTAATGCATAAGAAGGGTCTGCATTTACCAGGATAAAGGGAACCGGGTTGGTGGTATGGGCGGTAAAAGGCGCACCGGTCTCATAGTCCACCAACTGCTCTGCATTTCCATGGTCTGCGCAGATAAACATCTGCCCTCCTGCTTCCTTCAGCGCTTCCACAGCCCTGCCTACGCACTCATCCACAGCTTCCACAGCTTTGATAGCGGCAGCTTCCACGCCTGTATGCCCTACCATGTCAGGGTTTGCAAAGTTGATGATGATCACATCATAGCTTCCGGAATTAATGGCCTCCACCAGCCTGTCGCATACTTCATAGGCACTCATCTGGGGTTTCAGGTCATAGGTAGCCACATCTTTGGGTGAGTTCACCAGTATCCTGTCTTCTCCTTCATTGGGCTTTTCCACACCGCCGTTGAAGAAGAAGGTTACATGGGCATATTTTTCTGTCTCCGCAATCCTTGCCTGTTTCATTCCCTTTGCCGCCAGCCATTCCCCAAAGGTATTGGTTACGGAAATCTTATGGAAAGCGATCTCCTTGTTAGGGATGGTAGGGTCATAATCAGAGAAGCACACATAGGTCAGGTTAAGCCTCCCGCCTCTTTCAAATCCCTTAAAATCATCATCACAGAAGCTCCTTGTGATCTCCCTTGCACGGTCCGGGCGGAAGTTAAAGAAGATCACGGAATCCCCATCCTTTATAGTTGCCACAGGTGCGCCGTCCTTTACCACCACAGTGGGCTTTACAAATTCATCCGTTTCCTCCCTGTCATAGGATGCCTGGATCCCCTCCGGGCCGCCTGCTGCCGTAAGCCCTTCCCCTTTGGTCAGGGCATCGTAAGCCAGCTTAACCCTGTCATAGTTGTTATCCCTGTCCATGGCATAGTAACGCCCCATCACTGATGCGATTTCGCCTACGCCGATTTTCTTCATTTCCTCTTCCAAAGCTTCCGCATAGCCTTTCCCGCTGGCAGGAGGGGTATCCCGCCCGTCCAGGAAACAGTGGACGTACACTTTGGAAAGCCCGTTCCTCCTGGCCAGCTCCAAAAGCCCGTATAAATGGGTGTTGTGGCTGTGTACGCCGCCATCTGACAAAAGCCCGAACATATGAAGGGCGGAATCCTTCTCCTTGCAGTTTTCCACAGCCTTTAAAAGGGCAGGGTTTTCGAAAAATGTCCCGTCCTGGATTTCCTTGGTGATCCTGGTAAGCTCCTGGTATACAATACGGCCTGCGCCCATGTTCAGATGCCCTACCTCTGAATTTCCCATCTGCCCCTCAGGCAGCCCTACCGCCATGCCGCTTGCATTCCCCTCCACAAAGGGGCATTCTGCCATCAGCTTATCCATCACCGGGGTATTGGCTTCCGCCACAGCGTTGCCATCCTTGCGGGCATTTAAGCCGTATCCGTCCAAAATCATCAATACTGTAGGTTTTTTCATTGCTGGTCTCCTTTTTATTTGTTATTCTTCTATTCTGTATGTGTTATTTCATCTATCTTGCAGGCTCTCTTTTCAAACTTCCATGAAAATTATACACGTTTTAAAATGGGTGTGCAACAATTTTATCAGGAATTATGAGGAAACACCCCACTGTCGGGTACCGCTGGCTTAGCCCCCTTCCGCAAACGCCGGCAAAAAACAGCGAACCAGGCCGCCGCCCCCAGGGAGAATGCCTCCGCCAGCCGCCAAAGGGCCGGCTCCCGGAAGAAAACCTCAAAGGTCCCCTCATAGCCTTCCGGCAGGTTTACCCTGATTCTGTTGTTATCCTGGCTCCTTTCTATTGTAAGCGCCTTATTGGACGCCACATCTCTTGCCTGGTAACCGATATAATAAAACTGGGGCAGCAGCACAAAGGCATCCGGCGATTCACTTTTACAGGAAAGAGCCATGGTGCAGTAGCGCTTTTCAAAGCCCTCTATCACAGCCCCATCCCCCACAGGCTCCTGCTTCCCCTCTGTATCCGGCCCCCAGGAGCCCTGGTAAAGGTATTCCCCTGAATAAATTTCATTGCTTTCATATGCTTCGATGTCATAAATGAGAAAGCAGTCTCCCCGGTACAGGGTGCTGTAAACAAACTGTGCCCCCTGCAGCATGGCCAGCACCCCTGCCCCAGCGGCCGCAAGAATGGCAGCCTTTTTCCCATAAATAGAAAAAAGCTCCATGAAAACCAAAACCCCCAGAAGGCTCCCAAACAGCCCTGCCATGGTAAGGAACCGATAAGGGAACTGTACTTTGGCAAACACACGCCCCAGCCAGGGAAGCAGGCGGCTGATTTTGTAATAGGGAAATATATTCGTTGCCATGGCAACGGAAATCCCGAAAAACATCATGCATAAAAAGAGCTTCCTCTCCAGCCCCCGGCCCTTCCCCTTGTTGTATAAAAGCAGGGCTGCCAAAAACATGGCCAGGCACACGGTTCCCACCGGCTTGGGGAATTTCCAGGCAATGGTCACGGTTTCTCCCCAGGAAACGTTTAAGGTACCATTCCAATAGACTGCGAAAAGCTCCCCAAGGCTGGCGCCCCATCTCTGGAAAGCAGGCGCCATGTCCACCTTTTCTGTTACCATAAGCTCTTCCCCCATATAATGGAAAAAGGGCACCAGGAACCATAAATTTAAGGCAAGGGTTACCACCGCAATTTTCAGCAGATATCCCATGACATTTTTGTTAAACACCTTTTTTATGCGCAAAACGCAAAAAAGCAGGATCATAAACGCGGTCAGAAAGCAGGTAAGCACATGGGTCTGCAGCAGGCCGGAAAACCCAATCACAGGTGCCAGCAGCTTATCCCCTGTGATTTTTTCCCTGCCATCCTTTTCAAAGGCATACCAAAAGCCCAAAAGCGCCAGGGGCAAAAACATCATGGCGGAATACTCCCCCACTGCCGCCCGGACATAGATACAGCATAACCGATAGGGAAAAAGGGTATACAGGCAGCTTCCGAAAACCGCTGCCGCCTTCTTCCTGGAAATCTGGTAAAAACAATAGTAGGCAATTGCCGCCGTTGCCAGGTTCACAACGCTAATATAACATTTGTAAGCATTCTGCACACTCACGCCCACAAGCCGCAGCAGCGCCGGGAAATACAGCAGCAGGTCCCCATACATCACCGACGGCGGATAGCCCCATCCGTTAAACCAGCCAGGCTGCATTTTCACAGGGAAGCTCCCTGCCAGGAGCCCTTCCTTCAGCCCTTCTATCCGGAACAAATGGAAAGCCAAGTCATGCCCATATAAAATATAGTTTTCCAAAAGCCCTAGGGAAGCCGTAAAACCGATTACAAAAATACTCAGCACTTCAAAGCTTCTTTTAAATTTCCTATTTTTGAAGCACACAAAGGCTGCCCCGCCGTTCACCGCCAGCAATCCCACCGCCATAGAGAAAATCTGGTAGATCCGGGAATTGGCGGCCGTTTCTATGGAGATCTTACCAATGGGAAATCCCTCCCGCTCCGGCTCCACTGCCATCCACAGTGCATTAACATCATCATTCACATAGATATCAAAGGTTTTCCTGTGCTGCAGGGGGGAAAGCTTCACCCGGTCGGAATACAGGCTGTGCACCCCTGCTTCCTGGGCCTGGGCATAGCAGACTGCGCCCCCGTTATCCTTTGCGTAAGTGATTGTCACCTGGTAGATCCCTTTGGGTACGGCAACCTCTTCCGTGCGGATCTGGTTCGTCCCACTCCCGCTTTCTATATAATAATCCCGGAAACTGTAGCCAAAAGAGGGCTTCTGCCAGGCCCACACAGCAAAAAATCCCAGAAACAACAGCTCCACCAGGCTGAAAATATGATAGTATCTCTTCTTTTCGCTCTCCATCCCAAACTCCCGTTACGTATATGCCTTATCCACATCGATCACAGCAAAATAGTTTCCCTCCATCCGGGAAATTTCCTTTTGCAGGCAGGAGACCACTTCATCGTCTGTCATGGAGTACTCAAAAGGCACTACCACGTCAAAGATCAGGTTTGTGTGGGTAGGCCCCTGCACAATGCGGAAGTCATGGAAGCGCACGTCCCCCTCCAGGCCCCTAATGATCTGTGCCACTTCTTTCTTGATCCTGTTGGTAAGCTCATCATCTTCGCACACCGGATCCATATGGATAACGGCGCTGCAGTTCAGCTCATGGGCAAGCCTGTGCTCGATCACATCAATCATATCATGGAGGGCCAGGATGTCCCCGGCTGCTGGCACCTCCACATGTACCGAGAGCATTACCCTGCCGGGGCCGTAATTGTGCACCACAAGGTCATGGATGCCCAGCACTCCCTGGGGCTTATATTCCATAATGATTTCTTCCATCTTTTCCACAAACTCCGGCTCCGGCGGCTGCCCCAGGAGGGGGCCTACCGTGTCCCTCATTGCGCTTACCCCCGTCCATACCACAAAAAGCGCCACCAGGATGCCGCACCAGCCGTCTATCCTGATTTCCATAAAATAAGCCAGCGCCGTGGAAAACAAAACCGCCAGGGTGGAAACACTGTCGCTGATACTGTCCCTGGCAGTTGCCATCATGGCCGCGCTGTCAATCTTCCTGCTCACAGAACGGTTGTACAAATACATATACATTTTCACACAAATAGAAATTATCAATATGGCAAAAACCAGGGGGCTGGCATCTACCGCCTCCGGGTGAAGGACCTTCCCTGCAGAGGATTTTAAAAGCTCCGCCCCCATCAGCAGGATGATTACCGACACCAAAAGCCCTGAAATGTACTCAATCCTGCCATGCCCAAAGGGATGGGCGCTGTCCGGCTTCTGCCCCGCCATCTTAAACCCCACCAGGGTGATGGCAGAAGAGCCTGCGTCCGAAAGATTGTTGAATGCATCCGCAGTGATGGCTATGGAACCGGAAACCTGCCCCGCGATAAACTTCAGCAAAAACAGGCAGGCGTTTAAGGCAACCCCCGCGCCGCCGCAAAGCATCCCATAGGCCTGGCGCACTGCCGGGTCTGATGTATTTTTGAAATCCCTGATCAATAATCTGGATAAAAGTGTAATCATTTCCCTCATTGTCCTTTCCTGTCCTGAAAACCGTATTAAAGACATTTTATGCTATTTACCTGGAAATTACAATTGTAAAAAATACAGGTCCCTGCCTGTAAAAAAACCCCCAATAATTTCTGTTGACAAATCCATCCAAAAGGCGTATGGTAAATCTGTAACTTATCACCAGATAATCAGGAAAGGAGGTAATGGCCATGTTTAAGAACATAACTATGAATTCACATTTGGTTTGCGTTTTCACAACTGTTTCAAAGATGAAATTACCTTCCGGCTTATATTTACCTAATCTGGCTTTGTATCCCTTGGGCAGCCTGCTTTAAGGGAAATGCTCTGTCATAAGATTTTAACAGCCATGGCAATTTCATTGCCCATGGCTGTTTTTTTGCGCCCACGGGGCAGGCGCGGAGGCTTCCCTCCCGCCCTTTTACCAAATAAGCCGGAAGGTATTTGCCAAATATCTATGCGCTGGAAAAGCGCAGAAATGAGGAGAATCATGAAAAAACTATCAACCTATATTTTGAAACACAAGTTTCTCTATCTGTTTGCCATCTTCTCCATGGTGGCCAGCATCTCACTGGATATGCTCTCCCCCCAGCTTACCAAGCGCATTGTAGACGACGTCATTGTGGGCGGGCAGATGCAGAAACTGACGCCCCTTTTAATCGGGATACTGTGCGTGGGCGCAGGAAGATGCATCTTCCAGTACTGTAAAGAATTTATTTTTGATTTGGCAGGTTCCAAGATTTCCCTGCACATACGGCGGTACCTGTTCCACCATGTCCAGTCCCTGAGCGCGGAATTTTTTGACCGCACAGGCACCGGGGAGCTTATGAGCCGCGTAAAGGACGATGTGGACAGGATCTGGGACGGCCTTACCTATGTGGGCATGCTGCTTTTGGAGGTTATCATCCACACAGCCATCGTCCTTTACTGCATGTACAGCTTAAACTGGAAGCTGGCCATCCTTCCCACTGTCTGTATGGCTGTAGCCGCCTCCATCGCTATTTTTATGGAGAGGAAGCTGGACGGCGTATTTGAAGCCATCAGTGAGGAAAATGCCTCTTTAAATACTGTAGCCGAAGAAAATCTGGCAGGGGTGCGGACAGTAAAAGCTTTCGCAAGGGAGAAATATGAAATATCCAAATTTCTTTCCCACAACCAGCGGTACTATGACCTGAACATGTCCCAGTCCAAACTGTTTGTAAAATACCACCCTTACCTTTCCCTGATCACCAAGCTGCTTCCCGTGGCCATCCTGCTTCTGGGCGGCAACCTGTTCCAGAAAGGGGAAATCACCCTGGGGGACTTAAGCGCTTTTATTGAATATTCCATGAACATTGTCTGGCCCATGGAAATGCTGGGCTGGCTCACCAACAGTTTTTCCTCGGCCATTGCCTCTAACCGCAGGATCAAAAAGCTTTATGAGGAAAAACCCACCATTATTGAGCCGGAAAAGCCCGTTGTGCTGCCCCAGGTAAAGGGAGAGATCGCTTTTTCCCATGTATCCTTCCATAAGGCAGACCGCCATGAAATCCTCCATGATATTACCTTTACCGTCCAGCCCGGAAAAACGGTAGGGATCATGGGTGCCACCGGCGCAGGGAAAAGCTCCCTGATCTACCTGCTCCAGCGTCTTTACGATGCCTCGGAAGGATCCATCTCTGTAGACGGCGTGGATGTGAAATCCTTATCCCTAAAGCAGCTCCGCAGTTCCATTTCCCTGGTAATGCAGGATGTGTTCCTGTTTTCAGACACAATCCTGGAAAATGTAAAGCTGGGCAGGAAAAAGCAGCTTTCCCTGGAAGCTGTGCGGGAAGCCTCCCACAAAGCCCAGGCAGGAAGCTTTATAGAGACAATGGAACAGCAATATGAAACCGTTATCGGCGAACGGGGCGTTGGCCTCTCCGGCGGGCAAAAACAGCGTATTACCATTGCCAGGGCACTTGCCAAAAAAACCCCCGTGCTGGTGCTGGACGACTCCACTTCCGCCCTGGATATGGAAACCGAGCAGTCCATACACGAAACCCTGCGTTCCCTGCCGGATACCACCAAAATCATTATCGGGCACCGGGTCAGCGCCGTCTGCCATGCAGATGAAATCCTGATCCTGGAAAACGGCAGGATTGCAGAGCGGGGAACCCACCAGAGCCTCCTGGCGCAGAAAGGGCTGTACTACCAGACCTACGTAGCCCAATACGGCGAGCCAGCCCCCAGCCCGGAAGCAGCCCTGGCAGCTATCTAACCTGGAACCAACAATAGGAGACAATATTATGAGCGTTAATTCTTACAAGGAGGATGAGCAGTTAGCCGGCGGGAATAAGTTAAACATCCTGCGCCGGCTCCTATCCTATCTTCTTTCCTATAAAAAGGAAATTGTATTTGTACTTTTCATCATGGCCTTTTGCGTCATGGTATCCCTGGTGAACCCCCTTCTTATGGAGGAAGCCGTGGATAAATATATCTCTGTGGGAAATATGCAGGGACTTTTAAGGCTGGTTCTTTTCGCGGCGGCCCTGAACCTGCTTTTTATCGGCGGGATCAAGCTGCGGATGTATATTATGGCCAAGGTGTGCAACAGCATACTGGTAAGCATCCGCCAGGACCTTTACTCCCATATCCAGACGCTGGACCTGCAGTTTTTTGACAGCCGCCCTACGGGAAAGATCCTTGCCCGCATTATCGGCGATGTGAATTCCTTAAAGGATGTGCTGAGCAATTTTGTTACCACACTGATACCGGACTTCGTCACTGTGCTGGCGGTAGCGGCAATCATGTTTGCGAAAAACCCGGCGCTGGCGGCAGCTTCCCTGTGCAGCCTCCCCTTTATGATAATTTTTATCTGGCTGATAGAATTTTATTCCCACAAAAAGTGGCAGGATTTCCGTAAAAAATCTTCCAACTTAAACGCTTTCATCCACGAAGACATGTCGGGGATGCGGATCATCCAGAGCTTCTCAGCGGAAGAGGAAACCAGCCAGACCTTTGACGGGCTGCTGGAGGAACACCGCACTTCCTTCATAAGCGCAGTGCGCCTGGCAGACGGCATGGGCTCTGTTATCGACCTAAGCTGGGGAGTGGGCTTTGCCGCCCTGTATTTTGCAGGACTGCGGATTTTAGAGCCAGGGCAGGTATCTATCGGGACCTTTATCGCCTTCGGCAGCTATATTGGCATGTTCTGGCACCCTATTATGAACCTAAGCAATTTTTACAACCAGATCATCACCAATATCGCCGCCGCAGAGCGGGTGTTTGAAATCCTGGATACCGAAGCGGCCATTACCGATGCCCCCCAGGTGACGGAAATCCCACCTATCAAGGGACAGGTGGCCTTCTCCCATGTAAGCTTTTCCTATGATGGGAATGTGGAAGTATTAAAGGACGTGAGCTTTCAAATCAAACCTGGGGAAACCATCGCCCTTGTAGGGCCTACCGGGGCGGGAAAAACCACCATCGTCAACCTGATCAGCCGTTTTTATGATGTGCAAAAGGGCGTGGTCAGTATTGACGGCCATGATGTGAAAACCGTGTCCATTGAAAGCCTGCGCCGCCAGATGGGTATTATGACCCAGGATAACTTCCTTTTTACCGGCTCCATCAAGGATAATATCCGGTACGGAAAACTGGACGCTACTGACGAGGAAATCATAGATGCGGCAAAGGCAGTCCACGCCCACGACTTTATCTGCAAGCTGGAAAAAGGGTACGATACAGTCCTCTCAGAACGGGGCGGCGGGCTCTCCGCCGGGCAGAAACAGCTCCTTGCCTTCGCCAGGACTATGGTGTCGAAACCCAATATCCTGATACTGGACGAAGCCACTTCCAGCATTGACACCCAGACGGAGCTTCTGGTCCAGGAGGGCATCGACGCCCTGCTCCGGGGGCGTACTTCCTTTGTGATTGCCCACAGGCTTTCCACCATCCAGAAAGCAGACCGGATTTTCGTTATTGATAAGGGGGGCATACAAGAGGAAGGGACCGCCAGGGAACTGATTGCCAAAAAAGGAGCCTACTATAAGCTCCATTCGGCACAGATGATGATGTAATTTGCAGGCGGGGACGAAATGCACAGCCTGTACCAGGCAGGGCTGGGGGACTTGTGCCTCCAGCCCTGCCTGGGGATAATGAGCCTGCATCTATCCCTGTATTTTCATGTACCTCATTACTGACCCCCAAATCCTCTTATTATCCTAAAATTACTTTCCTATGAATTACTGTCTTCTTTATCTGACACACAGCCATGATCTCCCCCACCGCCAACCCTGCCAACAATAAATATGCCAGATTTCTCAGCAAATAAATATCCACTCCCATAAGCGACTGATACCCTGCGGAAATCGGGCTGACCGACCAGGAATATTCTCCCGCCCTGTTGCTTTTGAGCATGGGCCTGTAATCCTTTTCAAACCTTTCCTGTTCCTCCGCCGGTATTTTCAATACACCGCTGGTTTTGTTGGCATAGTGAATCCTTATGCCGTCTGTAACCTCTGTTTTCCCGGTAATGGAAAAGCTTGGCATCATAATAAACTCATCCAGCCAATACATGCCAATGCCCCAGTCCGTTGCCGCCCCTTCTTTTAAAATACCTATGATCTCAAACTCATACCAGTCAAACAGATATTCTGCCCAAAAGGTGCCGCCAACCTGGTAGATATCCCTGTAAGCGCTTCCTATCAAAACCGGGATTCTTTTACCTGGATAATAAACAAAATCTTCTCCTCCAAGGCTTCTGCCTTCTGCCGCTTCTATATGATAATCCTCCAGGACATTCTGGCTCACCTGCAGTGCCTTTGCATTGATATACTGCCCACTTTTTACTGTCATCAGTCCCCTGCCACCATAATCAAAAAAGCTCCCATCCTCCACCCCAAGGGATTGGGCATACATTTCATAATATTGGCCTCCACTATTTGCAAGAAAGTCATATACCTCCTGAAAATCTTCCACTTCCTTCTTAATAGGGCTGCTTTCGTGCTGTATGCTGATATAATGGAAGCCTTTATTTCTATCCTTTTCCTTTTTATCATAAGTAATCAGATTATTTAAGGCCAAAATAAAAAACACATCCCCAACAGCCAACACTGCCATTACCACTGCTGCCAAAATAAATAATACCCTTTTCCGTTTCATGCTTATCCCCCTGTCCTAATTTTCCCATTACTTTTGATGCCGCTCTTTCAATGCAGGCACTTTTTAAAAGAGGATGAGCCAACCTTTTCCCCAATGATACAATACCCACAATTACTGCAATACTGGCCCTCAAAGTAATCTATGGTACAGCCTCCGCTCCCATCCAATTGATGATTCTTATAGATTCCCACATGGTAAACATGGCTACATTCAGAATAGGATACCACCTCCTCCTCTACAGGATAAATATTCCCTTCCTCATCCTCAAACTGTTGGCTATACAATATAACATCCACCCAAAGGTTCTCCCCTTCATAATCATCTGGCGTAAAACAGGTTTCAACATTCATTGTCTTTATATCAGCCATGTCTTCTTCCTCAATTACCCGCAGCACTTTCACCTCTTCATATGCCAACGCTGTCATTGAATTTAAAATGGCCATGATACCCATAAACAATACCGCCAGTAAGCTGGTCCACTTCTTCCTTCCTTTTCCGTAATCCATGATTAATTCCACCCTTTCCTGAATTTTCCCTGCATTTTTCGACAGCCCCGTTTTCCACCCTCTCATCTGCCCCTCCCCCTTGGCGTACTCCAACAGCATATGGGCATACCGGAAACGCTCTTCCTCTGTATAACCCTCCACTACCAGTTCGTCACAGGACTCCTCGGAAACCTTCTCAAATTCTCTCCGGAATAAATAGGCCAGAGGATTGAACCAATGCATTCCCAGTACAACACCCCCCAGCATTTTCCAGAAAAGATCAAATCTTTTAATATGCACCATCTCATGGGAGATGAGCATGTCCCTGTCCACGCTTTGTTCCGGCATTTTACATACAATGACTGGCCTCCAGATCCCCATGGTAAACGCCACAGTGCCAGCCTCAATGGAACACAAAGTAATTTTCCGCCTGATATGCCATTGCAGCCTTTTCTGTTCCAGGCTTTCCTTTTCCTGCGCTGCTTGCCCCCCACTCCTGCATTGCAGCATTCTTCGGTAATTTTTAAGATACCCCACAAGCAAGACTGTAAAGACAAGAAATACCATCAGGCACCAGATTCCCGCCTCCAGCAGCCTACGCTGGTAGCCTGCGCTGATCATCATATTATTCCCTGACTGATATACTACCTTTTCATTCCGAAAGTACTGGTGAAAAAACTGCGGCGGTTCCTTCCGGATATCCTTCAAGGCCTTTCTGTAGGACTCCCCCAACCAGGGCAGCGGCACCAGGTAGTAGATCATCACTGCCTTTAAAAAGAGATATTGCCAACGCCTGGGCAGGTTTTTCCCAAAAGTATGCTTCTGGATAAAGTAGATCAGCAGCATGGCACTGCCGGACAATGTCATTACCAGAATATAGTTCATCCATCCTCCCCTCCCTGTTCACCTTTCTTCTTCTCAAGCAACTTCCTGATCTCCTCTGCCTCCTCCTCGCTGATCCCCTTCTGCCCGGTAAACGCCGCAATAAAGCTGCTTAATTTCCCGCCATACATATGTTCAATATTTTCCTGCATTTGAAGATTATTGTATTCCACCTGGGACAAAACCGCCCTCACTACCCTGTTTTCCCTCTCCACCAGCTTCTTTTCCTCCAGCCGGGCAAGCAGGGTGTTTAAGGTCTGCCTCTTCCATGCCTTGCCTGCCATCTCAAATTGCTTTAACAGCTCCGTCTGCCTGACCTCGCCCCCACACCTCCAAAGCATCTGCAAAACCTCATACTCCGCATCTGCCACATTGTATTTATGGAACATCATAACCCTCCTCCTCGCTTATAGACTACTTTTCGTCTTCTCTATTAGAATACCTTATATAGGACAGGTCTGTCAACCTAAACCGTTAAATGTGGGGAATGTACAGCAAAGCTCCTAACTTCCTTACCCACCCTTGGGCATCAAAAAACCTGCGGCATTCCTATTACCGCAGGATTTTTGATTTCCGTCATCAAACGTGGCTGATATAACAGGGCAAATGATTTATTCCTCCATCTTTTCGGGCTTCCAGGGTTTGCAGCGCCAGAAAACCGGATTTTAAGCTACTCAGCCAATCAGCACCGTCTTCCCCTGGAAAGCAAACCCGTAATGCCGGATCCGCTCCTGGGAAATCCCCCTCGCTAACAGCTCTGTATCATATGCCTTCTCCTTGATCTGGCGCAGCGCAGCCGACACAGTATCCGCCAATGTCTCCTCATCCTCCGGATCCCTCACCTTGAATTCCAGGACAAAGGCGGGATCCCCGGCTCTTTGGGGCTCCAGCATTACATCGTACCTTCCCAGCCCACTCTCCCGGTTGGAGGTGATGTGGTACCTATCCGTCAAGCCTACCATCAGCCCAAGCACAAAACCATGGTAAAACCGCTCCGGTTCTGTTGTTTCCGACGGTTTATTCCCTGCGTCAAAGAAACTGAAAGTCGCTAAGGCTGTCCGGTTCATATAGACATTCATCGCTTTTATGTCGTCAAGCAGCATTGCCTTAACAAATGCATTGTAGGCTGGCGTATAGTCAGCAAACCAGCCCTCGATCAACTGCTCAAACATCATCCTTACTTCCTTGTTTGTCAGCTTCAGGCCATATTCCAGCTTTCCACGCCTGCCTAAGGCGGCCTGTTCCACCCGTAAGTAACCGCTGGCCAGGAGCAGGCTCCAGACTGCATTAGTATTGCTGTCCAACTGGCTGAATATCACCTGTTCGTCAATCCTTGTATGAATGATTTTGCCTTGCAGCAGGTCTTCCATGACTGTCTTTACCTCCGGTTCTCCCTCCCGGATCAGCTTCCCCACAAGGCTGTTGGAGCTGGTATTCGCCCAGTAGGCAGCGAAACGCCGTTTATCCAGGTAATTAATGATGGACCATGGATTATAAATATCAGGGGTTTCCCCAAAAGTAAAACCGTCATACCATTCCCGGACTTCCTCCTTTTCCGTAAGCCCGAATTCATCCATGGCAGCAAACACTTCTTTTTCTGTGAACCCAAATGCATCCTCGTACTTACAGGAAGTCGTGGTAACAATCTCCAGGTTGTTCAGGTCGGAAAAGATGGATTCTTTGCTTATACGGGTAATTCCCGTCATAATGGCGCGTTCCATGTAAGGGTTCGTCTTAAAGGTGGAATTGAACAGGCTGCGGATAAAGACTGCCATTTCATCCCAGTAGCCGTTTACATAAGCCTCCTGCATTGGCGTGTCGTATTCGTCCATTAGGATGATGACTTTTTTCCCATAATAGCCCGCCAGGAACTGCGACAGAGCCTTTAAAGAATAGGAAGCCACTGCGTCACCCATTGCAGGGGAAATCTCATGAAAAATGTCCGGAAGCTTCTTCTGCTTCGGGTTCCTATCCTGCAGGAGCTCAAATTTATCATACAGTGCTTTGATAATACGGCAGATTTTATC
>OFFX01001435.1_pt1 | contig 16934 bp, 13 predicted proteins | sample 1521511 | NCBI WGS metagenome assembly OFFX01 (sample SAMEA3504125, study PRJEB24116) | mouse gut metagenome | biome: mouse gut; feature: mouse-associated habitat; material: faeces | place: Denmark | collected 2011
CTGAATCAAAACGAAGGAGGCCGTAAACATGAGTGAAAAAGAGAGAAAGGATCTGCGCGAGGCAGAAACCGGCACAGCGGCGGATATGGACGCGGTTATGCGCAAGTATGACCGGGAGTCTGCCACCCGCATCTGGGAGGGCTGGCCCAAGCGGATTGTCCAGGCCATTTCGGTGCTGTTTTCTCTGTACTGTGTCTGGTCCACCCTGTGGAGCACAGCGGATCTGCCCATCCGCCTGACGGCCTTTCTGGGCATGATTATCGTCATGGGCTATCTGAACTATCCCGCCCGGAAAGGACATGTGGTTCCCAACTCTATGCCCTGGTATGACCTGATCATTATGACTCTGGGCGCGGGATCATTTTTCTACTACTGCCTGAACTACAAAAATCTGGTGATGGTCATCACCAGCGCCGCCAAGATCGATCCCTCCAACCCTGACGCCGTCTCCGGCGCGTGGTTCTATATCCTGCTGGGGGTGGTGGGCATTCTCTGTCTGGCGGAGCTGTGCCGGCGGTGCGTGGGACTGCCCATCCTGTTTGTGGTGGGTGCGCTGCTGATTTACACCTTTGCCAGCGGCCAAAGCCTGCCCCGTGTGATTTACACGCTCTTTTTCGGCACCTCCGGCGTGATGGCCACGCCCATTCAGGTCTGCGCAAAATTCATCGCCGTGTTTATCATTTTCGGCGCGTTCCTGGAGCGTACCGGCATTTCCAATTTCTTTATTGACCTGGCCAACTGCGCGGCGGGCTCCTCCTCCGGCGGTCCGGCCAAGGTGGCTGTTATCTCTTCGGCCCTGTGCGGCATGGTGTCCGGTTCCTCTGTGGGCAACACCGTGACCACCGGATCCGTGACCATCCCCATGATGAAGAAAACCGGCTATAAGGGAGAGTTTGCCGCCGCGGTGGAAGCCGCCGCCTCCACCGGCGGACAGATCATGCCTCCTATCATGGGTGCGGCCGCTTTTCTCATGGCGGAATATATGGGCACCTCCTACGCCAATGTGGCCCTCAAGGCCATCCTTCCCGCCCTGCTGTACTTCACCGGGATTTTCCTGGCGGTTCACCTGGAGGCCAAGCGGCTGGGCCTGGAGGGCATTCCCCGGAATCAGCTGCCGAAATTCAAGCTGCTTATTCGCAGTATATACCTTCTTCTGCCCCTGGTGGTGCTGGTCGTCATGGTGTCCACCGGAGCCCGGACTCTCCAGTTCTCCGCCGCCATTGCCATTGTGCTGACTATTCTGGTGAGCCTGCCCAACATCTTCCTGGACAGCCGGAATCAGCATGGCGAGGGCTTCGCCGTTCATGCCGCCAAGGATCTGGGCGCCATGATCAGCAATTCTCTGGAGGCCGGCGGCCGGGGCTGCATTACCGTGGCGGTGGCCTGCTCTATGGCGGGCATAGTGGCGGGCTGCATCACCGTGACAGGGCTGGCCTCCAAGCTGGTCAGCGCAGTGGTGAACGTCAGCCGTATGATCCCCAACGAAGCTCTGGCCATGTTCATTGCCCTGTTTCTCACCATGCTCTGCTGTATCGTGCTGGGTATGGGAGTGCCCACCACGGCCAATTACTGCATCATGGCCTCCACCTGCGCTCCTATTCTGATCACCTTGGGCATCGGGAAGATCCCCGCCCACTTCTTCGTATTTTACTTCGGCATTGTGGCGGACATCACGCCTCCCGTGGCTCTGGCGGCCTACGCCGGGTCCGCCATCGCGAAATCCAATCCCATGAAGACAGGCGTCAACGCCACCAAGCTGGCCATTGCGGCCTTCATTGTGCCCTATATTTTTGCCTTCAATCCGGCGATGCTGCTGGTGGATACCAATGCCATTCAGGTGGGGCAGATTGTAGTCACTTCTCTGGTGGGCCTTTTCGGCGTGGCGGCGGCTCTCCACGGCACGCTGTTCCGGAAAATGAATCCTGTCTTCCGTCTTCTGCTGGCGGCAGGCGGGCTGTGCATGATGTTCCCCGACACCCTCACCGATCTGGTGGGTCTGGCAGTCGTATGCGGCGTATGCCTGTTCGAATACCTGTCCGCGAGAAAGACAAGAGCATAACGAAACAGGGACGCGGACCCTGCCGGTTCCGCGTCCTTGTTATGCTTTAATATGCCGTTACAATCCCGCCGTCGTTGGCATACACCGTGGAAATCCCGCCGGTTGCCACAATCAGGATTTCTCCGAACCGGCAGCGTTGCCGGACCATCTCCTTCAGCGCCTCCGCCCGCTCCAGACAGTTGCAGTGAGCAATCACCAGCCGGCGGTCCGCGTGATCGGCGTCCTCCGCCATCCGGGAAACCATCTTTGCCAGGGTCTGCCTCACCGACAGGCCCTGCCCCATTTTTTGAATCTCCCCCTCCGGCGTGGCCCCGCAAAGGAGCTTCACCCTCAGTGCGCCGGTGACAAGAGACTGCATCCTGGTCAACCTGCCGTTTTTTCGCAGATTATCCAGATTTTCCAGTACAAACAAGGTCTTCATGCGCCCAATATAGGTTTCAACCTTTTCCACCACCTGGGCGAAGGGAAGTCCCCGTCCCGCCAGCTCCCGGACCAGCAGTGCAATCTGCGCCTGTCCGGAGGACGCGGAGCGGGAGTTGAACACATGGACGTTTCCATCGCTCCGTTCCTCCTGGTAAATGGCCCGGGCCTGCATGGCGGCGTTATAGGAGCCGGAGAGCTGGCCGGAAAGCGTGACGACATAGTTGTCCCCGCCGGGCAGGAACTGGTCCAGATACATGGAGGGAGAGGGACACGCCGTCTTGGGCGCGTCAGGCCAGGCCCGCATTTTTTGCAGGAGTTCCCCCTGGTGAAAGTCCTCGCTGTCCACCACGGTTTCTGCGCCGATCTGAATGGTGAGCGGAACTTTTTTCACGCCGGGATCCGACTTCAGCTCGGTGGGCAAGTCGGTGCAGCTATCACAGATCAATCTATATGTCATTTCAAAAACCGCCTCAAGTAATATGGTTGATTAGATTATATCGTATAATAGAAAAATGTCAAGCCTCTATTCCACAGAAAGACGGTTTCTCCACCGGCTGAACCATGTTTTGCTGCTGGCCGCTTTTGCGTATGATCCCGCCGGACGACAGCCAGCGGTCTCCTCACCGCGACGGCATTTGGAAGCCCGCAAGCGCCCTGTTCAGATAATCATTGAATGGCTTCATCCGGCGAAACAGCTCCGCTCCATGGGCAAGGAACTGTTCCGCGTCGTCAAACGCCTCGTCCCGGACAGGATATTCCAGATACCAGCTTTTAAACTTCAAGACCTCCGCCAGGGGGTGATCCCTGTCATATCCGGCGGGAACGTTTTTCAAAGCGGCCCCCCGCACAGTAAAGCAGCTTTTAAAATCAGGCGCGTTCACGATCTGCTCCCATTCCAGGCTGTTGACGGAAATGAAATCCCGAACCATCGCGGTTGCGTCCTTGAACATGTCCGCAAACAGCCCTCCGCCCAAAAAGGACTGGTCTCCCGGCTTGATCATAAGATAATATCCCACCGGAACAGGCAGCTTCCCCATAGAGGAGATATGGGCGCGAAAGGCGGGGTTATACGGGGATTTATCATGGCTGAACCGGGTATCCCTGTTTAATTTGAACGTAAGCGACCGGGGATCATTATGCAGAACGCTGGAATCAAATTCTCCGATACGGAAAATGAGCTCCTGAATCAGCGTCTCAAACTCCATATTTGCCGCCTTATATTCCGCCTTGTGCGCGTGATACCACTCCCGATTGTTATTTTCACGTAAATCTGTCAAATATTTCAAAATAGCTGTTATATTCACCAGGCCCTCTCCTTCCGCACACTTTTGGGTTTACACATACTGCTGTTTTGCCACATCAATCACGCCCCGCGTGGTGAGCCTCAGCGTGGGAATCACCGGAAGGGACATAAAGCTCAAAGTCATGAAGGGATCGATGTCCCGGTTGACGCCCAGGGCAAAGGCGGCGTCCTTGGCCTGTTCCAAAGCCTCGTTGACCTGCTCCAAAGTACCGTCGCCCATAAGCCCGGCGATGGCCAGTACCAGCTCGCCCCGGATCTGGCCGTTTTCCATCACAACAATACCGCCCTTGTTCTCCGTCACCCGGTTGGCGGCGGCAGCCATGTCCGCTTCGTTGGCTCCCACTACGATGATGTTGTGGGAATCGTGGGATACGCTGGTGGCCACCGCGCCTCGCTTCAGTCCATAGCCGTGGAGGTAGCCCACACCGATGTGGCGGGTGTTTTTGTGCCGTTCGATGACGGCGATTTTCAGAATATCCCACTCCGGATCGATGTGGTCGGAGTAGCCCTGGTCCTCGGTGACGATTTCGCCGGGGACCATGCCGATGATGCCCCGGGGACGGCGTTCGGCGAAGTCCTCCGCCGTCAGATGGGACAGATGGAAGGTGTCATGGGCCTTCTGCACCAGATAGGGATCGATCACCGGAGCGGGGAAGTCCCTGACGGTTTTGCCGTCGTACATCTCCACACCTTTCTTGAACACCTGCAAAATGTTGAAGTCCTGGAAGCTGTCGATCACCACGAAGTCCGCCAGATACCCGGGAGCGATGGCTCCCCGGTTGTTGAGCAGGAAGTACCTGGCCGCGTGGTGGCAGGCCACCTTCACCGCCACAATAGGGTCCACCCCCTGCCGGATGGCTTCCCGGACGTTGTAGTCGATGTGGCCTTTTTCCAGAAGGTCGCTGGGGTGCTTGTCGTCGCAGCAGAACATGCATCGGTCCGCGTATTTTTCCGTCAGCAGGGGCAGCAGCGCCTGTAGATTCCGGGCGGCGGTGCCTTCCCGGATCATAATGAACTGCCCCCGCTCCAGCTTGGCGATGGCGTCGGCCGGGTCGGAGCATTCGTGGTCAGAGTAGACCCCGGCGGCGATGTAGGCGTTGAGGTCATTGCCTGTCAGACCGGGGGCATGGCCGTCGATTTTCTTGTGGTGAGCCTGTGCGGCCACAATTTTTTCAATGACCATAGGGTCCGCACCGATGACGCCGGGGTAGTTCATCATCTCCGCCAGCCCCTGGACCCGGGGATGGTCATAGAAGGAGTCGATGGTGCGGTAATCCAGCACCGCGCCGCTTTCATCCATGGGCGTGGCAGGAACGCAGGAGGGCAGCATAAACCGCACGTCCACCGGCAGTCCTTCGGTGGCCTGCAGCATGTACTCCACGCCGTCGGCCCCCATGACGTTGGCAATTTCGTGGGGATCGGTAATAACGGTGGTGGTGCCATGGGGGAGGACTGCCTTTACAAACTCCCCCGGGGAGACCATGGCGCTCTCCAGGTGGATATGCGCGTCGATAAAGCCGGGGAGGACCAGCTTACCGGTCATGTCGAACTCCGTCTCTCCGCTGTATTTTCCCATGCCCACGATCAACCCCTCCGCCACGGCGATGTCCCCCCGGCAGAGCTCGCTGGAGAACACATTGACATACGCGGCGTTTTTCAGGACAAGATCCGCCTTCTCCCGGCCGGCGGCCACCTCCACAATTCGCAGCTTCTTGTTCAACTTGCGGTTAATCCGGCCGGTATAACTCTCAGCTCCCATCAGTGATCCTCCTTTTCTGTATCCGTCAGTTGTGTATAGCCGAAAAACCTGAAAAGGGGCGAGGCTTGCCGGCTATGAGGAAAATGGATAAAAAGAAAGCAGACCACATATGGTCCCGCTACCTTTCGGCTATTGTACCATATGCAATCCACTTTGTCTACCAGAAATTTGGTTACGGTGACAGAAAGCGGCGCGAATCATCACTGTAACCAGCCGGAAACTGAAAAGGAAACTGTCTGTATCTGCTTTTGGAAATACTGTCCTGCGGCCGTATCCTTCTATTATCCTCCTCTGCTGTCCAGCATGTGTGTGCTCCCGCACCCACATGCTATCAGCGTTTATAAATGATAGTTGAAAGCTGTCAGTATTAATGGTATACTTTGCTCGCATCAATTCGACAAATCCGCCTTTCATATGGAGATTAGATGAAGAAAATAGATACAAAAGGACTTTTGTTGAGAATATTTGTCCCCACAATAGCTTTAAGTTTAAGCTACTTGATATTGGGACATTTTTGCAGTATACCGCATATTTTATTATTTTGCATTTTAGGAACATTGATTTTAGCGCCAATAGAGTTAGGAATTATTTTGAAAGCAAGTAAAAGCGAGTATGGGAAGTATTCTCTTCAAAGCGCATTTGCAGGACAAGAAAAGTGTTCCATTTGGCAAGTGTTGATCATTGCGTCTGTATTTTTTGGAATTGCTGGCCTGCTGTCCGCTTTTATTGCACCCATCGAAAACCAAATTTTTGCAGGGATTAGAAGCGAGATACTTCATAGTTTGCCAAGAGGCTTTGATTGAACAAATTATGCGTATCTGAAAACTTTTTCCAAACCCATATTAATGATAACTTGTGCCTATTATGGTGTTTTCAATGTGTTGATTGGACCGATAACCGAAGAATTGTTTTTTAGGGGATACCTGACATCGCATTATGAAAAGCAAACGCCATTTGTCCCAATCATGATAGCCGTTCTGTTTTCACTATATCACTTCTGGCTTCCTTTCAACAATGTATTTCGTATATTGGCATTTGCACCAGCGGCATATGCAGCATATAAGAAAAAGAATTTATATATCAGCATCTGTTTTCATTGCCTGTGTAATCTTTTTTCAACATTAAATTTTATATTGGCGATATCAGGGGATTTTACCTTTTGGTAAAATCCCCTGATATCGCCAAATACTCTCTTGAGAAAGCTTTTCGGACCATTCTGCCTGCACTGCCGCCGTGACAGAAGGAGGCTGCGCGGGAGCGGACTGAGCAGCGTCAGTCCGGCAGGAGCACCGCTTCTCCGGCAGCAAGGGAGGCTGGCACGTCGACGACCCGCTGATTCCGGCTTCCCCGCCATGGGAGGGCCAGAGTGCGCTGTTCCAGAAGAAAAGGGCCGTCCACCAGCACGTCCAGCTCCGCCAGCAAGGCTTTCTGCGCTTCTGTACCCTGATTTTTCAAGTACTCGAAGCTCCAGCCAGAGTAGGACCAGACGGTTCGGCCGCTCGCGCGGGCAATCCTGGCCAGGGCCAGGCACTCCTCCGCCTGCGCGAAGGGCTCCCCGCCGGAGAGCGTAAGCCCGTCGGTAAGAGGATTTTTCAGCAGTTCACCGGCGACCTCCTCCACGGTCATTTCTTTTCCTCCGCTGGGATCGTGGCTGTCCGGATTGTGGCAGCCGGGGCAGCGGTGGGGGCAGCCCTGAACAAAGCAGGAAAAACGGAAGCCGGGACCGTCCACGATGGAGTCTTGTACCAAGCCATAGATGCGCATAGGAAAAATCCTCTCTCTTTTTGTTGAACGTATCATAGCATGCAGGCGGACCGCTGTCAACGGCCTCCGGCGGCGAAGTCCGTTCACTCCACCATGCATGTGATGATCACGCCGTCCACATTGTTTCCGGAAACCGTGTATTCGCCGCTCTCCGGCAGGTAGGCCGTTGTTCCCGGGCAGTACCAGATCTCATAAGTCCCGCCGGCGCAGTCCACCGTCAGGCGGCGGCCGTTGTACGAAAACTCCTTCAGATAGTCGATATATTCCTCCAGGCACAGATTCTTCTCCGCCATAACCGTGGCATGGGGAACGCCCACATAGCGGAAGTGCCAGGGCTCGTCTCCGATGCCGGTCAGTGCTTCCTTGGCGGTGTCGTAACGAACCACCCAGCCGTAGTCCTGACAGTTCTGATTGATCCAGGCATACTCCCCGGTTCCCTGGTACTCCGCGCTGGATCCGTCCTCAAAAAACAGGGAGAAATCCACCACCAGCCCTGTGTGGTGCTCACTGCCGCCGGGCTGGGCCACAAACCGCCGGGCATGGTCCTGGCCGTTGATCTCCGCGCTCTGTTCAAAGAGGTGCTGCTGAACCTCCCTTGTGCGGTAGCCCGCCACCACGTTGACGGTCTTGCTGCCGCCCTGCGCCTGGAAGGCGTCCATCATATCATTCAGCGCCTCCAGGGCAGCGGGCGAGAGGAAGACCTCCTTGTCCCGTACAAAATAGCTGTCGCTTTTTTCATCAAATACACAGGAGAGGGGCTGCTCCTCCGGAAAATGGTACAAGATCCAGTTGTTTACCAGAATCAGATCTCCGGTATAGACCGCCTCCTCCCCCAGTTCCGTTCTGACGCAGGCTATGCCGTCTCTGCCGGTCTGCCGGGTGCTCACCGTGTTCTGCCGCGGCTGCGCCGGTTGGCTGGGAGCGCGATGGAAGAAAAACCATGCGCACAGGATCAGCGCTCCCGCAAGCACAAGCAGAACAAAAAACATGGGCGGAATATATACGCCGCGCCTGCGGCGGCTGGAGCTTCTCATCTGACGCGTCATCTCCCTTTGTGGACTGTTTCCATCTTACCCGCCTGTGCCGCCGGAAATACAGCCGGGTGCAAATTTTGGTATAATTCCACTTTCAGACATTCCAGGTGATGGCATAGGACCGCCCTCCGAACGCCCGGCACTCCAGAGGAACTGGGATGGACTGGCCATCATAGGTGAAGGTGATCTGGCCGTTGGCGTTGTAGTCTCCTTCGGCCCAAGGAGTGTTCACGCTGCGTCCCAGGATATTTTTGATATAATCGTTGTACCATCCGCTGTCCACTGAGTCCAGTCCCCAGTAATTGCGCCACACTCCTCCAAAGCCGCTGGTTCCCCGGAATCCCCAGTTGGGTGCGCCGCCGCGGCCCCATTGCAGCTCAAAGGACAGAATCCGCTCCGACTGAACGTCCACCGTCAGCCGCAGGGAGTAGGGGGCGCAATTGAGAGAGAGCTGATACACCTGAAAATTCATCCGGGTATCCGGGTCCACGTACAACCGCTCGCCATATCCGGTATACGTCACGTCGCTTTTGTCATCCCAGAGCATGGGCAGTCCCCCCAGAGCCTGCAAATTGCGAACCTCCTGCCACGCCGAGGCCAGCCGCGCCTCCCACAGCTGGGAGATTTCTTCGCTGTAAGCCGCCTGTTCCTGCGTGGCGCTCAGTTCCGGCGCAGGAGTTGTTGCGCCGTCGCCGGTGTAGGTGATGATGGTCACTTCAAAGGAATCTCCGGCAGAGCTGACGAAAACCCTGCCCTCCACCGTCTCCCGGCTCAGCTCCATGCCGGTCAGTCCTCCTCCCCTCAGCAGCAGCACCTTTTCCGCCACCGTCAGCTGGACACTCTCGGCAAAGCCCTCCCGCTCCTCGTCCTGCGTCTGGATGGAAGGGGTGTCCAGCAGCTGGCGGTCATGGAAGCGGGAGAGCCACTCCGGCAGGAAAAATGCTGCCGCCATCAGCGTGAATACAAGAATTGCCGCGCCGCATTTACGCATCGGCCACACCTCCCAGCATCACAGTGACAATGGTGCCCTTGCCTTCCTGGCTCTCAAAACGGAGATGCCCCTGGTGGAGCTCGGCGATTTCCTTGCACAGGGCCAGGCCCAGTCCCGCGCCGCCCTCTGCCCGGGAGCGGGACTTGTCCACCATGTAAAAGGGTTCCGTGATTTTGTTCAGCTCCCGGTCCGGGATACCCCGGCCCTGGTCCGCCACCGTCACCTGATACCCGTTTTCCCGGCTCCGGCCCGTCAGTACCACCCGCCCTCCGCTGGCGGTGGCTTTCCGGGCGTTATCCAGCAGATTTTGCAGCAGGGTTTGCAGCAAAGCACCGTCCCCCCGAACCGCGCCCTCTTCCGCCCTGACGGTGAGCGCGAGGCCCTTGGCCTTCATGGCGGGCTGGCTGATCCGGGCGGCCTCGGCGCAGAGCTTGCGCATGTTCACGGTCCTGGCCTCCGCCTTACTGCGGCCCACGACCAATAGATTCATCAGGGACAGGGACAGACTCTCCAGCCGCTTGCCCTCGGAGAAAATATAACTGGCAGCCTTGAAGCGCATGTCCTCCCCCAAATCCCGGGAGCGGAGCATGTCGGCATATCCGATGATGGAGGTCAGAGGCGTTTTCAGCTCGTGAACAAAGCTTCCGGTAAAATCCTCCTGCCGCCGGGCGGCGTCCTCCAGCTCCTGGATGTTCTTCTCAATGGCGTCGGCCATGCGGTTGAAGTTTCCGGCCAGCTCGCCGATCTCATCGCCGCCCATGATCCTGGCGCGGGTGGAATAGTCCCCCTGGGCCAGCTGGTCGGCGGCCCGGCCCAGACTGCGGATCGGGTGGTCAGCCAATAGGAGAAGGCGAACATCATCGCGCCGCTGACCCCCACCACTAACAGAACAATCCAGCGGTAGACCTGATAGTGGGTTTCCCGGTCAGCAAACAGGCGGCTCACATCCCGGGCGGTTTCCATATACAAAATGCCGTCGGGAAGCACCACAGGTCCCGCACAGCGGAGCAGGCGCCGCCCGGTTCGTTTATCCTCACGCAGCACATAACCGGAGGACCTCCGGTCCACCTGCTCCAGCAGCTCCTGATCGCTGGGGGAGTCCAGGGTGGAGTAGACGTATTCTCCGGAGGGAGTCGTCACCCGCAGCTGGTAATCCACAAAGTAAGCGGCCTCCTCCAGCGTCCTGGCCAGCCCCCGCCCCCGCTGGCTGATGTTCTCCAAGGTGACGCCTCTGGCGTCGCACACGGCCTCGTAGGAGAGGCGGAGCATCTGCATTTCCTCCTGAGCGATGGTGATTTCCCGCTCCAGGGCGGACTGAAAAGAGAGCGAGATCAGCAGATAGCTGCCCACGCCGGTGGACAGCAGCAGGATGCAGAGCGTGACCAGCGTCACCTTCCAGGCGAATTTCATTCCTGGACCTCCAAGCGGTATCCCACCTTGTAAACGGCGGCGATACGCTCCTGCCAGCCCAGCTTTTTCCTCAGGCGCTGGACGTGGAGATCCACAGTGCGGCTGTCTCCCATATATTCATTTTCCCACACCCGCTCATAGATGGTCTCACGAAAAAGGGCGATATTCTTGTTTTGCAGGAACAACACCAGAAGGCTGTACTCCTTGGCGGTCAGCTGGATGATCTTTCCGCCCTTGGTGACTACCCGGGACTGCGTGTCCACCACCACGTCGTCCACGGCGATGCGGCTTTCGGTTTTGTGGTAGCGGCGCAGAACGGTCTCCACCCGGGCCAGGAGCTCGGCGATCTCAAAGGGCTTGACGATGTAGTCGTCCGCCCCCAGCTTCAGGCCCTTGATCCGGTCCTTCACCGTGCTGCGGGCGGTGATGAAGATGACGGGGATCTCCAGAGGGGCCAAGTACTCCATGAGCTCAAAGCCGTCGATGCCCGGGAGCATCACGTCCAGCAGGATGAGGTCATAGCGCCTGGACTCCACGGCGTCCGCCGCCGCAGCGCCGTTGTCCAGACAGTCGCAGCTGTAGCCGGCGGAGGTGAGGGACATGTCCAGCAGATCCGCGATGGGCTTTTCGTCCTCAACGATCAAAATTCTTATCATGGAAGATACCTCTTTACAGGGAGGCGGGAGAGCGGAATGCCGATCCGGGCCGCGCCGCCCGCCTGCGCTTCAATATGCCTGTTTTCTTAGAATAACAAATCTCCGCGAAAAATACAACCGTGGGAAAGGGGAAAATTGCGGCGGAGAGGAACAGGGGGAGCGTATTCCTGCGTTTGTTGTGAAGAAGGGCGAGAAACCTCTTGCCGCAGGGGAAAAAGTCTGCTATACTATACGGTGGTTGTTTGCCGGTTGAACGATCCGGCCTCCCAATCAATACAACACGTCAGGCTTTGCTTTTGACAGGAAAGGACGTGAAGCCTATGAACAGTCCCGAACAGCGCCGCAGGCAGCGGATCCTCATCGCCGACGACTCCGAGATGAACCGCTCCATCCTGGCCGACATGCTGGGGGAGGAGTACGATATCCTGGAGGCGGAGGACGGCGTGAAGGCCGTGGCCGCGCTGCAGAAGTACCGCGCAGAGATCGATCTGGTCCTGCTGGACATCGTCATGCCGGAGATGGACGGCTTTGAGGTGCTCACGCTGATGAATCAGCAGGGGTGGATCGAGGACATCCCCGTTATCATGATTACCGCTGAGACCGCTCCCGCCCACGTGGAGCGGGCCTACAACCTGGGAGCCACCGACTTCATCAACCGTCCCTTCAACGCTATTGTGGTCCACCGCAGGGTGGTCAACACCACCCTGCTCTACGCCAAGCAGAAGAAGCTGGTGGGCATGGTTGCCGATCAGATCTATGAGAAGGAGCGCCAGTCCAGCCTCATGATCGACATCCTCAGCCACACCGTGGAGTTCCGCAACGGGGAGAGCGGCCAGCATGTGCTCCATATCCGCACCCTCACGGAGCTGTTTTTGCAGCATCTGGCGCTCAAGACGGACCGCTACCCCCTCACCCAGGCGGACATCCGTCTCATCAGCACCGCCTCCACCCTCCACGACATCGGCAAAATCTCCATCCCCGGCGCGGTCATCAACAAGCCCGGCCGCCTCACCCAGGAGGAGTTCGAGATCATGAAGACCCACACCACCGTGGGCTCCGACATGATGGACAACCTCCCCAGCCACCAGCAGGACCCCCTGGTCAAGGTGGCCAGATCCATCTGCCGCTGGCACCACGAGCGCTGGGACGGCCGGGGCTACCCCGACGGCCTGAAGGGGGACGAGATCCCCATCTCCGCCCAGATCGTGGCCCTGGCCGATGTGTACGACGCCCTTACCAGCCCCCGGGTCTACAAGCCCGCCTTCCCCCACGAGAAGGCGGTGGAGATGATCCTGGGCAACCAGTGCGGCAACTTCAACCCCCTGCTCATGGAGATCCTCCAGGAGGTGGCCGCCGAGCTGCCCGAGCAGCTCCAGACCCGGGACGAGAGCCGCACCGCCCAGCTGGAGATGCGCTCCGTAGCCCAGGAGATGCACCACTACGAGGAGCTGTCCGCCTCCGAGCGGACATTGCAGCTGCTGGAGCACGAGCGGATGAAGTACAGCTTCTTCGCCGCCATGAGCCAGGAGATCCAGTTCGAGTACACCGTCGATCCCCCCATCGTGACATTGAACACCTGGGGCGCCGACAAGCTGGGGCTGAAGGAGACGGTGATGGACCCCCTGCACAACGACAACGTCCGGGGCATCATGAGCGAGGAGAGCGTGGAGGGCCTGGTGGCCGCCCTGCACAACACCACCCCGGCCCAGCCGGTGATCAAGTACCAGTGCAAGACCGTCATCGACGGGGAGGCCCGGTGGTGCCGGATCATCGCCCGGGCCACCTGGAGCGCCGACGAGCCCCCGGTCTACACCGGCGCCATCGGCAAGGCCGTGGACATCCACGACTCCCAGATGAAGCTGGCCGCCCTGGAGCGCCTGGCCTCCCACGACACGCTGACGGGGCTCCTCAACCACGCCAGCGCCAAGAAGCAGATCGTGGAGCGCATCGAGGACCGCCCCGGCAGCCAGTTCGCCATGGTGATCTTCGACCTGGACCACTTCAAGAACGCCAACAATACATACGGGCACATCTTCGGCGACAACGTGCTGAAGTTCCTGGCGGACCGCCTCCAGGAGAGCATCCGCGGCGCGGACATCGCCGCCCGGGTGGGCGGGGACGAGTTCCTGCTGTTCCTGGAGTACGGCGGGGAGCTGGACCCCATCGTCTCCCGTATCTACAGCAGCATCTCCGGCAGCATGTTTGAGGACTTCCCCATCTGCCTGAGCATGGGCATCGCCCCCACGGACGTGGTGGGCACCGATTACGACGCCCTGTTCCACGCGGCGGACCAGGCCCTCTACAAGGTCAAGCGGTCCGGACGGGGACGGTACGCCTTTTACGACGAGAGTATGCGGGATATGCTCTCTGTCATCTCGCCCATCGAGGGCAGTTCGGACGCCGGGGAGGAAGCCGGCGGGGAGAAAGGAGAAAGCGAGCCATGACTTTGCAGGAATGTTACGCCGCCCTGGAGGGCGATTATCAGGGTGTGCTGGGCCGTCTGACCAGCGAGCGCATGGTGCAGAAATTCGTTCTCAAGTTCCTGAACGACAGCAGCTTCGGCCTGCTGGTCCGCTCCATGGAGGAGGAGAACTATCAGGAGGCCTTCCGGGCCGCCCACACCATCAAGGGCGTGTGTCAGAACCTGGACTTCACCAAGCTCTACCGCTCCAGCTGCCAGCTGAGCGAGGCCCTGCGCAACGGCGTTACTCCCGAAGCCCCCTCCCTGCTGGAGCAGGTCAAGGCGGACTACGCGCAGACCGTGGCGGCCATCCGGGCCTTCCAGGAGTCCGCGGGCGCGTGACGCGCCTCCGGCAAATACAATAGGAAGGAGGCCCGGCATCATGCGCGGGAAAGCGAAAATCAAGACGACCCAATTTCTGAAGACCAGCCTGATCCTGGTATTGACCCTCAGCCTGTCGATCTTCACCTTCCTGGCGCTCTTCATGAGCCATCAGAGCGCCAGCACCATCCGGGAAATCAGTCAGATGTATATGTCCAGCATGGGGGACCAGATCGCCATGCACTTCGAGACCACCATCGGCCTCCGTCTGGACCAGCTTGTGTCCATGGTGCAGACCGTCCTGCCCGCAGACGCTCACGCCAGCCCGTCCCAGGAGCAGGACCTGATCACCAACGCCCAGGCCCGGGATTTCACCCACCTGGCCTTTTACCGCACCGACGGCAGCTTTGACATGATGTACGGCGCGGAGGTGGAGCTGACGGACCCGGAGCCCTTCATGGCCTCCGTCCTGGCCGGGGAGAAGAAGGTTGCCATCGGCAACGACGCCCAGGGCAACCGGGTGATCCTCCTGGGGGTCCCCTCTACCCACGCGCCCACGGAGGAGCACCCCTGCGCCGCCCTGGTGGCGGGGCTCCCCGCCTCCTACATCAGCGACACCCTGGCCCTGGAGGAGGACGGCAACCACGTCTACTCCTTCATCATCCGCAAGGACGGCAGCTTTGTCATCCGCACCGGGGACGCCTTCCGGAAGAGCTACTTCGAGCGGGTCCTCAGCCAGTACGACCCGGTGGACGGCAAGACCCCCGAGCTCTACATCGAGGCCCTGTCCGACGCCATGGCCAAGGGGGAGAGCTACTCCGACGAGGTCCGGGTCAACGGCGAAGCCCGGCAGGTGTACTGCAACAAGCTGGCCCACTCCGAGTGGTTCCTGCTGACCTTCATGCCCTATGACGAGCTGGACACCATGGTCAACGGCTTCACCAGCCGGTGGACCTACATGGTGTTCGGGGCCTGCGCGCTGGTGCTGATGGTGCTGGTGCTGATCTTCCTGAAGTACTTCCAGATGGCCCGGCAGCAGATGGAGGAGCTGGACCACGCCCGGAAGGAGGCCATCCGGGCCAACAAGGCCAAGAGCGAGTTCCTCTCCAACATGTCCCACGACATCCGCACGCCCATGAACGCCATCGTGGGCATGACGGCCATCGCCACGGCCAACATCGACGACAAGCAGCAGGTACAGAACAGCCTGAAAAAGATCTCCCTCTCCAGCCGCCACCTGCTGGGGCTCATCAACGACGTGCTGGACATGTCCAAGATCGAGAGCGGCAAGCTGACCCTCAGCGTGGACCAGGTCTCCCTGCGGGAGGTGCTGGACAGCATCGTCAGCATCGTCCAGCCCCAGGTCCGGGCAAAGCGCCAGCACTTCGACGTGTCCATCCACGACATCTCCACGGAGAACGTGTGCTGCGACAGCGTGCGGCTGAACCAGGTCCTGCTGAACATCTTGGGCAACGCCGTGAAGTTCACCCCCGACGGCGGGCGGATCGACGTGTCCATGTATGAGGAGCCCTCTGAGAAAGGGGAAAGCTTCATCCAGATCCACTTTATCATCAGCGACAACGGCATCGGCATGACCGAGGAGTTCCGGCAGCACATCTTCGAGTCCTTCGTCCGGGAGGACAGCACCCGGGTCCGGAAGACCGAGGGCTCCGGCCTGGGCATGGCCATCACCAAGTACATCGTGGACGCCATGGGCGGCTCCATCTCCGTCCGCAGCGAGCAGGGCCAGGGCAGCGAGTTCCATGTGATCCTGGACCTCGCCAAGGCGGCCTCCCCTGCCGCGGACGGGTCCCTTCCCTCCTGGAACGTGCTGGTGGTGGACGGCGACCAGCGCCTGTGCGCCAGCGCGGCCAAGGCCCTGGAGTCCTTGGGCGTCCGCGCCGGGTGGTGCCTGCGCGGCGGGGAGGCCCTGGAGCTGATCCGGGAGCGCCGCCGCCGGAACGAAGGGTATCAGGCGGTCCTCCTCAGCTGGCGGCTGCCGGACATGGACGGGCTCGAGGCAGTCCGGGCCATCCGGGCGGACGCCGGGACGGACGCGCCCTTCCTGCTCCTCGCCTCCTGCGACCAGAGCGGGATGGAGGCGGCGGCCCGGGACGCGGGGGCCTCCGGGACCATTTCCGGCCCCCTGTTCCGATCCGTCCTGCTGGACGCTCTAAAGGGCCTGTCCGGCGCGCCGGACCGCGAGGCACCCGCCCCCAGGGAGGAGGCCAGCCTGGAGCTGAAGGGCAAGCGCGTCCTGGTGGCGGAGGACAACGAGCTCAACTGGGAGGTGGCCAGCGAGCTGCTTTCCGTCCTGGAGATGGACCTGGAGTGGGTGGAAAACGGCAGGCAGTGCGTGGAGAAGTTCCAGAGCGCCCCGGAGGGGTACTACGACGCGATCCTCATGGACGTGCGGATGCCCGTCATGGACGGCTACGCCGCCACCGCCGCCATCCGGAAGCTGGAACGGTCGGACGCGGGCGTCCCCATCATCGCCATGACCGCCGACGCCTTTTCGGAGGACATCCAGAGGTGTCTGGAGTGCGGCATGGACGACCACCTGGCAAAGCCCATCGACATGCAGGACGTGGCGCGGAAGCTGAAAAAATATTTGAAATAGAGCAGGCCAAACAGGGCCGGAGCAGTATCAAGATACTGCTCCGGCCCTTTGTGCGTCAAAAAAGATGCTTTGCATCTTTTTTGAGAAGGGTTTCGCTGCGCTCTGCGCCTCGGTTGTGCGCCCATGGCGCACA
>OFFX01001436.1_pt1 | contig 16906 bp, 18 predicted proteins | sample 1521511 | NCBI WGS metagenome assembly OFFX01 (sample SAMEA3504125, study PRJEB24116) | mouse gut metagenome | biome: mouse gut; feature: mouse-associated habitat; material: faeces | place: Denmark | collected 2011
CGCCAAGGCCCCGCTGGACCTCAAAGGCGGTGCCGTAGTAGCTGCCCGCATAGATGCGCCGGGCGGCGGCGTCCACAAAGTCAAGCTGATTGGCATATAGGAGCTCCGCCTGCTGCTGGATTTGGAGCTTTAGCGCCTCCAGCCGTGTGATGTGCACCCTGGCGCTGGCGTTCTCAAGCTGGCGCATCCAGGCCCCGTCAAGGGCGTTTTGCTGGCCGTGGGCAATGTACTCTCCCACGGTCCAATGAAATTCGGCCAGCTCTCCCTTGGTCAGCAGGCGCTTGGCGTCCGCAAAGGTGATGCCGTTGGCGTCTGCAAAGCGCTGATACCAGGCGGCGATTTGCCGCTCAACCTCAGCCTGAGCGGCGGCAAATTGCCGCTCCATATTCTCCACATAGCCAAAAGACTGGTCCAGCAGCGCCCCCTCCATGTGCTTGAGGCGCTGGGCCCAGTATGCGGCGTTAGTCTGTCTGGCCATCGCCGTCACCACCGTCCTGGCCGGTCACGGGGTTGCCGCCGGAGCCGCCCCCGCCGTTCTGCCGGTTGGCCATAAAGGCGGCCTGGTAGGGGTCAGCAGCGGCCTCCTCCTTTTCCTTTTTGATGCGCTCAAGCTCCTGCTCCGGGTCAGACACCCAGGGGTGCATCTTCACAATGGTTTCATCGGAGAGGATGCCCACGGAGTTCTTGCAGTTGGTGATGGCCTCGCTTTCATTGATGAGGACATCCCGGTCAAAAATGACCTTGACCTCCACGCCGTCAAAGTTGGCCTTGCCGGTATTGACCAGGTGCCGGTTGACAAACCAAAGCAGTTCCTCCATGCTGGCCTGAAATTCCATCTCAATCCCGTTGGCGTCCAGGTCAATGTCAGAGTACATACTTTGGATGTTCATTTGATTGGGGTTTCCGCTCATACGCTCATCCTTGGCGTCATAGCCTCTGGCGTTTTCAATGATGGCGTCTTTCAACAGGGCCAGCAGGACCTTGTAGTTTTCGGCGTTGACCTCAATGGTCAGCGTGTCCACGCCGCCCTCGCTGCCCTCATAGGAGCGGACCTTGACCGCCCCGTAAATGGCCAGGTTCTTGCGGAATTTCCCCAGGTCCTCCCCCTCAGCGTTCTTGATGACCAGGACCGTGTTGTGCACGTCCTCCTCCATCTGATTGGCAAAGGTGGAGAGGATGTCATTATAGGCATCCTGCAAGCACTTCACCCTGGACAACAGGGGGATTTCATGGTGGGAGCTCTTAAAGCACACCAGGGGGATGCGGTCCCAGTTGTACCCCTGCTCCTTGCCGGTGTCCGGGTCCTCCGCCGTGATATAATCGCCGGAGTGCCCGTCCGGGTCAGGCTCCAGGGTGCCGTCATCCCGGCGGATGAAACAATCCACGCCGCCGCCGTGCATGACCTCAACCTTGACCACGGCCTTGGCCTGTTCGCTCTCATCGTACTCCTCCACCACATAGATGTGGACGGCGGCGTCCAGGATGGTGTGGTCAGCGTCCGCCCAAAAGGGCAGGACCTCATCCGCCGGGAAACGCTTAAAGGCCAGCGCCCCGCCCTCATAGTAGGGGTAAAGCCAGGCCTTGCCGCCTATCCAGGCACCCTCTCCCACCGTCCGCATCGTCCGCCGGAAACGGGCCCCCAGCACCGTGGCCAGGGCCGCCGCATAGTCCTTGCGCTCCGTGTCGAGAGAAAACGGGCGGCCAAAAGAGTAATTGGTCTTTTGGTCCACCATTTTTGAGTACAGATTATTGACCAGGCGATTATTGGGCAGGTGGGTGAGCTCCATGGGCTTGCCGTCATCGTCCAGCGCCATCCGCCTCCGCTTGAGCACGTCCTGCTGGCCGTCATAGTAGACCTCAGCGGTGAGCTGCCGCTTGCGCTCAGGAGAGGCCAGCCATGCCGTGATTTCCAGCTCCAGAAAGCGCTTGTCCGTCATACCACGCCGGAAATTGGTGGCCGTCCTGGCCACGCAGTCATCCCGCAAATTCAGCACTACCACGTCAGTCACCTCACAGACATCCCGCCCGTTTCCAGGCGTCATAAAGTTTCGGGCCTTGAATGGCCATCCAGTCCACCATTTCCTCATTGGTGGGCCAGCTTTCCGGGCTCATCCCGTTCACGCTCAAGCCGCTCTCATAGAGAAAAGCATGGGTCAGCTCATGCCTCATGCACTTGCGCATATAGGCGTCCAGGTCTTTCAAACTCAGGGGCTCCCGGCGCTCCGCTGCCGTGTACTTGCGGACCACGCACAGCTTGGCGCTGGTATCACAATAGCCGTCACAGGTTTCCAGCTCCTTGTCATTGGCCTTTGTCCGATATTCAAGGGCGTATTGGACGCCCAGCACAGAAACACGCACGGGAAACACCTCACTCAAAAGCTCACCAGGGATGGCGCATAAACCTTGTGGATGAAATAGCGCACATCGTCCATGCTATGGTCATTTTCTTTGATGGGCCGGTCATCTATGGCCTTTTCGTCCCACCGATAAAGCCCAAACTCCCGGATGCAATCCGTACAGCAGGCATTGAAAAACACATCCCCGCATTGGAGCCGTGTGGCCACGTCCCGGATGCCCGCCATGACCGCATTGGCGGCCTTTTCAACGAAAAAGCGCCCGTGCCGCCGGATGCACTCAATGAAAGAGGCGGCGGAGGGGTCCACAATGACGCTGGTGATGGGCAGGTCCCCGGCCAGCGCCTCCAGCTGCACATAATACTCCTCATCAGTGCGCTGGTTGCCCTCTTTCCGGCTGTCATAGTAATACTCCCGCACTCTGTACCACTTGCCATTTGCACGGCCCCAGAGGCCCATGCTGGTGGGGTTGGCGGTGCCATAGTCACAGGAGATGTAATACTTGTCATAGGGCCTGGGGGTGACCGGGACAACGTGAAAGTCCTTGTTGAACATGGTATAGACCAGGCCCTCCGCCACCACCCACAGGCCCCGGATGTAGCGGTCATAGAACACCCCGGAATATTGCCGCTCATAGCGGTCCTTGATTTCCTGGGTCAAGCTGTAATTGTCCTCCATGGTGAAATGCAGGTGGAGGACGTTGTGCTTTTTCGGCTGGTCACCCTCCAGCCATTTCTTGTAAAACCAATGGGACGGGCCCTCCGGGTTGCAGTTAAACCACAGCTTTGACCCGGCCACAGAGCACCGGCCCGTGGCCTGATTGACAAAGCTCTCTGGCATCAAGGCCACCTCATCCAGCAGGATGCCCGCCAGGGTAATGCCTTGAATGAGGGAGGCGCTGCTTTCGTCCTTGCCGCCGAAAAGGTAAAAGGAATTGCTCCGCCCGGCGGCGCTCACCACGATTTTGTTTTCCGTGCGGTGCTCTTTGAACGAAAACACCCCCGCCAGCCACTTGGGCAGGTTGGAGGTGACGTTGCGGCGCAAGCTCTCAATGGTCTTGCCGCAGATGGCAAAGTTTTGGTCATTAAAGCGGGCCATGGCCCACATGACAAAGCCCACGGTCATGGCCACCGTCTTGCCGGAGCGGATGGAGCCGTCACAGATTATGCCGTCATAGCGCTCAAAGCCCGGCCTATTCCACCACGTCATCGCCAGGTTCTGCCGGGGGCTCAATCTCTGGAATTTCATTTGTGTCAATTTCCTCCCGTGTGCTCTGTTCGATGACCTCAAAGATGTTGTTTTCCTCAGCGGCGGCAGCGCTGCCGCCGGTGGCGAACACGCCCAGGTGTTTGCCCAGCAGCTCCAGGGCCCTCACCTTGTCATGCAGCTTTATCTCAATGCCCAGTTGGCTGTACTTGATACCGGCAATGGCAGGGAGCTTGTTCTTTGGCACCTCACTGGTGGCCTTTACGCAAAGGAGCCCGGCCCCGGTGACCGTTACAAAATCCGTTCCGTTGGCAAAAGCGATGGACGCCAGCTCCTGCAACACCGCCTCCTGGGTGATTTCCAGCTTTCCCCTCAGCTTGTCCCGGCGTGCTTGAATGGCCGCAGAAACGTGGGTTTTATTGAGTAGTTCAATCGCTATCCTGGACGCACTCTTTTCACTGTACCCCGCCCGCTTGGCGGCGGCGGTGGCGTTGAGGTCCACCAGGTACTCATCCACAAACCGCTCCTGCTTTGGTGTCAGCTTGGCCATTCTCACCACCCCAAATCAAAATAAATGACAGCGGCAAGGGTCCGGGTTTCATCTTCCATCACCTTGCCGCCGTCAACCAAGGAGGTGCTGCACCTTGAGGCATACACCCGCTTATACAGAATACCACAGACAAAGCGGACAAAACGGACAAATTGAATTTTGTTACACATTCGCCCCCGTGTCACCGTTCCAGATAGCGTTTCACGGCCTTGCGGCATCCGTCCTCCGTGTTCCCTCCGCCGATGCAGGCTGCCACCTGCCGCCAGGGCAATCCGCTGATAAAGCGATAGGTGAACACCTGCCGGAGAAAACTGTCATCAATGCCCGCTATGTAACGCTCCAAACGGCTCCGCTCATAAAGGCATTGCTGGTGCTTGGCCTCAATGATGCCCCGCAGGTCAGCGATTTCCGCCGCACATTCCCCCACCTTGTCCACCACGCCGGTGCCGTGAGGCATCCCGGTGATGACCTGAGCCCCCGGCAGGGCCCTGGCCTCAAGCTCACGGAGGCGGCGCTGGTCCAGTTCAATCTCCCGGTTGAGATAGTAAAGCTGGGACAGCTCCTTTAGGGTCATTCCTCCGCCTCCTCACCTTTCCAGACAGGCTTGCACTCACCCGTGCCGAAAGTGCACTTGCAGGCGCACACCTTGCAGGCATCGCCGCCCGCCATGACAAAATGCAGGTCATCAAGGGCCCGGCGGAGCATGGCGTTGACGCCACCCAGCTTGTCCTCAGCGATGTGGGCCCGCTCCACGGCCTGCTGGATGTCCTGGGCGGACGGCGCAGACGCCAGCCGCTCCTCCAGTTGGTCAACCCTCAGCAGGTCCGCCTCATGCTGGACGGTCAGCCGGGCGTTTTCCCGGATGAGCTCATCGGTGAAAATCGTTTCCTTATCCATCACAATACTGCTCATTTTGTTGTTTCCTCCTTGATTTTCTTAATTCTGGCCTTTAGGGCCCGCATGACCGCCTCATGGGTGTCCGCCCGGACCCGTATCGTTTCCATGACATCCTCATCCTCGCAGTCCTGGACCACCAGGTAATGCACGAAAACCTTGTCAAAGGGGGAGCCCTGGCGGTATAGGCGGCAATTTCCCTGGTCATTCAGTTCAAAGGACCAGTTGAGGCCATACCACACCACATGACGGCCCCCGGCCTGGAGATTTAGGCCATAGGCGCAGCTTGCCGGGTGCACCAGCAGCACGTCCACCTCCCCGTTGTTCCAGGCGTCCTCATCCTCCGTGCCCTTGTAGACCCTCACCCGCAGCTTGTCCCGGCGGCCCTTGTTGTACCTCTCCAGCCGCTCCAGGATGCGGTCCTTGTCGTGCTGGTAGCCGTAGAACGTCAAACAATGCTCCCCGTCAAACTGCTCCAGCAGCTCCACATAGGCGTCCAGCTTGCAATCATGGACCGGGACCACCTTGCCATCGTTGTTGTAGACGGCCCCGTTGCAATACTGCAAAAGTTTCCCCACCAGCACCCCAGCGGTGCCCGCCGTGATGATGTCCTCATCCACCTCCAGCAGCAGGTCCCGCTCAAATTGGTCATAGTCCCGCTTGGCCTTGGCATCCAGCATCACCGGGATTTCATGCTGGATGAAGTCCGGCAGTTGCAGGTAGTCCTCCGCTTTCATGGAAATGCAGATGTCAGAAATGGCCGCCAGCACGGCGCTCTCCGCTCCGTCCTTGGCCTTGTAGCTGAAAATCTGGGTCCGGCTCCGCTGGTCCGGGTCAAAGTATCGCTCCCGGTAGGCGCTCAGGGTAGGCCCCAGACGCTCACCACCGTCCAGGAGATACACCTGGGCCCACAGGTCAATGAGGCCCTTGGAGGACGGCGTGCCGGTCAGCAGGACCATCCGCTTGATGAAACGGCGGACCCGCCGCATGGCCTTAAAGCGCTTGCTCTGGGAGTTCTTAAAGCTGGTACTCTCATCCAGGACCACCATGTCAAAGGGCCAGGCCTGCTGGTAGTAGTCCACCAGCCACTCCACATTTTCCCGGTTGATGACGTAGATGTCCGCCGGGGTGCTGAGGGCCTTTATGCGCTTGGACGTGCTCCCCAGCACCGTGGAGATGCGCAGGTGTTGCAGGTGGTCCCACCGTGCCGCCTCCTTTTGCCAGGTGGCCTCCGCCACCTTTTTGGGGGCCACCACCAGCACCTTGGACACCTGCCAGCGGAAATACTTGAGGATGTTGACGGCGGAAAGCGTGATGCTGGTTTTGCCCAGGCCGGGCCGCAGGAACAAACCAACGGCGGGGAGGTCCGTCACAAGCTGGACGCAATAGGCCTGGTAGTTATGCGGTATGTACTGCATCCCCAAAAACCTCCCTCAAAAAATCTTTCACGGCGTCCATCCCAAAAAGCACCCGGACATCCGCCCCCCGTTTCTCCAGTTCGCTCCGCTGCCATTTCTGCACCTTGGCCAGCCTCCCGATTTCCGTTTTGAGCTCCACATAAATGGTCTTTCCGGCTGGGGTGATGACGATGCGGTCAGGCACACCAGGATTGCCGGGAGAAACAAACTTGAAACACAGGCCGCCGTGCTCTTTCACCTTGCGGACCATGTAGCTCTCAATTTGACTTTCTTTCACGCTTTCGCCTCCTTGTAGTAACATTCAGCGTTTTTCTATACTTTTATACGCATCAGGCGATTTAGGCGGTTTATATACTCTCTAAATCCTCTGTTTTACGGTTAATAGGAAATGAATGTTACAATGTTACAAAATGCCTCAAAGCCTTGCGCCACAAGGGTTCAAGCCGTAACATTGACTGTAACATTCAGCGTAACATGTTACGGGGTCCGTGTAACATTCAGCGGCCAATGTTACACGATGTTACAGTCAATGTTACACGGTTTTTCTAAAGCCACGCTGTACTCCGCAGTAGCCGCAGCGCATGGCCTTGGTGGACTTTTTCCACCCGGCGGCGGCTTCAAGGATGCTGTTGATTTCCGCCGTGTCACTGTATCGCATATCCTTTTGCCTGCCGTCCAGGGCCTCACACCACACCTCAAGGGCACACACCCGGTCACGGTCCACCAGCTTGATGTCACCCTGCACGGAGCCCGCCCAAAACATCCGGCGGCGGTCCAGGGGCCAGCTCTGCCAGTCCTCCGGCACCTGGCGGCTCAGGAAGTCCATGATGATGCCCTCACGGGCGCTGACTTCCCGGTGTTCCTCCTGCTTGACCTTGGCGGCCTCCTCCAGCTCCCCGCTGAGGTATAGGGGCTCCCCCAGTTGCCAGCGGACCTTGGCCTCCGCCCAGAGCTGGTCAATCTCACCGGGCAAGTCCGTCCAGACGCCCTTGGTGACCGGGGCCACCCCCACGTCCACCGGCCAAAAGCGGCGGTTTCCCGTGCGGTCCTGCAAAAAGTCCTTGGTGTTGGTGGTGCCGAAAAAGACACAGCACCGGGGCAGCTCCTTGACGTGGCGGCCATAGGCGGCCCGGAAACGGTCCGTCCGCAGGCTCAAAAACTGCTTGATGCGGGCCACGTCCGTGCGCCGGAAAGCGTCAAGCTCCGATATTTCCACCAGCCACACCCCCTGCAAGAGCTCAGAGGCCTCCTTGCCCTCAAAGGTGCGGATGCTGTCATTAAACCAGCCCCGGCTCATCTTATCCAGCAGGGTGCTCTTGCCCAGGCCCTGGGGCCCGGCCAGGATGAGCATATTGTCATACTTGCTGCCGGGTATCATGGCACGGGTCACGGCGGCGGTAAACGCCTTGCGGGTCACCGCCCTGGTGTATGGGGTATCAGCGGCCCCCAGGTAGTCAATGAAAAGGGTGTCAAGCCGGGGCACCCCGTCCCAGGCCAGACCGCTCAAAAAGTCCTGCACCTCATTAAAGGCGTGGGCGGTGGCGTGGAGGGAGAGGGCCCCGTCAATCTTCCCGTTGCCGGTGATGTGGTGGTATCGCTCCATGTACCAATAAAGGCCCTCATTGTCATTGTCATCCCAGAGGCGGCGGACCGTGCGGGCGTCCCATGGGAGGGCCCCCAGGACCTCACCCCGGCCCGCAAAGCGGTTGAGGGCAAAGCGGCCTTTTAGGAGAGGGTCATGCTCCAGGATAATCCACACGTTGTCAATGGTGGCCTTGGGGAGCCCCGTCTGGGTGTTCAAGGCCAGCAGGGTCATCCAGTTGGCGGGGTCCTCATCATTGTCCCCGGCCACGCCCTCAAAGTCCTGCACGGCCTCCTGGTAGCGCTCCTGGCTCATGAGGGCGGCCACACCGGCGTCCTGCACGGCCAGCTCACACATGGCCACATAGGAGGGCAGGCGGTTGGTGGGCGTCCCCGGCTGGGCCTCATCGTCCTTGTCCCCAAAGCGATGCAGGCGCACAAGGTCAAAGGCGTTGACCAGCCGGTTGGAGCAGGGGTCCGTGGCGTGGTGGCTATACAGAAATTTGCCGTTGTCATAGACCACGGCCCCGCCGGTGGTGGAGCCGCCCAGGTAGGTGTAGCGGCCCGGCATATTGTCCACGGGCTCATACATTCCGGGGATGAGCTCATCCATGGCCCGGAAAACGTCATAGGTGCGGCAGAAAGCCCCCACCACGCCCTTTTTGCCCTCCGGGTCACCCTGCTTGACGGCCAGCTTGGGGAGGCTCACAGCGCCCGGCACTTGCGGCCAGAGGGCACAGTCACGCCAGTCCTCATATTTGGCCAGCAGGCCATTGGCGGAGATGAGGGGCCGGTCCTGCCAGAGATAAATATATTGGCTGTCAGCGCAGCAGGAGGGCCAGTACATGAGCCGGGACACCTCAAAGGTGGTGGGGTCCATGAGCTCCATGCCTATAAACTCCGCCGCTTTGCGGGCCAGGGGCTCATACTCGTCCGCTGACACGGTACGGTCAAGGGGCAGCAGGACCCGGAGCCGGGGGGCCGCCGGGCTGTGTTTCCGGGTGGAATAGATGCAATAGCCGCAGCCCAGGCCATCCACCCGGCGCAGTACGTCCTCCGTGCCGCCGGCGGGGATGTTGTCCAGGTCCAGGGTCAGGATGTCCCGCCCGGTCACGGCGTTGGCCTTGCGGCGGGGGCCGGAGAGGGTCCCCGCCATAAAGCCGCCCACGTCCTTGAGGTCATCCTGCTGGGCCTTTTTCATATTCAGATATTTTGACGGCCCGCCTTTTTTGCTGCCCTTTTATTTCCGCCCATTTCCGCCCTTTTGCCGTCAAACCGTTGCGGCGCAAGGGATTTCATCCGCCCTTGTCTGCTTGCGTTGACGGGCCGAAAAGCGATAAAAGCGAAAAAATAAGCGAAAAAAAAAGCGGGGGAGCCTATGCGCTCTCCCGCTCCAGATACCGGCCTACCAGCGCCCTCAAAGTATCGGACTTGTTCCCGCTGCCCAGCTTTATGGCGGCGTTTTTCCAGGTCATGCCCTCCGAATAGCGGAGGGTCAGCACCTCCCGCATGAAGTCATCCGGCACGGCGGCCAGCCAGCGCTCCAGGCCCTCAAGCTGGGCCGCACAGCGCCGCCTCATGCCCTCTATGATTTCCCGCACCTCCTGGACCTTTTCCGGCCAGTGTGCGGCCTCATGCTCCCGCTCCAGGTTCTTGAGCGCCTTGTCGTGCATCCTGATTTCACTCCGCAGCGGGCGGAGCTGTTCAAGTTCTTTTTGTGTCATGGTCTGATGCCCTCCTTTTTGTCTGCCAGCAAGCGGCGCAGGTGCATTTCCGCCTGCTCCAGTATGCGGGCCCCGCCGGACGCTTTCACGGTCTGGCCCTCATAGTAATAAGCCTTAATGGCCAGCCGCTCCTCCGTGGGGAGCTGTTCCAGGGCTTGCCGGACAGCTTGCCGGGTGTAGTCCCGTTGTATGCCGTCCTCCACGTCCTGGAGGGCCTGGGCCGCTTTGGGGTCCGGGATGAAGTCCCCAAAAGCGCCGCTATCCTCATCGCCCTCTTTGAGCCGTGCGTCAAGGCTCTTGGAGCTGTTTAGCGGGTCTTTCCTTTGGCGTGCCAGCCGAAAGCCCGTAGTGTCCGAAAAGTACGATTTCAGCCGCATTGCAAAAAAGGTGATAAACTTTGCACCGGCCTCCGGGTCATACCGCTCCGCAGCGTCCACAAGGGCAAAATAGCCGCTGTTGTAGAGGTCCCCAAACTCCACCCCGGCAAGGGCCGCTTTATCCGGGCCTATGGCGATAAGGAGCCGGTTAGCCCGGCTGGCCACAAAGCGCTCCACCTGTTCCCACAGCTCCGGGAGCCGGTCCCGCTCCCCAGCCTGTATCAACGCCACAAGCTCCTCATTTGTCATGGTGCAAGCCTCCTTTTTCCACTGGAAAAATCACGCCCTTTAGCGTGGCCCCGCATACTTTCATACCCTTGCCGCTAAGAGCCCGCCTTGGTGCCTCAAAATGGACGCTGGGGCTATTCCTCAGCTATCAGCCCAGAGAGGTCCTGCCCGCTGGGGAGCATGGCGTTGAGGAGGGACTGGGCGGTGGGGTTAGCCGCCTCAGCCTCCACGATGCCGGGGGTGTTGCTGATGGCCTCCACGGCCTCCAGAAACGTCACAGAGCGGCGATCCCCGTTTTCCCAGATCAGCACCACCGGGGGAATGTCCGGCCCTATCCGCTCCCGGATGCGGGCAATGCGCCGGTCAAAGCTATTCATTGTTTATTGCGCACCTCCTCCACCAGCCGCTCCAGCTCATCCAGCTTGGTTTGCTGCTCATCCACCCGGATGGCGTTGAGGCTGATACTGCAAGCATACATGATGGCGTTGGCCGTCTTGGGGTCAAGCTCACCATTCAGCAGCATATTGGCGATACGGTTGAGCGATTGCCGGATGTCCCTGGAACTGCTCAAGCGTAAGCGTTTCTTTCCGGGCACGGTAATCACCTCCGATTTATCGCCCAGGATAATGCGGCACAGGGGGAGGGTAAGCCCTCGTCCCTTGAGCCGCAAGGGTTTGCAAGGAATTTAGTGGGCCAGCTTTAAGGGCTTGAGTGGCCACAATGGGCGGCGTAGCGGTTTAGGTGTGCACCCCCTCAGCGGCGGTGACCAGGGCCTCAGTAAAGCCGTCAGTGAGCTCCCGAATAACACCGTCAATATCCGTGGTGCCCTCAATTTTGTTGGTCATCCCGGTGAGGTCAATCTTGACCTCCGCCGTAGTAAAGCGGTTGATAGCGTCCCGCTCCGCAATGTCCCGCAGGTATTTCAGCTCCTCACCGCTGATTTCCAGGGATTTGGCCATACTGCCGGTGTTACCTGCAATATCGGACACATCACCACCCAGGCCGTCCATGGCAAAGCTGTCCGTGCCGGGAGGATATGCCCCGCCATACTTCTCCATGAGGTCATCCATGCTGCCGGGGACGTAGCCCATGCTGTCAAAAAATCCGCCCACCTTGTCCGCTATGCCATCGCCCCAGGCCGCTCCCGCTTGGAAAGCGTCCGCCGCCCAGTTATCGGACCAGGCGCTCCCCCATGCGTCCCCGATGCTCTCATATTCCTTGACGCTGCCGTAGGCCTCAGCGGATTTGGCGGCAAACTCATCCGCCTGGGCGCTGATGCCGGAATAGTCAAACTCCACAAAGGGCAGCTTGTTGAGGGCGGCGCAGATACCCTCCACCACCGTCAAGGCGGTGGACAGGAGACCGTACCACCAACCCTGCACATTGGCAATGGTATTGTGGAAAGCCGTTTCAACATTGGAGCAACAGGCGAAAAAGACGGCGGAGATGCCAGCGCCCACGTTGCGTATAAATTGCCAGGCAACATTGAGCACCCCCATGAATGTGCCGAAAACAGATGTGCTCTTTGCCCCGAAAATGTCCAGGTATCGGATGACGCCCACCACAGCGGCAATGAGGGCAATAACGCCTATCACCACCCATGTGACGGGACAGGCCAGCAGGGCGGCATTGAGCCCAATTTGTGCGCCCGTGGCGGTATTTGTTGCCGCCGCCTCCGCAAGTGAGGCCCCGGCCTTTATGGCGGAGTGGGCGGCGGCCACGGTTTTCAATCCGTTGGAAACGGCCTCCAGGGCATTGTGGACCATCTGGGCCCCGTTGACCGCCAACAGCACGGTGCCATAAGCCCCCAGGGCCGCAACGATGCCCCAGACAATGGGCTCTATCCAGCTCCAGTTGTCGGACACGGCGGTGCCGAACGCCATAGCGCCGCCCACCAAATTGGTGAGCAATGTGATGCCAAAGCCCAGCACCGTGGCCAGGCCCATTGCGGCGGCGTTGATTTGCGGGAGGTTGTTCTGGACGGTCTGCACAAGGTCCAGCACCGCCGGATAGATACCGGCCCCCACATTCTCCTGGACGTCCCCCAAGGCGTTATTGAGCTGAGTGATGAGCCCCGTGGGCGTGCCGCTCATGGCCTCGTACATCCCGGACCAGCCCTCGTTAATGACGCTCTGGATGACGGCGGCGGCCTGCATATCGGAGCTCAGGCTGAGATATTCCGCCCCCAGCCCCGCAATAATCTGCTGCTCCGTTGCGGTGCCGTCAATGATGGCTTTCTGAGTGTCAGTAAACTCAAAGCCCCGGTCTTTCATGGCGTCAAAGGAGCCGGACATGATTTTTCCCAGGTTGGTGGCGTAGTCCACCATAGCGGATGCGTCTACCGCCGCACCGTTAGACATACCGGCGGCGTAGTTGGTGAGCGTGTCCATCATGCTAAGTATGGCCTCGGTATCGGAGAAATAGGTGGCCAGCTCCGCCGCCCCCGCAATCATGGCCTCATCCCCGAACATCCCCCGGCTCTGGATGCCCGCCGCCTTTTGGGTGATGGCGTCATAGGCGCTTATGGCGTTGGAGGTGTCCACCTGGAGCTCCAGCGGATTGCCGGTGATACCGGCGGCAAAAGCGCCGTAATTGCCCTCTGCCTCAGCGGTGTTGAGGGTCAGGGTGCTCTCCAGGGCCGTGCCGGTGATGGTGTCCTCCATACCGGCGTAAACGTCTGTAGCGCCCATATTGTCCAGCACCGTGCGGAGCTGCACCTGGGCCCCGATTTGGGTGTCAGCGGCCTCCATGGAGCCGGTAGCAAAGCCCTTGAGGGCGGATATGCTCATGTAGGTGGCGGCAAGGGAGGCGGCCTTGCTCAACAGCCCATCCATGGCGGATGCGCCTTGATTGACGCCGTTGTTCAGCCGCTCCTCCTGTTCCGCCGCCTGCCGAAAATATTCCTCCATGGCCTTGACCTCCGCCCCGGCCTCCGCCAGCCCTGCCCGTGCCGCCCCAATGTTGGCCACGTCAAGGGCGGAGCCGGAGGCACGCTGGACCTGCTCAAAGGCGTCCAGGGTAGTATTGAGGCCGTTGACGATTTTGGACAGCACCCGGCTCATACCATCGTCCAGGGCCATTTGGGATTTGATTGTAGCCATCAGCGCACACCTCTTTTCGCCTTTTCCCGCCGCTCCAGCTCCGCCTCCAGGCACAGGCCGTATAAATCCTCATAGGGGGTCTTGGCTTTCTTATTGGCCAGCTTTGCCCGCTCCCGATTGAGCCGGTGGAGCGGGATGCGGATGACTTTCCGCACAATGCCTTTCAAAAGCTCATAGCCGGGGAGGTCCTTATTCAGCAGGAACACCCCGCCATCCGTGATACGGCAAGCCTCTGTATAGGCCGGTTGGTCCGGGTCCGGGGTATATTCAATTTCCGGGATAAAGGGGATGTATGAGAACTTGACAGCGGCCAGCTTGCCGGGGATAATGACCTCAATATTTCTGTTCAGCTCAGACATTGAAAGCCCCCCTTAACAGCTTTTTCAGCTTGTCCTCAATGATGGCCGGAGCCTGTCCCCTCAGTTGCTGCTCCGATATGGTGAGAAAGTATTTTCCCTCGACCCAGCCGCCGCCAGGCGTGCGGTGCCCAAACTCCACATAGCTGGCATAGTGGACGGGGTTGATGACCTCCACAATGTAAGTGCTGCCCTGCTTTGTGATGGGCAGAGCCTCAGCGTATGCCCTCGCCTGGTCTGCCGTTGGATGGCCTTGTCCACCGGCGGCCTCCTGCTCCATCCGGGCCGTCCAGCCCCGGCGCAGGGTGCCGCCCATTTTGCCGGAGCGATTGACACGCTTGGTGTAGACATCGCCCTTTTTGTGGTGCTTGCTGTCCCGTTTGGCCGTCACCTTGACCTCTGTCTTGTAGTTGCCCACGGGGGTGACTGGTATCACCAGGGACAGCAGGCGGGCCGCCAGCTCCTTGGACGTGTCCCGGCAAAACTTATCAAGGTCAGCGCTCTGAAGCTTGGCCAGGTTGTCCCGGAGCTTGATGAGCTGCCGGTATTCACAGCGACCCCACTTCATCACAGCCACACAAAACCGGCGTCAGTATCGGCGGGGCTCACGGAGCCGATTTGATGACGGGCCTGATAGATACGCCCGTACTTAAAGCCGGCGCTGTCATAGACAAAAGCCTTGTCGCTGCCCAGGGTTTCAATGAGCCCCGCCAATTCCATGATGCGCTCCTCGGCGGCCACCTCCTCATAGCTGTCCAGGCCATAACCGCCATAGACGGGGAACTCACCGATACCACAGGCGGAAGTGTGCTCTTTCTTGCGGATGAAAAGCCGCTCGGCCAGCATCTCCGCCTCCCCAAACAGGGCGGTATAGGTGTCCGCCTTGTCCAGAACAGCGCCCAGTGCCGTGGGGAAAGCGGAGCGGGTCAGATACTCGTTTTCCAGGTGCATCTGCTGGAGCACCGCCCGCTCAAAAAGGTGCATCTGCTCCCAGTCGTTGAAAAACGGCTTGAGGATGGCAAAGGCGGCCTGGTCCGTCAGGCTGTCCCCCTCCAGAGAGAGGAAAGTCAGGGCGTTGCTGATTTGCTGCTGGTAGTCCGCCGGTTTGGTAAAGGTCCGCACCTCCTCCGGCATGGCGGCCAGCTTGGCCTCAGAGATGTGCTTTTTTACCTCGGCGTTATACATCTTGTCCAGGTCATTGGCCTGGAGCACCATGCCGTTGATTTGCTCTTGCAGCCGCTTGGCCGCCGCCGATGGGCTGTGCACTTTCAGCAGCTCCGTGGCAATGGAGGGGTCCGTCACCAGCTCCGTGGTTTCTTTCAAGAGCTTCTCATTGATGAGCCGGTGCCGCTTGATGACATTCTCAATGTTTTCCTTGATTTTGATTTCCATGGTTAAAATCTCCTTTTCGTGTATTTATGGCCCCCGTATTGTGTCAAGCTGGAGGGCCAGGCCTGGACCTTTCGGACGGGAGGGCCCCGGTGAAAAAGGAGAAAAGCCCAGGGCCCTCATGCCCTACTTACAAAGGAGGCCAAGGCGGGCTGTTGTCCGCCCACGTTACCCACCTGTAAAATGATGTTGGGAACGGTCCTATAAGCTAATATTAGCGGGTGCCAAACGTCAACAAAGGCCAGCAGGGGGAGCTATCCGGCTCCCCCTGCTATGTAATCAATCATCAAAAAAGTAATGGTCCAGATGATACCCAAAAACCCCGGTTTTATCACTTCCATATTCATCAAAGAATTTGTCAAGAGAAATAAAGCCGTTAAAACCATCCTCCGGGTGAACAATTCCCCTTGCGTATTCCCTGCTTGCTGCCGTTCTGGCCTCTTTTTCCATCCACTTTATTGCGTAGCTCCCAAAATCTCCACGCTTTGCGTCATAGCGGTTTGCGGCCTCAATAAGTGCAAGGGCCATTTCCTGCCTCATATCTTCAAGGCAAGCGCGGCAGGCTAAAAACTTCATCTTGTTCACCCGAAAAACATACCTTGTCAAACGGTCTATGTATTCCGACACAAGAGCATTTCGTTCCTCCACGATCATGCCATTCCTTATGCCGTCCTCCCGGTATGAAAAGCCGATTTCCTCCGGCGTGCAACGGAACAAAGCCGCCAGGCGGGGAATAAAGCGCTCCGCCGGTTTGTGTGAGCCGTTTTCCCAGGCACTCACCACCGTTTTGTTGTTCGCCCCGACAGCTTTAGCCACTTCTTCACGGGTCAGGCCGCACTCCCGGCGCTTGAGCTCCAGCTTACTCATTTCCCGGTCCGTGCGGACCACCTCAAGCCGTTTGGGCGGGTCCGGGGCCTCCAGCCCGTGCCCACGGTAGAACGCCGCCAGACGGCTCCACAACTCAGGAGATGGGGGCCTCCGCCCCTGCTCCCATGTTGCCACAGTAGACGCACCAGCCCCAACGGCTTTGGCAAGCTCCGCCCGTGTAAGACCCAAAGCCTCCCGGTTGGTCTTTATCCAATTTTCCATAATATTCCTTTCTACACCCTGCCGCCCGGTGCAAAAAGGGCGCAAAGGTGCCTTGTTTAGCTGACCTGGTTTTTCTCCCGCCGCTCAGAGGTTGCAGCCTCTGGGTGGTGGTTTGGTTGATATAAGGTTTTATTAGGTTCATCCCTCACTTTCCGGGCTGGGGTACACTGGAACAGATTTTGGGCTGTTTCTATAAGCACACCCTTATTAGAGAGTTTTAGAGCTTTTTGAGAATTTCAAAAACTCTCTAATTTTCTCCAATTGCCCTATTTCACCTAAAGCTATATAAAAAAGTGTTCCAAGTGTTCCATGGGGGTTAATGCCTTGCGCCGCAACGGTTTGGGCCTGGAACACTTGCAAAAAATTCTGTTCCAAGGTGGCTTTTGAAGTGTTCCAGGTGTAACATTTGAATGTTACAGTAAAAGCCAATGTTACAAGTCCGTTGGCAAACGTTACGGGGCAAGTGTTCCAGTCAATCAGAAATGTTGTGGACAAAGACCCGCTGCCGCCCGTAGGGGTGTTCTGGGGGCATCTTGCCCTTTTTCTCCCACCCCGGCAAGCTGCTGAGAATGGCATTGATGCGACGGGCCTCCGTCTGGGTCATGTCCTCCGGGCGCTTGCCCAGGGCCTCCGCCCATA
>OFFX01001446.1_pt1 | contig 16824 bp, 13 predicted proteins | sample 1521511 | NCBI WGS metagenome assembly OFFX01 (sample SAMEA3504125, study PRJEB24116) | mouse gut metagenome | biome: mouse gut; feature: mouse-associated habitat; material: faeces | place: Denmark | collected 2011
CGGGTTGCCCTGCAATCAGATAAAATTCAAGCTGCCACTTCCAAGATTAAAGCGGTATACGGAGAAAAATTTGATCCGCTTATCCTGTTTGACAGCAAGCGGGATGTGGCTGAAATGTTAGGTGAAGAAGCCAAGATACAATCAATCCGTGAGCATTTGCAGAAAAAACAGGAGCAAACAGCAGAGCGTAAAAAAACTTCAACGAAACACGAGCAGGAACGGTAAAATCCCGTTCCCGCCCGCTGATTTTTACAGAAGATCATTTAATAAGTTCATGCACTTGACTTTCTGTTGGAGATTTGCGCTGCCATAGACATTTAGCGTAAAGGACACATTCTTATGTCCCAAAATCTCGGAGAGAGATTTGATGTCAAACTCCGGTATTTCGATTGCCCGTACCGCAAATGTATGCCTGATCTCGTGGAACTTCACCCTTTGCAGCCCATTTCGTTTCAAAAAACGGGAAAAGAACTGCCGGTAGGTGCGAGGTTCTGTTGGCTTCGTCTTACCAGTCAAGAAGTAATGGTTGGGGTTTTCTGTATAGAACTTCTTGATAATGTTCATCAGCAATGACGGTACAGGAATTGTTCGAGCTGATGTCTTGGTCTTCGGTGGTCCTATGTGTAGATAGGACTCTCCTTTTTTCTTGTCATAAATGCGTTGGACGGTTTTGTTGATGCTGATAGTTTTATCCGTCAGCGAGATGTCTTTCATTTGCAAGCCGCAGAGTTCTCCGATCCGTACACCGGTAAACAGTGCGATGAGTATGCCAGCGGTCTTCCTGTTCAGGTTCATGTAGATGCACTGAATCAGAGCTTGCTCTTGATCCTTAGACAGAGAGACCACCTTTTTTATGCCTAACTCTTTAGGGTACTCAATCAAGTCCCAGTTGAGCAACGGTATTGCTCTCTCTTTGTAGGCATATTCCATAGCAAGACGCAACACAAGAATCACATCTCGTATGGTCTTTACAGTGAGACCGCCAGACTTATCCAGCCGTCCGGACTCGTAGAGATACGATATGTAGCTCTGAATGTCCTGTTCGGTGATGCTGCCAATCTTCCGTTTGCCGAAGTGCGGTATTAAATGATTTTCGGCTATCAGCGTGAAGCTGGCATGGGTTGACGGTGTGATCATTGGCTTCTTTTGATTTAACCAAGTGTTCAACAGCGTCTTGAATTGTGTATTGTTAGTCATATTGACCACCTCCACGGATATTATCTGATGGAGGAATAATCAGGGCATTATAAACCTCAAGTAACGGTCTCGAAAAGCGTCCCAAGCTTCGCTTTCCGAGCTTTGATAAGCCGTATATATTACATCGCATCGGGGACATATACGCCGAGCGTAGTGAGCGTGAGGCGGCTGATATGGAGCTGCTTTCTGTTACAATGAATGATGGAGTTATGCAGCGTTCCGAAATTGAGGGGAAAGACAACTCAAGCGAAGATAAAAGCAACTACAAGGTTGTCCGCAAGGGAGATATGGTCTATAACTCGATGAGGATGTGGCAAGGAGCGAATGGCGTGTCTTCTTATGACGGTATCGTCAGCCCTGCCTACACTGTTCTCACGGCAAAGGTCTCTATCTGTAATGAGTATTTCGCAGCTCTTTTCAAGAACTATAAACTGATCAACGAGTTCAGAAAGAACTCACAGGGGATGACCTCCGATACATGGAACTTGAAATATCCGCAAATAGAAACAATCAAGGTTTATTTACCGGAAGTTGCAGAGCAGGAAAAAGTAGCCTCTATGCTCGTTACCCTCGACAAAAGAATCGCAGCACAAGTAACGCTTGTCGAACAGCTCAAGAAGTATAAAAGAGGTGTCATGCAGAGGATATTCCGCAATATGTCTGTGGTCTTGCCATCAGGCTTTGAAACAGTGAAACTATCTGCAATTTTCAAGAAGGTTTCTCGAAGAAATAACAAGAGCGAAATCAAAAATGTCATTACAAACTCCGCAGAGTATGGCTTGATTCCACAACGGGACTTCTTCGACAAAGATATAGCGGTTGATGGAAACACATCAAATTATTATGTTATTGAGCAAGGTGACTTTGTTTATAATCCGAGAAAGTCTAACACAGCTCCTTACGGTCCTTTCAACCGATATGAGCGAGAAGAAAGAGGCATCATTTCTCCATTATATACCTGTCTGGTGTTACAAGCAGATATAGAGCCATCCTACCTTGCATGGTATTTTAAGAGTGATGCTTGGTATCGGTATATTTACGATAACGGATCGCAAGGTGTTCGGCATGATAGAGTTTCAATGACGGATGATCTCTTGATGGGAATACCGGTTATTATTCCCTCAAAAGAGGCACAGCTAAAAATAGCTAAGCTCCTTGACTGCTTGGAAAGTCGATTTCAAACTGAACTTTCTCAGTATGAATCTCTAAAATCTATTCGAGTGGCATTATTGCAGCAGCTCTTTATATAAAGAGTTGCTGCAAAAAAGCCTTTTTTAGTTCCACCAATGTAGTCAAGCACATCTCCGCATTTTGGATTTTTACATCAAATGAAGAAAGCATTTTTGAAATTTGTTTTCTTGCCGTTTCGGGAGGAAGAGGCAACTTGCATTCATTAAGGATTCCTTTGGTTATCTGATTGATTGTTGCTGTACCCGTGTCCTTAAAAACTTGAGAAAAAAACATTTGGCTATTTAAGTAATGAAAGATATAAGTATCATTTAGCTTGCTACGAATTATCATCATAAATGCGCCCCATGTTGTCATAGCCATATTGTTTGGAATTAGTGCAGTTTTTCCAACAAGCTTTTTGCTGCCATTTCGTACACACATAATTACATCATTACATTTTACTTGTAAGCTCTCATCCACTTTCTTGTCTACATAGACGCAGTCATCAAAAGACAGCACTCCATTTTGAATGTTGGATGACCTTAAAACAAGATACCCCGCAACTGAAACATCACTTGGACTATATGTAAGCCCCTGTAAAAAATCAGCAACTTCGGATAAATAGACTGTCGGGTATATATTTCCATTGATATTTGAAAAAACCTTGTTAAGCAATCCTCTTTTATACTTCTGACTAAGTACGCAAAAAAGCTATACGAAAGACGAAAATCCCTTGCAATAGCGGAAATTCTCTGCTACTGCAAGGGATTTTGCTTTAAGTTCTTGCTACTATTCAGTTGGAAAATAGACCTCAAGTAACGGTCTCGAAAAGCGTCCCAAGCTTCGCTTTCCGGGCTTCGACGAGCCGTGGAAAGAAAACGAACTGTCACACTATCTTGTTGAAAACACAGAGCGTAATAGAGGCTTGGCGTTTGGAAAGGAAGATGTTCTTTCTGTTTCTGGTGAATACGGCGTTATAAATCAAATAGCTTTTCAAGGGAGGTCATTTGCTGGTGAGAGTGTGGCTGATTACCATGTTGTTGAAACAGATGACATCGTATACACAAAGAGTCCACTCAAGGCTAATCCCTATGGTATTATAAAGGTCAATAAAGGTATTCCTGGTATTGTATCTACTCTTTATGCTGTGTATCATCCTCTTAATACCGTTGCTCCACGGTTTGTTGATTTGTATTTTGCCAATGATCTCCGATTAAATAAGTTTCTCAAGCCTTTGGTTAATATTGGCGCAAAACATGATATGAAGGTGAACAACTCATTTGTTCTAACAGGAACAGTGGTATTTCCTTCTATTGGCGAACAGCAGAAACTTGTGGACTTTTTCGCAAAACTTGACCGTCGCATTGAAGCTCAAAGAAAAATAGTAGACACCCTCAAGAAGTATAAAAGAGGTGTCTTTGAAGCTGTTTTTTCTCGCAAACTTCGTCTCATTCCAAAAGCAAGACAATCTGATTGGACTGCTTTTAAGCTTGGCGATTTTGCAACACGAATTACAAGGAAAAATAATGGGGCAACAGATATTCCGCTGACCATTTCTGCACAATATGGGTTAATTGATCAGAGGAATTTCTTTTCAAAAGTTGTTGCAAGCTCAGATATGAGTGGGTACTATCTACTTCGTAAAGGTGAATACGCTTATAATAGAAGCACCTCAAATGATTACCCGTTCGGCTCTATCAAAAGACTTGAGCTGTATGATGAAGGAGCTGTATCTACCCTTTATCTTTGCTTTGCTATAAAGGAAGATGTTGTGCTGAGTGACTATGCGAAATGGTATTTTGAGTCATCTCAGTGGCATAGGGCAATAAACGAAATCTGTGCAGAAGGGGCGAGAAATCACGGCTTGCTTAATGTTCCTACTGACGGTTTTTTTGATACAGTTCATATACTCCCAAGTGATATTGAAGAGCAGACTCAAATCGCTGCTTTTCTTTCACGAGTTCATGACAAGCTTGCCAAAGCTCAAGAAGAGTTAAATAAATTGATTGGACTGCGGAACGGTCTTATGCAGCAGCTTTTTATATAAAGAGCTGTTGCAACAATCCATCTCTAAAGTTCAAGAGCATTCTTAGACTATCGCCAGATACGGAGATTTTCTTGTCTACCGCCTCAAGAATTGAAACGACTTTCTCTTGGTTCGGAATGTAAGGTATGTCAAAAGGCTCTTTTTCTATGTTAGCCCATTCTGCTCTTGGCATCTTTGTGCCGGAGCTTATATTCGCAACCCTAAGAAAATGCTCTGTCTGGACAAGATAATAGAGGTATTTCGGAATAACATATTTTGAAGGGACAAATGCCCATATTTCCGATGAGCAAACAATATCCTGCTCCGCAAACGCAAATTTCCTTAGATAAGGACGAAGTTTGCCAAAGAGGACATCTCCGTTTTTTGCCACTGTTTTAATGCTGCTCTGTGTCTTAGATGACACGCTACCAAGCAATCTGCCGGTTCCTTGCTCAATGTGTTCCAGCTCGATACAGGGATATTCGACATTGCAGTCAGGATTGTACTTTTCCTTTCTTCGCTGAGCGATTTCTGAGAAGAGATAAGTTGTTGAGTCTGCATCGTCAGATAAGGTCATTTCCTCAAAAGCATAGGTAAGGAGTCCTCTTTTATACTTCTTGAGGGCTTCAACCAAAGAACGCTGTTTTTCAATCCTTTGCTCTATGGCATTAAGGAATAACGCAATTCTATCCTGTTCCTGTGCTGAGGGGATATTTATGGGCATTGCAAAAAAAGTTTCATCCTTGATACTCACCCTATCATGCCTTGCACCGCTGTCACCGGACATATAGATATACCGATGCCATGCCGACGAACGGAAGTACCATTCAAAATACAGAGGATTGATCTCCTGCTTTGCTCGGAAACACAGGTACAGTGGGGACACTATTCCTGCTTCTGGATATTTATAACTGCTTATGGGACCGTAGGGCGCATCGGTAGATTTCCGGGGATTATAAACAAAATCATTTGTCTCGATGATATAGTACCCATCTGTATTATCGCTGTTTGCGATGTACTTATCAAAATAGTCACGCTGCGGAATAAGCCCCTGTTTTGCTGAATTGCAGATCACATTGGTTATTGCACCATCAGCATTTTTCTTGATATTTTTGGAAAAATAGTCCGAAAGGAGTGCTGATTTCCACGGTTCATCAAAGCTCGGAAAGCGAAGCTTGGGACGCTTTTCGAGACCGTTACTTGAGGATACATTTTCCATAATTACTTGCCCTCCACTTCAAACGGGAAATCAAGTCCCAGTTCGTCAAAAAACGGTTTCAGCTCTGCATCAATGTTCTTGATTTCACTTTGCAGTTTGCGGATCTCCGCAGCTACTTCGTTCAGGTCAATTTCTTCTTCCGGCTCAAATGTATCAACATATCGGGGAATATTGAGGTTGAAACCGTTCTCTTCAATTTCCTGCATGGTAGCAACATGAGCATACTTGTCTACATCCTCACGACGCTCATAAGTCTTGACGATCTTATCAATGTCGCACTCACGGAGAATATTCTGGTTCTTGCCAGCTTCAAAATCATTGGAAGCATCAATGAACAGAATGTTGTCGGAATTGCCGTTGCGCTCTCTCTTGAGAACAAGGACACACACCGGAATACCTGTGCCGAAGAAGAGATTGGCAGGGAGACCGATCACGGCATCCAGCACATTCAACTTCTGAATGAGATGCTTGCGAATTACTTCCTCGGCAGCTCCACGGAACAGAACGCCATGCGGCAGCAGCACAACAGCTCGTCCGTCTTCGTCCATGTGATGTACCATGTGCTGCACAAAAGCAAAGTCTGCTTTGCTCTTCGGGGCAAGCTTACCATATTCGTTAAAACGGGGGTCTTCCATGAAACTCAGATCGCCAGACCACTTTGCAGAATACGGAGGATTGGCAACCTGAACACGGAACTTCATGTCACCGAAGTAGTCATGTTCCAAAGTGTCACCGTTGTAGATATTGAAATTGCGGTAAGGAATGCCACGAAGGATCATATTCATTCGGGCAAGGTTGTAGGTGGTGGAAGTAAGCTCCTGACCATAGTAGTTGCGCACATTTGCATAGTTTTTGAGACGCAGCAAAAGAGAGCCGGAGCCACAAGTGGGATCGGCTGCGTCCTTGACATCCGTTAGTCCCAGACAAGCCAGACGGCACAGCAGCTCGGCAGGACCTGAAGGAGTGTAGAACTCGCCAGCCTTCTTACCGGCTGTTGCAGCGAATTGACCGATCAGATACTCATAGGCATTGCCAAGAACATCAATCTTTGTGTCTTCTACTCCGAAGTTGATTTCGTCCAGAGAGGCAATGATTTTTGCCATGACAGCACTTCTGTCTTTGACGGTATGCCCCAGTTTAGTAGAGTCGAGTTGCATATCAGAGAACAGCCCGTCAAAGTCCTCTTGAGAATCATTGCCAAGTGTAGACTCCATAAGGGCATTGATTGCTTTTTGCAAAAACTCAATGTCAAAAGAACGGTTTTCAACCATCTTGACCATCTTGCGGAACAGGAATTGCGGTTCAATGATAAAGCCCAGATCACGCAGAGCCTCTTCTACAACGGCTTCCTTGTATTCCTCATCAGCCCATGCGTCTTCATAGCTGATGCCATCGTCTTTTAGAAGATTCGCCATGTACTTCTCTGTACGGTCAGACAGATAGTAGTAGAAAATCATGCCCAAGATGTAGTTCTTAAACTCATACGCCTCCATATTACCCCGAAGTGCGTTTGCCATCGCCCAAAGCTTATTGCAAAGCTCTTTCTGGTGCGCCTGAATACTGTTGTCCATTTTACATTCTCCTTATTGAAATTTTTCGGTGTGCTGCCGGATAAAGTCTACAATTCTGTTCACCAGAGAGCGTTTTTTCAGCAGCGGCATTGGTTTTTCGATACGGTCACGAATATTACCGGCATCCATCGTGCCGGAAAACTCATATTCTGAAATGAAGTCGGTCAGCATAGTTGGATCAATTTCTTCTGTCTGAGCAAAGGCGACAATTTCTTCACGCTTTGCCTCATTTTCAAAGTCATTGTAGGCAGCGTCGATCTCATCTGCACTTTCCAGCCCCACAACAACACGATCCAAAAAGGCTTGCAGAATCTCCACCTTGCGGAGCAACTGGGGATTATCGGTTCTTCCCAGTTCTTCCTTGATGTGCTTAATATCATAATCCTTCTGTTTGGCATCATCGAAGTGAATGTTGCGGATAAGGTTCATGATATAAGCAACATTGATTCGGTCACTTTCCATTAGCTCAATACAGAAATCCACATCGTTCAGGACGGAAACAACTTCACGATCTTTCTTTTGCTTTGCGTAAAGCATCAGATACTTGCTCTTATAGTCCTGATATTCCTGCTCACTCATGATGAGAGAGTCATGGTCGAAGCTGAACTCAATGAAGGTTTGAAGTGATTGCAAATACTTGGTCAGCTCACGGAATGTCTCAACGAAAAGCTTCTGGTCATCCTCGTTCTGCATGGTGTCAATATCCGCTGGAGTCTTCGCTATTTCTTTCAAACGAGTAACCATTTCATTGTACTTCTCAACGAAATAGGGATAGTCGGGAACAACAATACCAGAAGTATCATGGCTCTGAGAAAATAGGGTAAGAGCGTCATCTGTCCTCTTTTTCAGATTACGGTAGCAGATGATAATACCAAAAGGTTTCGTTTCCTTTTCAACACGGTTGGTTCGTGAATAGGCTTGCAGTAGGTCGTGATATTTCAAATCCTTGTCCACATAAAGAACGGATAACTGCTTGCTGTCAAAGCCGGTCAGGAACATATTTACTACAAGAAGGATGTCAAGGGACTTGGTTTTCTTGCCCTTTACACGGTCTGAAATATCCTTGTGATAGGCTGAGAAGGTGTCCGTCGAGAAATTGGTGCTGTACATCTCGTTATAGTCTTTGATGATCCGTTCCAGAGCGTCCCGACTATGCTCATCTTTACCTTCTGCTTCTTCGTTCTGTCCATAGGAGAAGATACCGCTGATATTCAGGTCATGATTGATCTTCTTGAAGATGTCATAGTATTTGACCAGAGCTTCAATCGAAGAGACAGCAAAGATGGCTGTGTACTGACCATTTCTTGTCTTCGCTTTATGGTTTTGTACAATGTGGTTTGCGATCATCGACATCCGTTCCTCGGACATATAGAGTTCGCCTATATCAATTCCATCTGCCATTGTAGGATCATCCCAGTCGAAATTGCCCTCCATAGTCTTGATATATTCGATATGGAAGCCGAGAACATTGTTATCAAAGATTGCGTCTTTGATAAGATAGTTATGTACGCATTCCCCGAAGAGCATTTCTGTGGTCTGTGTGACCTTTCCTTCCGTCTTTCCATTGACCTCAAAACGAGGCGTGCCGGTAAAGCCGAAGAACTGTGCTTTCTGGAAGTGCCGCACGATGTCCTTGTGCATATCTCCGAACTGACTGCGGTGACACTCGTCGATGATGAAGACAACCTTCTCATCCTTGTAGGTATCCATAATTTTAGCATACTGAGGACGCTTCACGGCGTTCGCCATTTTCTGCATTGTTGTAACGATAAGCTGCCGGTTTTTGTCTTGCATCTGCTTTACAAGAACATCAGTTCGGTCAGTGGCATCAACAGAGCCGTTTTCAAACTTGTTGAACTCTTCTGTGGTTTGGGAGTCCAAGTCCTTCCGGTCTACAAGGAAGATGACCTTTTTGATATTGGGATTGGCTGCGAGGATTTGTGCCGTCTTAAAAGATGTCAGCGTTTTTCCTGCGCCGGTTGTATGCCAAACATAGGCATTGCGATTGGTGAGGGTGGCTTGCCGGACAAGAGCCTCTACCGCATACACCTGATAGGGACGCATCACCATGAGCAACTTGTCTGTGTCATTCAAGATGGTGTATCTCGTCAGCATCTTGATGATATGGTCTCTGGCAAGGAAGGAGATAGAGAACTCTTTCAGGTTGGTGATACGCACATTGTTGAAGTCCGTCCAGAAGAAGGCAAGGCTGTGAAGCATATCTCTGTCGGAGTTAGCAAAGTATTTTGTATCAACGCCATTGGACACAACGAAAAGCTGAATGAAGTGGTACAGTCCATTGTAGGAATGCTTTTTATAGCGCATTACTTGGTTGACAGCTTCTCGAATATCTATGCCACGCCGCTTCAACTCCACTTGAATGAGAGGAAGTCCATTGACAAGGATCGTCACATCATAACGATTGACATACTTCCCAACAACGGTTGTCTGGTTTGTTACTTGAAAGATATTCTTTGTGTGGTCGGCATCGAAGAAGGAGAGGTACACTTTCGTTCCGTCCTCACGCTCCAGCACGAACTTATCTCGGAGTATTTTTGCACTCTGGAAAACAGATTTTCCAAGCATGATGTTGAATACACGCTCCCATTCTTTGTCTGTTAAAGGATGGTCGAGCTTTGCCGCATTGAAGGCTGCAAATTGTATTTTGAAATTTTCGAGTAGTGCATCATAATCAGGAATAGACACAGGATTGTATCCCTGTTTATTTAGTTGCTCTATAAATTGCTGTTCAAGAGCTGCTTCGCTTTGGTATGACATATCTTCAACTCCTATACTTGAGGATTCTTTTACAAAACAGATTGCTTTTTAAGAAAGCCCATTTTTATTTTCAAACTTATTCGTCAACAAATTCCATGATGTCATCTATTGTGCAATTCAATGCCATGCAGATTTTTCCTAAAACATCCGTGGTTACATTGTCGCCGTGATTTAATTTATTGATAGTATAATGACTAATTCCAGCAGCTTTTTCTAAATCTCTTTTTTTCATATCTTGATCAATTAGCATTTTCCAGAGTTTTTTATAGCTTACTTTCATTCCTACGCCTCCATTCAAGGAAAATCATAACTACCCACAGTATAGCACTATTAGGATAAAAACTCAAATATTGTGTTTGCTATCGCTGTAATATAATTTGAAAAAATAGCTGTATTTCTAAAGAGAAAACACCCTTGACAAATCTCATCTCAAAAGAAGATTTTAGAGAAGTATTGCCGCGACCACGGCTATACCGCCATCCGGCACTACGACGAGGACGACGGATATTCGGGAACCAACTTCAACCGGCCCGGATTCCAGCGGATGCTTGCCGACATCAAGGCAGGCAAAATCAAGCGCGTTGTCGTTAAGGATATGAGCCGGTTCGGGCGTAACTATCTGCAAGTCGGGATGTATACGGAAATGGTTTTTCCAGAATATGGTGTTCACTTCATCGCCGTAAATGACGGAGTGGACAGCATAAAGGGAGATAGTGAGTTCACCGCAATTCGTAATGTGTTTAATGAGATGTTCGCCAAGGACACCAGCAAGAAGATTAAGGCGACCTGGCAATCCAAGGAACGCTCCGGCGAACACCTCTGCACCATCCCTCCCTATGGGTATATGAAAGACCCAGAGGACAAGAAACGCTGGATTGTGGACGAGGAAGCGGCGGCTATCGTGCAAAAGATTTTCTCCCTGTGTGTGGACGGCCTGGGGCCGACGCAGATCGCCAAGTGGCTGCAACAGAACAACGTCCTGAACCCCACGGCCTACGCCCACGAAAAGGGCTTGCCGGTCTGCAACGCTCCTACGGCTAATCCCTATAAATGGACAAACGAAACTGTTTCCCGCATTTTGGAGCGTATTGAGTACCTGGGCCATACGGTCAATTTCAAGACCAGCAAGCCATCGTTCAAGAGCAAGAAAAAGGTCTGGAATAACCCGTCCGAGTGGGTGATTTTCGAGAATACCCAAGAAGCGATCATCGAGGAAAGCGTGTTCCTGGTCGTGCAGAACATCCGGCAGGCCAGACGCCGCCCGACTAAAATGGGGGATATGGGTATGTTCTCCGGGCTGGTGTACTGCGCCGATTGCGGCGGTAAAATGTACCTTTGCCGTGCCAATCACTTCAAGCCGGAACAGGAGTATTACATCTGCTCTACCTATCGGAAAGACCGTACCTTGTGCAAAACGCACTCCATCCGCCGTGTAGTGCTGGAAGAAATCGTACTGCGGAACCTGCGGGAAGCAATCTCCTATGTGACGCAGTACGAGGACGACTTTATCCAGCGGGCGGCGGAACGGAGCCTGCGGGAGCGTGACAAGGCGCTGGCACAGAAAAAGGCTGTGCTGGCACAGTCTGAAAAGCGCATCGCGGAGCTGGATGTGATCTTCAAGAGGATTTACGAGGACAACATTTCCGGCAAACTGTCCGATGAACGGTTTATCAAGCTGTCCCGTGACTATGAACAGGAGCAGGAACAGTTAAAGGCCGTCGTGGAAACCCTGGGACGGGAAGTGAAACAGCAGGAGCAGAAGAAAACCAACGTCAGGAAGTTCATTTCCGTGGTGAAGAAGTACACGGACATGACCCAGCTTGACGCCACTATCCTGCGTGAGTTCGTGGAACAGATCAGGGTGTCCGACACCTACACGACCAACGAACAGCAGAAGCGGGTGAAAATCCGGGAAATTGAGATCGTCTATAACTTCATTGGTGCGTTTGATTTTGAGGGAGCGCGGGAGCAATCCCAAACTGCCCAAGACAAAAATAATGCGAAAGTCGGCGCAGCTTGACGCTACGCCGACCCTCGCCCCAAATGTTTTCTTACGTCACCGCCCCATTTTGGGCGAGGCTTTGGGGGGGTTATTGGGATAGGAGGATTCGGTCGTTGTCCAGTTCTTGGCCGGTTCCGGCTTTGAAGCGGGAGAGGAGATCTTCTTTGGTTAGGTGGGAGCGTTCTTCGCCGCCTACGTCCAGGACGATGCTGCCGTCGGACATCAGGAGGGTACGGTTGCCAAGCTCCAGGGCCTGCTTCATGTTGTGAGTTATCATGAGGCAGGTGATGTGATTGCGGGCTGTTATGGTTTTTGTCAGGTCGAGGACTTTTTCGGCGGTGCCGGGGTCTAGGGCGGCGGTGTGTTCGTCCAGGAGAAGGAGCTTTGGAGGAACCATTGTTGACATGAGAAGGGTCAGGGCCTGGCGCTGGCCGCCGGAGAGGAGGCCTACGGGCTGTTTCAGGCGATCTTCCAGGCCCATTTCCAGGAGGGATAGCTGTTCTTGGAAGAAGGCTTTATCTTTTTTGGAGATTCGGCTGAAAGGGGAGGAGCCTTCGGTGTTGCGCAGGTAGGCCAAGGCCATGTTTTCTTCTATGGTCATGGTGGGGGCTGTGCCTTTTAGGGGGTCCTGGAATAAGCGGCCGATGAAGTGGCTGCGCTTGTATTCGGGGAGAAAGGTGATGTCTTTTCCGTCTACGGATATGGAGCCCTCGTCTACATAGAAGGCGCCGGCGATGGCGTTGAACATGGTGGATTTGCCTGCGCCGTTGGAGCCGATGATTGTGACGAAGTCGCCGTTGTCCAGATGGAGGGACAGGGCGGAGATGGCTTTTTTGGCGTTGACGGTTCCGGGATTGAAGGTTTTGGAGATGTTTTTAAGATCCAGCATGTTATCTGCCTCCTTTCCGGGCTGCGGCTTTTCGCTTTTCGAATAGAATCCAGTTTTTTATGGTTGGGAATGCGATGGCCAGGGCTACGATGACTGCGGTGATGAGCCGGAGGCCCTGGACGGGCATTATTTTGGTGTACAGTACGATGGCGTAGATGAGCCGGTAGATTGCGGAGCCGACGATGGCGGCTATGGCTCCTTTGACCAGTGTGCGGCGGCCCAGTACGGTTTCGCCTATGATGAGGCAGGCCAGGCCGATGACTACGATGCCGGTTCCGCCGTTGATGTCGGCTGCGTTCTGGTATTGCCCGACCATAGCGCCGGAGAGGGCGGTCATGGCGTTTGCCACGCACAGGCCCACGGTGATGGTGAAGGCGGGATTGATGGAGGAAGCCCGTACCATGTCCATGTTGTCGCCGGTGGCGCGGATGGAGAGGCCCAGCCGGGTTCCCAGGAACAGGATCAGCAGGACGCCCATGAGGATTGTGATGAATCCGGCAAGCAGAGCTTCGTTCCAGGCTCCGCCGATGCCTGTGTTTTCGAAGAGGGTGAAGATGGTTTCGGATTTCAGAAGGCTTACGTTGGCGCTCCAGCCCATGACCATAAGGTTCACGGTGTAGAGGCCCATGTTGGTGACGATGCCGGCCAGTATGGAGGGAACGCCGAGCTTTGTCTGAAGAAATGCGGTTACAAAGCCTGCGGCCATGCCTGCAATCATGGCGGCGGGAATGGCAAGCAGGGGATGCCCGGAGGCGGCCAGGGTCACGGATACGGCGGCGCCCAGGACAAAGCAGCCGTCTGTGGTCAGATCCGCAATATCCAGAATACGGTAGCTTAAGAACAAAGCCATTGCTACCAGAGCATAGAGAAAGCCCAGTTCCAGGGCTGTTTGTGTAATGTAGAGCACAGTATTTCTCCTTTCCTTACAATCCGGTGAAATAAGCCGTCGGCTTTTCCGCTTCCCCATCAGTATCATTTATCTGATGGACGGAAGGCGGAAAAGCCGAGCGTTTTTTGACTAATCCTCAGTTGTGATAACTTCAACGATTTCGCCCATTTCGGAAAATACGGAGTAATCAATGTTCAGAACTTCGGCGGTTTCCGTATTTACGGTGATGATGCCGCCTTCGGTGAGATAGAAATCGTCCATATCGGTCATTCCGTTTACGATGGCGTCAAAGGCAAGGTCTGCTGTCTGAGTTCCCAGATCCGTGTAGTTTACGCCGCAGGTGGTGAAGGCGCCGTTGCGGACAAAGGAATCGGCTCCTGTGTAGTGGGGAATACCGGCCTTTGCCAGATCTTCATAGATAGCAAGCTCGGAGGCCATGATTACGTTGTCGGTAGGTGTGAAGATAGCATCTACGCCCTCTGCAATTAACGCGGAAGCGCAGGCGATTACTTCATCGCTGGTTGCGGCAGGCTGCTCGCTGTAGGAAATATTTTTGGCTTCCAGATATGCTTTTGCCTCTGCGATGGGAGTGGTGGAGTTTGCCTCGGACTGGGAGTAGAGAAGTCCTACCTTTTCAATGTCCGGGTTCTGTGCAAACATCATATCCAGGATAAAGCTTGTATTCAGTGCATCGCTTGTTCCGGTTACGTAGTCAATATCTACCAGCCCTGCTTCTGCCGGATCGGAAATTGCGGCGAAGACTACGGGGGTATTGGTATCCTTTGCGCAGGAAACCATGACCTGAGCGGCGAGGGTGGCGATTGGGATGATAGCGTCTACCTTGTCTGTGATAAGCTGATCGCCGATCTGCTTTAAGGTGGTCTGGTCGCCCTGGCCGGAATAGATCTCATGGGAAATGGTGATGCCTTTTTCAGAGGCGATGGCGTCAAGCCGGGCGGCGACTGCGTTTGCAATCTCATCCAGAGAGGCGTGATCCATTTGCTTAACAATTGCTATACTGTAGGAATCCTTGGAGCCTTCGGAGGAAGGAGTTTCGCTGTCTGCGTTTGTATCGGCAGGAGCATCCGCTGATTCCTCCGGTGCGGCAGGTTCTTCTGTTTTGCCGGAGCAGCCGAGCATGGAGCAGGCAAGTACGAAAGCACATCCAAGAGCCAGTAATTTTTTCATTGTCATCTTTTTCATAATTTTTTCTCCTTTTCTTTTACGAGGTTTTTTGATTGGGCGGCAGATGAGGAACCGTGTTTTGCCAAAATCGCGGTTCCGGGGAAATGTTTATCAGCGGTTTGCAGCCGGATAAAAAAACGCTCCTGCCCCTTATATGGGACAAAAGCGTAAACTTCTGCGATACCACCCAAATTGACATTTCTTAATGAAAATGTCCACTCGCTTACACGTACCATCATACGTGCCCCGATGGATAACGGGTGGGGTCCCGTCAGCCTCTACTGGAAGTTTTCCTTCCTTCGTTCAAAGCTGCCCTCCAAAGCCCATTCGCTGACTGCTTCACGCTCCCATCCCACCCCAGGGAACTCTCTGTAGATCTGCTTCTGCCAGTTACTCTTCTTCTTCACAGGTTTCACTTATATTGCGTTACAGGTATTATACGCACAGGAGACGGGATTTGTCAACAATTTTTTGAAAAAGGGAATTGTTGACAAATCTATGATAGAGAAAGAATATAAAAAGATGGTAGAAAGAAAAAAGATTTACAGGTATAATCAAATTATGAAAACCATACCGGCAGAGGAGTAGAAAATGGGATTATTTGAGAAAAAAATAGGAACCGTATTTTTGAAAGAAGACAGTGACGCCCAGGAATTTGTGAAAAAACTGGAGGAATTGAAGGAACGTTCTCAAGGGGAGCTTCGTTATAAAATCGAAAAGCAGATAAACATAGCAAATTATGGAATACTTGGAGAGAAAAATGTTGCATTTGAATTGAAAAACAGCGGAATGGACATGTATGTTCTCCACGATATCTATCTGGAATATGGAGAGATGTCCGCGCAGATTGATTATATCGTGGTCACGAGGAAGCATGTTTATGTGATTGAATGTAAAAATCTGATTGGAGATATTGAAATTGATAACAACGGCAATTTTATCAGAAGATTTGAATTGTTTGGCAAGCATGTAAGGGAGGGAATATATTCTCCTATTACGCAGAATGAACGCCATTTGCGCATTCTGAAGGAAATAAGAAAAGAAATGAAGAAAAATTTTCTGACAAAATATATGTTTGAGCAGGCATTTCAGAATACTTATAAATCAATTGTTGTACTGGCGAATCCCAAAACCTGTTTGAATGACAGTTTTGCCAAAAAAGAGGTAAGGGATCAGGTAATACGTGCGGATCAATTGATAGCTTACATAAAGAAAACGGATGCTTCTGATGAGGGAGGGAAATGGAGTAGTCAGGCCATAGAAGAGATTGCCCGGTTTTATTTGGGAAAATGTAAGCCGGCAAAGTCGGATTATGCTCAAAAATATGAGGAACTTCTGAAACTGGCAGATGAAAACGACGTAGCTTCCAATGATGAGAAGATACAGCCGGAAAGTAAAAAAGAAGTGTATGAAAAGCCGGATTCTGCGGAGGAAGAGCTTGTAAAAAGATTAAAAAAATTTAGATTGGATCAAAGCAGAAAAGAAGGAATCAAACCTTATTTTATATTTAATGATTCCCAAATGAGGGACTTAATAAGTAAGGGGCCTAAAAATAAAGAAGAGCTTCTCAATATTTCCGGCTTTGGTCCTAAGAAAGTGGAGAAGTACGGAGATGTAGTTTTAGAAATTATAAGCGGTGAGGTATCCGCTCATTAGACTGTAATTAAAGACGAATGCTTTGTGACAGTGTCCGCAGATATAGTATAGCGAGCATCGGATTGTATCAGCCACAAATCCAACCTTAAAGCTGTTCAAGAAAAGATAGAAGAATATTAATGGATATGCTATAATTCTTGTGTTGTCCAACCTACACCCGACAACGGGAGGAGGTGTTTACATGGAGTTAGTCATATCTTTTATAGTCGCTGTTGCGGCTGGTGTAGCCTGCCACTACATCA
>OFFX01001454.1_pt1 | contig 16803 bp, 14 predicted proteins | sample 1521511 | NCBI WGS metagenome assembly OFFX01 (sample SAMEA3504125, study PRJEB24116) | mouse gut metagenome | biome: mouse gut; feature: mouse-associated habitat; material: faeces | place: Denmark | collected 2011
GATTCTATTCTGCCAGAGCCTGCAAACTATTTTGCGCATCATTCTTGACATTACCATTCCTGGCTCAGGAGCTTCAGGTAAGGGCAAATAGTATCAGATTTCAAAAGGCGGCTTGAACAATAAGTTAAGTATGAGAAGGGAAACACTCTCCCTTCTCGCACTTTTTTAAAATTCCAGATACGTTGCCGCTGCCTTTGCAATAGTAGCGCTAGCCAAGTAAAGCTTATCATCATAGAACACGGCATGTGGATTATAATTGGTTACGCCTCCGTCCACACCGACTCCTAGCAGCAGATACGCAGAGTGAGGTTCAGCTCCTTGATTCTTGCATCAAAACCAGACATAATACATCCTCCTTTTTATTCTATCACAAGCGTTCCGTTTTTCCAGACCTTCTCCGGTTCAGAATACATGACGGAAATATCGGCAGCAGGATCGCCATTCACCAAGACCAGGTCGGCAGCCAGGCCATTTTTAATCTCTCCGACCCGATGGGATATGCCAGCGATCTGCGCGCTGTACTTTGTGGCCTGGAGCAGAATATCCAAATTTTCCATATGGCAGTACTCCTTGCGGAACTGGAACTCCACACCCTTCTCATACTGCGGGGACATAGGGGCGGAGTCCGTTCCAAAACCCAATACCGCGCCAGACCGGTAGGCCCGTTCAATGGCGGCAGCACAGCTCTCCAGCATAGGATTAAGCCGGGCCAGCCAGAACTCCCGCTCCTTAGGATCGGTCTGGCTGACGTACATGGCCGCGAAGGTGGGCACCAGATAGGTGTCCTCCGCTTCCATCAGCAGATCAGTGGTGCGCTCACTCAGATAGGTGGCGTGCTCAATGGTGTGAACTCCAGCCCGGATGCAGTCGCTGATTGCACTGTCGGCGTGGCAGTGGGCGGCGACAGAAAGACCGTTAGCCCGGGCGGTGTCCACAGCGGTCTTGATCTCTTCAAAGGTCATGATGGGGTGCAGCGGTACCCCTGTGGGCAGGAGCGCGGAGCCAGAGGCGTAGATTTTGATAAACTCTGCCCCGTTGGCGATCTCCTCCCGGGTGCCCTTGCGGAACTCCTCAACGCCGTCACAGAAATGGTTCATGGCTGCCAGGCCGCTCAGGCTGTTCTGAACACTGGGCATCAGTGTACTGCCGCAGGTGATGAGATCCGGGCCGTCAAAGACACCTCCGGCGATAAGCTTTTTCACATAATTCGCGGCCCGACCGATGCTGCCGCAGTCCCGGATGGTGGTGAAGCCGTGGCGCAGGTAGCGTTTCGCCTGGGCGGAGGCATCCACCAACACCTGCATGGGGTCGCCGGAGCAGCTGATGCCCACATTACTCAACAGGGTGATGTGGGTGTGCAGATCGATGAGCCCCGGGAGCAGTGTCCCACCGCCGCAGTCATAGACCTCAGCGGCTCCTTCCGGCAGTTGTTCCCCCACCGAGGAGATTCGTCCGTCCCGAATCTCCACATACCCGCTTTGACAGTCCACTCCGCCGGACAGCGCTCCAATCAGATGGCAGTTGTTCAAATACATAGTGCTCCGCTCCTTTCTCTCACAAATGCCCGAATGTTCCGGTTCAGTTCATCGGCCAGCCCTTCGTCTACATAGGAAGCATGACCTGATGGGAGTACCAGCTGGTCCACCCGCTTGGGGTCCAGGTCATATTGAGAGAGATACCATGTCATAAAGTCGAACGTGGACATCAAATCGTAGCAGCCGTTGACGAACAGCATCCGCAGTTCGTTCCGCCTCTGCATTAGTTCTGCGGGCAGAGCCAGAGTATCCTTTTCAAAGCTGCGGTAGTTCCAGCGGTGGGCAATCTTCATCATGTCGTCGCTCCAAGCCCGGCCTTCCGGGGCGCTCAGTTCAGAGGCAATGTACGCACGGAGTGCGTCGTCGTAGGCTGTGCCGATGCAGCTGGTGAAAGCATCCTGGTTCGGGTCCGCCTCCTCAATATCCACGCTGCCCACAGCGTTCGTCTGATAGACCTCTTCTTGCTTCAAATGGTGGGTGAGGCGGGAATCATACATGCTTACCACCTCGCCGGGCACCACGTTCAGCAGGAAGTCCACCTCTCCAAAGCGCAGATCGTGCTTGTCCAAAAAATCCGGGGTCAGGCCGGTGTAGTAGGCCAATCGCTCCAGTACGCTCTTTCGCTCCTCCTTCGGCAGACGGTTTCCCATCAGCAGGGCGTGAGCATAGTCGCCGTAGGCGAACTCCATAGCCTGAGCGGCAAACTCCTCCCGGGTACACTCCTCCCGGTGATGGTGATACCAGCAGGTACAGGCGTTGGCCCCCAGGCGGCGGACATTTGGCTCCACATACATGGCGCCCCGCGCCCCTACGTTGAAAGACGTCCCAATGTGGACAATGCCCCGCAGGTTCACACACTCAGGCAGGACGTCGGCTACAGCCAGGTTTCGGAGGGTGCCATAACTCTCTCCAATGAGGTACACCGGGACTCCAGTACGGCCATTTTCTTCCAACCAATCTGTGATGAATCGGGAAACGGCTCTGGCGTCTCCGGCGGTGGAGTAGTCCTCCGCCCCGGTCTTCTCCTCCAGCAGGCGGGCCCAGCCAGTACCGGTGGGGTCGATCAGGACCAGGTCGCATGTGTCCAGCAGGAACTCCCGGTTATCGGTCAACTCAAACCGGGCCGGACGGTCCACCTCGGGGTATCCGGGAATCTTCACCTGTTTGGGACCCAGCAGGCCCATGTGCAGCCATCCGCTGTTTGAACCCGGTCCGCCGTTATAGGCAAAGACCACCGGCCGGCCGGCGTCCTCCGGCATCTTCAGATAGGAAAAGCTGAAGATGCTGGCCTCTGGCTTTCCGTTTTCCCCGTTCAGAACATAGTCGCTGAGCCTGATTTTGTAGTTCAGTCCGGCGCCGGGCCGGCATTTTTCTGTTTCCCACCGAAAAATGCGAAAATTTTCCATGTTTGCCTCCTTATCTCTGTTTCGCCGTCTCAATAACGTCGAAAAACCGTTCAATATCCTCCTGGGTATTGTAGTAGTGGAAACTCAGGCGCATGTTTCGCCTGCCTTGTGTATCTGAGGAGGCCAGGGAGGGCACACACACGCCGGCGCGCTTAAAATCCTCGTCCGTCATCTGGATTTTGCCGTCGATCATGAGGGGAACGATTTGACTGCACTGCTGAGCAGGCGTGTCATAAGCACAGCGCACACCATCGATCTGCTCCGCCCGCTCACGGCACGTCTCCGCCAGGGAGAGAACATAATTCTCAATATTTTCTGCCCCCAGCCTGAGGTACTGCGCCGCGGCCAGGCCGAGACCGTAGATGCCGTCGGCGTGGGGATATCCGATTTCAAACCGCCCAGCGTCCTCCCTCAGTTCCAGACGGGCCTTCTGTGTGTTGAACCGATCCGTATCAGACATCCACCCAGCTCCCCAGCGGCGGATCAGGGGCTTGACCCGGTCCCCTATGCAGGCGTAACCGGTGCCGCAAAAATTCATCATCCACTTGTAGTCGTTGCCCACCAGAAAGTCGATGTTCGCTTTGCTGACGTCCACCCGCAGTGCCCCCGCCGCCTGGACAGCGTCCACAAAGAGGAGAATGTCTCGTTCCCGGCAGAATGTCCCCAGCCGCTCCACATCGGCTCTGTAACCCGTGGAACTCTCCACCAGGTTCACCGTTACCGCAGCTGTATGGGCGTCGCACAATTCCATCAGATCATCGGCGCTGATATGCCCGTTGCGCTGAGGGGTGTAGCGGACCTCCAGACCCTCGGCCTCCCGCTTCTGCCAGGCGAAGCGGTTGCCAATCCAGCCCTCCCCAATGGTGACGACATTTGCGCCAGGGGCGTATTCGATCCCCTCCGTTACCATCGTGAACATCTGGGTGGCACTCTGTCCAAAAGCGATATCAGTTCCGTTACAGCCCAGCATGGCCCCCAGCGCCGCCTTGGACCGTTCCAGCATTTCCAGCGTACCCACCGTGCCGTCCGGGAACTCCCAGACAGAGTTGCCTCCGTTGAAGTAGCGGGCGTCCATATAGCGGCGAATACCATCGTAGATGAAGTCCGGTACAAGCCCCGTGCTTGCCGTCAGAAGGTAGGCGGACTTCTGTGTGGCGGGGACGTGCGGCCGAAATCCCAGTATACTGTCGCTGAACTCAATCATGTTGTCACTCCTAAAACTTATGCTTTATAAGACCGCTCTTTCTCTTCCCAGGGCGCGAAGGGCTCTTTCAGTTCGGCAATCAGGTCAATGCCCTTTCCTTTGAGATACTGGATCCGGAAGACCATGTAGACAATACCAAGTGCATACACAGCCAGGATACCGCCGATTGAGATCCAATCCAGGGTAAGCATCATTTCTACACAAAGGTAGACATTGATGACCAGCATGGCAATCGAGATGACTGCCATCAGCTTGGGGCCAATCTTCACCGCACAGTTCTTACAGCAGTTGGGGTATTTTTTATAAGCATAGATGGGAACGATGGCCAGAGGCAGGCAGCTCAGGGTATTGACCACAGAAAAAATGGTCATGACAACACCGAAGGCGGCTCCGGTGGAACAAACGGCGACCGCGATGACCATGACCAGCGCTAGACTCCAGTAGGCGGTGCCATGCCGGTTGCGTTTCGCGAGAAAGGCGGGGAAAATCCTGGCCCGCGCGGAGTACTCGACCATGGCCACACAGGCCAGCGCCACAGGCACGAGAGAGGTAATGATTCCGCAGATTGGTCCGCCTACAATGAAGAATATGTACAAACCGGGACTCATAAAGTGGCTGGCCACCTCGGCCAATGTGGTTACTTCAGCTGCTGGGACTACGCCGATGGTAACAACTGCCATCAGGATGTAAATCAGAGCCACCAGCAGAGGACAAACCGCCAGGGCAATGGGGACGTTGCGCTCCGGCTTGTCAATGTCGTCCGCCAACTGATACACACTGGAGGCGCCGGACAGAGAACTTTTGAGCACTCCGATAGCGGCGGCCAAAGAACTGAGGGACACACCTGGATTGAGAATGTCGCCAAAGGTCACATTCGCGGGGTCGATGTTAGGCAGACCCAGAACAATGTAGAGGAAAATGGCCGCGATCAGCAGGATGACCATCAGATTACTGGAGGAAACCGAGGCTTTATTGCCAAACCAGGCCACAGCGGTAAAGACCACCAGCAGTCCTACAGAGGCTGCCGCCGGACTGATGTTCAGCCCAGGAAAGAGCTGGATGAAATAGTCCGCAAACAGCACACCGAACAGGGATACCATAGTAGGCAGCAGCAGCGTGGAGATTGCTACAAATACACCCACATAGGGGTGGAGCAGCTTTTCCGACCACAGGAAGTTGGCAGCTGTGCTGGGCAGTGCACTGCTGGAAAATATGCCGGTTATGGAATTGATGATTACCAGAACCGCCGCACCCAGCAGGGCCCACACAACCCCAGCGCCGTAGCTGTTGGCCACCGCAGGCAGTGTCCCGAAGATGCCGGAACCGACGATGCACCCTATCCCCATCAGGATCGCGCCTATAAGACCGATTTTTTTCTTTGCTTGAGTTTCCATTTACAGTCCCTCCCTGTTTTGATTATATCCAGAGATACATTTACTGAATATATTTAGATGATATCACCAGATGGGAGCCGTGTCAATACTTTATCGTATAAAAGAGCAGACGCATTTGCGTCTGCTTCCTTGACTTATTTACAGGTACCGAATGTCCTCACACAACAACCGAACCGCCTGTTCGGAGTCTCTCCGAAGCATCGCCTGAACAATCCGCTCAAAGTGCTGTGTGTCCGGTTTCCCTCTTATGTTGCTCATAGTAGCTTTGAGCAGCAGCGGCTGGAGCGTTTCAGGGAGAAACTCGTTGCCGCTGATCTCGGCCAACCTCAGGTGGAATTTGGTGTTGATCGTATTCCGGGGGTCCAGATTTTCGCTGTCCATACCGTCATAAACCCGCAGGGACAGAATCTCCTCATCGGAGGCGTTTTGGATAGCCAGCTTGACACAGAGGCTCTCCAGGCAGCGGCGGATGTCCTGAATTTTGTTTATCTCCTCTACAGAGAAGGTGGTTACCATATATCCCTTTCGGGGAAAACTGGTCAGATATCCCTGATTTGCCAGGATATGCAGCGCCTGCTTCGCTGGAGCCTTGCTGACGGAATATTCCTCCGCAATGCGGCCCTCGCTAATAAATTCCCGGGGTGTGATCTCGCCATCCAGGATTTTTCGCCGCAGATCGGTATATATTTTTTCGGTCAAACTCTCTTTCACATCCATAATGAACCCCCATTTTTTGATACAGTATACCATGAAGGGTGCTCTTATGCAAGGCGGCTTTCCTGTTCTGCATCCGGAAAAGCCAGGCGGCCCACGGATATTTCCGCAAGCCGCTTAGCAACGATATTTGCTTTAGCGGGGCAGTGTAAAGCCTCGACCGGAGATTTCCGCTGTGGAGGTCACCAATATAAAACTGGTTGTATCGATCTGGACCACAATTTCTTTGATTCTCATCAGCTTTCGTGTGGGAACCGCACAGAGAATCGCTTTCGAGACATCACCATTCAGACCTGTTTCAATCGGAAACAACGTGAGACCTACATCACTGTGCAAAAGTGCTTCTCGAATGATATTGTAGTGAGGACTGATAATTAGCAGCTGGGATTGTTTTGAGCCGATCATCAATATTTGATCCAGAGATGCAGATGTGAGAAAGGCTGTAATGATACCATATAGTATTTGTTCAGGATTGGAATGAGGAATTTGAAGCAGCAACGTCACTCCATTTAAAGTAAGCATGACCGTTCCTACAGGAATGCCTGTTATTTTACGCAGGACAAGCGGCGGAATGTCCATGCCGCCAGTGGATGCTCCTGCTCGCATAACCAGGCCAACGCCAACACCAGCTAGTACGCCAGCCATAACAGCACTGAGGAGCAAATCGTCCGTCAGTGTGGACAAGGCAGGAATCCCCTCAAAAAAGCGCAGGATAAACGGTGAGATGACGGTTGAGAGCAGTGTGGTAGCGGCGAACTGCCATCCAAGCACAAACAGCCCCAGCAAAAAACAGATCACATTCACAGCGGCAAGGGTGGCAGAGATTGGCAGGTGGAAATAGGCCTGCATGAAAAGCCCAATTCCGGCGGTGCCGCCGCTGATGATGCCCGTTGGCTCCAGAAATGCAGCGATACTGAAAGCCAGAAACATGTTACCAACCCAAATAACCGGTACAGTTCGGATTGTTTTCACCACAGTTTTCTCACCGCCTGTGGGAACGCCGCCAGATGCCCTGTTGCTCCGCTGCCTGAATCAGCTCCTCCCGGAAGTCCGGGTGAGCGATGGAGATCAGCATCTCCGCCCGCTCCCAGGTGGTGCGCCCGGCCAGGTTCACAATGCCGCACTCCGTCACCAGGAAATAGGCCAGGCTCCGGGGGTCGGTAACGATATCCCCCTGGAAGTGTGGAACGATACGGGAGCGGCGGACGCCGTTTTTATCCATAAAGGTGGAGGTCATACAGATAAAGGCTTTGCCGCCCTTGGAAATAGAAGCTCCAATCAGGTAATCCAGCTGGCCGCCAGTACCGCTGATGTGCCGCAGGCCGGCGCTCTCGGCGCACACCTGGCCGTACAGGTCCATAGAGATGCAGTTGTTGATGGACACCATGTTGTCATTCTGTCCGATGAGGTTGGGGTTATTGACGTACTCCAGAGGTGCGGTAATGACGCTGGGATTCTGGTCCACCCAGTCGTAGAGGTCCTGAGAGCCAAACAGGATACCTGTGACGCTCTTGTTGGGGTGGACCTGCTTCCTGGAGTTGTTCAGCTTGCCCGCCTTGAACAGCTCATAGTAGGCGTCGCCGCACAGCTCGGTGTGCATCCCCAGGTCCTTCAGGTCGGACTGGGCCAGCAGAGAGCCTACCACATTGGGCATTCCGCCAATACCCAACTGGATAGCCGCTCCGGAGGGAATGCGCTCCACGATCAGTTCTGCGATGCGCTCATCTTCTGGGGTGGGCTTCGTGATAGGGAACTGGGGCAGAGGGGCGTGTTCCCCCTCCACCACGTAGTCCACCTCGGAGATGTGGATGCACTCGTCAAAACCGCCGCACATCCGGGGCAGCCGCTCGTTGACCTCCAGAATCACCACATCCGCCTTGTCCAGAATGCCCTTGGCCACGCCGGTGGAACAGGACAGGTTGAAATAGCCATGCTTGTCCATGGGGGTAACGCACATCATGGCTACGTTGACGTTCAAAAAGTGCCGGTAGTAGGGTACCACATACCGGAACACCATGGGGATGTAGTTGCACAGCCCCCGGTCTGTCAATTTGCGCTCATAGGCGGAGCAATGCCAGCTGTTATAGACAAAGTGTTCCCGGGTGGGGTCGCACTCCACCACCTGGAGGGGGCCAAACATCAGATTGCCCCGGATTTTCACATCGGTCAGCTCGTCCCGGCGCTTGGCCAGGGCGGCATCCAGCAGGGCGGGAAAGCCTAGCGCGGTGGTGTAGTCCACCCAATCGCCGCTTTTGATCACCTGGACGGCCTGCTCCGGGGTGCGCAGCTTTTGCCGGTATTCCGTGATATAGTCCAGCATCCCGCCACCTCACTGAGCGGCCTGGAGCCCCGCCCGATAGGCGGTCAGGTTCAGCTCCAGGAACTTGGGAGGCACGGTTTTGCGGATAATTTCCTCCCAGTCCACCCCATCCAGGTTCAGCACATGGGCGATGGCGCCAAAGAGAACAATATTCATGCACTTAGCGCTGCCCAGCTCCAGGGCAATGCTGCCGGCCGCCAGGGTGATGCACTTAAAATGCTTCTGCATCTCCTCGATGCAGCCCTCTGGATAGGTCTCCTGCCCAGCTGCAATGGTGGAGGAGGGGATGGCGTAGTCGTTGATAATAGCCACACCGTCAGGCTTCAGAAAATTGGCGCAGCGGACGGCTTCCATCTTCTCAAAGGCTACCAGCAGGTCGGCGCCGCCAGGGCCAATGACGGGGGCATAGACCTTGTCCCCCCAGTGGACCTGGGTGGAGACACTGCCGCCTCGCTGGCTCATGCCGTGAACCTCGGACGTCTTTACGTCGTAACCGGCCTCCATCAGGCCATTGACCAGGACCTTGGCGGTCAGAATCGCCCCCTGGCCGCCTACACCCACTAAAATTGCGCTCTTTGTTGCCATGGCTCACAGCTCCTTTCTGTCGATGGCCCCCACAGGGCACACCTGGGCACACACGGTACAGCCTATGCACTGGGTGGGATCGATGGTGGACTTGTCTTTTTTCAGAACCAGAGCGGGACAGCCCACCTTCAGACATTTTTTGCAGCCGATGCACTTGCTGGCGTCCACCTGGCACAGAGCCTGGTCGTGCTTCTCCCGCTTGATCAGCAGGCAGGGGCGGCGGGTGACGATGGCGGCGGGAACTTGGCTGGCCAGAGCGCCGTCCACGGCTTCCCCCATGGCGTTCAGATCCTGGGGGTCCACGATGTAAATGTTCTCAAAGCCGCAGGCCCGCAGAATATCCTCCACCTTCAGGGTGGAGGCAACCTCCCCCTGAAGGGTGTAGCCGCTGCCGGGGTTGTCCTGCTGGCCGGTCATGCCAGTGATGTGGTTGTCCAGTACCACGGGGATCAGATTGCCCTTGTTGTAGGCGATCTCTGCCGCACCGGTCATACCGCTGTGGAAGAAAGTGGAGTCACCCATCACACCAAAGACCTTCTTGTCCATCTGGCCGGTCAGGGCGAACGCCTTGGACATACCCATTGCGATGGTGAAGCCGCCGCCCATGCAGACACAGCTGTCTATGGCATTCAGGGGCTGGGCGCTGCCCAAAGTGTAGCAGCCAATGTCGCCGCAGACTACACAGTCCTTTCGCTGGCCCATTGTGTAGAAAAAGCCGCGGTGGGGGCAGCCGGGACACAGTGCCGGGGGCCGGGAGGCCACAGCCACGTCAGGCGATACCGTCTCCGCCTTATCGCCGAACACCATCTCCCGTAGGCGCTGGGGATTCAGCTCATACAGGCTGCTGATCAGTTCCTTGCCCACGCAGGGGATTCCGGCGGCCTTGATCTGCTCCTCCATGAAGCCCTCCAGCTCCTCCACAATATACAGCTTCTCCACCTTGGAGGCAAACTCCCGGATCAGTTTCATGGGCAGCGGGTAAGTCAGGCCCAGCTTCAGGAAGGAGGTGCCGTCAGGAAAAACCTCCTTGGCGTACTGATAGGCGATAGAGGCGGTGATTACGCCGGTTTTGGAACCGTTCAGCTCCATCCGGTTGAGTTGGCAGGTACAGCCGAACTCTTCCAGGGCGGCTAGATTCTCCTCCAGCTTAACGTGATTGCGGTAGGCGTTGGCCGGAGTACTGACGTTCTTGCAGATGTTCCGCTGATAGGTACGGACTGGCACCTCCTCCCGCTCCCCAAGGACCACCAGACTTTTGGAGTGGGACACCCGGGTGGTGGTGCGGAAGAGTACCGGAATGTCGAACTGTTCGGAGATATGGTAGGCTTCCTTCAGAAAGTCCAGACATTCCTGGGAGTCTGATGGCTCGATCATAGCCAGCTTGGCGGCCTTGGCGTAATACCGGTTGTCCTGCTCATTCTGGGAGGAGTGCATACTGGGGTCGTCGGCGGAGACGATGACAAATCCCCCCAGCACGCCGTTGTAAGCGGCGGTAAAAATGGGGTCGGCGGCCACGTTGACTCCCACATGCTTCATGGCGCACAGGCTGCGCACCCCGGCGATGGCGGCGCCGTAGGCCACCTCCGCAGCTACCTTTTCATTGGGGGCCCACTCGCAGTATAAGTCGTCCTTATACTGGGGCAGAGTCTCAAAAATTTCTGTACTGGGGGTGCCGGGGTAGGCCGAGCAGACCTTCACGCCCGCTTCATAGGCGCCTCGGGCGATGGCCTCGTTTCCGGTCATTAAATGCCGTTCCATGTCCTGTTCCACCTTTCATCTTTTTTGGGCGGTTTCCTTCCTCTATTATAGAAAAGTTGTTGACAAAAGAGAAATACATGTCTAAAATGCACCCATAAGCATTGCTTATATCAAGCAGACACGCCAGATCAGAAGGGAAATGAAGGCAGATCATGACCATTTTGCAGGTTTTGTATGTGTTGGAAATTGCGCGATGCGGCAGCGTATCCCGGGCAGCGGAGCATCTATTTGTCTCCCAGCCGGCATTATCTTCGCAGGTCAGGCGGCTGGAGAATGAATTAGGGTGTGAATTGTTCCATCGAGAGCCCCAGGGTGTCTGCCTGACTGCCGCTGGGCAGGTTTTCTGTGAGGAGGCTCAGACAGTGGAAACATCCTGGCGGCGGCTTCAGGAGCGCACCAGACTGTTGAGCAATGCAGTTTGCCATAAGGTGCGCATAGGGATTGGTTCCCGGGCCCTATCCAGTGGGGTGTTCGAACTGACTGCCGCCTTTTTTAACTGCCATCCAGAGACGGAGGTCACCTATCTGCTGGATATTGGGGATCAGGTGACTCAGGCTCTGGAGGAACGGCGGATGGACCTGGCCATTGACCGGCTGCCTCCGGAGGAGATAGAACCCAGGAGAGAACACATCATTGCATTTGAGCTGCTGCGGGAGCGTCAGTGTGTTCTGCTGTCCCCTCAGGACCCCAGGTCCGGGTTGCTGGAGTTGTCCTTCCCGGATCTGAACGGAAGCGATCTGGTGTCCGGACCGGAGGGCTCTCTGGACGATCTTATCATGAAGCGGGCCTGTCAGACCTTTGGCATAGAAATGGCGCGAGTCCAGCGGGCGGATAATTTAGAGGCGGTAATGGCGCTGATCCGGTGCGGGAAGGGAATTGCTCTTGGGCCGGAATCCTTTGCCGTGCGTTATCATGTGGCGGCAGTGCCCATGCTGCCTCCCACTGATGTGGCGCTGAATTTGTTGTGCTTAAAGCAGAACGCGAAGAATCCTCTGGTACAGCAATTAAGGCAGTATCTGGTAAGTGAATCCAGCAAAAGCCTGTTCATTCGTTAAAATTCAGGCCCAAATCAGTTTTTTAGCACTAAAAGGTATTGAGCCCGCTCCATTAGATCGTTCCTCCGGCCTTTTGTCCGAACCGATGGATGTATCAACGTACGGAATGCTCTTTGGCGGCATCCAGATGAAAGAGGAAACAAAATGATTGACAACGCTTTTCCGGATTTTGGCGAAACGGAAAACGGGCCGGAGAGCTACATCTCTGACCCGCTTTTTCGTGGCCAGAAATCGATACCTGAATCCAGTGACCAGAAAGGGCTTGCCGCCTAAAAAGAGATGTGATACTATTGCAGAGAAATCCCTTACTACATACAGAGAGGAAGCGACATAGCATGAAAATACGAAATCAAGTCCGCCGCTGCACCGCCCTGCTGCTGGCTCTGTCCCTGCTGCTCCTGGCAGGCTGCGGCGGCAAAGCGGCAGCCACCACCATGCGCCTGATGCGCACAGAGGGTGAGGTCGGCGTATCGGACGATGACGGAAAGAGCGTAGCGCCAAAGGAGGACCTGGGGCTGTACAGCGGCTACGGGGTGGATACCCAATCGGCCAGCTTTGCCTGGATCAATCTGGACGGTGTGAAGCTGGCCAAGCTGGATGAAACGAGCGAGATCGCCATTCAAAAAGAGGACAAGCACCTGGAACTTGAGGTCAAGTCCGGCTCCCTGTTTTTCAACGTCACCCAGCCATTGGAGGACGACGAGACGATGAACATCCGCACGTCTTCCATGATCGTCGGCATCCGGGGCACCTGCGGCTGGGTAGAGGTCCCGGATGCAAGCCATATGAACGTCTACCTGCTGGAAGGCAAAGTGGAGTGTACAGCGGGGGTCACGGCAACCGTCTCTGCGGGCGAGGTGGGCCGGCTGGACGAGACGGCGGGAACCGTTACAGTGGAACCCTTTGCGCAGGACGCCATTCCGGACTTTGTGCGTGGGGAGCTGGACGGCATTTCGCTGGACGGCATCCCGGAGACCGCTGAGCCGGCCGCAGACCCCGAACCGGATCCGATCGCGGACGCGCTGGCACAGTACCGTGTGGTCGCGGCGCAGGCGTCCGCTTACGACTACGGCGCGGATGACCCTACCGGGGACTACCGCTACGCGCTGGCCCGGATGCGAGCCGATTCAAACATACCGGCCCTGTTGCTGGAACAGGATACCACCTTTGGCATCAGCAATGTACTGGTATTCCAGTATGAGCCGGACAACGGGCAGGCAGTCCAGTCCGACGGGACCATGTCGGAGGGCGTTGCGCAGGCAGGCGGTTATCGAGACGGCCTGTCCGTGGCGGGAGACGGGAACGGCATCCTGGCCACGGAGTTCTCCAGTGGGAGCGGCATGGGCTCTACCAGCCGGGTCACGCTGAACGGGAATTCCCTCCAGAGCACCACGCTCTGGGAGGGAAACGTCTTTGAAGACACGGACCCGACGAGTGAGGAAATCGGATATCTGGAAATCGACTGGCATGATATCGCGGACCTGAGCGGCCTGGACAGCTGGACGCCGCCTGCCGGTGAACCGTCCCAGCCGGCCCCCGATCAGCCGGAACCGGACGAGACGACGCTCCCCACCGATGGGGACCGGATCGTGTTCCGGGGTACTCTTGGTGCGTACAGCTACAATGAGGTCCTCGCCCTCCAGGGGCAGTCCGACCCAAATCCCGGGAGCAATATGGGAGAGACCTACTATCTGATTGTGCTGGACGAGCCCCAGACCATGAACCTGCGCAGCGGCGACGGACTAAGCAGCCGTGATGGCGAGGTACATCTGGTCAATATCACTTACGCTGAAGGAATCACGCAGTATGTCGGACAGAGCCTGGCATTCAGCATCGACCCGGAGCGGACATACTGGCCCAGCAACACTTCCCTTCCCCTTGGGGAACCGAGCACCAATGATATCCATGTGCTGAACTGAGACCTATCATGGCCCAAACCAGTCCTGCGGACGGATTGGGCAAAGCCAGCAGCCCCTGCAGAACCGTCAACGGCTCTCCGGGGCTGTTGGCTTTTAGAACAGTATACGGCTTGACTTACAGGCGATAAAGCGCGTACAATGACATAAGACATAAACCAGATAAGATGGAGGTGCATCCCATATGCAATACGCTGTCTCCGACATCCATGGCTGCTATGACAAGTATATCCAGCTCCTGCACCGCCTCGGCCTCAAAGACTCCGATACGCTGTACGTCCTGGGCGACATGATTGACCGGGGCCCGGACGGGCTGAAAATCCTGATGGACATCTCCATGCGCCCCAACGTGGTCCCCTTCCTGGGCAACCACGAGTACGCCGCCCTGACCTGCCTGCCGTGGCTCATGGAGGAGCTGACGGAGGAGAACACGGAGCCGGATGTGCTGCTCTGGCGGCTGCAGAGTACCCAGGGCTGGATATCCGACGGCGGGGAGACAACGATTGCAGAATTCCGCAGGCTCTCCACGGAGGCCCGGCAGGACGTGCTGGACATCCTGGAAGACCTGACGGTCTACGAGGAAGTGAAAGCTGGCGGAAGAGAGTTTGTCCTGGTACATGCGGGGCTGGGCGGGTTCTCGCCTGATAAGCCCCTGGACGACTACCAGCTGGACGAGCTGATCCTGTCCCGGCCCGAGCCAGGAGAAACCTATTTCCCGCACAAGTACCTGGTCTGCGGCCACACGCCCACGCCCTACTACACGGGGGCGCGCCCGGAGGACGCGAGGATTTACCGCAGGGACAAGCTGATCAGCATCGACTGCGGCTGCGCGTCCGGCGGCCCGCTGGGGTGCATCTGCCTGGACACGCTAGAGGAACTCTACGTCTGAGCCCTGGCATACGCCGCCTCCGCTATGATATAGACGAGCAGAAGAAAGGCCCTGATCGCGGGCATCCAGGCTATCGCATCGTAAATTTTTTAGTCTGGCCCTATTGACAAACCGCCCTGGGTGTGCTACAATACAACGTCCCCTAGAGTGTGGTTTACAGCAATTTTATCTATCTTTTTCCTTCCAAGGGCATTGAGACGACTAGATATCTAGCCGTACCATGCCCTTTTTTGCTGTTTTCCGGCGAAAAAGGCAGTCTTGAAAAGGGGGAAAATTCAACATGAGAAACAAAATGGCGCGCGATTTCTGCGTTGAGTGCATCAACCAGGTCCTCAGCGACGGCACAAATTCCTACATCGAGAACCCCGCGATTAAGTTCACCGAGATGGCCAAGAACGGCGACTTCGATCCCCTGAGCGAGGAGGAGTACACCGCCCTGCTGAGTGAAGTCGAGATACTGGCGAAGCTCTTCAACAACCGTCCCCGCCGGGCCGCCGGAAGCATCCTGCTGGATGTCCTGGCGAACGCGCCGAGGGTCAGCTACAAGTTGAAAGACGACCTCGCGGACCTGTTCGGCCGCCTGCTGGCCGGCCCGGGTGATGAGGAGATACCGCCGCTGTCCCCCGAGACGATACAGGCCATAGAGGACTACGTGTGCGAGCAAACCGAAGAAATGCTTGAAGACCTTGAAAAAAGATTCGACCATATCGGCGAGGAGATGCTGCGGGAATCCCTCCGGATGCCCCCGCCCAAGAAAATCCGGGACAACATCACAAAGAAGGTCATCGGCCAGCCCGAGGCCGTCAAGGCCGCGGCCATGATCGTATACAACCATCTCTCCGGACGCAGGACCAACGCCGTGTTTGCCGGACCCAGCGGCTGCGGGAAATCCGAAATCTGGCGCACCTTGTCAAAAGAATATCCCGGCCTGGTCCGCATGATAGACTTCTCCCGGTTCGCGGCGGACGGGTGGCGCGGGAGCCTGCACCTGCGGGACATCTTCAACGGCGTCGGCTCGGATGATATCAGACGCCGCGGCCTGATCGTCGTTCTCGACGAGGCAGACAAGCGCCTCTGCGAGCCCGCCATGGGTTCCGGCGGCACGGACTACAACGTGCTCCTCCAGAACGACCTGCTCAAGATGATGGACGGCGACGTGATAGAGTTTGGCGCAGAGGACAGACAGCCCGCCCTGTCCGTGGACTGTTCCAAGGTTTCTGTCGTCATGCTGGGCACATTCGAGCGGCTGCTGGCGGGAAAGGCCAAGGACGCCAAGCGCATCGGCTTCAGCACGGCCCCCAAAGCCGACGCCGGAGGCCACAAGGACATCTCCTATCATGATCTCATCCACGCCGGGATGCGCCTGGAAATCGCGGGGCGGATCAATAAAATCATCGCGCTGGAGCAGCTGTCCGTGGACGGCTACAAGGCCATACTCAGAGGCCCGGTGCTGTCCGGCCTGCAGGAGTCCACCGGCTGCAAGATCGGCATCGACAGCGCCGCCGGTGACGCGCTTGCGGAGCGGGCCATTGAATCCGGACTGGGCGTCCGCTGGATGCGCTCCGCGATCCTCAACGCCATTGATGACGCCATGTTTGACGCCCCCGAAGCGAAGGCATGGTCGGTCACCCTGGAGGACGGCAGGCTGCGCTGCCGGGCGAGGAAGCTCCGTAAGAGCGGCAGGGCCTGCATGAGCCGCGATCGGATGGCGGAACTCCCCTTCTGAATGACACAACGCGGGGTGGGCGGTGGTGTGAAATGAGCGGTATAGCTCAATGTGTACCACCGTCTCACCCGCAGGCAGGAAAAAGCCCGGCCGGGGGAACAGCTTACCCTTTCCCTGTTCCTCCCGCCTACGGGCCTGGGCATTTCAAAGAAGGGCTGGTGAACTATGGCCGAGGAAATCGGCATTTCGGTAAAGGACAAATTCTGCCTCACTATTGAGGAAGCCTCCCGCTATTTCGGGATCGGTGAAAAGAAACTGCGCAGGCTGGTAAACAGCAACCTGGACGCTGGCTTTGTCATTC
>OFFX01001455.1_pt1 | contig 16789 bp, 23 predicted proteins | sample 1521511 | NCBI WGS metagenome assembly OFFX01 (sample SAMEA3504125, study PRJEB24116) | mouse gut metagenome | biome: mouse gut; feature: mouse-associated habitat; material: faeces | place: Denmark | collected 2011
CGCTGGTGAAGGAGTGCAGGAGCATACGGGCCCGCCCTTCTCCTCTTTCACGCCGCCGTCACCTCCTTCACAACGGGCCGCCCCTCCGCGTCCCTTGGGCTCCCCTCATGGACCCAGTCCAGCCACAGCTTCAGGAAGCCCCCGTGGACCCGCTCCGGCGGCGGACCTCCATCACGCTCGTTCCGGTATCCATGTATCTGCCGGATCCTCAGCTCCCGGCAGTTGTTCTCCGTACTCAGCTCAATGGTCACATAGGGCACTCCCGGCGTGGACTCCATCCGTAAAAACAGGATGGTCACCGCCCCGCTTACATGCCGCTCCGCGTAACCGCCCACGCAGTGCTGCAAGACGCGCCCTTCCCGGACAATATCCTGTACGCTCCCAGGGACTGCCACCGACAGCCCGTCCGCAGTGAAGGAGAACTGCTCCACAAGCCGCCGGTACCGGGCCCGGTACTTCCTCATAGCCTTCTCATCCGCCGCCGTCCAAAGGCTGGCGGCGGCCAGATCATGCCTCTCCGCCAAGTCCTTGGGCATACGGACGTCGTCCTGGGTGAGGTCATATTTGAGTTTGGCCGCAGCTTCCAGATAGTCCACCCAAAGCTGCGCGGTAACGGCGGCATTGCCGTCAAAGGACTTCAGATACCGCGCCGCCCGCTCCAAGCTGACATGTGCCCGGACCGCTCCCCTGCGCACAAGGCAGAAGTTTTTCCCCCAGCCCTCCGACAGCCGGACGAACTCCGCCAGGTCCTTCACCAGCCCCTGCCGCCGCAGGGCCCGGAAGCCCTTCAGCTCCTCAAAATCGCACCAGCTCTCCCTGAACAGCCGGAAGTCCCCTTTGGACAGCCGGAAGAAGTCCGCCGGGTTTCCGGCGCTCCAGCCCAGGATGTCCTTGTGAGGCTTGCCACGCATCACCAGGTCGCTGACTACCTGATGGAACCCCAGCTTGACCAGAAATTCCATCTGGGGCCGCCGGGTGTATTCCGCCAGATAGCGGATCAGGTGGGCGATCCGGAAAGGCTCCAGATCGAAGTCCAGTCCGCCCAATGACCCGCCGTATTCCGCATCAAACCATGCGCCGTACTGGCAGTACCGCAGGGAACTTTCGGCAATGTTTTCCACCCCTATGGGCCAGAAGGCGGCATCGGCCTCATACGCCCTGTTCTGAAAGGGGGTCCGTATCCGGTCCGCCTTGTCCCACCCGCCATCAGGCCAGAAATCATGACCAAAACTGTAATATACTCCGGTCTTCCACATCACCCTGCGGCCCGGCGCGAAAGCGTACCGTTTGGAGGGACTGAACTCTATGTACCCGCCCAGATCCTCATGGCCGAACCAGCGGAAGACGTATCCGGCCTGGACCAGCAGCCAGTCCTTGTAGGTGCTGATCTGCACCGCCCGCTCATGGGAACGCAGGCTGTCAAAATTCCCGTATTTCCCCATGGCCAGCAGCTCTGCCCGCTGGCCGCAGTTGGGACACTCGCAGATACCCTTGTGCTTGATCCTGAAGAAATCCGGACGGATCGCCTTGTCCACGAAAAATCCCTCCATGCAGCCGGTGCAGATACACCGCCGGACGTTCTTTCCCTCTGCGCTGAAAAAGACATACTGTGGAAAGAATTTCCGGGCCAGCGCCTCCTCCTTGTCACCGAGGTACCGGGGAAATGCTCCGAACAGCTCCTTCTCCTCCTCCGGCGTCAGGGGCGTACACTCCGCGTTTTTCATACCGCCGCCCCCTTATGAAAAGAAATCTGAGAAATCCAGGTTTATGATCTTTCCGGCCTCCTCTTCCGGCTCCAGGCAGATCCGCAGCTCCATCCTCACCTCCGCGCCCCGGAAGTAGAACGCCGCCGCCCGCCGGTAGGCCTCGATGTCGGACAGCGAACTCCCGCAGCCCTTTGCCACCGCAGCCATGCACTCCCCGAAGCTGCCGCCCTGGACCACCGCCTGGGCAAACTCCCCGCTCTGTCGGCAGAAGGACTCCAGCGCCTCCTTCACCGCCGTTTTCATCACGGACTCGTACTTGTTTCCCTGAAATACCTTCGCTTCCTGTTCCAGCTTCTCAACAGCCTGCTGTTCCCAGTTCATACCTCCGCCGCCTTTCCAATCAGTTCCGCCAGCTTGGAGAGGGCCTTCTGCATCCCCGCCGCCTGACCTTCATCCTCCCGGCCTTTAGCCTTGATGAAAAGTCCATGAAGCTTGTTGGCGATCTCCTGGGCCTGCCCGAACAGCAGCTGGAATACCGCCAGGTCACTGTCCCCGGCAATGGCGGCTTTACGCTCCGCCTTGCCCGCTTCCTCCAGCTTGGTCCTGATCTCCGCCAGGGCGGCCTCCGCCGCCTTGCGATTCTCCTCCGCCTTGTCCCGGGCGGCCTTCGCCTTGTCCACCTTGGCCTGCATCTCCGCCACGGCCTCCGCCCGGGCGGCGTCGAGCTTCTCTTGATCCACCGCCATCACCGCCACGTCCACCGGCTTGGCCTTCAGCTCCTCCAGCTCCTTCTGCGCGGCGGCAACAGCATCCTGGGAGGACCGGCACTGTTCCTTCAGCAGAGCCATATCAGCCTCCATCTTGGCCCGGCTCTCCTCTGCGGACTTCGCGTCAGCCTGCGCGGCCTCCGCCGCCAGACGGGCCTCGTCCCGCTCCCGGATGGCCTGTTCCAGCTCCCGGGAGGTCATGTCGATCACCGTCTTGTCCTCGCCGTTGATGGTGTGATGCTCCTCCATGAACTGTGCCCGTTCTTCCGGTGGTAAAGCTAACAATGTTAGAGCTTTCGCCGCCCCCAAATCGGCAAGCGCTTGCCGATTTGTCCACTCACGCGCAAGGCACATGAAGTTTCTGGCAGTGCGTTCTGAAAACTCCACCTGCTCCTCCAACCACGGGAGCCACGCTCCGTGCGGCAGCATCTCCTTGGCCTCGATGAGCCGCTGCCCGATGCCGATAATGGCATCCCCGGCATTTTGCTTCAGTGTCAGAATCTCCGCCGTGATAGTCTCGATATCCCGCACTGCCGGGACGGCCTGCTCCAGGCACGCCGCGCGGTCTACCCGCTCCATCAGAGCGGATGGATCAATTTTCTTTCCCATGATCCGGGCTCCTTTCATCGGTTTTCATGTATGTAAATCCTTTCACGTCTTTTCATCAAACGGCGTAGGTCCATCCCCCGCCACGGGCCGGAAGACGGAGGTCTGCGCCGGCTCTTTTTTCTTCCGCGTCCGCTCCGGCGGGGTCCAGGAAACGGACCTCCGGAACCGCTGGTTGTCGCCGTCAAACTCCAGCAGCGTACCCTCGTTGGCCCGCCCGTCCTTGTTTTTGGCGATGACCAGCTTCCGCCGGGACTCCGCGTCCTGCTCGTTCTCCCTGTAAAGCAGCAGCACCACGTCCGCGTCCTGCTCGATCTGCCCGGAGGACCGGAGGGAGGCCATGGTGGGCCCCAGGCCGTCCTTGCCTGGGCGGCTGAGCTGGCTGAGGGCGATGATGATCCTGCCCGTCTGCCGCCCAAGCTGCTGGAGGTCGCTGGATACCCGGCTGACCCGTTCGTAGTCGCCGAGGTACCGCACCTGGCTGGTCACGGCGATCTTCTGGAGGTAGTCCACCACGATCACGTCGTACCGGCGGGCCATGGCGTAGGCCCCGATATCGGAGACGGTCCAGCCGTTGGTCTCCAGGTACTCCATGTCCGGCTCCTCCAGCTCCTGGCGCATCTCGTAGATCTGCTGCATGTCTTCCCGCTCCAGCTTGTCCGTCATGACCTTCTCGTAGCTGACCAGCGTCTGGCAGGCAACGGTCCGGTCGATGAGTTTTTCATTACCGGTCTCGTAGGAGAAGAACCCCACCCGCTTCTGTCTGGCGATATGGAAGGCCATCTGGAGGGCGAAGGCGGTCTTGCCCGAGGAGGCCTGTCCCCCGATGACCACCATGTCGCCGCCGCCGATATGAAGCCGCTCGTCCAGCCAGGAGATCCCCCAGCGGATAAACTCTTTCTGCTGTCCGCCGCCGTGGCGGAGGAAGAACTCCTTCAGCCCCTGCTTCATATCCGTCTTCCGCACCTCGCTCCGGTCGCACAGCAGCAGACCGGCCTGGTCCGCCAGCTTCCGGCAGGCCTCCAGGTCCTCCGCCTGGGCCAGCTTGTCCCCGATGGTCCGCAGCCTCCACAGCCGGGAGGACTCCCTCAGCACCCGGGCGTACTCCTCCGCGTTGGCGGCGGTGGGTGTCAGCTCCATGAGGTCCGCCAGGTACTGCCTGTAGCTCCCGCCCATGTACTCGTTGACCAGGATGGGGTCGCAGGCCTTCCCCTGCCCGTACAGCTCCCTGAATGCCTGGAAGATGTTCCGGTTTTCAGGCCGCTGAAAGTCCTCCGGGCGCACCGCCGCAAGCATGGGGCCTATAGCTTCCCCATCGATGAGCATGGACCCAAGTACGCCCTGCTCCGCCGTCAGCAGCCGCTCAGACAAAATTTTCTGCTGTTCCTGGTTCATGAGAAGGTCACCCAATCATCCCGCAGGGGCTGGTCCCGCTTCACCGTCCCCGGCGGCCCGCCGTCCTCCTTCAGGGGGTAAACGCTGTCCCATCCGTGGAGGATGGCGGTGTCCAGCAGCTCCAGTTTGACCGTCCGCTCCCCGCCCGAGAGCCTGTCCAGCTTCCCGGTGAGGATGGACGCCGCCCGGCGGGTCCGCAGGGGCTTCTTCTTCTGCCTCCGCACCTCCCGGAACTCCTCCAGCCGCTCCCGCAGCTCCCCGTCCTCCCCGGCGTATCCGTCCAGCACCTCCCCCGCCTCGTCCCGCGATGTGGCTGAGACCGGCTTTCCTTTCGTTTCCGGCACGGGGGGTAGGGGGGTATATGTTTCTACATGGGTTTTAACATGTTCTATATTACATTTGCCCATTTGGGCAAGCTCATTTGCCCCTTCGGGCGTTTCCATTTGCCCATCTGGGCAAATGGAATTTCCCGTTTCGGACAGCCCGTACAGCGCCAGCAGTTCATCGCCGGGAGTGTACCAGAGGGTCCGGTCCCGCTGGTCGGTGTTGTAATTTCCGGCCAGCAGCGCACCCTTCTCCTTGCAGCTGGCGGCGATCCGCCGGATCTGCTTCCCGCTCCACCAGGGAAACAGATCCTCGAAGGCGCTGACAGAGTTGTACGTCCACCACCGCCCATCCCGGAAATTGCGTCCGTTGGCCCGGTTCTCCCTGTACCAGAACATGAGGGAGTCCAGAAAGATGGCCTCCTCCAGCCCATACCGCCGGGCCACGTGAGCATATCCGCTGATCCTGTCAAGCGCTCTCATCTCCCCCAGCTCCTTCCTCTGGCGGTTCCGGCATAGGCATCCAATGTGTGACTGTCCAGTCGATCGAGTTGTTGTATACCTCATCCGGATTGAAATGACGATATTCCCACCATCCTTCAGGAATCAAATATTTATCGTTCTCCTCGTCATAATCAAAGTCCAGTTCACACCAAAACCAGATGCTGTCGTCTGTAGATGTCTTTCCGTCCTCATACATACCGGTCGTAATAGCCTTACGGCCTTCGTTGCTTACTGCGAGAACGATAACTTCCACCTCCGGTTCCGGCATCCGGTCCTTCACGCTGATCCAACTGTTCATGCTCATGCCTCTACCTCCTCTCTGCTGATCCGCTCAAACTCAATGACCCAGACCCAGGGATCAGCCTCCCAGCCGTAGAGGGCGCGGTCGGCTTTTTTGATGGTGCTGTTCCATAGCTCATCAAAATGCATAGGCCGCTCACAGTCCTCTTTGAGTGCATCAGCCAAAGTAATATCACGCAGCCGTTCCACCCTCACACCCGTCACCCGCAGGAAAATCCGCGCAGCCTCCCGGGGCATGTGGATGGAGGGACACCATTGCCATGCAGCCGGTGTTTCCACACTGGCCTTGTAGACAAAAGGATATTCCTCGCTGGGCTGTCGGCAAAACGTCTCCCGCACATACAGGATGTCGCCGGGGCGGTAGGAAGACTTAATCGCACGGCACTTATCATCCCCGGCAAAACGCCCAAGCCAGTATTTTTCATTGGGAACGGGGATAGGTGCCCCCTCTGGTTGTGGCTTCACCACTCTCCGCGTCACCGTCTTTCGGCCCTCCAGAATGGCGCGGACCATGTTGGTGTTGAACAGAATTGGTTTCATACCGTCCCCTCCTCCGGCCTGCGGCGGTAGAACGTCGCTCCGGCCTGTATCAAACTTTGCACCGAATAGACACCAGAATTGCCCTCTTCATCCAGTATCCAGATATGTGGCGTTCGCTCAGAAGTATACCAATCATCCCGGATGCACAGCAGACCGGCGTGAATCCCATCTGTATCCCTGCACCATACTGGGGTCTTCTTCCACGCCATCTCCCGCAGCTCCTCCGGGGCCAGAGGCTCGTTGGACTGCTCCGCGATCTTGTCAAACACATACCGGACGCCCTCATAAAACCCGTCTGTACGCCCTGTGCTATAGTCTGGAGATGGCGCCTGATTCTGCTGATAACCTTTTGCTCTTTCATAGAGCTCGCGAAGGTCTTTTGTCAAACAGTCCATTATTTCGCCTCACCTTCATTTTCCTTTTCCGCATCTACAACGACCTTGAATGGCCACCCCAGATGATTCAGCAGAAACGCCGCCTCAAACCCATTCTTGTGTACCCGTGATTTTTGCTCTCTGCAGTGCGCGGCAACATTTTTTGAGCCGATATAATGCTCATATCTCTTGCACCTGAAGCATACAGAAAAAGAAAAACCATCTGTTTTTTGATATGGGCAAACGATATGTTCTTCGCTCACAAGGTATCACTCCTTCCTCCAGCGCGTTTTTCATTCTGCGGATACCCACACTTCTGCTATCCGAACCCCATGCGCCACCGTGTCCTCATGGTCCGGCAGGCAGACATCCACATGCTTCCCCATGACCCCGGTGTCCGCCGCCAGATACCGCTGGCCGTCTATGATGACCGTAGAGCCCAGCGGAATGACCTCCGGATCCACGGCAACCACTCCAGGCCCCGCCGGGAGCCCCGTGGCCGTCAGACCGTCCGCCCAGCGTCCACAGCACTCTCCACAAGGGCAATAGGCAGTGATAGTGCATTCTCCGATATACTGGTATGCCCCGATAGCCTCGTAAGCCGCAGTCTGCTCCGCCCGGGCCTGCTTGTCCGCCTCGGCCTGGAGGACCATTTCCCCCATCCGCTCTACCGCCAGGTCCCGGGTCCTCTCTGCGCTCTCCAATTGCACCCGGCACCGGGCCGTGTTCTCCCGCCGGGCATCCTCCAGAGACGCGATCCACGCCCACTGGACCATGTTCACCCCCAGCGCCAGCGCCATCAGGCCTGCCGCCATGCGCCCGGAGGCCGGTCCTCCCGGCCTCCGCTTCTGTAGATCTTTCATTTCAGCACACCCCGTCGATCTCATCCAGCCGCAGGGAGTGGTCTTGGCCCAGCCGTGCCAGGTACATGGTGCCATCCCGCAGCGTCACCCGGCAATGGTCCCGGATGGTCTCCAGCTTCGCGATCTCCTCCGGCCGGTACCGCTCCCGGACCTTCTCCCGTACCAGAATGGCGGCGCACATAGCCGCGACACTGGTCGCATACCGGCCGTCCAGCCGTTCCACGTACTCCATCTCCTCCGGCGTCAGCTCATCCCGCCACTCCCGGCTCTCCGGATCGTTGCTCTCCTGATAGAATTGACTGCGTATGTACTTCCTGCGCTCGTTGTCCATAGGGATATCCTTTCCGAAAGCTTAGGAGGCTTTCTCTCTTTTCCGGATGGTCCCGGAAACCGTTGCGTTTTCCCGCTTTGCCGTAGCGGCAATCAAAAAGCTCCACAGCCGCACAGCCGTTTCGCTGCTCATGGGTTCGGCTACGGAGAAATCAACTTCCTTTGCCATAAGCCGGACCTCCTCACAGATGGATGTAGAACTCGTGGCCCTTCCTGGCCTCCCGGGCCTGCTCCAGACGTTCGGCAGCCAGGGCGCGGGAGGCGGGCGTGTTCATCTGAGCCAGCGCGGCAGCTTCGATCTCCAGCCGCTGGGCCAGATCCTTCAGCCCCTCCGCAGCAGCATCGATGGCCCACTGGGGGAGCGCAAATTTTACGTTTCCCATGGTGTTTTCTCCTTGCTTTCCGCCTCGGCCTGTGGTAAAATGACAGGGTAAGGCTGAGTTTTGTGATGTTTCGGTCTTTCTTGTCCCGTCAGGTGTTGGTAGCGCCTGGCGGGATTTTGGGTATTTCTCATACAAAAAAATTTGCTTTTTGACTGGAATTGTGATATCTTGTAGAAAAGGCAGGAGGGCACTATATGTTAGAGGATTATTGGCGAACATTTGTTGATGTAAAGGTGTCAGAAGAGTATTACTTCCAATATGTCCACCATTCCAGACACCGTGTCTGGCTTATCAATGGAATTTCGTGCCTCATGGCTTTTTCAGGTGTTGTAACTTGGGTGAATGACTATCTGCCTCCACTTTGGTCGAGTCTTCTCATACTGGCTGCTCAGATCGTAAGCGCATTGCAGCCAATGTATCCATTTGGAGACCGTCTATATGCTTCGAAGTGTATTTATGACCAGATGAGACAGCTCGCCTTGACTGCGGAGCAGACGTTCAACAAGGTCCAATTTGGTTCAATGAGCGAGAGTGATCTGCCTTCTGCCCTGGAAGAGCTGCAAATATCTTTTGACTCCATAGAGGGAAACATCGCATCTTCAGATCTCTTTCCGCGCAACAAGCATTTACATCGAAAAGCGGAAACAGCCGCTTCGCAATACCTGAAAACTCACTTCAATTTAGGAGGTTGGACAGATGAGTGAACAAAACAGAGGTCCGCAGATGCCCAGTCAGCCAGATGGAGGGCATTTCCAGCACAGCTATACTCCACCCACAACGATTCGCCCTCCGGTACCCAAGCCACCGGAATCTAAGCCATCCAATCCAAGCAAATAGCACTGCTGAGGCCGTCACGGTATTCTGGGGCGGCTTTTCTTTTTCCATCGTGACCACTCACAGTAGTCGCATCTGGAACTGGGGGATCTAAAAAGGACTGCCGCGATCAGCATTCGATGCAGGAATATCCCCGCTGCAAGACCGCTTATGAACAATGCTGCCTGTGTTTCCAGTGTATCCACCTCCTCACCGCCCCGGCCCTGCCGGGGCGCTTTTCATGCACTGTCCCGTCCCTCCCCCGGCGGGGAGCGGCCGAACAGCTCGTCGATGGTACAGCCCAGCACTTCGGCTAGTTGCGGAAGGATCGAACTGGGAGGATTCCGCTTACCCGACTCCCATTGGGACACCGTATTCTGCTGAGCCCCAATTCGACTGGCAAATTGTGCCTGGGTAAGACCCCTTTCCTGTCGAAGTGCCCTGATCTGAAAACAGGCCCTCAATCTTGATTACCTCCTTTCATTCTCAACTTGTGATATATATTATTCTCGATTTGAGAAAAAGTCAATATGGCAATTTGCACAAATATCTCTTTTCGTGAAAACCTCTTGACGGTTCACATCTTGTGATATATATTTTAATAGAGGTGGTCGATATGAGAATTAAGGAAATTAGGTTGCAAAATGGCATTTCTCAAAAGCAGCTTGCTTTGGCGATCGGAGTTGCGCAAAACACTTTGAGCCAGTATGAAAACGGGAAGCGGGCTCCCGATTTTGATACAATGGCACGTATTTCAGATTACTTTCATGTAAGTGTTGATTATCTCCTTGGCCGAGACGAAGAAAAGCTCCCCACTGTTATCAGTGAGGAGCAAGATTCTATAGACGAAGAGCTTATGAAGTATGTGAGGTTAATGACGCCAGATCAGAAGCAGATGCTTCTTGCCCAGATGAGAGTATTGTCCGAGCAAAACAAATGACCTTTTTCTTGTTTTCTTCTGTCAGCGTACGATAGAGCCCCATGATTTCAGCACTCATATCGCCGAGAAATTCGCTGTGGTCCTGTGATTGTTCCGTTATCATTTGTCCGCTCCCTTCTGTAGTTCCGTGTTAGCAATTCGATTTCTGCTGTAATTTCATAATAGCACAATCGTTCTATGTTAGCAACATGTACTTTTGCACAAATTTTATTCGCTAATTTCAGAAGCGTTAAAACTTTTTTGAAAGCGGGTTACTGAATATGTTAAGTATTTCTCTTGGCCCGAATGCACCGGAAGCCCGACCTCAGAGGCCCGGCAAAGGTGCAAGCGTAATAGATTTTCCATCCGAATATATGGGCATTGACATTGAAACAACCGGGTTGGACTATCAATTTGATGAAATCATCGAGATCGCCGCAGTGCATGTGAAGGATGGAAATATTGTTGGTCGTTTTTCCTCTCTGATCCAGCCGTCGTCCTCGAAATGTATTGTTTCATTTGGAAGAATACAGGCGCTAGGCTACAATTCCTTCTCAGACGTTCCTCATGATGTGTTTGACGCGCTGTGCAGGGAGCGCATGATCCCCGAGCCGGTCGTGACCTTCACCGGCATCACAGACGAGATGGTCCGCTCCGCTCCGTTAGCGGATCAGGTGATGGCCGGATTCCATGCTTTTGTCGGGAATCATGTTCTGGTGGGGCACAACGCCAATTTTGACATCAACTTTATCTATGATGCCTGCCGGCAGTGCGGATTGCATCTGGGGAATGACTTTATAGACACGATGCGGATATCCAAAAAGGTCTTCCCGGAGCTTGAGCGTTACCGGCTGTCCGATTTGGTGGGACGCATGAATATCCCCCAGGAGCTAGCGCATAGAGCGGAAGCGGATGCGGAGATGGCGGTCCGTTGTTTTGAGGGCATGAAAGAGATCGTTCTGAAATCTAAAACGATCGATGACTTCCGGAAGGAGTTTCGCTCCCGCAAATCACAGAACTACCGCGCGTCACTGCTTGCAGTTACGGCGGATACGGACGATTTTGACGAGACCAACCCCCTGTACGGGAAGGTGGTTGTTTTCACTGGGACGCTGTCCTCCATGGGGCGTAAAGAGGCGTTCCAAATCGTTGCAAACTTAGGCGGCCACCCGCATGACGAGATTACAAAGAAAACAAACTTTCTGGTAATCGGCGATGACGAGTTCTCCAAGTCCCGCCGGGATGGGGAAACAAACAAGATGAAAAAGGCGGCTGCGTATCGTGAGAAAGGCCAGGATATTGTAACCCTGTCGGAAAGTACATTCTTTCAGATGCTGGGGTTAGAGGAATAGAAAGGACGTACGATGAGCGATCAAATTGCACTGGCGGGCTTCGAGCCGCCCCATGAGAAAGAGTTAGCTGTCTACAGGGATATCCTGCCCATACTCCAAAAGGCGGCGTCTGCCGCTGGCGCAGATGCCGGAGCCATTGCGATCAAGCACGGAAAGACCTATTCCTCGGTCTGGTACGGTTCCGTCCTGGCCTTCCGTCTGAAGCTGCGCAAGGATGTCCGGTACATAGAAGTCCCGTTGGATTCAAAAAGTGCTGTGCAGGGAATTGGCCCGCTGGACAGTCAGAAGGAAGTCTCCGGCGGCTTCTGGCGTGTAAAGCTGAGCAATGAAACTGTCAGCGAACACACAGACGCTTTGACGGCGGTGCTACAGGATGCGATCAACCGGCTGCCCAAGGAATGGGACTGCTGCTCCCGGTATATGGAATGCAGCAATGCAAAGCACTGCGTCCATCCCGAACCGGCGCTGGCCCTGAAGTGCGGGTATCGGAAGATACTGGCCTCGGGCAGGATATATTACGGTGAGAACCGGAATATCGAGGACTAGAAAGGGATATGTGTCCAACTTGGACACACTGACTCCAGCAGAGAGGATGTGAACGCCATGACCCAATTCTCGCCGACTACCCGTCTGGCCTGCTACCCCCGGGTCAGCACTGAAGAACAGAAACTCCGTGGCCTGTCCATCGAGGCCCAGACAGCGGCCCTCCAGACCTGGGCGGACCAGAATGGGATCAAGGATGTAACTTTCTACAACGATGCCGGTAACTCCGCGCGGAAGCCATACAATAAACGCCCGGCCATGCTCCGTCTTCTGGCGGACGTCCAGGCGGGGAAAATCGACCTTATCATTTTCACCAAACTGGACCGCTGGTTTCGGAACATCGCGGAGTACTACAAGGTCCAGGAGATCCTGGAGCAGCACAATGTTGTCTGGAAGGCCATCCAGGAGGACTACGACACCTCCACGGCCTCCGGGCGGCTGAAGATCAACATCATGCTCTCCGTGGCACAGGATGAGGCAGACCGGGACAGCGAGCGCATCCGCACCGTCATGGCGGCCAAGCGGGAGCGCCGGGAGCCATGCAGCGGTCATGTTCCCACCGGCTACCGGATCGAGGGCAAGAGGATCGTCAAGGACCCAGAGACGGAGGCGGGGGTGGCGGCATTTTTCGAGAGCTTCCTGACGTACCATTCTGTCGAGAGGGCGCGGGGCGCGGCGGCGGAGCGGGGCGTGACCATCTCCTACCAGTTAGCCAGCTCCATGCTGGCCAAGACCGCCTACTACGGGCACTTCAGCGGGATGGACGATATGTGTCCTGCCTATATCACCCGGGAGCAGCATGAGCAGATCCGCGCCGCCCGCCGGAAGACTGAGCGGAAGACGGCAGGGGACAGGACATATCTGTTTTCCGGGCTGGTGGTCTGTTCGGAGTGCGGCCGCCGGTTTGGGGCCAGGGCGCATACGTATTATCTGGCTGGCGGCGGGATGCGGGAGAGCATAGGTTATAACTGCCCCGGGCGTTACCATCACAACGATTGCTCCAATACCGTCAATATCCGTGAAACGGTCATCGAGAACTATCTCTTGAGCAACATGAGCGCGGAGCTGGAGCAGTATTGCTATGAGCTGGAGCAGATGGCCTCCAGCAGCCAGCCGGTCCGAAACTTCGCGGAGGAACGGGCGAAGCTGAGGAAGAAGCTTTCTCGACTAAAGGATCTGTACTTAGACGATATGATCGATATGGACATGTACCGGAGGGACTACGAAGCTCTGAACGCGCAGCTGAACGATCTGGCGGCAGAGGAAAGTAAGCAACCCGCTCCGCCGCCCAGCACGGGGCACCTCCAGGCGATTTTCTCAAGCGGCTGGGAAGAGCTGTACGCCCAACTGAGCCGCGAGGACAAACAGGCCTTCTGGCGCATGGGAATTGATCGCATTGTTGTATACCCTAACCGCAAGATTGGGACATTTTTTAGGAGGTAGTTTTTTGGGAATTTTAATACACAAAACCTGCGGACCCTCAGGATTACAATTAAACCACAACCTTGACCCCTGTACGCTGCACCTTGCGATGGCCTGCTCCACGAAAGACCTGGGCATCAGCGCCGCCTCGTCCAGCAGCACGCCCGCCAGGGTCACGCCCTGGATAAAGGCCGCGCTGCCCTCGTCCTTGCCGCCCATGAGGTAGAACCGGTTTTCCCGTCCGCCCCGGCTGATGAGCAAAAGGTTCTCGCTCCGCTTCTCCCTGCATTGGAACCCCAGCTCCCGCACCACGGGCATGAGCTCCTGCAAAAGGTTCCGCCGCAGGGACACCACGCTTTTCCCGCAGAAGGCGAACTGCTGCCCGTTAAAGGAGACCATAGCCCAGCAGACGAAGCTCAGCCCCATGCACAGCGTCTTGCCGCTGCGCACGGCCCCGTCGCAGATGATGGCGTCGCAGTGCCGGTCCGCGGACTTGGGGCCCCACCAGCACATGACGCGCTTCTGCTTGGGAGAAAACCGTTTGATCTTCATTCCTCACCGGCCTCCAGCGCGTTCAGCAGCGCGCTCATCCCGTCCTCGCCGCCGCCCGCGCATTCCAGAAGCAGTCCGATGGCCTTCACCCGGTCCGCGAACTTGACTTCCACCGAACCCACGCTGTTCACTTTAAATTCGCTGACGCCCCAGAGGTCCAAATCCTTGACGTAAGCGTCCTTCGGCTCCAGCGCCAGCGCCACCGCGTCGTTGGGCGAACTGAGCGCCACCCGTTTCAGCGCCTCCAGGATCTCATCCCGATCCAGCTCCATTCTTCGATCACCGTCCCTTCACCCATAGGCCCCAAACGCCAAAAAGTTGCCCCGCCAAAGGCAACCTTTCAAAAAATTTTTTGATCTTTTGGAGAAATTTGAAAATTTCCCAAAATCCTCTTGCGTATCCCAGCGCCTTATATTACAATGGTGGCACCCACCTCTGCCGGTGGAGAATTTAATGAGGAGGAATAGGATGCCTACTTTCATAGGGATCGAAAGTTTAGCGGCCAATGCGCTGATCGAACTGATGGAAAAGGCGCATACCCGTGAGGTCTCCTTTGATACCCTGGTGCGCTACGGGATGGAAGTGGTTCGTATCTTCGGGATGCAGACAGGGGAAGAGGCTGTCTTGCTGCTGTCACGGCAGGATCAGCTGGACATGATAGAAAACTATTCGGAATATTTTGAAGTAGAGTTTTCCGGCACGTACACAGGGACCTTCCGGCTCCGGGACACGGTGTCTTCAGGCGAACTGGAGAAGCTGAAGGAGCGCTTCCGCTGGACGATGACCGTTCGGCTGTTCGAGGCGTTCATGTCTCCGGATGCCCTTCAGAAACTGGGTGTCCGTCCTTGAGGCCTAAAAAGTTTCGAGATCCTGTATATGGATACATCGAGATCGACGACGAGATCGTCCATAACATCATTGATACGGCGGTCTTCCAGCGGCTCCGGCAGATCCGGCAGACCAGCTATGAACCCCTCTACCCTTCCTCGCTTCATAACCGTTTTGTCCACTCCTTGGGCGTATACCATCTGGGCAAGAAAGCGATCACGGCTTTTTACCATTCTCTCTGCTGGCACGAGGAGGCGCGGAGCGGGCGGCTGGCGGGACTGAGGGCGCTTTTTGATGAGCAGTTTGGAGAGCGGTACGGCCGCCTTTTTATTTTGGCGTGCCTTCTCCACGACGTAGGCCACTCCCCGTTTTCCCACACCGGGGAAATGTTTTACAAGAACAGCTTGAGCACGGCTGCGGTGGTAGACGAGAGCCCCTTTCAGCGGCGTCTGGAGCAGGCCGGCGGTCCCCAGGAGATCGAGGCCGTCCGTAAAGAGCTGGAAGAGGCAAAGAAATATACATATCGGAAGCATCTTGCCTATCTGACAAAGGATGATGTTTTCGCTTCCCCTGCGGGAGAAACGCCCGCGCCCCATGAGATCATGAGCTGTATCGTGGCGCTGGAGGCCTTTGGCGGCTATTTTGAGGATGACCATCAGCGCGCTTTCTTCGCCCGCTGCATTACGGGACTCCGATATGCGGATCGTGAGCATTTGAAGCGCGATGACTATATGTCCATGACAAAAGCGCGGGACCTGGAGGTCCAGAAGCAGCAGCTTCTGGATTGTCTGATTCAGCTGCTTCATTCCTCTGTGATCGACGTAGACCGTCTGGACTATATCATCCGGGATGCCAGCACCATGGGGTATCAGAGCGTGTCGGTTGATCACGAGCGTCTGCTTTCCGGCATCGTGGCGGTCCAGGAGGACGAGTACAATTTTACCGTGGGCTTCCATAAAAACGCGCTGAGTATCATCGAAAACGCCGTGTATGCCCACGATATCGAAAAGAAGTGGGTCCAAGGCCACCCGGCCATTTTGTACGACAGCTTTCTCCTTCAGCAGACCATCATTGATATAGAGGACCGTCTCAGGAAAGACGATCAGGAGAGCGGCACACCTCCCGTGTCCACCCTGTTCAGCTATGATTCTTTGACGGGGAAGGGGAGCACGTTCAAGGATTTCCAGATCCGCTATCTGTCGGACCCCGACCTAGTCTATCTCATGAAGAACAAATACCGGAGCAGGTACTCCGAGGAATATTTCAGCCGCGATACCCGCCGTGTGCCCATATGGAAATCGGAAGCGGAATTTAAGGATCTTTTCCAGGAGGGCGAGCGGCAGTTGATCAGTCAGGCGATGGACGTCATTCTGACGGACAGCTCTCCCAAGAAGATCAGCGCGGAAGTAAATAGCTGTACCCTGCAAAAAACGGAGCAGGATATTGCGGATGCGGAAAGTCGTTCGCTTGTCCATATGGTCGAGTCCCACAAAAAGAAGCTGGCCTATTTCCAGGCGTTGCTGGATGTCTGCAAGGGGCATGGAGTAGAGGAAAACGTGCTGCTCCTCTCCACGGCGTTTTTCAAGAGCAATTTTTCCAAGCAGGAGATCGATGATCTGTTGATCCTGTTCCCGGCGGGACAGCGGATCCACCGGCTCAAGGACGTGGCCACCACGCTCAATAGCCGCAGCTTATCCGATGAACGCTTTACCTACCTGTTTTACTATCCGAAGCCGGGCCGTGATAAGGTAGACGCTGTCCGCTTTGCCGAAGACATGGTAACGGCCTTCAAAAAATGCCGGTAACTTCGAGGCCGGAAGCGCCAAACGCTTCCGGCCTTTTTCTGACCCTATACATTATATAATGTATATAACGAACACTGCCTCCATGAAACGCTGCAATATGCAGTGGCTGCCCTCCGGGATGGTCAGCGTATCATCACACCGCAAAATTTTTTCTCCCCCCAGTTGCCCTCCCCACGGCAACTTTTTCTTCATTCCCTACATTATATAAACAGCACCCCTGCCGGGGCGGGGGCGTTCTTTTCGTGTGAACGAAAAGAACCAAAAGGTCACGCAAGGAACTACGTTCCTTGAGAATCCTCCTTCATTACGAGGGTAATTATTTACGCTACGACCTATGGATTTCCGGTCTATCGTCCGTGCCGTGGGCCGATGCCGGTGCTTACTTCTGCGCACAGTCCTACCGATGGTGCTGGTTGCCTCGCGGCACTCGGCACGGAGGTCTGGCGTTTGGGGTGCTAATTTGC
>OFFX01001466.1_pt1 | contig 16716 bp, 14 predicted proteins | sample 1521511 | NCBI WGS metagenome assembly OFFX01 (sample SAMEA3504125, study PRJEB24116) | mouse gut metagenome | biome: mouse gut; feature: mouse-associated habitat; material: faeces | place: Denmark | collected 2011
CCCCGCCGCCTTTGACGATCGGGTGTGCCCGGCGGTGGCGAAGGCGGTTGCGGAAGCGGCGAGGGCGACCGGCGCGGCACGAATCTGAACTTGATAGGAGGGAGATCAATGGCGTCTATGTGCGGGGCGGACTGCGGCAGCTGCGGGATGAAGGAGCGGTGCAAGGGATGCGCTGAGACGGACGGGCACCCGTTTGGAGACGAGTGCGTGGTGTACAAGTGCTATAAGGGCGGCGGCGAAAAATCGTTCTTTGAGTATAAAAACCAGCTGATCCAGGAGTTCAATGACCTGAACATCCCGGATATGCCCCAGATCACCGAGCTGTTTCCGTTGAACGGAGGCTACATCAATTTGGAGTACACCCTGCCCAATGGGCAGCGGATCAAGCTGCTGCGGGACAGCGACATCTACCTGGGCTGCCAGGTGGAAAGGCCGGGCAGCGAGCGGTGCTACGGCCTGTCCGCCGATGACGACTACTTGGTGGTGTGCGAATATGGCGGGGGCGGGATTAACCCCCAGATCGTGCTGTACAAGAGAAGGACGCCCCGGGCCGAGGCTTGAGCCGGCGGCGGGGAAAACAAATACCAGGGGAGCGCCGGTCTAGCCGGCGCCCCCTGCTGCTTTTCAGCTGCCCGCCTTGTCCGGCTTGCAGCTGCTTTATTTGTGCCGCCTGCGCGGCGGCGCGTTCCGAACGCCCAAACCAGGTCAGACCGTTTTGACCCAGCCTGCCCGTCCCTCAACCGGGGGAGTTTCGCAGAACCGGGCGGTGCGGTCCCGCCCGGTGCCGCTCCACTTGTCGAAGCCCAGCGGCGAGATGTGGGGGCCATAGGTACAATTCTGGAACGTACACAGCCCATAGTCCCGCCAGGGCCGGGCCAGATAGACGGAGCCGGGCTCCACCCCGTCCTCCGCCGTGAAGCGGCAGTTCTGGAAGCGGAATCCCCGGGCCTGTGACCGGCTGTGGGCGGGGGCGGCGGTATAGCCCACGTTCCGGGCGTCCCGGAGGGAGCGGATCTCACATGCCTCAAATACCGCGTCCCCGCAGCCGAAGATGAAGTCCACCGTACCCTCGATAAGGCAGTGGGAAAAGCGCTGGCGGCAGGGCTTGTCCAGCCGGAGGAAGCTGGGGAGGAAGCCGTCGTACCGCCGGATGAGGTCGGGGGGGAGTGGGCCTAAAAACAGGGTGTCCTGGGTGGAGGCGAGGCGGCAGTCCTCCATGAAAAAATCGTCGCCGCATACGCTCAGCGCCACCTCCTGCCCCCGCTCCTCCGGGCGCAGGGCGCCGTTGACGATGGACAGCCCCCGCATGGTGACGTGATCCGCGCACACCGCCATGGTCCAGGTGCGGAAGGTATTGAGTTCCACCCCCCGCCCGTCCCGCTTTTTGGCGTAGTCGTCCCAGACGATCCGGGTGCGGCCGGCCCCTGCGCCGCAGATGGTCAGGCCCGGGGTGAAGATGGCGGATTTGATGCGGTACTCCCCCGGGGCAAGCCGGAGCTCTGAGCCGGGGGCGGCACCGTCCAGGACCTGCTGAAGATTTTGGCCGGGATTGGTGTGGAGCATGAAAATCCCTCCTTTTTGATTAGGGCTTGTTTGAAAATGGTCAACACGCCCAAGCGGCGGGCCTTTTTCCGCCGGGCATATTGCCAATTTTCAAACGGCGCCCAAAAAACAGGGCGGCGGGGATTTCCCCGCCGCCCTGTTTTGTTTTGCCCCGTCTTTCATCCCCATTGACGCACATCAAAATTTCCCGGTGGCGCCGTCCGCAATTCTGTGCTATGATACCATTGTTATCCTTTGACGGAATGGAGGGACCCTGCACCATGAACACAGAAGCCAACGCAGCCGGCGCCGCGGTCAAGAACCCCGGCAAGGGCGGAAAGGCGGTCAAAATTGCCGCCGCCCTTCTGCTCTCCTGCTGCCTCATCGCCAGCCTGGGGCTCAACGTCTACCAGGCCGCCGTCCAGAACCGGAAGATGAGCGAGTACATCGACCATGAGCTGGAGCGCCAGGCCGAAGCGGCCAAACAGGAAAACCAGTATCTGGAGGACGGCTATAAGGTGGGCGGCGAGTACGAGATCCGCTCCACCGCCCACATCTCCGATGCCTACATAAGCGGCGACCACAGCCGCCTCAGCCAGGAGGACAAGGACACCCTGCGCATGGCGGAGGAGGTGCTGGAGCAGGTCATTGAGGACGGTATGGACGGCTATGAGAAAGAGGAAGCCGTCTACAGATGGCTGGTGGAAAACATCGGCCGCGGCTCCCGCAGCGTCATCAGCCGCCCGGGCATGAGCCGCTCCGCTTTCACCCCCCACGACGTGCTGTCCAGCCGCACGGCGGTGTGCGTGGGCTACGCCACCACCTTCCGCCTGTTCATGAACATGCTGGGCATGGACTGCCACATCGTCCACAACGAGTACCACTCCTGGGATCTGGTGCAGCTGGACGGCGATTGGTACCATGTGGACGTCTACAGCGACTCCCACGGCGTGCTGTACGGCAATTTCAACATGACCGACGAGGTGGCAAAGAACGGCCACAACTGGGATGAGTCCGCGCTGCCCGAGGCCAAGAGCGTGAAGCACACCCCCGCCGTCCGCAACGGCATCGAGGTGGAGGGCATTCTGGAGGTTCCCGCCGCCTTGAAAGAGGCCATGGACGGCAGGAACGGCGCTTTGTTCTTCAAGTTCCAAAATGCCCTCTCCGAGCAGGATATGGCCATGGCAGATTTTCTGGCCGGCAGCCTGGAGCAGGTGCTGGGCGGCATGTTGGAGGAAAGCTACTACTTCCGGGCGGCCTGGTACCCCGGCGAGGGGGACAGCTACATCCTGGGCCTGCTGATGGAGAGCCGCAGCGTGGAGGAGGAGCCCGAAGGCATTGACGCCGCCTCCCCCGAGGGCCGGAAAATCATCCAGGCCATTGCCGCCGCCTTTGATATCGACCCGGCGGCGCTGGGCGTTGGGCCGGATGAGCCGCTGGAGTATTTCCCCGTTGGGGGCATCGCCGCCGGCGGTAAAATCATCACCAGCGACGGTCCCGCCACCCAATGGGACGCCATTGTCCCCTGACCGCCGGGAGGTAATCAGATGGAACGAATCAGACAGACACTCGGCCTCACCCTGGCGGCGTTGGCGCTGCTGGCCATGTGCGCCTGCGCCGGGGGGGAGGATGCCGGGCCCGACCTGGACCCGGCGGATATGGCCCGGGCCATGATGGACGTGGACACCACCCTCCCCGAGATGGTGGAGCGCTCCAGCCGGGACGCCGACGGGGCGGACAGCTTCACCTACCTTTCCGACCTGGACTATGGCAAGGTGGAGGCCTACTTCTACGCCTGCGCCGACGCCGGGACGGCGGAGGAGATCGCGGTGGTCAAGCTCAAGGACAAGGGGGACGCCGCCGCCCTGATGGAGTCCCTCCACGACCACATCAAGGCCCGCCAGGGCACCTTTGAGGAGTACGACCCGGAACAGCTCCCCCTGACCGAGGACGCCGTAGTCACCCGTGAGGGGCGGTATGTGACCCTCATCGTGTCCAAAAAGAGCGGGCTGGTGCAGAAGGAGTTTCAGAACTTTTTCCAGCAGGAAAAGTAAGCGCCGTTTGGAAGCTATCACTGCGCCCTGCGGAGCGGGATTTCTCGCCCGCAGGGCAAAAATCGCGGGAATAACTGTGTTCATTTCAAAAATTCCAACGAAGCGCGGCGGGAAAAGATCCGGCAGATGGCGTTTTAAAGGATTTTAAACAGGCTCCAAGGACAGGCTTTTATTTTCTATGCTTTATATCCAAAATCCGGGATGCCGTGCCAGCGCTTCCGGAAGTAGTGGGCGGCCAGCTTGGGCCGGCGGTCCCGGGTGAGCAGGCCTTTCTTATTGCCGTCCACCCGCATGGGGCCCTGGATGGTGGCAAAGTCGGCGAAGTTCCACACCTGTTCCCCGACGAAGAAGGGCCGCTTGTCCAGCTCGGCGTTGATGCGGGAATAGTAGTCCGCCTGGTATTCCTCGCTGAACATCTCCCCGTTGGCGTTGTGGACGCCGGGATAGGTGTCCGCGCCGTACTCGGTGACCATCACCGGCTTGCCGGTGCCCGCCCAGAAGTCCAGCTCGGTATTCCACGCGTCGCAGGCCGCGTCCAGATCGCCGCTGAGATTATACCAGCCGTAGTAGCGGTTGACGCAGCACACGTCCATGGCCCTGGTGATGATGTCCTTTGTGTAATCGTTCTGGCAGCACACCAGGGTGACCGGGCGGCCCTGGGGGTCGCAGGCGTGGGCAAGGTCGTAGAGGGGCTTAAAATAGTCGTAGGCCGCCTGGGGGAAGTGCTCGGTGTCCGGCTCGTTGGCGATGGACCACATCACCACGCAGGGGTGGTTCTTGTCCCTGGCAATCATGTCCCGGATCACGTCCCCGTGGTGCCCCTTGATGCGCATGACCTCGTAGGGGTTCTGGGCCCCGCCCGCGTTGATGCCCACGGCGGGAACCTCGTCGATGACCACGATGCCCTCCCGGTCGCACAGGTCGTACATCTCCTCGGCATAGGGGTAGTGGCTGGTGCGGAAGGAGTTGGCCCCCAGCCAGCGCATGAGGGAGACGTCCTTCACATTGAGGCACTGGTCCAGCCCGCGCCCATGGAAAAAGCTGTCCTCGTGCTTGCCGAAGCCCTTGAAATAGAAAGGCCTGCCGTTGATGAGGAATTTATCCCCCTCCACCTTCACGGTGCGGATGCCGAAGGACACCTCGTACAGATCGTCATCCTGGAAGGCCACCTCCGCCCGGTAGAGGTAGGGCGCGCCGGGATTCCACCGCTTGGCATTGAGTATGGTGATACGCCCCTTGGCCCCGGTGGCAAAGCCCACCGCCCGGCCCCCCTGGTCCAGGATGGTCACCCGCACCTCGCCCCTGCCCCGGGTCTCCACGGCGTAGTCCACAATCCCGTTGTCCCCGTCCACGCCGGGGATGACGGTGATATCCTTGATATAGTCCCATGGGGTGGTGTACAGCACCACGGGCCGGGTGATGCCCGCGTAGTTGAAAAAGTCGAAATTGGGCCGGTTCTGGGGCCTGCACCGGGTCTTGGCCAGCTCGATGGAGGGGATTCCGGGGTTGTCCGAGCCGAAAAATGCCACGCCCCCCTCGTTGCCCACAGGCAGGGTGGAGAAGTCCACCCGGTTGTCCACCGCCACGGTGAGCCGGTGCTCTCCCGACATCGTGTAGTCCGTTAATTCAAATTCAAAGGGCAGGAAGCCCCCCTTGTGCTCCCCCAGGTAATGGTCGTCGATCCACACCTGGGCGGCGTGGGTCACCGCGCCGAAACGCAGCCACAGCCGCTGGCCGGCTGCCTGCTCCGGGATACTGAATGTGCGCTGGTACACCGCCCAGCCGTAGTGGGCACGCAGGTTCACGTCGTCCTTCTGGTCGTTGTAGGAGGCGGGCACCGCCATGGTCATGGGCGCGGGCAGGGGGCCCTGGGCCCACTCATGGGGCCAGCTGTCCGCCCCGGCGGTCTGGAAACCCCACACGCCCCCCAGGTCAAAGACCATCCGGGAGCGGTTCATCTTTGGATACAGCATGGTTTAATCCCCTTTCTCGTTCCAGGGCAGGACGGCCAGCGCCGTCCGCCCGTTTTTTTGTTCCACCCGCAGAAGCCGTCCCCGGAAGGGCGCTTGCAGGGCAAATCCATGGAGGGCATCCGGGAGATGGGGCTGGAAGCGGAACCCTTCCGCCGCCTCCGGGTCGGGCTGCAGCCCCGCCAGCTCCTCGATGAGGAGGGGGATGGCCCCGCTGGCCCAGGGGTGGCACAGGCTGGTGTTCCACTTCTGTTCCTTTCCCCACACTTCGAAGCAGGCCGTAGCCCCCTCCCGGAGCATGTTCCGCCAGCCGCAGGCGTCCGTCCGGGTGAGCAGCCGGTACAGCGCATCGTGCCTCCCCAGCCGCCCCAGCCCCCGCAGGGCGAAATACATGGGCAGCACACCGCACACCCGCCCGGGGGTGAGCAGCAGCGCCTCATAGGCGTCCCCGCCGCCCTCTGGGGTCAGCCCGAAGCAGGCGGGATAGAGGTTGGCGTGGAGGGAGCAGTGGGCGCTTGTCTCGCTGTCGGAAAAAAGGCCCTGCCCCCGCCGCCAGAAGGCGCGTACAAATGCCTCCCCCACCCGCCGGGATTCCCCCTCTTGGAGCAGGCCCAGCGCCCCCTCCATCCGCTCCTTCATCCGTAGAAAGCCGTACCACAGGGCGTTGATAACATTGTGGCACCCCGTCCCTACCGCCGGTCGGGTGAGGGGGAAATCGTAGCCGTCCCGCAGGTTTTCCGGCCAGTCCACCAGGTTCCAGCCGTGGGATACGTTTTCCAGCAGGCCGTCCGGCCTCTGATATTTTGCAAAACACCGGGCAATCCCCTCCACGGCGGGATAGCACGCCCGTAGGAAGCCCCGGTCCCCGGTGAAGTCGTAGTCCGTCAGGGGCAGGGCGGGGAAGAGCAGGGAAAAGTCGGCGATCTCCTGCCGCAGCGCCCCCGGCGCCACCGCCAGCAGGGCGGGCGATGCCTGGGCCGACGCCATGAAATCGGCGGCGCACTTGCGCAAAAGATCCGTTTTACCCGTCAGCCACACCTGGGATCGGGCGGTGACCACCGCATCCCCTAGGTACTGCCCTTTTTCCCGGCTGGGGCAGTCCAGATACGCCTCCTGGCTCCCGCAGCGCACGGCGTTTTTGCAGATTCGGAAAATATCCTCCAGCTGATCCGCCTTGCAGGAAAGGGCGCACAGGCCATTGGGCATGGGGTAGTGCCGCTCCCACACCCAGCACTCCGCCAGCTCCACGCCCGGCGCGTCCAGCCCCAGAATTTCCACGTAGCGGAATGCCTTGTAGTCAAACTGGTGCAGCACGCTTTGCCCGTCCGCCAGTGTCCATATCTCCTCATAGCGGCAGTTGCAGCGCAGGTCGAACCGCACCCGGCCCGCCCCGTCCAGCTCCTCCCCGAAGCGCAGGGCGAGGCGGTCTCCCCCCCGGCCCAGGGCGGCGGCATGGAGCGTCCCCACCCGCTCGCGCCCAAAATCCAGCAGCATTCCGCCTGGGACGGCGCGGCGGCCCGCGGCCTCCGCCCTGCCCCGCCACAGTCCGGCGATGGGCTGGGGGGATAGCGCATAATCCGCCCATGGGGCCGGGACGAGGAAGCCCCAGCCGCTGTCGTCGAAGCCAGGTCGCTCCCAGCCCTCGGGCCACAGGCGGCTGTCAAAATCCTCTAAAAACTGGGTGTCATAGCCGGTGGCTTCGCCGGAATAGGCGGCGCAGACCTGATACCGCCAGCCCCCGTCCCACGGAACAGGGGCCCCGTCCTCTCCGGCCAGCTCCGCCCAAAGGGCCAGCCGCCCATCCCCGCTGTTCCAAACCCGGTTGACCAGCCCCTGGTAGTAAAGGTGGACGGCCACCGTCACCGTCCGCCCCCCCTCCACGGGGTACTCCTGGTAATAGCAGCGGCCCCGGCGGGGGCGGGCCCCTGGCCCAGCCACTCCCCGTCCAGCCAGGCGTGGCAGTAGTCGTCGGCGCTGAGCCGCAGGGCATACGTCCCCGGCGGCAGCTGCGCCCGGCTGCGCGCCAGCACGTGGACGTTTTGGGGCGCGACAGGGCGCGGGCCGGGTTCCCCCTCCTCCCGGATCAGGTCGCGGGGGGCGCGCCCCGCCCACGAGGGGAGGGTCAGCCACACCGGGGCGCTCATTCCTCCCGCCCCAGCCCCGGCTCGTCCAGCAGGGCGACGGGCTCCCGGGCCCGCCCCTCCGTCTCGAAGAGGATAAGCTCATTCTCCCCTTCCCGCAGCCAGGGCGCGGGGAGGTAGAGCCGCCGCTGGGGCCCCTTGTCCCAGAAGCGCCCCAGCGCCCGCCCGTTGACAAAGGCCGTCCCCTTCCCCCAGCCGGTGAGGTCCAGGAAGGTGTCGGCGGGGCTGTCCACGTCCAGCGCAAACCGGTAAAAGGCCGGAGCGTCGGCGGGCCCCCGTTGGGAAAAGTCCAGCCCGCCCAGATCGTCCAGCGGCAGGGGCAGGCACTCCCAATCCGTGATCTCGGCGCCGTCCAGCAATACGGGGCCGTCGATCCCCTTGCGCTGGTTCTCCATCCTCCGCCCGTAGTTTACCCGGCCCAGGTTTTCCACCAGCAGGTCCAGCGTCCCCCCCTGGCCGTCCAGCTCCAGCGGGATGGGAGCGGCCAGCTCCCGGTCAAACCGGGTGAACACAGGCCGTCCGTTCCAGAATCCCTGCATCCGGTCGGCCGCGTGGGCAAAGGACAGCGCCCCGCCCATGCGCCCCGCGGGAAGCCGGGTGCGGTAGAGGATATAGCCATAGCCCTGCCCCAGCCGCTCCATGGAGCAGGGGGCCTTCCGACCCGCAGCCCGGCCCAGCTTCCCCAGCGACGGGAACAGGCCGGCCCTGCCCTGGCAGCGCAGCTCCCCCCAGGCCCGCCGGGGCAGGGGCGGGGGGAGCTCCCCCGTGCTGCCGGGATTGCGCCGCTCCAGCGCCTGCCGGATGGCGAAATACTTCCCGGCGGGCCGCCCGTCCTCCGGCAGGGGGGCGTCGTAGTCGTAGGAGGTCACGTCGGGGGTAAGCCGCCCGTAGTCGTTGGCCCCGTTCATCCAGCCAAAGCTGGTTCCGCCGTGGAACATGTAGAAATTGACGCTGCCCCGATCCAAAATCTGCTCCAGGTCGCCCACAACGCCCTCCGGCGCGGTGCGGTGGTGGACGTTATCCCCCCAGGCGTCAAACCAGCCCACCCAGAATTCCGTCACCATCAGCGGCCCGCCCTTGGCGTAGGGGCGCAGCACTTCCAGCTTTTCCGCCGCGCCGGAGCCGAAATTGACGGTAGCCAGCGCCCCCGGGCAGGTCCCCCTGCTCAGGCTCTCGTTTTCCAGGTTGTCCGAGGTGATAAAGGGTACCGTGGCCCCGTTGTCCCGCATCAGCCCCGCCAGCGCGGCGAGGTACTCCGGATCCTCCGCCCCCCAGGCGCCGAACTCGTTTTCCACCTGCATGAGCAGCACCGGCCCGCCCCGGTCGATTTGCAGGGGGACCAGATGGGGGAACAGGGCGCGGTAATACCTGTCCACCAGCCCCAGAAACGGCCCCTCGTGGGTACGCAGGGGGATATTCTCCCCCTCCAGCAGCCAGGCGGGCAGGCCGCCGAACTCCCACTCGGCGCAGACGTAGGGGGAGGGCCGGACGATGGCGTACAGCCCGTTGGCCTGGGCCAGGCGCAGGAAGGCCCCCACGTCCAGCCCGCCGTCAAAGCGGAACTCCCCCCGCCTGGGCTCGTGGAGGTTCCAGGGGATATAGGTCTCCACCGTATTGCAGCCCGTGGCCTTCAGCTTTTTCAGCCGGTCATCCCAGTATGCCGGGGGAACCCGGAAGTAGTGGATACAGCCGGAGATGATCTGGAACGGCGCGCCGTCCAGGTAAAAACAGTCCCGGATTTCAAACGCGGACATGGAACCCACTCCTTACGCCAGATAGTCCACCTGGGTGCGGATGGTCTGCACCCCTTTGTGGACGCGGTATACCGCCATGGGGATGGCGGTTTTGGGAAATATGAGGTTGGTATTGGGGTCGGGGATAAGCACCTCGCCCCGGCCGTCCCCCTCCAGCGAGGCCACGGCACAGAAGTCCGCCCCGCAGCGGGCCTCGGCCTGGGCCCCCTTCGCCCGGCGGCTGCACGGCAGCCGGTCGTCGGCATTGACGGCAAAGCCGCCGTCATACGCCTCGCAGTCGTAGCCGCTGTCGATCATGTGGGTGCGGATATGCCCCGTGGGGGTGGGCTGAATGGTGGTGGTTACCTGGATGCCGTCCAGGGGGGACCAGCGGGTCTCAATACCCCCCCGGCCAATGGAATAGCCCGGCTGGGCCACGTCCCGCTGATAGTAGTACCGCCCCACCCGGAAGCACAGCGAGCTGTCCGGGGCCATCTGGCCCAGCTCGTAATTTCCCCGGGCAATGCTGAAGGCGAACCGGCTGGAATAGGCGAATTTGCTGTACTTCTCCGCGGTGTGGGCATAGGGCTCCATCTCCAGCCGCCCCGGCGCCAGGGCCACCGCCTGTTCCACGTCGTGCTGAACCAGCATATTGGCGTGGGGCAGGTATTGGCACCGCTCCAGGGGGGGCAGGGGGGCGCACTCCGCCGCCCAGAAGGGGTGGTTGTCGGGCAGGGCCAGGAAGGCGAAGGCTTTCAGCGCCCAATAGGGGGAACCGGGTGCGTTGTAGGTCTCCGACATCTGCAAGTTGGGGTAGGCGTAGCCGATGGCAAGCACTCCGGCGTTGTCACAGATAGGCTGGTTGAGCCACCAGGCCAGGTGCCGGGCGATCAGGCCCTTCATCACCGGCAGGGGGAGCACCTCCTCCCCGGCCAGCAGGGCGATGGACCAGAAGGCCCCCTGGGCAAAGCGGTAGGTGAGGGACCGGCCATAGGCGATGGACGCGCCGTCCGGGGCAAACCAGTACAGGTAGTCCCTGGCAAAGGCCCGGGCCCGCTCCCGGAACCGGGCGCACCGCGCCTCCTCCCCCCGCTCCCGTTCCATGAACATGGCGTAGAGCAGGCCATAGCTGACCATGACGAAGGGATTATAGTAATCCTTCTCCCCTCCAGCCCCGTCGTGATACCAGCCCCCGGCGTCGTAATATTCCTCCATGCGGCCCAGGCCGAACTCCAACCGCTCCCGGCTGTAGGGCCGGCCCACCGCTTTCAGGGCCAGGTTGGTGAGTATGCAGAACCACTGCCAGTTGCTGGCCACGCACTCGTGGCGGTTGATCTCCCACAGCCATTCCACAAGGCTGTCCTTTTCCCGCCCGTCCAGCGGCTCCCACACCTTGTCCGGGGTGAACAGCATGGCGTAGGACACCGCCGCCATCTCGCAGAATTTCTGGTCGTAATCCCGGCAGGTGTGCCAGTATTCCGGGTGATCCGGGTCGGGGCCGTGGGCAAACCCCCGGCGGTATAAATCCTCAAAATCCGGCTCGCTGCCTCCCCCCGCCCAGAAGGGGACCAGCCCCCACAGCGGCCGTGCGAACGCCTCCATGGGGATGGAGCCGTTTTCGTAATGGGTGCTGGTGGCCCCCAGCTCCACCCGGGCCCCGCCCGGACTGTAAAAGGGCTTGAGGGGCTCCACCAGCCGCAGCAGGGCGGCCCGCGCCCCCTCTTTGGTGGAAAAATCCCGGGCTGAATAATGATACCGTTCCATAAATATCCGCTCCGTTTATGTTTTTTTGCCCTCCGGTCAAACCGGAAAGAGCGGCCCTTCAAGGCGGCGGGCCCAAATAAAGGGGCAGGGCCCCTGCCCTGCCCCTCCGGCAAATATGATTTTAACCCTTGATGCCGGTGGCCGCAACCCCCTGCACAAAATATTTTTGCAGCGCCAGAAAAATGATGAGCACAGGGATCAGGGCAATTACCGACGCGGCCATGATAAGGCCGTACTCAGCGGAGTATTGGCTGATGAACATGCGCAGGCCGATCTGGATGGTCTTGACCTCGTCCCGGGTCAGGTAGATCAGCGGGCCCAAAAAATCGTTCCAGGTACTCACAAAGGTGAAGATGGTCAGGGTGGACAGCGCCGGCTTGGACAGGGGCAGCATCACCCGGAACCAGATGCCGTACTCCGTCAGCCCGTCGATCCGGGCGGCCTCGCACAGCTCGGAGGGCACCCCCTCATAGAACTGCTTCATTAAAAACACGCCGAAGGCGGAGAACGCCTGGAGGCAGATGATGGCCAGATGGGTGTTGTTCAGGTGCCAGGCCCGCATCATCATGAACTGGGGCACCATGTACGCCTGCCAGGGCACGGCGATGGTGGCGATGTAGCCCAGGAAGAGCAGGTTCTTCCCCTTGAAGTTCATCTTGGCGAAGGCGTAGGCCGCGAAGCTGGAGGTGAACAGCTGGAGCAGGGTGACAATGATGGTCAGCTTGGTGCTGTTCTTCACAAAGGTGAGCAGGGGAATTTTGGTCCAGATATCAATGTAGTTCTTCCAGCGGGGGTTCTCCGGGATCCATTTGATGGGGAAGGAGAACACGTCCTTGTTCATCTTCAGCGAGGCGGACAGCATCCAGATAAAGGGAATGAGCATCAGCGCGGTGATGAGGATCAGCACGGCGTAGATAACCACCCGGCTGACGGCGTTGCTCCTCTTTTGAGAACCGATTTTCATATCTCTCCCCTCCCCTCAGTCGTTATTGGACGAATTGCGGAACTGGAACAGCGTGATGGCCAGCACCAGGGCGAACAGCACCATGGCCACCGCGCTGGCGTAGCCGTACTTGGGCGTGTTCACAAAGGCGATGTTGTAGATGTCGTACACCAGGGTGATGGTGGCGTCGCCGGGGCCGCCCTGGGTAATCATGTACATCTGGTCATACACCTTGAAGGAGGCGATGGTCAGCGTGATGGTGACAAAGAACGTGGTAGGGCGCAGCTGGGGCAGGGTGACGTGCCAGAATACATGCCACTTGCTGGCCCCGTCCAGCTCGGCGGCCTCCACCAGCACGGGGTTGGTCCCCTGGAGCCCGGCCAGATAGATGACCATGTAATAGCCCATGTTCTTCCACACGCTGAACAGGATGACGGTAATCATGGCCGTGTCCTTTCCCGCTGCCCAGCGGGGCAGGTTCTCCACCCCCAGGGAGGACAGCAGCATGTTCACCGGGCCCATGCTGGGGCTGAAGATCATGTTCCACACCGCCGCCACCGCCACCAGGGACGCCACATAGGGGAAGAAGGACACGGTGCGGAAAAAATTGCGCAGCTTGACGTTCTGGTTGAGCAGCAGGGCCAGCCCCAGGGAACACACCAGGGTCAGCGGCACGGTGCCCACGCAGTAGACGATGGTGTTGACAAAGGCGGTCTTGAATGTCTTGTCCCCCGCCAGATCCAGGAAGTTTTTCAGTCCCACGAACTCGATGGCATGCTGTCCGTCCCAATTGCAGAAGGACAGGCCGATGGCAAACACCATAGGGATCAGGGTGAAAATGCAAAAGCCGATAAAATTGGGTGCGATAAAGGAATACGCGGTGAGGTTGTTGCGGGCGTCGCGGCTGAGGCCGCGCTTTTGGGCTCCGGGGTTCTGCGCCGTCTTGACGGCGGGCTTGGTGGACATAGCGGTCTCTCCTTTCTCGCGGATGGGGGAAAACGGGGGCGGCGGGGACGGGCAGAAGGCCGTCCCCGCCGCGTTCCGGGTTTTTCCGCTGTTTTGCGTTCAGGCTCAGCCGTTGAGGATGGCCTGCACCTGCTCATTCATGTTGGCAATGCCCTCGTCCACACTTTCGGCGCCGGTCATGATGGCGTCGTGCTCGGTGTTGAGGACGGTCTCAATCTCGGAGGCCTTGTTGCTCAGGGGCATCTCCAGATAGACGGCAGAGGTGGTCAGCGCTTCCTTGGACGCGTCGTCGGCGGGGAACCCGTCGGTGGCGGCGATGATGTCCATGGTCTCGCTGGTGCTGACGGCGGGGAAGGTGCCGGTGGAGGCCACGACGGCGGCGCCCTCGGCGCTGGCGCACCAATTCACGAAGTCAAAAGCGGCTTCCTTGTTGGCGGAGTTCTTGTTCACGCCCAGGGAAGTCACGGTGCCCAGGGTGCTGCCTGCGGGAGCCCCATCGGGATGGGGGTACTTCACCATGCCGAAGTTGACAGGCTCATAGCCTTCGCCGGCGGCGTTGGCATTGTACTGCTGCATGGTGGCCAGGAACCAGCTGCCCATATTGACCATAGCGGCGGTGCCGTTCTGGAAGGCGGCGGAGTAGTGCAGGTGGCGGTCTTGAGCTCACCGTAGTCCATGACCACGCCGTCGGCCTGCTGCTTCAGCACCCGCTCATAGATGGGCTTGAGGAAGTCATAGGTGCCGTCCACGATGGTCTGCTTGCCGTCCAGGATGCCGAACAGGGACACGGCGGAGCGCCAGGTGTGGTAGTGGCCGCCATACACCTTCACCGCGCCGGAGCCGGAGGTCATCTGGCGCATCAGGGCATCGTAGTCGTCCAGTGTCATGTCATTGGTGGGGTAGGCCACTCCGGCGGCGTCAAACAGGTCCTTGTTATAGAACACCACCCAGAAGTCGGAGCGGAAGGGGATGCCGTAGAATTTTCCGCCCTCATCGGTGAGCTGCTCCAGCACGCCGTTGAAGCTCTCCTTTGGGGTGGTGAGCACGTCGTTCAGGGGCTCCAGCATCTCCAGGTTGATGAGATTGGCGTAGCCGGGAATGTCCTTGATGGACAGTACGTCCAGCTCGCCGTTGCCGCCGGACAGCTGGGTAGCCAGCTGGGTCATGTAGTCGTTGGAGCCCAGGTCGGTCATCTCAATCTTCACGTTTTCGTGGGTCTTCATATACCCGTCGGCCAGGGCGGTCCAGTAGGCGGTGGAGTCCTTGTCCCAGATGGCCCAATTCAGGGTGACGGTTTCGCCGCCCGTGCTGCCGCCTTGGTTGTTATTGCCCTTGTTGTCGGCGGGCTGGCTGTTTCCAGCAGGGGGCTGGCTGTTGTCGCTGGGCTGGTCGCCGCTGCCGCAGGCGGCCAGGCTGAAAAGCATGGCCAGGGCCAGCACGGCGCACAAAATCTTGCGGATGTTTTTCATGTTTCTTCCTCCTCAAATTTGAATGATCGGTTCCGGCGCGGCGGGTGGCCCCCGGGCTTTGGTGAAACCGCCCACCGAATGATATGATTGTAGCGAATTATTTAGCAGTTCTGAATGGAGTATTTGACGCTCGGCCTGTAAAATCTCTCTGAGTTTCCCGGCGATTTCTGGAAAAGATGTAATTTTTCAAAAAACATGTCTTTTTCTCGCGTCATATTTGTGCATCCTGACGGATTCTCCGTTCGTCGCCATTTGACACGCCGATTCTTTTGGTGATATGATAGATTTATCTTATTATAGGGGGGCATGGATATGGCGCATACGCACAAAACCGGCGCTGTTCGGTTCGGTATACAGGCCCGGGTACTGGCCCTAGCCGTCCTGTTCACCCTGCTTACCGCAGGGATTATTCTCATCACCAGCACCCTGTCCCTGTCCTCCCAGCTGCGCCGCTCCGTCATCCAGTCGGCTGAATACACCCTCCAGACCTCCGCCGCCATCCTCCGGCGGAATATCCGGGAAGTAAACGACCTGTCCCGCTGGTGCCGGGTGGATTCCACCGTGCGAACCGCCATGCTGTCCAGCATTTCAAACGGCACCTTGACCAACACCGTCTACCCCCTTATCTCCAACAAGTTCAGCTCCATGCACACCGCTCCATACATCCAGCGCTTCCTCCTCTACGGCAGCAACGCCCGGCTCATCATGCTGGGCACTGCCGCCAGCCAGTCCGTACTGCTGGGCCGGGACAACATCGACCGGCTGCCCGGCGTGGCCGGGGAGAGCCCGGTGAGCCAGTGGGAGCAGATCATGCCCGATCCCCTGCTCCAGCCCCGCATCACCCTGGAGGGCATCCCGGTGTCCAGCACCATGACCAGCAGTGACCGCAGCCACACCGCCTGGGTGTACCTGTCCGTCTCTCCCACCCTCATCACCGATGCCCTGCGGGGCTTCACCCTGGAGGAGGGTGCCTGGCTTTGCTGGATTATGGGCGGGCAGCTCTACCGGGTGGAGGGGGACGATCTTTTGTGCCTGGGCAGCGCGGACCAGCTTCCAGAGCCGGAGGCGGACGTGGAGGACACATTGGGCCGGGATACCCTGCTTTACTCCGCCACGCTGGACGGCGTGGCGTGCAGCGTTGTGGCCTGCCCGCTGGGCCTCCATCAGCTCTATCTGGCGGAGGTCATCCCCAACGACCGCATGGCCCACCCTCTCTCCCTGCTGGGCGGGCCTGCGCTGGTCAGCCTGCTGCTGGTGCTGGTGATGGGCCTGGGCATGTCGGCCCTGCTCCACCGCACGGTGGCCGCGCCAATCGTCGCCCTCCAGCGGCAGATGGAGAAGGTGGGCCGGGGCGATTTCTCCGTGAATCCCGCCATTGAGTGGAACCACGAACTGGGCGATGTGGGCCGGGGCATCAACGAGCTGTCCCGGGGCGTGTCCTCCCTGATGGAAAAGCGCATTGAGGACGAGCAGCAGCGCCTGGCCCTGGAATACCAGATGCTGCAAAGCCAGATTAGTCCCCACTTTATTTACAACACACTGAACAGCATCAAGTGGATGGCCACCATCCAGCACGCCCCCGGCGTGGCCGAGATGGTCACCGCCCTCTCCCGCCTGCTCAAAAGCGTATCCAAAGGCACCCAAAAGCTGGTCCCCCTGGAAGAGGAGTTCGCCCTGCTGGAGGACTATTTTACCATACAGCGCTATCGTTACGGCGGGACGATCTCGCTGGATGCCCCAGATTTGGAGCAGGCATACCGCAACTACCTGATTCCCCGTTTTACCCTCCAGCCCCTGGCGGAAAACGCCATCTTCCATGGCATTGAGCCCAAGGGCAGCGTGGGCAGGCTGTGGGTTACCATCCGGCGGGACCAGCCGTCGGGAACCCTGCTGATCTCCATGGCGGACGATGGCATCGGCATGGAGGAGGAGCAGGTCAAGCGGTTGCTGGCCGGAGCCGGCCAGGACGGCGGCGAGGCCGGTCCCTTCCGCCACGTAGGGCTGTGGAGCGTCCACCGGCTGCTCCAGCTCAGCTTCGGGCCTAGTTATGGACTGACGGTGCGCAGCACGCCCGGCCAGGGCACCGCCGTCACCCTGCGCCTGCCGGAACAGCCGCAAGGCTGAATCAACGCAG
>OFFX01001471.1_pt1 | contig 16664 bp, 15 predicted proteins | sample 1521511 | NCBI WGS metagenome assembly OFFX01 (sample SAMEA3504125, study PRJEB24116) | mouse gut metagenome | biome: mouse gut; feature: mouse-associated habitat; material: faeces | place: Denmark | collected 2011
AACTGAAAGCTGATAGAAGCGCATAGGCAGAGTTATAGAGCCGGGAATCTAAAAACAGGTTCCTGGTTCTTTTTTTGCCCTAAAATGTAAATTTTTTGTGAATATGATTAAAAAGTCCTTTACAAAACGTCACTGGTAAAACTGCAAATGATTAGCAGGGATTGGGGCTTTTAGCAAGGCAGGAGTTTGTGAAAACGGAAAGAGACAATAGGGAAAGTCCTCTTGGATTAAATTTAATTGTTTGATTCAAGGGGATTTTCATAGTATACAGGAGCCAGGCCAGCACCAGCGAGGTTTACGGGGACCCTGAGGTACACCCCCGGTCGGGTAGTATCCAACCTTATCGTGCAGGCACTGCAGGGGAAGGACATCAAATTGGGCTGGCAGCCCTCCATCCGCCCCGCCCCGCGGGCCGGCTTATTGTAATAAAAGCCAAGGGGTAACAGCCCGGCCGGGAACTTTGTAGCCCGGCAGGCTTGACCTGGAGCCTGTTAACGTTTATTATGGTAGCTGGACTGTGCGGGGAAACAGGTGGAAATCCTGTACGAGCCCGTCGCCGTAAGGTACATAAGGAGCTGCCTGCCTGACCGGAGCCACAAGCCGGGAAAGAGCCATTGGATATTTATCTGAGAAGGCTGGCAGGCATAAGGGAATGGCCGGGGGGCCTACTGGTCTGAAGGTAGGCCTCCCGGCAGTTGCCAGGTGCCAAGTCGAAATATCCGCACAGTCCATAGCCCTGTTAAAACTGCGGGCGCCAGTTTCAGGGAACGGAATAATTACAGGCAAAGGAGACAGAATATGATGAAAAGAAAAGGAAGTAATAAGCTGTCCTCATTCATCCTTTGTATGACGCTTACTGTGGCTATGGCGTTATTGGCAACAGGTTGTAATGGCAAGGCAGGCAAAGGGGCGTCCTCCCAGGGGGAGACGGCAGGCGTGGAAGCAGGCGCATCCCAAACAGATCCCCAGCCAGGGGGGGAAGTGCTGGGAGAAGGCAGCAGGGCTTTTTCCCTTACTGTGACAGGGCAGGACGGCGCAGAGAGCCGGTTTGAAATCCACACGGACAAAGAGACGGTAGGGGATGCCCTGCAGGAACTGGGGGTCATAGAAGGGGAAGAGGGGGAATATGGCCTTTATGTGAAAACAGTCAATGGCCTGACGCTGGACTATGATAAGGATGGCAAGTACTGGGCATTTTATGTGAATGGGGAGTATGCCTCCTCCGGAGTTGACGCCACAGCCATCCAGGAAGGGGAGAGCTACTCCTTCAAGGCGGAATAAGCGGATCCCGGCGAGGTATGGATATGAAGCTGACAACCAGGGAAATGGCTGTGTTTGCAATGCTTGGGGCGGTGATGTATGCCTCCAAGATGATGATGGAAGTGTTTCCCAATGTGCACCTGCTGGGGGTATTTACAATCGCCTTTACGGTGGTTTACAGAAAGAAAGCCCTGTACCCTATTTATATCTATGTGATCCTGAACGGAATATTCAGCGGCTTTGCGGCATGGTGGGTTCCTTACCTGTATTTGTGGGCAGTCCTTTGGGGGGCAGTTATGCTTTTGCCTGCCAATATGCCTGCCAAAATACGTCCCGGGGTATATATGGCAGTCTGTGCCGCCCATGGTTTTTTGTATGGAACCCTTTATGCCCCCGCCCAGGCCATACTATACGGCTTAAGCTTCAAAGGGACGCTGGCCTGGATTGCAGCAGGGCTGCCCTGGGATTTTGCCCATGGGGTAAGTAATTTTTTCTGCGGGATTTTGGTGGTGCCCGTAATTTCCGTGTTAAGGCTGGCGGAAAGATGTGTGCAGGAGGGAATTTCTGAATAAGGAAAACACAAGCGCCCAGCGCCGTTGGGGAGAGAAATCTTACCAGTGGTGCTGGGCGTCTTGTTTTTTGTCCCCGATTTGGTATGATAACTTCCAGGAAAGGAAGAAGCAAGCAATGTCTTTGGTGGGTCTGTATTGTGAAAGCGGTGAGCTTTTGCAGGAAATTGAAACTGCATTTAATATGGCCCGGTTAAAGAGCTTATGCAGGGAGCAAAAGGAGGGCAGCCCGCCCCCGGGCGGAGGGGATATAGATGGAAACTGCAGGCTGCAGGTCCTGGAGTCCCTGGAAGAGGGAGGGCAACTATGGCAGGGGCAGATGTTTTTTTTGATCCTTGCCTGCGGGACTGCCGAAAAAACCTTTGCGGCTGCGGAAGGCCTTTGGGAGAAAACACCTGGCCTGTCCATTGTCTGCGTGGCCAGGCGCCCGGAAGAGGTTTTTGCCGCCCTGCCTTACCCCTTTTTCCATGTGATACGGGATTTTGCCCTGGAACAGGATCTGGGGGCAGTCCTTAGCAAGATAGAAAGGGCAGGTTCCCTGCTCCCCCGGTGGTGTGCTTTCCAGGGAAAAGACGGGCTGGTGAGGGTGCGCCTTAAGGAAATTCTGTATTTGGAAAGCGACCGCCATGAAATCAGGGTACATATGGAAGAAAATAGGACCTCCCTAAGGGACGCCCCGGGGGAGCAGGGCGCAAGGGCAGGCGCTTTTCTTACAGTGGAAACCCTTGCCCAGTGCGAGGAAAAACTGCGGGCTTTTGGCTTTGCCAGAATCCACAAAAGCTTTCTGGTTAATTTATACCATGTGGCAAAGCTGGAAAAGGACCGGCTGGCCTTAGACAGCGGCAGGCAGCTTTACATCAGCCGCCACCGTTACCCGGAGGTAAAGCTCCAGTTTGAAAGCTATATACGGCACATGGGCTTTTTATAATGCCATCAAAGGGCAGAGTATATGGAAATCCGGTTTCGGAAATAGGAGGAAATATGGCAGTCATAGAGGTAGACCATCTAAAAAAAGAATTTTCTTATTACAAAAAAGCGGTAGGCCTTTCAGGTTCCCTGCACAATCTTTTTCACCGGGAGACCCTCACCAAAGAGGCCGTAAAGGACATTACTTTTTCTGTGGAAAAAGGTGAGGTTATCGGCCTGCTGGGGCCAAACGGCGCGGGAAAGACCACCACGCTGAAAATGCTCTCCGGGATTTTGCACCCCACATCAGGCAGCGCCCGGGTGGACGGGTATATCCCCTGGGAGCGCAAAAACGAGTTTAAACGGCGGTTTTCCATTGTCATGGGGCAGAAAAACCAGTTGTGGTGGGATTTGCCCGCCAGCGACAGCTTTTACCTGAATAAGTGCATTTTCAATGTGGACGACCAGGAATACATCAAAACGGTGGAGGAGCTGGCGGAGCTGCTGGAGGTAAAAGAGCTGATGAGTGTGCAGGTACGCAGGCTTTCCCTGGGGGAGCGGATGAAAATGGAAATCCTGGCGGCGCTGATCCACCGGCCGGATATACTGTTTTTGGACGAGCCTACCATAGGGCTGGACGCTGTATCCAAAATCGCCGTAAGAAAATTCATCAGGAACCTGAACGCTGAAAAAGGGGTGACCATTGTCCTGACCACCCATGATATGCAGGATATTGAGGCACTGACAGAGCGGATTTTACTCATCGGCAAGGGACGGATCCTCCTTGACGGTAAGCTCTCTGACCTGAAAAAACAGGTATCGGAACGAAAAACAATGGCCATAGCCTATCAGGGGACGCCACCTACTCTAAAAGAAGGGATGGTACTGGCAGAGTCCGGGGAGGGGCATATGGTTGTGAGCTTCCAGCCGTCAGAGCTGCCCACGCCTGAGGCAATCGCCTATTTTGCCGCTAATACAAAGCTTCTGGATGTTTCAGTTTCCGACATTACCTCAGAAGAAATGGTGGCAAAAATGTATAAGGAGTATCACTTATGAGGCCGGCATTTAAAGTATATTTTTCCATGTTCCGTATCCGTTTTAACCATAACATGCAGTACCGGGCAGTGGTCCTGGGAGCCATTTTAAAAGGCTTTCTCTGGGCGCTGCTGGAGGTGCTGGGTTATCTGGCAGTTTACCGCACATACCCGGAAGCGCTGCCCATGGCGCTTTCCCACACAGTCTCCTATGTATGGGCCCGGCAGTCCCTTATTGTACTGTTTATTGTAGTCTTTGGGGACGGGGAAATATATTCCGCCATCCAAACCGGGGAAGTGGTATATGACCTTGCCCGCCCGGTAGGGCTTTACGGAAGATGGTTCTGCCAGTCCGCTTCCAACCGCATTTCCTTTGCGCTTGTAAACTGCATACCGGTACTGGCTTTGGGTGCCATACTGCCAAAGCCCTATGGGTTATCCCTCCCATCTTCCCCGGAACAGGTATGTTTATTTTTCTTCTCGGCATTGCTTGCCTTTGGGGTGACGGTGGCAATCGCTATGCTGATGTATGTTTCGCTTTTTTACTTCATCTCCCACAGGGGCATCAGGATTATTGTTACCGCCGTCACTTCCTTCTTTTCCGGCGGGATCATCCCCCTGCCCTTTTTCCCGGAAACGCTAAGGCGCTGGGCATCGTTCCTTCCTTTTGGGTCAATGCAGAATATGCCGCTGCAAATTTTCTGCGGGAATATCAACGGCAGGGATGCCGCAAAGGGAATCATTCTTCAGGTTTTCTGGCTGTTTGCCCTGGTTTGGGCAGGCAGGGCGGCTATGGGAGCGGCCTCCAAAAAAGTTGTGTCATTTGGGGGCTGATGGCAGCATTGTTTTTGTGGGGAATTCCCACCTATTGAAAGGAATAGAGATCCATATGAGATTATATTGGAATTATTTTTTAATAAATTTAAAGAGCCAGATGCAGTACAAGGCGTCTTTCTTTCTCACCATCACCGGTCAGTTCCTCACAGCATTTGCCTCTTTTTTCGGGATACAGTTTCTTTTTCAACGGATCAGCGGGGTAGACAATTTTACCTACGGGCAGGTACTTTTATGCTTTTCTGTTATCATGATGTCCTTTTCCATAGGGGAAATGATTGGCGGCGGCCTGATGGGTTTTCCAGGGCTGCTGCGGTCGGGAAGCCTGGACCGTGTCCTGGTAAGGCCAAGGAGCATCATCTGGCAGGTTATTATGCCCAATATGGATTTTTCCCGCTTAGGGCTTTTAGTACAGGCGGCAGTAGTCTTGTTTATTGCCATTCCTGCCAGCGGGGTGGCGTGGACGTTAAATAAAGCGTTGGTCCTCGCGCTGATGATTACCTGCGGCAGTGCAGTATTTTTCTGCCTGTTCCTGCTGGTGGCATCAGTGGCCTTTTTTACCATCCAGTCCCTTGATTTTCTGAATATCCTTACTTATGGGATGCGTGAATTTGGAAAATATCCTTTTTCCGTGTATGGGAACACTGTCCTAAGAATCCTTACCTTTGCGGTCCCCCTGGCGCTGATTCAGTATTATCCTCTTCTGTATCTGCTGGACAGGGAAAAAGGTATCTGGTATATGGCAGCGCCGCTGGAGGCCCTGCTGTTCCTGATCCCTTCCAGCCTTTTTTTCCGGTTTGGCCTGAAACGTTATCAGTCGGCAGGGTCCTGAGGATTGCCGGCACACTGGGAACAGTGTGCCGTTTTCTCTCCATCGCTTAAACTTCCCCCACCCGCCGGCGTACCCGGTGGCGTGGTTTCCTTAAGGTTACCATTCTTTTTTTCCAACCATTTTCACAGATACCAGATAGGATGCCGCCAAAAGCGCCATGCTGGCACCTCCCACTACAGCCCCAAGTACTGCCCCTGGCATTTCCTCTATTTTGTTAAAAAAACTTGGGGGAAGATTAAAAATTTTTATTCCTCCTATGATTCCAAAGCCAAATGCCATCATCACTATTAAGTAAGCGTATCTTCCTTTCTCCGCGCCCATCTTAAACACTGCGGGAAGCGTAAAGGCATTAATTGCCAGATACACTGCAGGCACAACAAGAAATGCCTCCCACTCTATCCTGCTAACCGCTCCGCCCTTCAGCAGGGGAATCAGCAAATTGAACAATATACTTACGGCTGTTCCCACTCCCATTGTAATCAGAAGCAGCATGTATTTTGCCCCAATCAGCTTTTTAACGCTTACAGGCATAGTAAGGGCAAACCGGCTAAAAGAAACCGCCTCGTCCATAGTAATGCTGGTAAGCACCAGCATACTTCCAAGTAATGTCAAATACATCACGATAAAGGAAGCGTTCTCCATCATAACTGACCATAATACCATAAACGCGAGAGCAATTACATACTGTTTTGCATATCCACTCAACGCAAATAAATCCTTTAAAATAAGCCCTTTCATTTCCAGTCCTCCTATTCCAGTTCCGTAATCACTTGCTTTTGGCCATATAAAGCAACATATCCTCAATGCCTGCCCTGTCAATCACTGGGGCGGGCATCCCAGGGATGTTTTTCATAAAGGGCGCTTCCATAACCTGTTCCCTGTCCTTTACAAGGACGCTTGCCCCGAACTCATTTTCTTCTTTTCCAACGACAAGTTCTCTGGGAATCATTGACGCCTGCTCCTTTGTGCATTTGACAATGCCATATCTGTACAAAATTTCATCCTTATTTTCCATGAGCAAAAGCTCTCCCTTGTGAATCAGCATCACATAATCGGCAATTTTCTCAATATCCGAGGTAATGTGGGAGGACAGGAAGACAGTGTGCTCTTCCTCTTCTATAAACTCCCTGAAAATATCCAGGATTTCATTCCTGACCACCGGGTCAAGCCCGCTGGTGGCCTCGTCAAGGATCAGGAGTTTGCTGTCATGGGACAGCGCCACTGCTATGGACAACTTCATTTTCATCCCCCTGGACAGTTCTTTCACCTTCTTATTTAAAGGCAGCCCAAAGCGTTTTAAATAAAAAGCAAATTTCTCCCCATCCCAGGTTTTGTAAATATTTTTCATGATTGCCTGAATGTTTTTCACCTGAACTGAGACCGGGAAATTACATTCATCAAATACAACGCCTATCTGCTCCCGCCAGCTTTCATCCCCCTGCCCTTCGCAGATATTATGCCCCAGCAGTTCCGCCTCCCCTTCCTCTATGGGCAGCAGCCCTAAAATCGCTTTGATGGTGGTGCTTTTGCCTGCCCCGTTTTCCCCAATAAATCCTACAATGGAACCTTTGGGAATCTGGAAGCTGATATGTTCCAGCCGGAAGCCTTCATATCCTTTGGTAAGATTCTTAACTTTAATAGCATATTCCATATTTTCCTCATTTCTGCGCTGCTTCCACACTATTTGCCAAACGCTGCTTTATTTGTCCTGATAAAGTATTTCCAGTATTTCTTCGATTTCCGTCCTCTCTATACCGCTCTGCCCTGCAAGGGATACCGCCTGGTAAAGCAGTTCTTCTATCTGCTTTAACTTCTCTTCCCTTACCAGGCTGGTATCCGCCGCCCGGACAAAACTCCCCTTCCCTACTATGGTGGTGATAAAACCATCCCTCTCCAGATCCTCATAGGCTCGTTTGGTGGTGATAACGCTCACCCGCAGTTCCTTGGCCAGAGTGCGCATGGAGGGAAGGGCGTCCCCTTCCTTCAGCCTGCCATTCATAACCATATTTTTAATCTGGGAGGTTATCTGTTCATAAATCGGCCTGTCACCTGAATTGCTGATAATGATATCCATCCTTCACCTCTGTTCTTTATGTAGTTTTATGTTTATATAATGTATATATCATATATACACATTATTGTCAATATATTTTTTTATGGAATATTCCCAACAAACGCCGCCACGCTCCGCGAGTCGGCTTATTGTAATAAAAAAGCAATGTCAGAAACCATATACAAAAGGTTTTTGACATTGCATATACCGCTTCATCAGCCCTGCATCTATTGCCGCCAACAAAGCGCCCGCATCAGAAAATTCTTATGGAAAAAGTTACCTGTACAGCATGGCAATAATATCCTCCGGTTTTTCCGCAAACACCCCTGCCCCTGCTTCTTCCTGCTCCTTTCTGGTACGGAAGCCCCAGCTTACCGTAATGCAGTCCATTCCTGCATTAGCGGCGGTGGCAATATCCACCTCGGAATCCCCTACATAGACAGCCCGTTCCCGGGGAAGGTTTAAAAGCCGCAAAGCTTCATATACACTGTCCGGGGCGGGTTTTTTTCTGATGCCGTCCTTTGCCCCTATTGCCACAGGAAGATAATCCTTAAAATACTGCTGCCACAGGGCGTCCACCCCTTCCTGGAGCTTGTTGGATACGATTGCCATAGAAAACCCTCTCTCCTTTAACTCCCCAAGAAGCACCGGGATCCCCGGATAGGGCCCGGTTTTGTCATTACAATGGATACAGTAATGTTCTTTAAAATCAGCAAACACCCTCTCTTGCTGTTCCTGGCCCGTTCCCCTGGGTACTGCCAGCTCTATCAGCCTCTGTACGCCGTTGCCCACAAAATGCCTGATTTCCTCAAGGGTACGCCCCTCCATGCCATTTCTCCCCAGGGCGTAATTCACACTGCCCATCAAGTCCTCCAGGGTATTTAGCAGCGTCCCGTCCAGGTCAAATATAATTCCGTCATATTTTTTTGTTTTTTCCATCAGCTTTACCCCAATCTTTATATACGCCTGTGCCTATTTAGCCTGCCGCCGCCATGGTATTCAGCACAGATTCAATCTGCCTGACCACTTCTTTATTGACAAGCTTTTCACTTTGGAGGCGTTCAAACTCAACCACACTTTCCTTGCACAGCAGTTCAAAATTTTGAGTTATAAATTCCGAGTAATTATCTGACCTGATACATTTAATAAGGCCGTCTATAGCTTTCACTTCTTTCGCAATAAAAGGTTTTTCTATAGATATAGCCGGAATTGATGCTGACAGTAAAAAATCCTTCAATATTTCCAGGTCTTCCTTATAGTCCGCCATTACATCATCATAGCTGCGCAGCTCGCCGATATCGCCAAAGTGTCTTTTATATTGGGCTATAAAACTATCTTTGTTTGTAAAATCATATTCCCCCATGTCCACCGGCCTGCCATTTTTCTGTTCCAACGGAATATCATTAAAAACTGTCCTTAACTTAGGAATCAGTTCCTTTACTATATCCCTATCTTCTTTATACATTTTAAAATCCTGTTTCGTCAAGGCCTGCCTTATAGCATCTATAGCTACCACCGGATTTTTTTTGATAATGCCATATATCAATTGAAGCGCCGGGGCAGAATTACAAATTTCTTTGCTGATGCTTCCGATATAATCCAGTACGGATTTGCTGACCCTAAGCGCATCCTTATATTCATGGAAAAGCAAGGCATACAACTGCGGCTGGTCCTTGGGCGCAACCGCCATAGAAGCCCTCTTATAATTTACCATATTACTGCCGGAATCATAAAACATTACCAGCCCTGAAAAGCTGCTGACGTCATCTAAAAAGCGGTTAAGCCGGGCTTCCATTCCATAAGGGCGCCTGATTAATATCTCCACAAGATCCCTCACAAACCTTTCTATCAAAGCCTGGTAACTGTCGTCCGGCTCTTCTCTCTTTTTATATACCTGCACATATTCAATAATCTGCGCCTTAAGCTTATCATAGTCTGCCCCACTTGGGCTAATCTCCAAGGCATCCTCAAATAATTCAATAATCTGGTCAAAGTACTGCTTATGGTCTTCCCTGGCAATCTTTAATACCGTATCTGAAAATTCCTGATAGATGGCATAAAATTTATCCTGCCTAATATACTCTTCGACTTTTTCAACATAGGTAGTGCCAATCCCATCAATCTTTCTCTTAGCAATAGCAATCTCATCTTCCGTTATTGTATATCTGCCATCCCCAAAAAGAAGGTCTATTGCCTCCTGCATTTTTTTGGACAGCAATGCATCAGAACGGTATTTATCCCTGACGCTGCTCCTTAATTTTTCCAATCCTTCTATGAGCTTTTGGCGTGACCTACTGCATATTTCATTGTTCCTGGCCATAAGCCTTTTTGCATCCCCAATGGAGTACTCACTTTTTCCATATTCTGTCCTTAACTGCTCAAATATTTTCTGGATCTCCTGGTCATTTTCATTGACCTTGCGCTTTAAAATCCTGAACCGGTCGCTTGCATTATATTCCACAAGCTTCTCATATACATGGTCAATACCGTCACCGTATACCAGTATTTTTTTACATTCCTCTTCCTCCAGTTTCCTGATACAAAAATCGCCCTTCTCCTGCCCCAGCTTCTGTAAGTGCGCCTTTGCAGAACCAATCAGCAGCCGGTCCCCTATGTGGACGTCTCTGAGCAGCTTATATTTTTGGACCTCTTCCTTGAGGGTTTCAATATTTTTCCGGAGTGTGTTGGCAGCATCGGCACGGTTCCCAAAGACAAACAGCTTTTCGCTCAGTTCCACATTATCTTCATCTACCACTTTATTAAACATATCAAGGGACGGGGCCGTAAAATTGGGCTTTTCAGCAGATGCTATAAGAATGATCACATCCGCCTTTTTCATCCTCTCTTCCGTTTGCTCTGCATGCATTTTGGTAGGGGAATCAAAACCAGGGACATCATAGATAATGGCATTTTGCATCTTCTCCATCCTGGAAGATTCTATGCTAACTTCCTTAACAGCGATAGCTACACCCTTACTGACAATGTACTGCCTGAATTCATCACTTTGCAGCTGTTCTCCCTGAAAGACCTTGTCCTCTTGGTCCAGGAATCTATTTAGCAACCCCTCCCTATTTTCAAGAATATTTTCAACATCCTTATTCTCGTAATTTTCATATGCTGCCTGCTCCCTGGCACTTAATTTCCCATACAATCTCTGGTACTCCCCCCGGGTCAGGGTGGCTATGGAATATTGCCCAACATTTTCAATACCCATTGCATGTAATTTATCCCTTAACTTTTGGTCAAACTCTGACTGCGTAAAAAATTTTACCCTTGCCTTATCCTGCCCATACCTGATACAGGTTGAAGTATAGGTACACCTCTCATCGGCATCCGGAAGAATCTTATTCTTCATTAAGGCATTGGCAAAGGTGCTCTTTCCTGCCTTCTCCAGCCCGACAATCGCTATTTCAAATTCATTTTTTTCCAGCTTGCGGCATAAGCGTTGGCATTCCTCTTCCCGCTCATGTAACTGTCTTAGAATATCAGAGTTAAAAAGCCTTCTGTGCTGGCTGGCAATCTCCAACAGATTCTCCAGCGCTTCCTTTTGTTTCCGGATACGCTGGGCGTAATGCCGTCGTTCTTCTTCGTTGTTTAATTCCATGTTTTGCATTTTATCTCCCTTCTGCAACTTTTCTCATAAGTTCTGCCAGGGGCGGCTTCCCTGTCTTGGCCTGCCTGGCAGGCTCTGCTATGGAATCTTTTGAATTTTCCCCCTGGGCAGCGCAGTACCTGCAATAAGCTTCCATTGAAAATTCCTTTTGGGTTCCGATCCCCTTCTTACGTCCGTGCAGTGCAACCCTTTCTTTTTGTCCCATAACCTTTTGGGAAATGGCTTCAAATGCCTCTTCATCCGTCCAGCTACTGTATTCAGATAACTTCATTCCCGCTTCCAAAAACAGTGCATCAAATTCATATTTCTCCCGGCACTGTCCGTCCTGGGCCAAATATAAGTCAAGGAGATCCCCCTCCTGGAACCCTGAACGCCTTGCCACTGCCTCCAAAAAATTCTGTAATTCATCGGCCAGAAACACCTTTACCAGATCATCTTTCTCTGCAAGATATGCATAAAAATGGTCTTCGTAACTTTTTTCATCATAATGGATAAAAAACAGGATTTTATGCAGCATGATAATAGCTATGCTCCTTTCTCAGCGTATTTCTTTACATTGTAATATCAGGCATCAATAGGAAAGGATTTTATACTATTATCATCAATCTCTTCCTGGCGCGCTGCAATGGCATACTCAATCACAGTTGGCCCACAAGTCCTGATAAACAAAAATTGATCCTTCTTTGGCTCTATGTTAATCTCACTATATGGAATGTTGCCGATATCCAGCGGTGCCTTTTTCGAATCAGCCATAGGATCCGTGGTATAATATATGCGGATAACAGGTTTGGCTGTCCCCTGGAATTGCACCCACTCCCCATATGTTATCTGTGCTGGAGACAGCCTGCAATCAAATTTATGCCTGCGCTCCCTGCCAAGAAAATACTTGAACCGTGCCTGCTCTGCTGCATTTGTCTCCTCATTTTTAACAACTTTTATGGAACTTCCTTCCCGGCTTTTTAGGAGGCCGTAAGCAACGCTGGTCTTTGCATTTGGCGTATATCTTTCTCCGCTTATCTGGTCTTTTAATGGCTCTATTAATTCGAAATAATTATAGCCGCCCGCATTGCTGTCCAATTTTTTAAACTTCTGCTGGTATCCGTCAATCTTTTTCAGGAACAATTCCCTGACAAACACCGACCGGCTGGAATTACCCGCCAGGAAAATATAGACCTTGTCATCCTGTTTCTGTGCTGCTTTTATATGTAAAAATGTCTTCTCCATGCAACTGAAAAATGCATCAACACCTTTTTGTATCCTCCGCCTGACCAAAAGTATCAATTCTTCTGTGTTGATCACCAGCCTGCAATTAGGCTGTGGTTTCCCTTCCCTGCTGTACAGGGTCAGTTCAAGGTATTCCTCATACTGTTCTTCCCCGCCATTACCTTCAACCGTATGCCTGTATTTCTCCCTCCATCCATTCTCCTGGTGCCATAAGGGACGCAATTCTTCTTTTAGCAGCACCATATTCCTCATTGCTATCTGGGAATCTAACAACAGCTCCTCACTGCCCAAAAAGGCAGGCACCCCGAAGGGGAGTGTACATACCAGCTTTTTCTCCCTTGCCAGGCCCTGGTTATTTTTAAATACCTCATATCCCAGCAATTCAAGTATGTTTTCTCCTCCTAATGTAATGTCCGAATCTGCACCAAAGCATTCCAGGACATAATCGTATCCTTCTATTTCATACTCGCTCTCACTGGCCCCGCGCCAAATACCAAAATCAAAGTCTGTTGTCCCGCCGCCGAAATCAAAAATGCCATACATATACCTGTCATTCTCGTCCTGGGGGTTGAGGTTCCCCAGCCCTAAAGCCGTCACAGCATATGCTGCCGGCTCACTTATACCAAAATCCACCCTGAACTTCTTCATACACTCCGCATCCTCCAGGATACAGGCTGGCAGGGACTTTTTAATCCCCTTTTCAAAACTGCGTAAAATGAATTCCCTGGTTTCCCTGGCATATCCCACTGGGAACGACATAAGATACTTCATATAAATACCGTTACGCATATTGTTGATGTACATGCCAATATAATAGGCATACAACTCAACAGGGTTGATGGCAGTTTCATTTGTCTCATCCTTAAACCAATATACACGGCCCTTTTTATCTTTTACCCGGGCATTCTCCTTTTCCGTGTTTGCCCACTGTTTCAAGTCTGTATAATAGGCATAAAATTCGTTTGGCGGGCAATTACGGAAATCCTCAAATGCATCATAAGATATGAAAAAGTCGTCACAGTTTGTCTGCGGCCTCCCCTCCCTTTCCAAATAACTTGCGATAAAACTCTCCAAATCTGTGCATTCAATCACGGTAGGGTTCTCAAAATCGCTTTCCCTGACTTCTGATGCCCAATGGCCTGTGCCTATCCGCACCGGTATGATCTCATTTGTACCGTCCTGCTTCACAACAACCGTACTTTTGGTTCCGAAGTCAATCCCAATAACACCCGTTTTCATGTCCTTCCTGGGATCCCTTGGAACCATCTTGCCTGCCGGTGTCTTCAGCGCCCCATCTGCGCTGCCATATAACTCCCAATGGCCGCGTTGTATGTCATAGAGCATACTCTCCTCATAGGCTTCCAGGCGGCATCTGCGCTTATCGCACTCTAAAAGGGCCGCTACTCCCTTGGGCATATTGGAATTTTTATTTATCTGCATATTCTTCGGATCATTTCCTTTCTTGTTATTTGGTTTTTCCGGAAGGACATCACCTGCAGTTATTGGCTTAAGTCTCATCGCCCCACAAATTTCCCGGTTATCCATAGCTGCCACTCCCCCCTTAACCGCTTTAGACGCATAAATACATTGCAGGATAGATTCTTTATCATTTGGTCTGGCCATCCTTACATTTTTCTCTTTTCCATCATAAACAGAATTATATCTGTTTGGCATCCAATTGAATCCGTCAACTGAGTCCAATGTCCATACACGTTTCATAATATGCCAGTCTTTACAGGCATTAACCTGGCCAAGCCCCGAGAACACCTCTTTGGCATGTTCACTTAACAGGAGGCTCCATTTATATTTATCCCCACTTACTTTCAATTCCCCAATCTGAGGTAAAAAATCATAATGCTTGTGTTCTATGCTTATATATTCCTGTTCATGTGGGATTAAAATACCATATTTTTTATAATAGTACCATAATTGCCCCTCATTATCCTCTAAAAGGGAAAAGCCAGTCCTGCTGTACAGGGAGGTGGAGGTAATTAATCCCATCTCCCTCTTTTTCATTCTTCCATAATTATCTATTTTCGGCCAATCTCCCTAACTCGTCTTTACCACCGGCCGGAACTCCACATCATTATTTTTGAAGCCGTCGACAAGTACTTTTTCTACTCTCCCATTAAAACTGCTGGATGAGGTCTTCGTGCATTTTTCTGAACTATATTCTTCACCAATCATAACAGGGATATGGGAAAGCTGCTTACCGCTGGATGCGGAATTATATACATTGATGCAAAAACAAAAATATCTGTTAAATACCTCTATGGTATTTTCATCCGTTGAACCGGCCACTGCAATATCCCGGATATATTTTCCCAGCTGCTTTACCTTCGAAAGCTCTCTTCCCAGAGACATAAATGCATACATTTCATTGCTGCCTGCCAGCCCGCCCAAATAATTCCGCAAGTCGCCCTCTAACCCTGAGAGCTCTTCCCAAATTTCTGCAAAATCTTTTACAGGCTTCAATTTTTCCCACAGTTTATTTTTTTCGTCTTCTACACTGTCCAGGCAATTTTGCATAAACCTGGCCTTCTCATCTTTTTCAGCTATTTCCTTTTCCAGATTCTCAATTTGGGCTTTCAGCTCCCTTAATTCTTTTTCCTTATTATCCAATAGTTCTTCATAGCCTGCATCCTTTTTGCATTCCCCTGGCCGGAGTATGGGATTTCCTTCAAGGGAAATGGCACTGCCACAGCCATTGTCCGTGTCAAATATACTCTTGATGGCATTTCTGACTTCAACGTCTGCCAACAGCGACACCAGCATTTTCTTAATATCAATGTGAAAATGATCCAAACGATTACCTCCCTCATTACGGCTCCATGATGAATCATTTCTTCATGGAGCCCATCAGCTTCTTCCTTACTGCCAAAAAACAGATTCCGTGGACAAAGGCAGTCAGCGTCCAGGATACCGGATAAGATATATATAAAGTGTGCAGGGTCCTGTCCCACTGGAATATGGTATAAATCCACACTACCCGGAAAACACAGGCACCTAAAAGGGACACCACCATGGGCATCACTGCATATCCCAGCCCCCTGATACTGCCCACCAATACATCCATAATACCACACAGGCAGTAAAAGGTACAGATAATTCCCATACGCCGAAGCCCGTAAGCAACCACCTCCCCGTCGGAGGAATACAGGCCGAGAATCTTTTCCCCAAAAAAGACTGCGCCGTTCCCCAGCAAAAGCCCCACTGCCGTCACAAACAAAAGGCACTCTATCAGTATTTTGTCAATCCGCCCATACTGCCTGCCTCCCAGATTCTGCCCAGTAAAGCTTACCGCCGTCTGATGGACGGAATTCATGGCCGTATAGACAAACCCTTCCACATTACTCCCTGCTGTATTTCCTGCCATGGCTACAGAACCGAAGGAATTTACCGAGGACTGGATCAGCACATTGGAGATAGAAAACAAAGACCCCTGTATCCCTGCAGGAAGGCCGATTGCCGCAATCTTTTTAAACTTGTCCCAGTCCATATGGAGCCTGCCCAGGCAAAGCCGGAAGCATCCCTGGCTGTTTCCCAGGCAACGGATGATCAGGGCTGTGGAAACGCACTGGGAAATCACAGTGGCTAATGCCACCCCCGCCACTCCCATATGAAGCCCAATCACAAAGAACAGGTTCAGTGCTACGTTGGCCACGCCTGCTATTATCAGGTAAAGGAGCGGGCGTCTGGTATCCCCGATTGCACGCAAAATGGCGCTGCCAAAATTGAACAGAAGCATCACAGGCATTCCCAGGAAATAAATCCGCATATACACCACCGAGTGCTCTATAACATTTTCCGGCGTATCCATCAACTGCAGCAAAGGCCTTGCCGCAAGGATCCCGATTATTGCAAGAACCACGCCTCCTGCGGCGCTTACCAGCACAGAGGTGTGGACTGTCCGGCTCACCTCTTCTTCCTGCTTTGCCCCATAATACCTGGCAATCAGCACATTGGCGCCTACTGACAGGCCGATAAACAGATTTACCAGCAAATTGGTCAGCGCCCCTGTAGAGCCCACCGCCGCCAATGCCTCATTTCCCGCAAAACGCCCAACTACCACCACATCCGCCGCGTTAAAGAGAAGCTGCAGGATACCTGAGAGCATCAGCGGCAGGGTAAAGAGCAGGATTTTACCAAACAAAGGCCCGTTGCACATATCAATTTCATAGGATTTTTGAACTTTATTTTCCATTTTATTTTTTACCCCCATATCCCCAGGCCCTGCCTGCGGTATTATGCCAATGAAAAGCCCCATACGCTATTTCATGCACACTAGTATAATCCAATTTAATTAGACTTATGTTTAGCATTGTGGTATAATAACCTC
>OFFX01001475.1_pt1 | contig 16621 bp, 19 predicted proteins | sample 1521511 | NCBI WGS metagenome assembly OFFX01 (sample SAMEA3504125, study PRJEB24116) | mouse gut metagenome | biome: mouse gut; feature: mouse-associated habitat; material: faeces | place: Denmark | collected 2011
CATCGTAGCAGAAAAAAGGCCACTCTCCCGTATATCCAAGAGGTAGGAAATCCGGCCTGAAAACCGGATATTTCCACGCTCTCGGAAATGTGGTAGAATGGCAGTATAATCAGATGGAGGGCAGCGATATGTCTTTGACGACACAGGAACGGATAAAAGATTTGCGGGTGGAGCGCAAACTGACGCTGAAAGAACTTGAGGAACAAACGGGGCTGTCCTCGTCCGCGCTAGGCAGCTATGAGGCGGATGAAACCAAGGACATCAGCCACTATGCCCTCATCAGGCTGGCGAAGTTTTACGGCGTGACCACCGACTATCTTCTGGGTCTGACAGAAACAAAGCGCCACCCAAACACTGATCTGGCAGACCTGCGTTTGAGTGACGCTATGATTGAAGTATTGAAAGCGGGGCGGGTGGATACCGCTCTGCTGGGGGAACTGGTAGCGCACCCGGATTTTATGAAACTGCTGGCTGACGTCAGCATCTATGTGAACGGCGTCGCCGCCATGCAGATACATAACCTGAACGCCTGGGTGGAGGCAGTTCGGGCCAAGATCGTTGATGAGTACCAACCGGGAGAACAGGACATGGACGCCCTGCTGTCAGACGCTATTCTTTTGCGGGAACGTGACTATTTTACCGGCCGTGTCCACGAGGACATTGACGCTATCATGGAAGACATCCGAGAGGCCCATCGTGGCCGGAACGAAAGCGGCGCAGAACATTCTGCTATTGCTGACTTAAAACAGGATTTGGAGGACGTGGCAAACTTTAAGGGGAGTCGCGCCGAAGCGTGGCTGATGATGTACTGCAAGCAGACGCAGACTCCGTACAATAAGCTGTCCGAGGAAGAAAAGCACTGGCTGATGCGGATTGCTCAAAAATCCAAGCTGGCAAAAAGCCATGTTTCACAGAGAGGGAAGAAAAAGAGATGAGTTAAAAAGAATAGCTAATGGTCTCTCACACTTGGGCACCCCATCATGCATCGGCCCTTTTATCTTCGCTTATTCAGTCTGGCAGATGTCAATGAAAGCTACTACAAGCCATCTTCGTAGGTATCCACATTTTCAGTTTCATAAAAACTTAGGCGAATTTCAAACAAAGCATCCTCAACAGTTTGGACACACTGCGGTAAATCGTTTAGGATTTCTTCTCGCCAAAAACGCAGAACTGTCCAGCCCATAGATTGAAGCTCTTGCTCTGTTTTGTTATCCCGTTCACGAGTCCGTTCGATTTTAGGAACCCAATACTCAGGATTCTTTCCTCTGAGAAGTTTTAGCTTGAGTGTATCCCAATCCTTGCCATGCCAAAACTCCGCATCACAAAAGATTGCCAATTTATATTTTGTAAAAACAATATCAGGCTTTCCGGGCAAGGTTTTCACATTCTTTCTATAACGATACCCTTTTTGCCACAAAGCCTTACGAAGTCGCAACTCTATATCAGTGTCCTTTGAATGGATAGCGCTCATTATCCTATGCGTCTGTTCATCTGTATATCGCCCCATGTTTATCCCCTCTGAAGGAAAGACCTCGCTGGCCTATAGAATTGTTATTCGACAATACCGATTGAGGAAAGTAAATCGCGGCATTCTGTAGGGCATTCAAGACGAACATCATCGACCAGCCAACACATAAGAATATTCCTGTCATGGAGCAAATAATCCTCCACCCACGCTTGGGCTGGTCTTTGTTGCAATACGATGCAAAGGATAGCATTCTCTGCTCCGCTTCTGTACCGGTACTCATAAAGCTGTGCAATTGCCTTTCGTATTTGGCTTAGAGTGTTCCTGGTGTTGTTCGACTTTACCTCAAAGATAAATGTCAAATCATCTGTGTTGGTACAAAGATCAATGAACGTGTTTTCATAAACCTCGTGATTGTTTAACCGCAAGAGACAAGCAAGGCAACTGAGTATTCGCGAATGTTCTCTGTTTGCTTTCTCACGTCGAATTATAGTTTCATATGGGTCCTGTCGATTTCCAGATGGCATAAACGTTCTAATTTGGTTTGCTTCAAACACATTGAGTGCCGGAAAGGGTTGCTCTCCAATTTCAACAGTTCCAATCGGGGGCGCGTAATACTCGATATCTCCTATATCTACATCATCCGACAAAGAGGAAAGCACATCCATTGGGAGAGATAAAGCATCATAGTATTCTCCCCATTGTGGACTTTTAATGACATCAGTAACAGCACGATTTTTATCGTTTGCAGCATAGCAGGGCTCAAAAGCAGAAAAATTGTAATCCATCTCGGAGATTGTCTTTGCATAGGAATACGCTTTTTGAATGTCAGCTGTATTCAGAATCAAGCCACGCGCTGAACTTCGTTCAAAAATCCCCGTCCGCGCCATAATATGAAAATTTCGTTTGAAATTTGTTAATTCCTGTTGCACCCATGCTGGTATCGCATCGTGTGTGTAGGCAAATAAAGCATCACGAATAGCCTCTAATGAAGGAGAGAATGTGTAATTAATTGTATCATCGTTGAAAAGCATGAAAATAGTCGTGTAAGGGATAGCAATATTCTCCAATGGGATGTTGCTCAATTCGTGCATGGACACGACCACACGGCAAAGAAGCCGGAGCGGATTTATACGGATATTGTTTTCAATTTCTCGAATAGTGTCGCTTTTGGCGTTGGCCTGTGCAGACAAACTGCGGTTCAGTACAGCACCAGCACCATTAGGGTACTGAAACATGGCTAGTTGAATTCTACAAAAGCTCTCCACATCCGGCTCAGTTGAACACAGAAAATGCTTAGCAGACTTTGATAAAAGAATTGTCCAGCGACCATTTACTGGCTTGTAGTGGAATAATCCAAGATAAGTGCCATACGCGCCAAATTCATCTCGAAAATTAGAAACATCCCTTAGCGCATACGGTGAGCGTCCACTTATGGTAGAAAACCGATCTGCCAACAAATCCCTATCCAATTCTTCGCCATCGAACATTGAAAAAATATCCGCGATCTCAAGAAGATAGTCTCCCCAATCCGGGCGGGAGCTTTCTATCTTGTTTGAAAAAAACTTTTTAATTATAGGAGTATGTGGCAATCCCATTGTAAAGACCTCCCCGTAAAATAATACAGCAGAACAAGTATCTTGTCGACATACCTGTTCCGCTGTATTTGATAATGAGATTTACTTGAGCAGATAGTCTGACCCTAAACGTCGGATAATCTCATTATAATCGGGTACATCTTTTACCCCGAAAGCCTCCTCTAAAAGATGCGCGCCAATTACAGCAGCGAAAACAGGTGGAACAGCATTGCCAACCTGGCGAATCGGATGTCGACTCGTCCCTGAAAACGCCCAATAGTCGGGAAATGTCTGCAAACGAGCAGATTCCCGTGGCGTGACTTCTCTAGGAGAGTACGGGTGAACATGACCTTTGCCGCCGCCTTTATCTGAGCCAACAACGATTGTAAAACTTGGCTTATCAGGATTCAGCTTATTTATTCTTGTTTTAGAATCTCTTTCACCGAAAGCAAGCGCAGAATAACGGTCAATGACCGCCTGCCCATGAACACGACCAACATGATTGGCAATGGTAGTAGACGGCGGAGTGGGTAAACTCAAAATTGCGTCACCAACTGTCACGAGCGGAAGAAGTCCCTCTGCCATCTCAGCATCTGTCAACGCATGAGTTTTCTGGGGCATTGAAATAGCTGTTTTCCCTTTTACACCATAAATAATTACGCGAGACCGATACTGCGGCACTCCAAAAGACGCGGTATCAAGCAGATAGTGCGAAACCGTGTATGCTTGATTGCCATTTGTATCCTTTGATAGTTCTTCCAAAAACTGCTTGAACACTTTACCATCATCAATAGATAAGAGGCCAGCAACATTTTCAAAGATAAAGCAAGCTGGCTCAATCTCGCGAATCACACGAAGATAGTCCCACAAAAGTGTGCCACGAGGATCCTCCATTCCTTTTCGCTGGCCAAACACAGAGAAACTTTGACAGGGGGGGCCACCATAAACAAGGGACACGTCTTCTTTTTTCAAGCCTGCATCTTTTAGAATTTCATCGGTACTATACTCTTTTATATTTTTCTGCTTAATAACTGCATGAGAAAGAAACGGATGCTGTGGATTGTTAGCCAATGCGTCCTTGTTGTTCTGCAAAGTCTGGCAGCTGTGAAAATCAATATCTGTACAAAGCCGTGTTGTAAAACCTGCGGCTTCCATACCGAGATCAAAACCGCCGGCCCCTGAGAATAATGAAATTGCATAAAATGGCATTTCCCCGTTCACTCCTTTCTCATCATACTTTCTCATTATTATTATACACGCTCTACGACCATATTGCAAGAGAAAATGTGAAAATTTGCTTTCTTGTACTTTTTTGACGGCTACCAGCCAATCTTTCATGAATATTTGTAAACGCGGGTTGTCAGTTTGTATCCTTGTATCCGTAAATGAATTACACATCTGTGTACCGGCCTACCTCCACGAAGTCCCGTCCCAGGCGGGAGAGGTCTTTGACGAGAATGAGGTTGATAACGCCGGTTCGGGCGTCCTCCAGCATTTCCAGAAATCCGGGCCGCTGAAAGTTGCCCCCACTGTACCCATCATCACAATAGGTCTTGGTCTCTACCCAGCCATTGAGCATGGCGAACTTGGACAGAAGCTCCCGCTGATTTTCGATGCTGACGGATTCATCAGCGGGGATATAGTTTCTGGCCTTGGCGGAGTTGGAGGCATCGTCCACGCTCAACCGGCAGTAGATACCCACCTTATACAGCTTGTTCATACCGCCGCCCGCCTTTCCTGGGACAAGGCATCATCCACACAGCCAACGTAACGATAAAACACCTTTACGTCCTGAACGCGGGTATTGCCGCACTTTTGGGCCTCGCCAACCTCGATACGGTCCACCAACTCAAACAGGATGGTCTCGTCCAGCTCGGTGATCTCCGTATAGCGCCGGATGATCTCGGCCCACTGGTCGGCGTCATGGCGGTTCTCCAGCTGCGTCCTGACCTTCTGCTCCAACTCCGGGAGGGCGGCGGCTTTCTGCGCCCGCTCTGTCTCGTACTTCTTCATCAGCGTCTGGAACACCGTAGGCGGGACAACGCCAGCGCATTTATCCTCATAGAGATTCTGCATCAGCTTTTCCAGCTCCGCAACACGGGCGGCGGTCACTTTCAGTTCCTGCTCATAGGATGCCGCACGGCTGTGCTGCTCCTTATCCTTCATGCGGATGATCTGCGTCAACAGCCGCTCCCGGTCATGGGCGGCATATCGGGCCTTTTCCCGAATATCCTCCAGCACGATCTGCGTCAGCACATTCTCATAGATGGTATGGATGGTGCAGGCGCTTTTCCCGCTGCGAGAATAACTCCCGCACATGAAAGAACTGTACCGCCCTGGACTTCCATCTTTATAGGTAAACCGCTCTACCTGGTTTCGCATTTTGAATCCACAGTCCGCGCAGTAGACCAAGCCAGTGAAAATGCTCTTGATACCGTCCGAGGTTTCGGACTTCCGCACCTTCTTCTGGTCGATGCTGACAACCGTATCCCATACCTCGCGGGAGATGATCGGCTCATGGGTCCCCTCCACACGAATCCACTGGTCTTTAGGCTTCGCTACCAGCTTTTTGGATTTGTAGGAGACAGTGCCGCATTTCCCTTGGACCATGTTGCCGATATAGGCTTCGTTGCGGATCATCACCTTAACAGTGCTTTCGTTCCACAGGTGGTTGACACGGCGGGGGTCGGTGCGGCCCTGGCGCTGATAGTACAGCTCACCGGGCGGCTGGACACCCTCGGCGTTCAAGGTGGTGGCGATCTTTCGGAACGCCATGCCGGAGGCCCGCATAGCAAAAATACGGCGGACCAACGGCGCGGTTTCCTCGTCGATGATGAAATGGTGCTTGTCCAGCGGGTCACGCTTGTAGCCGATGGGCGGATATGTACCCATGTACTTCCCGTTCTCGGCGCAGGCTTTTTTGACCGCTTTCACCTTTTTACTTGTGTCCCGGCTGTAAAACTCGTTAAATAGGTTCAAAAAGCACATGACATCGGTACTGCCGTCATTACTCATGGTGTCGATGCCGTTGTTCAGAGCGATAAACCGGCACCCGATGGACGGGAACAGGTAATCGGTGTACTGGCCGAACTCGATGTAGTTTCTGCCGAACCGGGACAGGTCCTTGACGAGAATGACATTGATACGTCCGGCCTTTGCGTCAGCGATTAGGCGCTGAACGCCGGGGCGCTGGAAGTTTGTTCCAGAGTAGCCGTCATCCACATAGGTGTCCACTTCATTCCAGCCCCGCTCCCGCACATACCGCTGAAGCAGTAGCTTTTGATTTTCGATGCTGACGGATTCCCCATCCCGTTCATCGTCATTACTCAGTCTGCAATAGATGCCGACATTGTATGCTTTCTCGATCATTGTTTTACCTCCCGATCAGCCAGATTCATACCCTGTGCGGCGAATGGCTCCTGCCGGATTGCTCCGGCAGCACCTATTATAGAATAGAGAGCGCATGACGCGCAAGGATGCGGCCAGCCGCGAGGAAATGTTGGGTATGGTTTTAGGTGGTAGCGTGGCAGGGCGTCAGCTCCGCCATAGCGCGGCGGACCGCCAACTGCTCCAGGGTCTCGCCCAGGTCTTTCTCGCCGGTGAAAACGCTGGTCACTCGGTACAGCGTCTTACCGGTCTTAATTTCTTTGTACGAAGTGTTGATGCTGGGATTGGTCTGGTCTTTCATATTGACGCACCTCCGTCCGATAACAGACCGATGCTTAAACTGCAAAATGCAGATAACTTCCGTTAAGAAAACAGCCGCGCCGGACATTGGCGGTGCCGCATGACTATCACGGCGCAGTTCCGGCGCGGCTGCTACTTTATTTCCGTTTCGATGTAGTTTCACCGTATTTGCCACGCACCCCCCGGCGAAAGGGGATATTGCAAGCCGCCCCTGGCGGGGCTGTCATAACTCCACAGCATCGTTCTGAACGTGTGCCGCAGGGTTCCGTCTCAAGTCTGTGGACGGGCGTGAGCAAGTGTCATTATCCCCCGCGCAGTCATCGCGCCCGGTGTGCCAAACCGGGTCCAGGACTGACGTTGATCGCTCGGCCAGCTTGTCCATCACCTCCGAAAGCTGGCGGTCTTGGCGGCGTGTCCTGTGCCGCTGGTACGCGGGTTTTGTGCTTGCAATACCGTGTATTCAATTTTCGATGTACGAGTGAAGGTGAGGGAAAATGCGTCCTTCACCTACCGTCCTCAAAACGGGGTTTTGGCAACCTATCCCAGAAAAACTTTTAGGATTTTTTTCTTTGCTGCTTTGATTGATTTAACAATATTTTGGTGAGAAGTGTGTTCAAGACACGCGATCTGTCGAACCGTCAGCCCCTCCACACAATGTAGCCAAAGGCGGCGGCGCTGGGCTGGGGTTAGGCAGTTTTCAAGCCCCTGCATGAGCAGACGGCGCATTTCCTCGCGCTCCTGCTGTTCCAGGGTTTCTATCAGCGTGTCCTCCGGCGATTGGACGGCGGTGGCCTTTTCAGACAGGCCACGCAAGGACAGGGTACGCTTGGAGAGCGCAAGGTCCGCATTTTCAATCTGGTGGTAACTCTCGTCAGACCATGCTTTCCACTGTTGAAATTCCTCCAGGCTGGAGAAATCCGCCAGAGTGAGCTGTGTCAGCGTTCCAGCGGCGTCTATGTAAACAATGGCGTCCGGGTCTTTCTTGTTCAGCGCATAATCGCTTTTGGGGTCAAACATTTTGTTTCCTCCGTTTCATTCGTTGATGGTGTTGCGGGGATAGGCACATCGAAACGGAGGTGGCGGGCTGCGGCACCCGCAGGAGTTGACTTTTTTCCCGAAGATTCGACAAAGCAGAGGGCCGGGTACTTCCATTGAGTACCCGGCCCTCTGCCGTGTTTCAGAATGATAATTCTTGCTTATATGCCTCTGTGGTTCCGATTGATAAGTAAAATGGGGCGTAGCCGCCACAAGGCTTTTTTTAACAGATCACCTATCAGGAGCGGCCAGAACAGTTCGCTCCTATAAAACAAAAACACCATAGCCATTCTCCTTAAACGGCGGCTATGGTGTTTGAGCGCGCGAAAGCGTTCCGCAAAGCTGCCGTTTTTTTAACAGCCTCACAGAATCGGTTTTTCTTGAAAGATTCAGCAAAAATCGGAATTATATTGCATGGTAGTCAGAATTGCAGAGGTATTCAAATCGTGCTTTCTGAACTATACAATACAGTTGAGGTGAAGAATTATGCCGAATGAAGTCTTAGTAGAAGGTGGAGCGCGGTTAAGGGCGGTCCGAAAAGAGCGGGGCTATACACAGGAACAGTTGGCGGAGTTGACAAAGCTCTCCACCCGACATATCGCAGGCATCGAAAAAGGAGAAGCGAATCCGTCATTTGAGGTACTTTATACGATCATAACTGTGCTTGGCACTTCTTTTGACGCGATCTTCAATCCGGCGGACGAACAGGTGGAGCGCGAAGTCCAGGAGATCACCGGGCTTTACCGAGCCTGCCCAGAACAGGGACGGCGGCTGATTTTGGCCTCTACCCGTGCTATGGCACAAGAATTGATGGATAGCAGCAAAGAATAATGATATAGAATACATAGCCAGTGGGTAAGGATTGCCTTGCCCACTGGCTGTTGCTCAATGGATAAAGCCTTATTGGGTCGGGGTTTGATTGTGAGCGGAACCGTTCGCGTATGGGAACATTGGGGATCGTAGCTCGAATTTGAAAGTCTCCCGGTCTACGATACCAAGGGTGCAGTCGCTGTCGTATAGCCGCAACAGGAACTCGGCCATCTGCTGGCTTGTATGATAAGTGCCAAAGGCTCTATCATAATCATATTGCTCCACATTATTTGCCTTTTTACCGAACTCCGTCTGTGTCGCTGCCGGAGCCAGCACCTTGGCCCGCATCTTTGCCCCACTCTCGATCAGCTCCCAGGCCAGCCCCTCGGTAAACGTGCTGACATAGAACTTTGTTGCACAGTAGGTAACAGCGGTAGGAACGATGGTATAGCCGCCGCAGGAGGACAGGTTGATAAGCTGTGTTCCAGGGACATCCTTATAGTCACGGACAAACAGGGAGGATAAAATGGTGAGGGCTTCGATGTTGAGCCGGAGCATGGTATCAATTTTTTCCAAATCCTGGTGAGCCACGCTGTCATAGTTCCCAAAGCCAGCGTTGTTTACCCACGTTTCAAGTTGAAAGTCTTTCAGCCCGGAATAGAACTGATACACCCCTTCCAGCACGGAGAGGTCAACTGCTCTAATAAGAACATCCAGTGCGGGGTGCTTCTCCAGGATTTCGTGTCTTAGGTGTTCCAGGTTTGACCTGCGGCGGGCAGCAACAATCAGGTTTTTGCCGCGATCTGCAAAGGCTTTTGCGGTTTCGTACCCTATGCCGGAACTGGCCCCGGTAATGACGGCGTATTTTTTTGCTGGTTGCATTTGCAATTCCTCCATTTCTTAGGTATAATACGAGCATACAATGTAGAGTAAACTCTACGTCAAGAGGATGGAGGGATTTTTTTGGATTATTCTATTGGGGAGTTTTCGGAAGTCACCGGGCTGGGGATTCATACCCTGCGCTACTATGAGCATGAGAACTTGATAACCCCTATGCGAAATTCCAGCAATCGCCGCCGTTACTCTGATAAGGATATTTCATGGATTGCCTTCATCAAGCGGTTAAAAGCAACCGGGATGCCAATTAAGGAGATTAAGAGATATGCGGCGTTGCGGGCCAAAGGTGATGCTACTCTTTCTGAGCGGATGGAAATGTTGATCCAGCACCGCCAGTCATTGAGGGAGCAAATCAGGCAGTTGCAGGAGCATGAGGCCAAGCTGGATGAAAAAATCGCTTTTTACCAGCAGGAGATTGAGCGAAGCCTTATAGATGTCGCAAATTGACATAGTACTTCCGCAAATCATTTTCACTTACGCTTCCAACAATCCTATTAAGGGTTGCAGTAAGGGCATCTATATCCTCTGGCAGCGTCCCCTGGGTAAAAGTTTCATAGACGTTATTGATTGCATAGTGGGAAGATCATAATTTGCCTGATACCATAGAATAACGAAGCACAGCCAGTGGGCCAGAAAAGATTTCACCCACTGGCTGTTGTTTATTGGAAAAACCTTACTTGTTGATTTATTTCCCGCGCTGACCGTAACTTATCCGGGCAGCGACATAATAGATGGAGTAGAGCAACGAAAACAATACCAACGTGATAGCCAGAGATTGACCAATCCAGAGAATATCCGGGACAATCGGGAGTGGGAAAAAGCTCACTAAGATTTTCTTTGCGCAGACATATACAAAGCAAATACTGAGTACAAGTGATGGAATAAGCGGGAGCAGGAATATCTGTGATAGTTGGCGGTTATTCAACTTAGATACAAGCCGCTCGTTCATTCCAAGCTGCCGCAGGATGCGGTCTTGTCTCTGTTTCACTTGCCAATCGCTGAGAACTTGTGTTGCTAAAATTGCAGCGCCAGTAATCTCTAAAATCAAAGCGAGATAGAACAGGCAGATTAGCATGGAGTAGAGATAATGAAACTCGGTCTTATCCATCCATTTGCCGGACAGATAGTCCATATCTTCGTGCATAAAGATTGTGGGCGCACCGCTGGGAGTAGACTTCGCACTGGACCGGTCTAACTGAACAAGACCGTCACAAGCGGATGTGATGTTCTGAAGGTCATTGGGACTTAATGATTTTTTGCTCACCGCCGCATATACGCTATATACGATTTCCATTTGCCTGATTGCACCGTCTGGAACAACGATCACATAGCCTGCGCCGTTACCATAGTCGTTTACTTGGCTGAAAGATTCTGAAAACACTCCGCTGTCTGCAAAGGCATAGCCAGCACATTCCAGGCCATCTTGCTGTTCAATCAACATTCTGATGTCCTTTTCCAATGCCGGAACACAATGGACATAGCAGAGAGTGGGGTCAAGTTCTAAGTGTTTATAACCCAGCAGTTCCCGCAACTTTAGGTAGTCGCTTTGAGTCATGCAGGTATCATGCTCAAACTCCGCATAAGGGTGGTGAGCAGAACGGCCAGCCTCGATCACCGTTTGTTCATGAACAGAAAGAAACTCCGTTCGCCCGTTGGTATAGATTCCATAGGTATGGCCTTGTGCGGAAAAGTCCTGCTGGATGATGGCGGCATAGCGGGAGAAATCACGCAGTTCCCCTTTATGCAAAATCATAATGTCAAAGGCACCGGCCTCAACATTCTTTGTCACCATCAGTCCGATAGTTGAGCCAATCCCCCCAAAGGTGATTGCCAGCATAAACAAGATTGACAGCATACCCATAACGGTACTCGTAGAACTGATTTTTGCAGTAAATCCTCGAAACGGCACCAGCCTTTGATTTCTATACTTCCAATCAATACGGTTTCCGAACCGGGTAACAAGAAAGGCCGGGACGCTGATAAAAAAGCCGAACAGGAACAGAAGCAAAAAGGCAGTTCCAATGAGAATATCGTAACCTTTTCCGATGGGCTGGATATATATGAGCAGAAACCCAGCGCAGCCAGCCAGAACAGAAAGGCAGAAAATCAAAATTGCGGATATGCCGCCGGAAAACGGGGCTTTTTCGTTCTGACGGTCATAGTAGAGCATATCCCGTAGCTGCACCCGACGTATCCACTTTCCATTTTTGCGTATAGAATATAAAAGCATGACTGCAAAATACAGAAGCGTCAGCCCTACGGTGGATGGCGAAAAGCTGAAATGCAGCGTGTAGGGCAGTCCGAACATATTCAGCAGAACCGCTTCTAATATCTGCGAGAACAGCATCCCCAAGAGAACACCCGGTACAAAGGCCAGCAGTCCAATCAGGCTGTTTTCATAAAATATGAGCCTGCTGATCTTCCTGTTAGGGATTCCAGATACCATATACACACTAAACTCTCTGCTGCGCTTTTTGAGCATATAATTTATCATGTAGCTGATGATCCAACCCATAATGAGGATAATCAGCAGAGAAGCCGCTACAATCAGGTAAGGTAGCAACTCCATATCAGGAAGTGCTTTTACCGTATCTGAGAAAATCAGGGCATTAAAAGCGTACATGGATGCCACGGCACAGGTGAGCGTCACAAAGAAAAGTGTGTATTCATTGAATTGCCTTTTAGCGTTGCGGAGGGACAGCTTCATCAGCACGGCTTGTCACCTCCCAGCAGGGCGAGAACGTCCAAAATTTCATGGTAGAACGTACTGCGGGTCTTTTCACCTTTGAGAATCTGATTGAAAATGCGTCCGTCTTTTAAGAACAGGATTCGCTCTGCATAGCTGGCGCTAAAAGCGTCATGTGTCACCATCAGGATCGTTGCTCCCATTTCCTGGTTGAAGTTTGATATGACCTCCAGGAGAACACGGGATGAATTGGAATCCAGAGCGCCGGTCGGCTCGTCGGCCATAATGAGTTTTGGGTCGCAGATTACCGCCCGCGCAAATGCGCACCGCTGTTTCTGGCCTCCTGACACTTGGGTGGGGAATTTTTTTAGTGTGTCACTGATATGCAGCTTGTCCGCAATCTGACGAACACGCTTGTCAATCTCCCTTGGTGGTGTCTCACTGATCGTCAGGGGCAGCGCAATATTTTCCTCCAGCGTCAGCGTATCCAGTAGATTGAAGTCCTGAAATACAAAGCCGAGGTAATCGCGGCGAAAAGCGGCTATATTCTTTTCCGTGATGGTCGTAATATCCTGGCCGTCCAGCAGGATGTGGCCGGAGCTTACTGTATCAATGGTGGAGATGCAGTTCAGCAGAGTAGTCTTTCCAGAGCCGGAGGCCCCCATGATACTGATAAATTCGCCCGCCTGCACGTCAAAGCTAACCTGATCCAGTGCCTTTGTGACCGCACCGGGATTGCCATAGTATTTTTCGATATTCTCCACATGGAGCAGCGGCTCTTTGCGTTTTAACGTCATGGTTACTCCACCACCTTTCCGTTGACGATCTTCACGTCTTTATCCGCGAATTTTAAGATATAGGTACAGGTCATTTCGTTTGATGCTTCAATGTTAAGTTTCATAGTTGCCATGCTCTGGCCGAAAAAGGACGGCTCTGCCTGCATCGTATAGGTGCAGATTTTTTCTGTCACATTACCTGCCGGGTCTTGAACATAGTCATTTTCCATCGGACAATTTACCAGCACATAGGGGAATTGTCCTCTGACTGCAACACAGGTTATTTGCCCATCTTCGGTTACAAACTCAACTCCGGCAGAATCTGAGCGGAGTTGTATCGGATGATTCAACAGCATAATAGCCACCGCGCCGCAGAGTATGATTGCAGCGGCTATGCCACCCACGATGAAAAATACCTTCCTATGTGGGCCTTTAGGGGTATCGCGCATTTTTACGCCTCCTTTTTGAAACTGTCTGTATTTTAGCAATTCGAGGCGTTCTGTTGTATAGAAGTTCATTGATTTTCTCTAACAGATTTGTAAGATAAGAAATCAGACCTTCAAAAATTTGCTTTTGGGGAAGTGCAGGAAAACGGCTGTATATTCTCCTGCCGTTGATTTTATCTCAATGCTGATGCCCAATTTGGCACAGAGCTGATCGCACAAGTACAAACCGATGCCGGTCGAATTTTTTCCAGTCCGGCCATTACTCCCAACAAAACCCTTATCGAAAACTCGGCCCAACTCGCTCTCCTTGATTCCGAGGCCATTGTCAGTAATGGACAGTGTTACATAGTCGCCCTGATCCTGCGAGGTCACATTAATGACCAGCGGCTGGACACTCTGATACTTGACGCTGTTAATGATGATCTGATTCAGAATGAATTGAAGCCATTTCTGATCGGAGTACACAGTGCCGGAGAGAGTTTCTGTATGGATACAGACATTGTTTTGTATCAGGAATTGCTTGTTCCGCGCCAGCACCTCCGATACACACGCTTTCAGTGGAACTTCTGTAATCAGATAGTCCTTCTCTACACTTCCCAGCCGAGCGTAGAACAGAACGCGCTCCACACTCTGCGAAATCATTTCTGTCTGCGTAAGGATTTTCCGGGCGACACTGGACTTGTTGTTTTCGCATAGCAGTTGGATTCCAGTAATCGGGATTTTCATTTCATGTATCCATTGTTCTATAAATTCCCGATATTCACGGTTAAGCCGGTTGGATTGGGACACTTCATCCGTCATGGCTTTCAATGCGGTTTTCATCAGCTCAAAGTACGATTTTTCTAATTCTGATGTTGGGGTATCGGTGATCTCCGCAAACAGGTACTTTTGGTCTAAGGCATCCATCACAGCCCTTAAATGTTGGAGCCGTTTGTGCTGGCTCAGGTAGCTCCATAGTAATAAGCCGCCAACTATGCAGATAAAACAAAACCACAGCAGAGAGATTTCCCCACTTCCCAGACCAAACAGCCATAAAAGTACCGAGAAGAATAAGCCATTGGCAAAGCATACCAACAACACAGCCTTTTTGTCACTCAAATAGCTGGAAAATCTCATATTTTGTACCCCATTCCCCGCTTCGTCTGTATCAACTCGCCTCCGCCAAGAGTGCGTAGTTTCTCTCGGATACGCATGATATTGACACTGAGCGTGTTGTCGTCTATGTGAATCTCGTTGTCCCAAAGATACTCTACTAAATCCAGCCGGGGGACAATCTCGCCGGGATGCTCAAAGAAGTAGTACATAATTTTCAATTCCGTTTTCGTTAATTCAATTTCTCGTCCATCTGCTGCCAGCGTCCCGGCAATCGGATTGAGCGTGAACCTGTTATACTCCAGATAGGCGGTTTGCTTGGCTGCTTGCCCCCTTTTCAATAAAGCGTTGATTCTTGCAAGCAGAATGGGGATGTTGTAGGGTTTGGAAATAAAATCATCTCCCCCTAATGTCAAAGCCTGCAATTCATCCATCGTGGTATTGCGGCCTGTAATGAATAAGATAGGTACATCGGAAAATTGACGGATTGAGGCACATAGGCTATACCCATTTTGTCCCGGCAGATTGATGTCCAGCAATATCAAGTCAGGCATTTCCGCTTTGATTTGAGTCAGTGTGTTTTCAAAATCGGTCACACACATGACCGTAAATCCAGCATTGGACAATAAGGTTTCCAGTTCTTCTTGTATCAGCTTTTCATCCTCGACAATCAGTATCTTATTCATCGCGTTTTTCTCCTTTCCGTTTGAATCGCTTATCTTCTGGCTTTTCAGCATCTTTCGGAACGAGCCAGACCGTTGCCATTTTTACTGCGCCGGGAATACGCTGTTCAGCACAATAATAATTGATTCTTCGAGGGGTTACACCCCATTTTTCACTTGCTTCTTTTAATGTCATGTAATCCATATCTACACCTCCACCAACATATTGTATTTCGGATGCTCGAACAATACAAGTGTGGAAATGTAAACGTAAATGTCAGTCTGGCCTTTCCTACAAATTGCACCAGGAGGTTGATCCCCCTGGTGCAATTAGTTCAGACAAATATAAACCGCTTATCCTCTGGCATCTGGTGGATTGCCCTCTGCACTATATGGAGTTACAGCGGAGGATTCCCAGCGCAACACCCAAAATGCTTTCCCAGCAGCTCCGCGATCTGGAGGATTGTGGCATGGTACATAGAGAAGTGATCCCGGAGAAGCCGCCCAAGACGGTGTACTCTCTGACGGCGTTTGGAGAAAGCATTATCCCGGTCATAGACGCTATGTGTCAGTGGGGAGCAGACTATATGGACGGTCTGGACGTTCAATCATCATGTTGTAGCGCAGGGGCATAATAAACAGGCATACTTGTTATTATTTGGTAAAGGCAGATATGGCAGTCTGAAATGCCCCAGAGGATTTAGAGGGAATAAATTCAATAATTTCATATTGTGCAATACCCTCTTTGAAAAACGGGTCTTTTTCCATAATCTCTCTGGCCTTTGCCGCATCTGCACAGTCACATAAGATAATACCGCCTGTTCTGGGCACTTTACGCCCAGAGCAGATGAACAAACACTTTTTGTAGTGTTCGTCCAGAAACTGAATGTGTGCTGGTAGAAATCGTTCTACTTCAGAAATCGGTTTGACATACGTTAGGCTAAAAATAAACATATTGCGTTCCTCCAAAATCTGTGTTAGGATGGTAAAGGTCATTTTGGTGACCCAGGTCAATGACCGTAGTCATTATATTACATCGGATAGCTTCCGTTGTCAACGACTTTTTAAGGGGGGCTTTGCGTGGAGCAAAAGTCAGGTCGAAAAAAGCAAGCTGAGCAGACGAAAAAGAAAATATTTGAAACTGCTGTATCTTTGATAAAGGAAAAAGGTTATAGCAATATTACGATAAGTGAAATCTGCAAGACAGCCGGAGTTGCCAAAGGATCGTTCTATGTCTATTACAAATCCAAAGAAGATATTGTAAGAGAAAGTTATTATGCTGATATGGGCGAATACATACAGCGAAGGTACAATATCTTTGTAGAAACCAATAGTACAGCAACTTATGACGAACGCATCATTTATTTTATGAATTTAGAATTGGAATTTGCCGAATATGCTGGGTATGAGGTCACTTGTTTAGCCTATACTTTGAATTTAGGAGCGTGTATTCCAGGGCCGTCAGAGCATATAAAAAAAAGAACATTT
>OFFX01001480.1_pt1 | contig 16581 bp, 17 predicted proteins | sample 1521511 | NCBI WGS metagenome assembly OFFX01 (sample SAMEA3504125, study PRJEB24116) | mouse gut metagenome | biome: mouse gut; feature: mouse-associated habitat; material: faeces | place: Denmark | collected 2011
CCAGGGCCCGCGCGATCTCCGCCGGGGCGGGGTTCTCCGGCAGGCGCTGCTCCGGCAGCTCCACCAGCTCCAGCCGGCAGTACCGGCCCAGCCGCTTCACGTACTCCGCCGCCGCCGCCGCGTAGAACCGCTCCTTCAGCTTGCCCACGCACACCACGGTCACCCTCTGCATGAGGCCGCCCCCTCCAGGGTGTAGATCTCCCCCGCACCGTCCCGGGGGGACACGGCCAGACGGCCCGTCCAGCCCGCCTGGGCCAGGGGCCTGCCCACAGTCTCCAGGGCCAGGGCCGGGGTGTTGTTGTCCTGGCTCAGGTGGGAGAGCAGGATGGTCCTTGCACCGAACCGGGCCGCATCCACGGCATAGAGGGCGGCGGCCCGGTTGCTCAGGTGGCCCTGGGGACCCAGCACCCGCTTTTTGAGGGCATAGGGGTAGGGCCCGGCCAGGAGCATGTCCTCGTCGTGGTTGCTCTCCAGCACCAGAAGGTCCGCCCCCAGCAGGCGGCGGCCCGTCTCGTCGATGATGTACCCCGTGTCCGTGAGATAGCCCACCGCCCCGTCCGGGCCGGCGATGTGGAAGGCCGCGCTCTCCCGGCAGTCGTGGCTGGTGGGCAGCAGGGTCACCTCCGCGTCCTGAAAGGAGACCGTCTGCCCCAGGGCCGTCGGGCGCAGCAGATCCTCGATCCCCGCCAGACGGTAGGCCAGCTGGAGCGCGGTGCCCGGGGTGCAGATAATGGGGGTGCGGTATTTTTTGATGTAGGTGGCCAGTCCGCTGATGTGATCGGAGTGCTCGTGGGTGATGAGCACCGCCGCCAGCTCCTCCGCCCTCAGCCCTCTGGCCGCCAAGGCCTGACACACCCGGCGGCAGGAGAGGCCCATGTCAATGAGCAGATGGGTTCCCCCGGCGGAGAGAAGGGCGGCGTTGCCGGAGGAGGAGCTGGCAAGGGTCTGAAAGGTGGTCATAGTTACCTCGTCTTATGTGCGTGATCCGGGCATAGCAAAGCATCCCCCGAAAAGGGGGATGCGCGATCTATCCCGCAGAGCCTACCACCAGCTCCTCCTCCGGCACCTCCACGGCCCGGATGCTGCCGCCGATGGCGCGGATCTTGCCGATCACGTCCTCGTAGCCCCGCTCGATATACTGTACATTGGTGATCTCGCTGATGCCGTGGGCCGCCAGGGCCGCGATGAGCATGGCAGCCCCGGCCCGCAGGTCGCAGGCCTCCAGCTGCGCCCCCGTCAGGCGCTCCACGCCCTCAATGATGGCCAGATTGCCGTCCACCTGGAGCTGTGCGCCCATGCGCTTGAATTCGTCGGTGTAGCGGAAGCGGCTGTTCCACACGCTGTCGGTGATGACGCTGGTGCCCCGGGCCAGGCACAGGGCTGCGGCGATCTGGGGCTGCATATCCGTGGGGAAGCCGGGATAGGGCATGGTCTTGATGTTGGTGCGCACCAGGGGGCCGATGCGGCTGACCAGCAGGCTGTCGTCCACCTCCTGGATCTCCACCCCCATCTCGCTCATCTTGGCGGTGATGCAGTCCATGTGCTTGGGGATGATGTTGCACAGCTTCACCTCGCCGCCGCAGGCCGCCACTGCGGCCATATAGGTCCCCGCCTCGATCTGGTCGGGAATAATGGAGTAGCTGCCGCCCCGCAGGCGGTCTACCCCCCGGATCTTGATGACATCGGTGCCCGCGCCCATGATGTTGGCGCCCATGGAGTTGAGGAAGTTGGCCACGTCCACGATGTGGGGCTCCTTGGCCGCATTCTCAATGACCGTCATGCCCTCGGCCAGGGCGGCGGCCAGCATGATGTTGATGGTAGCGCCCACGGACACCTTGTCCAAAAAGATGCTGGTGCCCTTCAGGCGGCCGCCGGCCGCCTCCGCCATGACGAAGCCGCTCTGGGTGTCCACCTGAACCCCCAGGGCCCGGAACCCCTTGAGGTGCTGGTCAATGGGCCGGGTGCCGCCGAAGTCGCACCCGCCGGGCAGGGCCACGTCCGCGCTGCCGAAGCGGCCCAGCAGGGCCCCCAGCATATAGTAGGAGGCGCGGCAGCGGCGGGCCAGCTCGTAGGGCACCCGGCCGTTGCGGAGCCGGGAGCAGTCCACCTCTACGGTGTGGGGGTTGACATAGCGTACGCTTGCGCCCAGCTCCTGCAAAATCCCAAGCAGGAGGGTGACATCGCTGATCTGGGGGATGTTCTCAATGCGGCAGGGGCCGCTGACCATCAGGGCAGCGGGGATAATAGCGACGGCAGCGTTTTTCGCGCCGCTGATGTGGATCTCTCCAAACAAGGGACGTCCGCCCTCGACAATATACTTGGTCAAAGATTTGCACCTCTTTTTAATATATCGGCCGATAGGTACAGTTTACCCAGGCCGGAACACTTCATACCGAAAAAATCGGCAATGAGTGGGCATAATCGCAGATGATAATTAGTATAACAGGTTTTCCCATAAAAGCAATGGCTGTCTTCCAAATAAATTCATAAAATTTTAATAATTTCAACCTTGGATTTGGAAATTCCGATAAGAGCAGGCCCCCGGCTTTCAACAAAATGCACCAAAAGTCCGGGAACCGCCCCCTGGGAGGACGCCGCTTTTTCCCTGCGGGCCTTGCAATTGAACGGAATTTCCTGTATCATAGATCCGTAAAAAGGGCGGGCTCCGGTCCGGGAGGAGGACGAGATGACGCGACAAGCATTTGCGGCCCTGGCCGCCGGCGGCCCGGTGCTGCTGGACGGGGCCACGGGCTCCAATCTGCGCACGGCGGGGATGCCGGTGGGCGTGCCGCCGGAGCGGTGGGTGCTGGACCACCCGGCGGCGCTGCTGACGCTCCAGCGCGCCTACGTGGACGCGGGGAGCCGAATCCTGATGGCCCCCACCTTCTCCGCCAACCGTCTGGCCCTGGACCGCTTTGGTCTGGCCGGGGAGCTGGGGCCCCTCAACACGGCCCTGGTCCGCCTGACCCGGGAGGCCGCCGGGGGCAGGGCCCTGGTGGCAGGCGATCTCTCCACCCTGGGCCAGCCCATGGAGCCTCTGGGGCCTATTTCCTACGGGGAGGCATATGATGTATACCGGGAGCAGATGGAGGCCCTGGCGGAGGCGGGGGCGGACCTGCTGGCGGTGGAGACCCTGATGGGCATCGACGAGGCCGCAGCGGCCCTGGACGCGGCAGGCGCGGCGTGCGGCCTGCCGGTGCTGTGCACCTTCTCCGTGGAGGCGGACGGCACAATCCCCTTTGGCGGCACGGCTCTGGAGGCCCTGCTCACCGCCCAGGAGCTGGGAGCGGCCGCCGTGGGGGTGAACTGCTCCGTGGGCCCTGACCAGCTGGAGGCGGTGATCCGGACCCTGGCGGAGGCGGCCTCAGCGCCTGTTGTGGCCAAGCCCAACGCGGGGCTGCCGGTGATGGATGCGCAGGGCCAGGCGATTTACAGCATGGGGCCCCGGGACTTTGCCCGCCACATGGCGGTCCTGGCCCGGGCGGGGGCCTCCCTGCTGGGGGGCTGCTGCGGCTCCACGCCGGACTACATCCGGGCGCTGGCGGAGGTCCTCTGAACGGTTCTTTTTGATCCCTTTTCTTGCAAGAAAAGGGATGTTGACAAAAAATGCGGCAAAGGAGACGATACAATGAAGGTACTGATTTTAGGCGGCGTAGCGGCGGGCACCAAGGTGGCGGCCAAGCTCCTGCGGGAGAACCGGGACTGCGAGGTGACGGTCCTCACCAAGGGCAAGGATATCTCCTACGCCGGGTGCGGCCTGCCCTACTACGTGGGCGGCGTCATCCAGGACAAGGGCCAGCTCATCGTCAACACACCGGAGAAGTTTGCCGGCCTCACCGGGGCCAGGGTGGTCACCCAGACCGAGGCTGTGGCCGTCCGTCCGGCGGAGCATAAGGTAGTGGCCAGGGACCTGTCCTCCGGCCAGGAGCGGGACTACGAGTACGACAAGCTGGTCATTGCCACCGGCGCGTCCCCCTTTATCCCCCCGGTCCAGGGTCTGGACCTGAAGAACGTGTTCGTCATGCGCACCCCTGACGACGCCATCGCCCTCCGGGAGGCCCTGGAGGCGGGGGAGATTAAGCGGGCCGTGGTGGCCGGCGGCGGCTTCATCGGCCTGGAGGTGGCGGAGAATCTGGCCGCCAAGGGCGTGAAGACCACGGTGATCGACTTTGCCCCCCATGTGCTGCCCAACTTCCTGGATCCGGAGATGAGCGAGTTTGTGGAGAACCGGATGGCCGAGGCCGGCGTGATGCCCCTGACCGGCGTGGCCCTGGAGGGCGTGGAGGGCGACGGGAAGGTGGAGAAGGTCCTCACCAGCAAGCGGGCCATGAAGGCCGACGCCCTGGTGCTGGCCATCGGCATCCGGCCCAACACCGCCTTCCTGGAGGGCAGCGGCATTGAGATGTGCAAGGGAACCATTCTGACGGACGCCCACCTGCGCACCAATGTGGAAGACATCTACGCGGCCGGCGACTGCGCCATGGTTACCAACCGCCAGACCGGCAAGGCCGCCTGGTCCCCCATGGGCTCCACGGCCAACATCGCCGGCCGCATCCTGGCCCAGAATCTGGCCGGCCGGGACCTGGCCTACCCCGGCGTGCTGGGCACCGGCGTGGCCAAGCTGCCCGGCGGCTGGAGCACCGGCCGCACCGGCCTCACCGAGACCGCCGCCAGGGCCGAGGGCCTGGACGTGGAGACCGTCATCACCGCGGTGGACGACAAGGCCCACTACTACCCCGGCGCGGACGTGTTCCTCGTCAAGCTCACCGCCGACCGGGCCACCCGGAAGCTGCTGGGCGTCCAGGTCCTGGGCAGAGGCGCGGTGGACAAGGTGACGGACATCGCCGTCACCGCCATCTCTCTGGGCGCCACGGTGGACCAGCTGGCTACCATGGACTTCGCCTACGCGCCCCCCTTCTCCACCGCCATCCACCCCTTTGCCCACAGCGTCAACATCCTGCTCAACAAGCTGGACGGCGCTCTGGAGTCCGTCACCCCGGCCCAGTACGCCGCCGGCGCGGCGGAGGGCTACGAGGTCATTGACTGCGCCCAGGCCCCCTCGCTGCCCGGCCGGCGGTACCTCAGCCTCCCCGAGCTGACGGGCCCGGTGGAGGGCCTTGACAAGGACGCGAAGCTGCTGCTGGTGTGCACCAAGGGCAAGCGGGCGTATCTGACCCAGAACCGGCTCAAGCACTACGGCTACACCAACACCAAGGTGCTGGAGGGCGGCGTAACCTTCACGGAGTTTGAGAGCGAGGACTAACAGGCCCTGCTTCGGGAACACTATATACAACGATATACAAAAACAGGAGGAACAGAAAATATGGCAACACTGACCGTCAGCCCCACCGATGAGAAGCGGGTCAAGGCCCTGGGCTTTCTCAGCAACAAGGGCACGGACAACTTCTCCGGCCGCATCATCACCGTCAACGGCAAGATCACCGCTGCCCAGCAGCGGTGCATCGCCGAGGCGGCGGAGAAGTTCGGCAACGGCGTCGTCACCTTCACCACCCGCCTGACCATCGAGGTCCAGGGCATCCCCTACGACAAGATCGAGGACTTCCGGGCCTACATTGCCCGGGAGGGTCTTGTCACCGGCGGCACCGGCTCCCTGGTGCGGCCCGTGGTGGCCTGCAAGGGCACCACCTGCCAGTACGGCCTGCTGGACTCCTTTGCCCTCAGCGAGGAGATCCACCACAGGTTCTACGAGGGCTACCACACCGTGCGCCTGCCCCACAAGTTCAAGATCGCCGTGGGCGGCTGCCCCAACAACTGCGTCAAGCCGGACCTGAACGATCTGGGCATCATCGGCCAGCGGATCCCCAACCTGGATCCGGACGAGTGCAACGGGTGCAAGAAGTGCGGCGTGGTCCAGGCCTGCCCCATGGGCGCGGCCACGCTGACCGACGGCGTGGCGGAAATCGACAAGAGCATCTGCAACAACTGCGGCCGCTGCGTTGACAAGTGCCACTTCGACGCCATGGACGGCGGGACCTACGGGTACAAGATCTATATTGGCGGCCGCTGGGGCAAGAAGGTGGCCCAGGGCCGGGCCCTGAGCAAGGTCTTCACGGACAAGGAGGAGGCCCTCAACGTCATTGAGAAGGCCATCCTGCTGTTCCGGGAGCAGGGCAAGACAGGCGAGCGGTTCGCCAAGACCATTGAGCGCCTCGGGTTTGAGAATGTGGAGGCCCAGCTCCTCTCGGACGAACTGCTCCAGCGCAAGCAGCAGATCCTGGACGCGGAGCTGCATCTGGTGGGCGGAGCCACCTGCTGAGCCGGCGCAAGCATTCGTTATATCAAAAATCTCCCCATATGCCATATGCCCCCACGGCCCTCTCAGGAGCGCCGCCGTGGGGGCTGCGCTGTACAGAATAAGGACAGGGCCCAGACAGGCCCTGTCCTTTTGTCTTATCACCGTATCTCTTTTCCGCTGTCGTTGAGGATAAACATCCCCTCATAGGTTGCGTCGCAGGCCTTTGCAATGGCCGTTAGGTCCTTTTCCGAGAGATTGTCCCGTTTGATCTTCTGTCCGATATTCTGCGCGGTTGTGGGCGGATCCAGCCGTGCGCCCAAATCCGCGAGGTTCATCCCTCTAGCCACAAGCAACATTTTCACTTTTACCGCCATCCCCATTCTCCTGCCCCCCGATGCAATCATTTTATTGTAAATATAAACGAAATCCTTTGATAAAACAAGTAAAACTTTTCTTTTGATATTGACAGTGATCGCAATATAATTTATAATACAAACGAAAAAGTTTGGTTTACAAATAATTCTATGAAAAAAGAAATCAAGGAGGGGTATTTCTATGACAGACATACAGGAGCTATTGAACCGGACGACCCTCAAGGCGGTGGGGACGTTTCTGCGCAGCGACGAGAACCCGGTGGCGCAGATGCTGCGGGAGGACATACCGCCCAAGGCCCTCCTGGACGGCAGGCGGGATGACCTCTGGGTGGCGCTCCGGCGGGCAGAGGCGGCGGAGAACCGGGAGGTGGCGGAGGCTGTGCGGGCCCTGGAGGACGCGGCGGAGAGCGTGGGCTTCTACGCGGGCCTGAAAGCGGGCGCGCGTCTGCTTCTGTCGCTGACCGACGGCGGGGCTCTGGTCTGCTGACGCTTTTGTTACCATTGGAAACAGATTTGTAGCCGAATCGTTAGAAGTTAGTAACGACTTTGATGCAACTGTGTGTTATGCTATCGACAGAAAGCCCTGGACTTCGACAGCAAACGGGCTGAAAAAACACGGCAGCTGCAAAAATCCTTTCTGATTTTTGCAGGCAGACAAATAGACACTGAGACAGGAGGTAACACACATTGCTGACAAAATTGAAGGGATTGAGCACACGGGCAAAGGCCGCCCTGGGTTCGGGCCTGGCCCTGTTGATTGCGGCCGGGGTGGGATTGGGCGTATGGCAGCCCTGGAACCAGACAGAGCCGCCCCCGGAGGACCCGGTGGACCAGGTGCAGCCCGCGCCTGCGCCCCAGCCCCCGGCGGAGAAGCAGCTGAGCGTCAAGGTTGGGAGCGAGGACGTGCCCTGCACCCTCTACGAGGGGGACGGCTGGAGCATCTGCGTGCCCGACGGCTGGTCTGTGTCCGCTACGCCGGACGGCATTGCCATGAACGACGGCGCAACGGTTCTGGAGGTGGCCCGGGAGCGGCAGGCGGGCTATGACGGGGCCTTTGTCACCGCCTGGGCCGGCGAGAACGGCGGCAGGGCGCTGACCTTCTACGCCAGCGAGGGGACCGACGGCGGCTGGAGCGTCACCTTTGGCCCTGCGGACGGCGAGGGCTGGCGGAAGTATGAGAAGCTGGCGGCCGCCTTGGCGCGGACCCTGAAGGCGGGGGACAAGGAGCCCTTTGCGGACAGCTTTGTGCTCCCCACGGAGCCGGACTGGCAGGAGGCCGAGGGGCTGACGGTGCTCTTCCTGGATAAAGACGGGTATGTGCTGGACGACAAGGTGCAGAGCGCGGTGGAGAGCTACATGCTCTCCTGGTCCGATGAGATCAAGGCCGCCCACACGGGGCAGTACCGGATCAACGGCATCAGCTGGCACAGCACCTTCACCGGCCTGCGGGACGGGTACATAGACGTATTCCGTGCCTCTGTCAGCTATGAGCAGACCGGCGGCAGCTGGACCCTGCCCACAGAGGGCGTGCTGGCGGCGGTGTACCACGACGGCGGATCCGTGGAGAAGACCAAGTGGCTGGACGAGAGCGTGGTCCGGAGCCTGCCGGAGCTGGCCGCCCAGCTCAAGGGCTGACGCCGCACAGAGCTGCCAATCCATTCTATCGGCAATACGGCCGGCTGCTTGAAAGCAGCCGGCCGTTTCCATTCCCTGTGACAGCGGGGCGCTTCCCCCGCAGATAAGCGGTTGCGTTTTGGGGCCATCGGTGGTACAATATGACCCTGTAACCGGGGCAGAGGGGAGGGCATGTCTGTGGAGACCTACCGGCTGAAAAACATCGCGATATTGATCCTGCTGCTGCTCAACGGCTTTCTGCTCCTGCTGCTGGGCTATCAGTACCTCCAGGCCCGGCGTTCGGAGACGGATACCGCCGGCCAGCTTCAGGCCCTCTACGAGGCCAACGAGCTGAAGCTCTCCCTCCAGATCGACCTGGAGGAGCAGTCCCTCACCCCGCTGAATCTGACCCGCCGCAGCGAGACGGAGCGGGCCATCGCCTCCTGGCTGCTGGGGAGCGACGCGGCGTCGGCCAGCCAGGGCGGCGGCATCTACAGCTATGAGGGGGACCATGGTACCATCCAGTTCCGGGCCGGCGGCAGCTTTGACGGCAGCCGCCTCACCCTGCCGGTGGACGACATCACGGAGTTCTGCCGGCAGTTCTGCCAGCAGTTTGGCTATGAGGATCTCCAGTTCCAGGTCCAGAACCGCACTGGCAGCGTCACGGCGGTCCAGCAGCTCTCCGGCGTACCCATCTCCGGATGCGGCCTGACGCTGCGCTTTGAGCGGGGCACGCTCACGTCGGTGTCAGGGGCCCACGTGAACCTGGAGGACGCCGTGCCCGCGCCGGCAGAGCGGATGACCTGCGTGACCGCCCTGGTGCGCTTTCTGGACTACCGCACCACGGCGGGGATTGTCTGCGGCGCGGTGGAGGGGGCCCGGTGCGTCTATGAGCTTCACAGCGGGCCGTCCCTGCGCCTGCTGCCCATGTGGCGCATTGACACGGATACGTATACCTATTTTGTGGACTGCGCCACCGGGGAGGTCACCCGCCATTAACGCTGCTGCTCCTCCAGGCTCCAGCCGTAGAGAGGATAGCGCTGGATCGCGCCAAAGATCTTTTTTTTCAGCTGGGGGAACTGCTTTTCCAGCTGAATCAGCAACTGCTTCGTCTCCTCCCGCTTGGTGGATCCGTTGGCGGGGCATGGGTTGGACACCACCGGCAGGCCCAGCCGCCGCACCGCGCCCCGCACATCCCGCTCCTGGACATACAGCAGGGGGCGGATCTGGGTGACCTGGCTGCGGTCCAGGTAGGTTACAGGCTGGAAGCAGCTGATCCTGCCCTCCAGAAAGAGGCTCATGAGCATGGTCTCCACCGCATCGTCGTAGTGGTGGCCCAGGGCGATCTTGTTCAGGCCCAGCCGGTTCAGCTCTGTGCTCAGGGCGCCCCGGCGGAGCTTGGCGCACAGGGAGCAGGGATTCTTCTCCTGCCGGTGGACGAAGATGATCTCGTAGATGGGCACGCTGACCAGGTGGTAGGGCACCTCCAGCTCCTGGCACAGCCTGGCGATGGGGGTAAAGTCCATGCCCGGCGCGCCGCTGTCGATGGTGACCGCCGCCACCTCGAACCGCTTGGGGTAGAAGCCGCGCAGCTTCGCCAGGGCGGCCAGGGTGAGCACGGAGTCCTTGCCGCCGCTCACGCCCACGGCCACCGTGTCGCCGCTCTCAATCATGTTGTAATCTTCCACGCACCGGCGGACCAGGGACAGGATATGCTGCATAGGCGAATCCTCCTGAGAAGAAATTTGAAAATAGCAGAAGAGAAAAAAGGAGCAAACCAAAGAAAAGAGAAGAGATAGAGAGCAATCTATCCGATAAATTAAAACGCGGTTGACAAAAGCGGCCTTGCTGTGGTATAAATGGATCTGCTCGCACAGGGCATTGTACCTGATTTCGGGCAAAAATACAAGGCTTCCTTCGATAGGCCGCCCCAGGCGGCCGGTCTCCCCCGGAGGAGACGCGGTATGGGCCGCCTTTGGCGGCGTATCGAAGGAACGTGAAAGAAGGAGAACACGACCATGTCCACTTTTATGGCAAACAAGGGCAACATCGTCCGCAAGTGGTACGTCGTTGACGCCGCGGGCAAGCCCCTGGGCCACACCGCCGTCATCGTCGCCGACCTGCTGCGCGGCAAGCGCAAGCCCACCTACACCCCCCACGCCGACTGCGGCGACAACGTGATCGTTATCAACGCTTCCAAGGCCACTCTCTCCGGCAACAAGCTGGAGCAGAAGATGTACCGCACCCACTCCGGCTGGGTGGGCGGCCTGAAGGAGACCAAGTACAAGGACATGATGGAGAAGAAACCTGAGCTGGCCATGCGGGTTGCCGTGCGCGGCATGATGCCCCGCAACGTGGTCACCAAGGACTCCCTCAAGCGTCTGCACATCTATGCCGGCGACACCCACGAGCATCAGGCCCAGAAGCCCGAGCTCTACGCTGCGGAATAAGGAGGTAGAGGAAAATGTATCAGTCTAAGAAGCCCTATCTGTACGGCACCGGCCGCAGAAAGTCCTCTGTCGCCCGCGTCCAGGTCTATCCCGGCGGCACCGGCTCCATCACCATCAACGGCCGCAATATTGACGAGTATTTCGGTCTGGAGACTCTGAAGATGATCGTCCGTCAGCCCCTGGTGGCCACCGCCAGCGAGGGCAAGGTGGACATCGTTGCCACCGTCAAGGGCGGCGGCGTCAGCGGTCAGGCGGGCGCTCTGCGCCACGGCATCTCCCGCGCCCTGCTGCTGGCCAGCGAGGACAACCGCCCCATCCTGAAGAAGGCCGGCTTCCTCACCCGCGACCCCAGAATGAAGGAGCGCAAGAAGTACGGTCTGAAGGCCGCCCGCCGCGCCCCCCAGTTCTCCAAGCGTTAAACGCTTTTCAACCCCCGATGCCGCAGGGCATCGGGGGTTTTCTGCTGAAACAGGCCAATAAAATCTCACGGAATCTCCTCTGCTTCTAAAAGCCTGTTTATTCTCTCAACAACGCCGACAAGAGGGACGCGGACGGCGATCTTGATAAAGAAGATGCAGACGATCATCATGCGCCAAAACCAACTCGAAGCCCAGCGCAGCGGGTTCGAGTTGGAAAGGAGGAGCAAAGGAGCGGAACGCAGTTTTAAGGCGGCCCCAAAAGGGACCGCCTTGAAACGGAGTGGAGCGGATTTCGCTCCGACGTGGTACGGGTAGTGGGACTCGAACCCACAAGCATCGCTGCACTGGAACCTAAATCCAGCATGTTTACCAATTTCATCATACCCGCCCGTCAACAACCCATATTATACCCAATCCCCCCTCTTTTGTAAAGAAAAATTTCCCGGGTTCCGGGGGCCGCTGGCGAAAGGGGGCGTCTCCTACTTGATCTCCTGCTCCAGATCGTCAAAGGCGGGCACGTTGAAGAAGTCCCGGAGGGTGATATCCAGACCGTCGCAGAGCTTCTTGATGGTGGCCACGGTGGCGCTGTTTTTCCGGCCGCTGACGATGTTGTTGAGGGTGGACTGGGTCACCCCGCTGAGGGTGGCCAGCCGGTTGACGGTGATGTGCCGCTGCCGGCACAGCTCCAGTATCCGGGTGCGCACCGCCGTGCTGCTGTCTGTCATCTCTCCACATCCTAACTCAAATGAGATAACATGAGGTTACCCTTTTTTGTGCAGTATGATTACCCCTTTTGAGTTGACTTTTGGGGCGCAGCGTGCTATACTGACCCCGTTGTCAGGGCTCCTGCCATTTTTTCCAGCGGGAATGCCCTTGACAGATATATCGGATGATGATATATTTGAGCCATCCAAGTCCGATCATTCATCCCAAACCAAGGAGGTACCATGAAAGAAATACTACAGGTACAGGGTCTGACCAAGACCTTTCGCCTCTCCGCCCGGCAGCAGCGGCTGGAGCGGACGGGGGAGAAGGTGCGCAGGGCGGTGGACGGCCTCCGCTTCAGCGCCTACGAGGGGGAGATCTTCGGTCTGCTGGGGCCCAACGGGGCCGGCAAAACCACCACGTTGCGGATGCTCTCCACCCTCATCCGGCCCGACAGCGGCGACGCCCTCATCGACGGGGCCAGCGTGGTCCGTCAGCCGGAGCAGGTCCGCTCCCGGATCGGCTTTCTCACCAGCGAGCTGAAGCTGGAGGAGTGCTTCACCCCGGACTACCTCTTCGACTTCTTCTCCGATCTCCACGGCGTGGACCGGCAGCGGCGGGAGCAGCGGAAGGAGGAGCTGTTCACCCGCTTCGGTATCGATCGATACGCCCAGGTGAAGGCGGCCAGCCTGTCCACGGGCATGAAGCAGAAGGTGTCCCTGGTGGTATCCATTGTCCACGATCCGGACATCATCATCTTTGACGAGCCCACCAACGGCCTGGACGTGCTGACGGCCAAGGTGGTGACAGACTTCCTCCGGCAGCTGCGGGACCAGGGCAAGACCATCGTGGTCTCCACCCACATCTTCAGCCTGATTGAGAAGATCTGCGACCGGGTGGGCGTAATCATCAACGGCCGCATGGTCCTGTGTGACGCCCTGGACCGGGTGACCGCCGGGGAGAGCCTGGAGGACAGGTTCTTTGAAATCTACAGAGAAACGGCAGGTGACGGGGTATGAAAAGCGGCATTCTCACCATCATGAAAAAGGAGCTGGCCCGCTTCTTCGGCGACAAGCGGACCGTGGCCGGCGTTCTGCTGCCGGGCGTGCTGATCTATGTGCTCTATAGCTTCATGGGCACAGCCATGGGCAGCGTCTTCGGCGTGGCGGAGGACGCCAGCATCCAGGCCGTCCGCCTGCCGCAGTCCATCGCCGCGGCGGCGGACAGCGCCGGCATGGCCCTGACGGAGGGGAGCGAGGCGGATCTGCCGGCGGCCAAGGCTCTGGTGACGGAGCAAGAGCTGGATCTGCTGGTGGTGTTCCCGGAGGCCTTTGACCAGGCGGTGACGGACTACAATGTGGCCTCCGGAGAACCGGCGCCCCTGGTGGAGGTGTACTACAACTCCGTCTCCACCACCTCTCAGTCCGCCTACATGGCCTTCACCGGCCTGCTGGACAGCTACGAGTCTCTGCTGGCCAACAAATTCGATGTGAACGCCGGGGAGGGCGGCTACGATCTGGCCACAGCGGAGGACAGCACCGGGGCCTTCTTTGCCATGATGATGCCCATGCTGCTGATGATCTTCCTCTACTCCGGCTGTTCCGCCGTGGCCCCGGAGTCCATTGCCGGGGAGAAGGAGCGGGGCACCATTGCCACCATGCTGGTCACGCCCATCCGCCGCAGCGACATCGCGGTGGGGAAGATTCTGGCCCTGGCAGTCATCACCGTGCTCTCCGGCGCCTCCAGCGCCCTGGGGACCATCCTGGCCCTGCCCAAGCTTATGGGCGGCGCGGCCGGGGAGATGGACGCGGCCATCTACGGCATACGGGAATACCTGCTGCTGGCGGCGGTGATCCTGTCCACCGTGCTGCTGCTGGTGACGCTGGTGGCCCTGCTCTCCGCCTTTGCCAGGACGGTAAAGGAGGCCCAGTCCTACGCCGTGCCCCTGATGATCCTGGTGATGGTGCTGGGCATCACCGGCATGTTCGGCGGCGGCGCGTCCCAGAACCTGGCAATGTACGCGATTCCCCTGTACAACAGCGTACAGTGCATTGTGGGGATCTTCTCCTTCAGCGTGCTGGGCTCCGGTGTGGCGGTGACTGCCGCAGTCAACGGCGCGGCCACTTTGCTGGGCGTGTTTATCCTGACCCGGATGTTCAACAGCGAGAAGATCATCTTCGGCCGGTAACCCCTTTCGGAAAAGGGCCGGCCCTCGGGGCGCACGCATCAAGCCCCACAGAAGAACTTTCGGGAACCGGCGCGGCTTCGGCTGCGCCGGTTCTTCGTTTACTCCGCGCCATGACCCTCGTATATGGCGGCCATATCCTGTATTCTCCGCTTTAACTCCCTGCGGACATGGGGCGGCGCCAGGCACTCGCACCGACGGCCGAAGCCCAGGAGAATATCGTAATAGTATTCGTTCTCGATGAAGGGGAACAAAACCAGGTAGTGCTCCGCCCCGTCCGGTGAAAAGTCCTCATAGCGGCAGAAATCGAGGACCCGGTCCATGACGGAGGAATGAATGCGGAGGGTAATCCTTGTCTGCATGGCAGCCCCCATCTCCTCAAAATCCAGCTGGGGCCTTTGATGCGCCCGTGGCGCGAAAATCTCCTCCTCCATTTGCAGATTCCACATGCGGGACACCCGGAACAGCCGAAAATCCTCTCTACCCCGGCAGTACCCATGGAGGTACCAGCGGCTTCCCTTCAGCACAAGCTGACAGGGCTCCACAGTCCGGGAGGTCTCCGCCCCGTGGTGGGCGATATACGCAAAGGTCAGCAGCCTGCTCTCCTGCATGGCGGCTTGAATCCGCTCCAAACGGGGCTGGATATGGCCGCCGCCCATCCAGGGGCTGACGTCGATACGGATCTGATTGACCTTACATGCAATCTCCTCCGCCCTGCCGGCGGGAATAAAGCTTCTGACCTTCGCAAGGGCGTGCGCCAGCTCCTCCTCCCGGATCATGCCGGAAAGGCTGGAGAGGCCCATTAAAAGGGCGGAGATCTCCTGGGCGGAAAAGACCTTTTTGTCCAGCTTGTACTCCGGCATGATTTCAAACCCGCCGCTTGTCCCCGGCGTTGAGCGGACGGGAATCCCCGCCATGCCGATGGCCTCCATATCCCGGTAGACGGTGCGAAGCGAGACCTCAAATCGGTCCGCCAGCTCCCGGGCGCTGACCCGCTGTTTATCAAGGAGGACCATCACCATACTCACAAGCCTGTCAATTTTCATCCTGTTGCCTCCTCTTTCGAATTATTGCCATACTGCTGTCAACAATCACATGGTACAATAAATGCGCTGATGAATCAACAAAACCTGAAATGGAGGAACTGTATGCGGAACGTATATGTCTATGTGCTGGACACAATGGCGGACTGGGAGCTGGGCCACGTCAGCTCGGAGCTCCACTCTGGCCGGTTTTTCAAGCGGGACGCCCAGGGCGTATCCCTCCAAACCGTGGGCATCGCCAGGGAGCCCATCCATACCATGGGCGGCCTGACCGTCCTGCCGGACTGTCTGGTGGAGGATATTGCCCCAGTGGAAACCAGCGTGCTGCTCCTGCCCGGCGCGGATACCTGGAGCGACCCCCGGCACAGCGCGATTCTGGAGAAAGCCGGGGAGCTCCTCTCCGCCGGCGCAACGGTGTGCGCCATCTGCGGCGCAACCGCCGCCCTCGCGGGCTGCGGGCTGCTGGACGACCGTCCCCACACCAGCAACGGGGTGGGCTTTCTGGAGATGGTCTGCCCCCGCTACCGTGGGCAGGACTTCTATGTCGACGCGCCCTCTGTGGCGGACGGCAGCCTGATTACGGCGGGCTCCACCGGCTCCCTGCTGTGGGCGAAGCAGATCATTGCGCGCTTGGAGGTTTTTGAGGCCAGTACCCTGGAGGCGTGGTACGAGTATTTCCGCACCGGCCGACCGGAATCCTTCTTTGCACTGATGGAATCCCTGCCCTCCGCCCGGGGGGACCGGCCCCAGCCCTGAGGGCCCCTTTGCCTGGGAATCGCCAGGAGGGCGCAGACGGCTCAGCCGCCTGCGCCCTCTCTTTCTTTTTTGTGCAGGCCCGTCCTCCGGGGCGGGCTGTTCGGGGATCCCTTTGAGGAAGCTCAACCCTCTTGGCCTGCCTCCTGCTTCTCCAGCTTCCAGCGGGCGTCCTTGATGGTAAGGGTCCGCTGCTTCTTCTTGCCGCTGACCATCCGCTCCCGGATGGCGCGCCCCGTAGGCGTGGCGGCCAGGCCGCCCAGGGCCGTCTCCCGCAGCTCCATAGGCAGGCGGCGGCCCACTTCGCCCATGGCGTCGATAACCTCGTCCACCGGGATGCGGCTCTCAATGCCCGCCAGGGCCATGTCGGCGGCGGCCACGGCGTTCACCGCGCCCACCACGTTCCGCTTGATGCAGGGCACCTCCACCAGACCCGCCACCGGGTCGCAGGCCAGGCCCATCAGGTTCTTCAGGGCCATCGCCACCGCGTGGCAGATCTGACTCTCCGTGCCGCCCCGGAGATGGACCAGGGCCGCCGCCGCCATGGAGATTCCCCCGGGGCCTGTCAGGCATAGGAGCGCCGCCAGCAGGAGCGAGAGGAGCGACAGCAGATTGCGGAGCCGCCGCCGGTCTGCCGCGGCGGCGAAGGTGTGGGCAAGGCCGGTGTCCCGGGCCAGGGGAAAGGCGGCGATGGCCAGTCCGGACAGGGCCCGGGACAGGCAGAAGGACAGGAGAAAGGCGGGGCCGTCGTACCGGGGCAGGGCCGTCCAAAGCGCGAAGGC
>OFFX01001494.1_pt1 | contig 16490 bp, 13 predicted proteins | sample 1521511 | NCBI WGS metagenome assembly OFFX01 (sample SAMEA3504125, study PRJEB24116) | mouse gut metagenome | biome: mouse gut; feature: mouse-associated habitat; material: faeces | place: Denmark | collected 2011
AGCAGCACGTCGTGGGCCTCCGCGTCCTCGGGGGCCAGGTAGTGGCAGTCGTTGGTACACACCAGCGGGATGCCGGTCTCCTCATGGATGCGCAGCAGCCCCTGGTTGACCACGGCCTGGTTCCGGATGCCGTGGTCCTGGAGCTCCAGATAGAACCCATCCTCCCCGAAGAGCTCCCGCATCTCCAGGGCATAAGCTTTAGCGTTCTCGTACTCTCCGTTGACCAGCCGCTTGGGGATCTCCCCCGCCAGACAGGCGGACAGGGCGATAAGCCCCCCGCAGTGCTCCCGCAGCAGCTCCATGTCGATACGGGGCTTGATGTAGAACCCCTCCACGAAGCCCATGCTGACCATGTAACTGAGGTTCCTGTACCCCTCCTCGTTCCGGCACAGCAGGACCAGGTGGCGGCTCTCGGCGTCCAGCTCGTGGACCCGGTCGGAGCGTTTTCTATCCTTAGGAGCCACGTAGACCTCGCAGCCGATGATGGGCTTGATCCCCTCGGCCTTACAGGCCCGGTAGAAGTCGATGGCCCCGTACATCACGCCGTGGTCCGTGACCGCCACGGCGGTCTGGCCCAGGGCCTTGACCCTTTTTGCCAGACCGTTGATCTTGCAGAATCCGTCCAGGAGGCTGTACTCCGTATGGACGTGGAGGTGGACAAAAGACATGGTGCCTCCTTTTCTGATCGCCCCGAAAGGGCAGTCATGGTGATAGTTTTTTACCGGCTGTCCGCTATGCTGCTTTTCGGCGTCTATTCCGGCATACGTATCGAAAGCCCCTGCTGGCGGCTGCTCCTGAATTCCTGTATCAGACAGATATCCTTGTGATCCTTTTCCCGACCAAGTTTTTCTTTCATCATGATCATTCCATCTATTGAAACAACTGGTATCCCGTCCAGCAAAACGGCTTTATCCTCTATCCAGTTTTCAAATATCTCAATGGCTTCAGAAAAAACGATCCTTCTGGTACCATCACAGAGCGCTTCTGTAGGATATCCATCCCGCTCAAGTTTGTCAGCCAGCTCAGAGGTACAGCCCAGATCGATATCCCGCGTTTTATCCTTGATCCCATACAGCACCATGGCCGCGCCTGACGTCACCCAATATTCCTCAATATGAAACCCGGTTTCTTTCAATAAGCAGACGATCTCTTCCCTATCCAGCATAAAAGCCCTCCTTGCAAAGGCAACCCGGGTTGCCTGTTTTTGAACATATGTTTCACGTGAAACATTTTCAGAACTCTATCGTATCCCCGCAGGCCAGGTATCGCATCCGCTCCACGCGCTCCGCCAGGTACCGGAACGCCTCCTCCCCGGTGCAGTGGCAGGTGTAAAAATCCATATCATACCCCGCCAGTTCCCCGGCGATCCCCTCCAGGATATCCTCCGGCACAGACCGTTTGGTCACCGGGACCATAAGGTGATATCCCCCGATGCAGACCTTTGGCCCGTACTCCTTCGCCCGCTCCAGGATATTCGCCACGCCGCAGTGCCCGCACCCCATGACCAGCAGGTTCCGTTCTCCGAAGATCATCAGATCCTGCTCATGGGCAAACCCGTCCCGGCCCTGCTCATCATACAGCGTATCGTTGGCTGTGGAGTGGAACCGGGAGGTATCCCGCACCGTAAACAGCAGTAATTCCTCATCGATCCGAAAGTCTCCATCCACCAGCACCATCTGCGGGTGGTCCATCAGCTTCCTGTCCAGGCCGATGGGGACCTTGATGAACCCCAGCGATCTGGAAAAGTGCTTCTCGAACGCCCGGCGCTGGATATAGATCTTCGCCGTATGATTGACCTTCAGGAACGCCGCCAGCGCCCCGCCGTGATCGAAGTGCCCGTGGGAAATGACGGCGGTATCTACCTGCCCCAGGTCGATGCCCCGCTTTTCCGCGTTTTTCAGCAGCGTGTTGTCCGGCCCCAGATCAAAGAGGAGCTTGTGGCGCTCCGTCTCGATATACAGTGACAGGCCGTGTACCGGCGTCAGATTGCAGCTGGATTTATTTTCTACCAGCGCGGTGATTTTCATAGTACTGTTCTCCTCTCATATCCTGCTCAGCTCCACCAGCTTTCGCAGCCGGTGGTTCAGACAGCTTTTGGTGATGGGCGGCTCGAACTCCTCCGCCAGCTGACTGAGGGTCAGCTCCGGGTACGTCTCCCGGAGGATGATGGTCTCCTTCAGCGCGGCACTCAGCTCCTCCACCCGGTCCAGCTCGTACAGCCGCCGGATGGCCTCCAGCTGTTCCTGGGCGGCGTTGACCGCCTTGTCCAGATTGGCGGCCTCGCAGTTCACCTGACGGTTGACGTCGTTGCGCAGCTCCTTCTCCGCCCGGGCGGTCGCCAGCGCCGCGGCGGAGTTTGGCGCGCCGATGAAGGAGAGGAGCTCCGCGATCTGCTCGCCGCTCTTGAAGTAGGTCACCTGGCTGCCGTTCCGGGTGGTCTGCCCCGGCTGGCGGTCCATGTCGGCGAGCAGGGCCATCAGTTCCCGGCTGGCCTGGGTGTGGCTGGTCACCAGCTCCAGGTGGTAGCGCTTGCTGGGCTCCGTTACGCTCCCCCCCGCCAGGAAGGCCCCTCGGAGAAAAGCCGCCCGGCAGCACTCCTCCTCCAGCAGGCCGAAGTTGATGTGGAGCACCGGGCTCTGCCTGGCGTCAAAGCCGAAGGCGTCGATGATCCGGTGAATTTTTTCCGCGTCGGTAAGCTGGAAGACGTACTTCCTCTCCCCCGCCCCCGGCAGCCGGTCGAACGCCAGGCCGAACGCCCTGTCCAGCAGGACGGGCAGACGGCTGGCAAAGCTCCTGCTCTCGGTGATGACGCGGACCTCCCGGGGCGTGAAGGTGTTGCCGTAGAGCAGCGCGCCGTAGGCCTCGGCTCTGGCGCAGCAGAGGCGGTCCGATCCGGCCTGGCATAATTCGGTTTTTACATCGCTGGAAAAGGACATGGCTCCGCCTCCGTTGCTGGGAAGTTTTTTCTTAGTATACCATTTACAGGGGGGTAAATCAACGCCGTTCTGGAAATTTCCGTTGTTCATTGATCGCCGCAAAAAAATATCCCCCCACCCGGCTTGCGCGGGGAATATCCGTCAATTATAATAGGCGGCGATCGATCAAGATTTATTGATCCCTGAGGAGGATGATTACTGATGAAAAAAAAGATACTATCCCTGCTGCTGGCGGCGGGGCTGCTGCTGGGCCTGACAGCCTGCGGCGGGAACGGCGGTCAGAGCGGCGGCAACACCCTGATCTACGCCAGCGGTGATTACACCCGCATCAACCCCGCCATGGACGAGCATGGAGAGATCAACATTCTGCTCTTCAACGGCCTCACCGCCCACGACGGCGGCAACCAGGTGGTCTCCGGTCTGGCGAAGGACTGGACGTTCGATGAGGATACGTGTACCTACACCTTCCACCTGGAGGAAAACGTCAAGTGGCACGACGGCGAGCCCTTCACCGCCGAGGACGTGAAATTTACCATCGAGGCCATCATGGACCCGGAAAACGGTTCCGAGAACGCGCCGAACTATGAGGATGTGGAGGAGATCAGCATTCTGGACGAGCACACGATCTCCTTCCGGCTTGCCGCCCCCAACGTGGCGTTTCTGGACTACATGACCATGGCCATACTGCCCAAGCATCTGCTGGAGGGCGAGGATATGCAGGCATCCGCCTTCTTCCGCGCTCCGGTGGGCACCGGTCCCTACAAGCTGGCCGGCTGGGACGAAGGGCAGGCCATTACGCTGGAGCGGAACGCGGACTATTTCAAGGGCGCCGCCCGGATCGAGAAGATCGTCTTCAAGATCGTTCCCGACGACAACGCCAAGGCCCTGCAAATGCAGTCCGGAGAGCTGACTCTGGCCCATCTGACCCCCAAGGATACGGAGAATTTCCTGGGAAAAGAGGGGTACGATGTGTACGAGATGAAGACCTCCGACTACCGGGGCATCCTCTTCAATTTCCAGAATCCCTACTGGACGGAGAACCGGGACCTGATTCCCGCCATGTGCTGCGCCATCGACCGGCAGGCTATCCTGGACGCGGTGGTGCTGGGGCGCGGGGTGACGGCGTATGGTCCCCTCCAGCGGAACATCTACAACAACGAGGACGTAGAGCGCTACGACTACAATCCCGGCCGGGCCAGGAGCATCCTGGAGGACGCGGGGTGCGTCATGGGGGAAAACGGCTTCTATGAGCGGAACGGTCAGGAGGTAGGCTTCGTCATCAGCGTGGGCGCGGGGGATCAGGTCCGGCTGGACATGGCCCAGGCCGCCGCCCAGCAGCTGCGGGAGGTTGGCGTCAACTGCACCGTGGAGGTCCCCGCAAAGGTGGACTGGGGCGGACAGATGGCCTATCTCATCGGCTGGGGCAGTCCCTTTGACGCCGACGACCACACCTACAAGGTCTTCGGCACCGGCAAGGGAGCCAACTACTCCGGATACTCCAACCCGCAGGTGGACCAGTACCTCACCGAGGCGCGGCAGTCTGACGATCCCGCCGTCCGGAAGGAAGCCTATGCCAACTTCCAGACCGCCTTGGCGGAGGACCCCGCGTTTGCGTTCATCTGCTACGTGGACGCGGATTACGTTGCGTCCGCGGCGTTGAAGGGCATCACACCCGGCACCGTCTTGGGACACCACGGGGTGGGTATCTTCTGGAACGTTACGGAGTGGACCCTGGAAGCGAACACCTGAAATATCAGAAGAGGGGCTGAACGGGTCAGCCCCTTCTTCCCCGTTTTTGAGGAATGACTGCATGTCTGATTTATTAGAGATCAAAAATTTGTCCGTATCTTTCCGGACGCCCCAAGGCGAGGTGGAGGCGGTACGGGACGTATCCCTCTCCCTCCATCCCGGAGAGGTGCTGGCCATCGTGGGGGAATCCGGCTGCGGGAAGAGCGTGCTGTGCCGGTCCATCATGAAACTCCTGCCCCGGAACGCCTGGATCAAGGGGGGGACCATTCTGGCGGACGGGGCCGACATCACCCGCTATTCCCAGCGGGACATGGAGCGTCTGCGTGGACGGCTGTTCTCCATGGTCCTCCAGGACCCTATGACCGCCCTGGACCCCACCATGACCGTCGGGGCGCAGATCGCGGAGGCGGTGCGGATCCATCAGCCCCGGATGGACCGGGCGGCGGTGCGGCGGAGGGTACTGGAGCTGATGGAGCTGGTGGGCATCGACCGGCCGGAGGACCGGTACGGGCGGTATCCCTTTGACTTCTCCGGGGGGATGCGGCAGCGGAGCGTCATGGCCATCGCCCTGGCCTGCGGACCGAAGATCCTCTTTGCCGACGAGCCTACCACCGCCCTGGACGTGACTATCCAGGCGCAAATTTTGGACCTCCTGCGGGACGTGCAGGCGAGGCTTGGGACCGCCTCCGTTCTGGTGACCCACGATCTGGGCGTGGTCGCGCGGGCGGCAGACCGGGTGGCGGTGATGTACGCCGGGAGGATCGTGGAGACCGGCACCGTGGAGGACATCTTTTACGACCCGCGGCACCCTTACACCTGGGGGCTCCTGCGGTCCCTCCCCGCCTGGGCCAGGGAGGACGAGCCCCTCTACACCATTCCGGGGATGCCCCCTTCCCTGCTCCATCCCCCCAAGGGGGACGCCTTTGCCTGCCGGAACGAGTACGCGCTGGCCATCGACTACCAGGAGGCCCCGCCGATGTTCCAGGTGAGCGAGTCACATTTCGCGGCCACGTGGCTGCTGGACGAGCGTGCGCCAAAAATCGCGCCGCCGCTGGGAGGTGGATCAAATGGATGATATCCTGCTTGACGTGCAAGGGGTCTCCCACTGCTTCCGGCTGGGCAGAAACAGCGTGCTCCGGGCCCTGGACGGGGTCTCCTTCCAGCTGCGGCGGGGAGAGATCTTCGGGCTGGTGGGAGAATCCGGGTCCGGAAAGTCCACGATGGCGCGGTGCATTATGAGCATCCCCCGGCCTACGGGGGGAGCCATACGGTATCTGGGGGTCAACATCTGCGATCCTGGGCAGTTCCGGGCGCACAAGGAGCTGCTGCAGACCTCCCGGCAGCTGATCTTTCAGGATTCGGCGTCCAGCCTCGATCCAAGGATGACGGTGGCGGACATCATTGCGGAGCCTATGGCCATCCACCGCGCGCGGCCTCCCAGGGGGTCCTTGCGGAACGAGGCGGCCTTTCAGCTCAAATGCGTGGGGCTGGATCAGGGGTGCCTGGACCGGCGGCCCGGGGAGCTGTCCGGCGGACAGCGGCAGAGGGTCGCCATCGCCAGGGCGCTGTCCATGGGGCCGGAGCTGCTGGTGGCAGACGAGCCCATCGCCTCCCTTGACGTGTCCATCCAGGCGCAGATCATCAATCTGTTCCGGCATTTGCAGAAGGAGCACGGGTTCACCTTCCTGTTCATCGCCCACGATCTGGCGGTGGTGCGGTATCTGTGCAGCCGGGTGGGCGTTCTGTATCAGGGGAAGCTGGTGGAGGTCGGGCCCGCCAAAGAGGTGTTTGCGGACCCGCGGCATCCGTATACCCGGGCGCTGCTCTCGGCTATCCCCATTCCGGACCCCAGGCGGGAGCGGGCGAGGGTGCCCCAGCGCTTCGATCCGGCTCAGTTCTGCCGGGAGGGACGGCTGCGGGAGGTATCGCCGGGACATTGGGTGCTGGAGAAGGAGGGTGAGTCATGAGACAGAAAAATCCATTTTTATATTACGGCGGGAAGCTGGTGGGATTCGCGGTCAGCCTGTTCCTCCTCTCGCTGGCGGTCTTCTATGTGGCGCGGCTGGCGCCGGGAGATCCGCTGGTCTCCTACTACGGCGACCGGGCGGAGAAGATGACGGTCCAGGAGCGGGCCCGGGCGGAGGAACGTCTGGGGCTGGATCAGCCGATCCATGTGCAGTACGTCCGCTGGCTGGAGGGGGCCATGCGGGGGGAGTTCGGCATTTCCTACAAGTACAAAACGGACGTGATCGAGGTCATTGCCGCGCGGCTGCCCAACACGCTGCTCCTGGGAGGCATTGGATTTGCGGTGATCTTCTCGGGAGCGCTGGCGCTGGGGGCGATTTGCGCCTGGAACGAGGGAAAATGGCTGGACTGCATTATCTGTAAAGCGGGAACAGTTGTCAGCTGTATTCCGGAATTTTGGCTGTCACTGGTTCTGATCCTGGTGTTTGCGGTGCAGCTGCGGTGGCTGCCAAGCAGCGGGGCGTACACCATCGGCGGCGGCGGGATCGGCGACCGGGCGGTCCATCTGGTCCTGCCGCTGGTGGTGACGGCGGCGGGGCATCTGTGGTACTACGCCTACATGATCCGCAACCGGCTGCTGGAGGAGCTGCGCTCGGATTATGTGCTGCTGGCCAAGTCCAAGGGGCTCAGCCGGAGGGCCGTGCTGGTACGGCACTGCCTGCGGGGCATCATGCCGTCGTATTTGAGCTTGATGGCTATCTCGGTGCCCCATATCCTTGGGGGGACCTACATCGTGGAGACGGTGTTTTCCTATCCGGGCATCGGGACGCTGTCTTATGAGAGCGCACGGTATCAGGATTACAATCTTTTGATGATCCTGTGCATTTTTTCGGGCGGGTCAGTGATCCTGTGCAACATTCTGGCGCAGATCGTCAGCGAACGGATCGATCCCAGGATGCGGGCGGACGCGCCGCCGGAGGTGACGGATCATGGATGAACGATTTGTCCTGGTAGGCGCGCGGACTCCCCTGCCGCCGCCGGTGAAGACGAAGAAGTGGTACGAGGGCAGGCCGGTGGTCTCTATGGCGGTGCTGGCGGGCATCGTTCTGGGGTGCCTTTTCTGCGGGGCGTTCGTATCGGGGGAGCCGGGGTATATGGACCTGCTCCACAGCTCGGAGGCCCCCGGCGGTGAGTTCTGGTTCGGGACGGATACCATGGGGCGGGATATCTTTGCCATGATCTGGTATGGGGGACGGGTCTCCCTGCTGATCGGGACGCTGTCTACCGGTATCTCCACGGCGCTGGCGGTCCTCTTCGGGACGGTCAGCGGGCTTGCGCCCAGGTGGCTGGACGATCTGCTGATGCGCGTGACGGAGATCTTTCTCAGCATCCCTTCCCTGCTGCTCATCATCTTTTTGCAGGCGGTCCTGGGGAAGGCGAATGTCTGGAGCCTCTCGCTGGTCATCGGGGTCACCGGATGGACCAGCATCGCCAAGGTGGTACGCTCGGAGGTACTGCGGCTGCGGAACAGCGAGTATGTCATGGCCTCGCGGTGCATGGGCGGCGGGTTCTTCCATATCCTGCGGAGGCATCTCGCGCCGAACTTCTTTTCCTCCATTATGTTCATGGTGGTGATGAACGTGCGCGCGGCCATCGCGGCGGAGTCCACGCTGAGCTTTATGGGCATCGGCCTGCCGCTGGAGGTCATCAGCTGGGGCAGTATGCTCTCGCTGTCGGAGAAGGCGCTGCTCAGCGGCGCGTGGTGGATCATACTGATCCCCGGCGTGTTCCTGGTGGTGACGATGCTGTGCGTGACCAACATCGGCGGATGGCTTCGGGGCGAGGGGGAGCAGCGGGGGAATAATCTGTAAAGTCAAGACTACCAACAAAAGCTGGTGGTTTGAAGTGCTTATTACAGATAACACCCCTTTCTATCTCGTTGCCCACCCTTTTACAACCTTTCCAGATTTGGGATAGGTCGTTGATAGACAGGCAGCCGGTCCCCTTTTGTGGGGACCGGCTGTGGTCTTTTCTTAGTTTGTGATTGAACAAAACTTAACCTTTGTTCAATTCTATGGTGTAGCTTGAATCCTCTATCGCTTGCCGCAGGGAGCGCTCGGTATAGAAGGCTGAAAACGCACCGTCAGGCGTATCCAGAATCATCAATACCGACTCATTCTCCTCATCATAGGAAAACAGGTGCAGTGTGGAGCCATTTTTCAAAAGGACCGGTATTTTGAAATCGCACTCCTCCTCTACCCCGTGACCCTCACAGGCAGCGTCATAGCTGTCCCAACTATAAAAGCGGCTGCTCCGAACTGCCATCCGCAAAAGCTCCACGAACTGGCGATCCATGCCCATGACATCCTGTTTGGTCACGTCCAGCAGCAGGTCCGCCAGCGGAGACCAGGTATCGTCCGGGTGGTCCTGGGCGTAGGAGGCAAAGTCCGTCAGAGCGTCCCGCAGCTCCGCCTCCGCAGCGTACTCTGTGTTGGAGGCTCCCAGCGTGACCAGGATGTTGTCCCGCTGTAAGCGTTCCGTATACTCCTCCCTCTCCAGATTCAGCGAACCAAGATCGGTCCCTGCAAGCGTCTCTCCTGCCGCGATATAATTGTTGACCTCCCACATAAAGGCGGCGATCTCAGATGGGTCAAAGCGGTTGTCCGGACTATCGAAATGGATATCAAAAGTGATCTGATCGCTCCGGTCCGTGACCTCCTCCCCACCTTCCAGGTGGAAGAGCCGGTATGAATAGTCGCAGAAGCCGTCCTCGATTTTCGGGCTGTATTCCAGCAGATAGTCAAGTCCGTCTACCCGGCAGCGGAAATAGGCATCCCAACTTCCGGCAGATCTATCCAGAGTTTTAGACCATATCACCGTCCGGTCCTCTGTACTGCCCTGGGTGAGTTCCACCCGCTCGCTGTTGCCCTCATGGGATATCTTTACCCCCTCTAGTATGCCATCCCGGTTGACGTCATAGGGCCTGGTGTGCGTACTGACCGGCTTTATTTCATCCAGCGGGACGTTTTGCAGAAATTCCACCAGCTGTGTGGCATCAAAGGAGACTCGGTTGGCGGTGAGGGTGTCGGTAAGAAGCAGCCAGTCGTCTGTCCAGTGCAGTGCTGCCATCGACGCTTCTGCCAGATATTCCTCGATCTTCTCCGGGGCAGCGGACTTATATCTGACGTTCAGCAGCCAGTTCCGCACACGGTCCTCGTATCCCTCCGGCAGCGCCGTCCGGTCCGCCGTCCAGTACATGTGATGGTTCTCCTTGTCGGGCTGGGGGTCCGGCACATCCGGCAATAACGTGAGGTACGCATAATTTTGGTCCGTCTTCCCGGCCTCGCCCTCACCGTACCGCTCGATCAGCTCCGCTTTGACCGCCGCCATGTCCGCTTCTTCCGGAAAAGCTACGGTCACATTATTCAGACCATAGCCGTCAGCCGCACCCGCATAGTGGATAAAGTTGAAGCCGGCTGTAACATTGTGCCCAAGGAAGGACACGTCCTTGACGGTCAGGCCCCATTCCTCCGCGGTATTGGGGTCCGAGAACTCGTCTCGTTCGTTATGAAGTATCTGCTCCTCCGTGATGCCCAGCTTTTCGATCACGGTCTCCATGCTGTCGTTCCAGCAGAGGCCCGGAGGCTGTAACAGCGGGTCCGGCCCTTTTGCCTCCGCGCGTCCAAAGGCGCAGACCGCCGCCAGAGAGAGGATCGCCACCACGGCCACCATCGCACTGATCAGCCGCTTGGGCCGCTGGGCGATGCGCTGGACGCGCTCCTTCAGACTCCGCTTGCCGCCGGTCATGGTGGTGGCGAAGCTCAGGAGATCGGCGGGTTTCGGCTTTGCGGTGACCAGGGCCAGCAGGGTCTCGCCGTAGGCCGCGCGCTCCCCGTCGCCAAGGCGTTTCAGCGCGCCCTCGTCACAGGCCAGCTCGCCGTCCCGGCGGCTGCACCCCCCCCAGCCATACCAGCGGGTTCCACCAGTGGACCGCCAGCACCGCGCCCCGCAGGACGCTCCACAGGTGGTCCAAATGCCTGTAGTGGGTCAGCTCATGGGCCAGCACGTGGCGCAGTGCGGCGGGGTCCGCCGCCGCTTCCTCCGTCACATAGACGGCGGGGCGGAACAGGCCGGACAGGCAGGGAGACGGCAATGCCGGGGCTGCGTACACCGGCACCGGCGCGCCGGTATCTTTCAGAGGGCGGCGCACCCGGCGCAGGCGGAAGGCAAACCGTACATTCGCGGCAATCAGGATCGACGCTATGACCGCCGCACCGGCGGCCCAGATCCACCCTAGCAGCTCCAGAGGACTGATCTTCTCCGCATAGCGGGTAATGGTCCGGCCTTCGTCCTCCAGACGGGCATAGCCGAAGGCGTTGGGGTCTTCAATTCGTCCGTCCTCCTCAAACCGGACGGCGGACTCCTCTGCCGGTCTGGATTCCACCGGCAGGACGTAGATACTTTCCTGCCGCAGGGCCTCCGGCGGCTCTACAGCGGGCAGGGCCATAATTGCCAGACTGAACAGGGACACCGGCACCAGCAGCCGCGCCAGCACGACCGCCCATAAGCCATACCGCAGTCCCGCGCTGATCCGCTTCCCCAGAACGGCCCGGAGGAGCAGTACGACCAGGATCAAGAGACTGGAAGAAACGATCCATTCCATCATGACTTTATGCCTCCTTTGGTTTACTTTATTTTTTGATCAATCTTCCCAGAGTGCATCATTGCAATAGACCATGCGGTAAAGGGTCTCATCCTCCACGTAGGCGGTGATCGAATATGGCACGCTTCTCAAGTAGTGGCTGTCATTGTCGGGATTCTCAGAGTAGATCAAAACGGTCATTTCCCCCGCGCACGTGATACGGACAAGATTTTCCAATTCATCCGTTTCCGTGATCTCCAGAAGAATGGTGTGCTGGGTCTCGCTCCCATTGCGGACATAACCAATCGAAGCGCCTCCGCGGCTGAAATCTCCATCCACGCCGGTCAGATATTCTACCTTCCCTGCCAAGCCGTTGAGCGTATCCGCAACCAAAGACTTACTGCGTCTATAGCTCATGTTTGTACCGCCCCAGGACATCATGCGGATATCTTCCTTCCGCAGGCTGAACAGTACCTCCGAAACGTACGGGAACGCCGCGCTCTCCACCGCCTTGTTTCGATAGACCAGCAGATTTTCCAGCAGGGACCTGTTTTCATCCCTGGAAAAACCATACTCATTGCCATCCAGCCACCCCAGGCTGTCGTACAGACGTCCCTCCTTGTGGAAGGTCTCCTGGAGGTACTCGTCCGTATTCACCAGCTGTTCGCTGCTGGCCAGCAGCGCGTTGATCTCCTCCATAAAGGCACTGATGGCTCTGGGGTCGAATTGGTGGCGGTCCGCTTGATCGGACTCAAAATTGATATCAAATTCCAGGGAATTTTCCTGCACAACGACTTCCTCGCCATAGACCGTCAAATAGAACAGCTTGTAGCTGTATTCGGCGAGGCCGCAGCTCATGTAGGGCGTATACTGGAGCAGGTAGTCCTCCCCATCCATCCGGCACAGGAAGTAGGCGGTCCAGTCCGGGTGAACGGTCGCTGCCATACCTGTCCAGGAGTCCCGGTGGTAAGCTGCCGGCTTATCGGGCTTTTCGCGCTGCGACAGCCACAGAAGCGACCAGAAGTCATAGCCTGCATCCCTTCTAAAGCGGGAGATGCTCAGATCCTCCAGGATGCCGTCGTGGTCCAGGTCGGCCTGAATGGTCGTGGCCGGATAGGTGGGGTAGCTGAGATACCAGGTATCCCCCATGTCCGGGGAGCGCATGAAGCATGTTACCGGGCCTTCTTCATACCTTCCGACTTCCATGACGATGGTCTGCGTGTTCGGCCCGGCGGGTCCGATGGATAGTACCTGCACGTCCGGCAGATCGACCTTCTCCCAGGTCTCGCCACCGTCCTTGGTGATGAGGCAGGGCGCCTCGCCTTCATAGAGCTGCTGGGCCACGATTAGCCGGTCCGGGGTCAGGAAGCCTACGGCCGCGATGTGCCAGTTTGTCCCGGGCATAGAAACCTCGGTCCAGGTTATACCGCCGTCCGCCGTTTTGTAGACGTAGGTGTCCGCCGACTCCCCGCTGGCATAACAGGTAACCAGCCAGCCGTCCGTGGGTGAGACCAGTTCTGCCCAGATATGGGGAGAAAAGGACAGATATTGGGCCTGGTTTCGTTCTGCCTGATCAGCGTCCGCCCACTCACGGGGGGCGGGGATGGGGGCTTCGCTTAGGTCTTTCTTGCCGTCCTCGTATTGAATATAAGGAATCCCGTTTTCCTGCACGGTGATCACCGCGGTCTTCCAGGCATCGTCATGGGAGCTGGCGGCAGGCGCTTCCTTCGCCTGTCCAAAGGCCGCCAGGGTGGACAGGGTCAGCAGGGCAACGACCGTGACCATCGCGCCAGCCAGCCGCTTGGGCTGGGCGGCGATGCGCTGGATGCGCTCCCGAAGGTTGCGCTTCCCGCTGGTCATGGTGGTGGCGAAGCTCAGGAGGTCGGCGGGTTTCGACTTGGCGGTGACCAGAGTCAGCAGGGTCTCGCCGTAGGCCGCGCGCTCCCCTTCGCCAAGGCGTTTTAACGCGCCCTCGTCGCAGGCCAGCTCGCCGTCCCGGCGGCTGCACACTACCGCCAGCCATACCAGCGGGTTCCACCAGTGGACCGCCAGGGCCGCGCCCCGGAGGACGCTCCAGAGGTGGTCTCGGTGGTTATAGTGGGTCAGTTCATGGGCCAGCACGTGGCGCAGCATGGTGGGGTCCGCCGCCGCTTCCTCCGTTACATAGACGGCGGGACGGAACAGGCCGGACAGGCAGGGGGACGGCAATGCCGGGGCTGCGTACACCGGCACCGGCGCGCCGGTATCTTTCAGAAGACGGCGCACACGGCGCAGGCGGATGGCAAAGCGTACATTGGCGATGATGAGGAATATCGCCATGACCGCCGCACCGGCGGCCCAGATCCACCCCAGGAGCTCCAGGGGGCTGATCTTTTCCGCGTAGCGGGTGACGGTCCTGCCCTCGTCTTCCAGACGGGCGTAGCCGAAGGAAGCGGGGTCTTCGATCTGTCCGTCCTCCAAAAAGCGGACGGTGGACTCCTCTGCCGGTCTGGACTCCACCGGCAGGACGTAGATGCTCTCCTGCCGCAGAGCCTCCGGCGGCTCTACGGCGGGCAGGGCCATAATTGCCAGGCTGAACAGGGAAACCGGCACCAGCAGCCGTGCCAGCACCACCGACCACAGACCGTACCGCAATCCCGCGCTGATCCGCTTTCCCAGAACGGCTCGGAGGAGCAGTACGACTAAGATCAAAAGACTGGAGGAGACGATCCACTCCATCATGATCTCGTGCCTCCTTCCTCCGCTTTCCGGAGGATATCCCGCAGTTCAGCGATATCCTCCGGACTCAGCTCCTGACGCTGGGCCATGGCGCTCATCATCAGCCCCACGCTGCCCCGGTACACCCGATCCAGGAAGGAGCGCGTCTCCTGGATCTCCGCTTGCTCCTGTTCCACAGTGGGTGTATAGGATTTTCCCTTGCCAACGGTTTCGCAGTGGACAAGCCCCTTTTCCTCCATCCGGCGCAGGGTGGTGATGGTGGTGCTTTTGGCCCAGCCTACGGTCTTGCCTAGGTTTGACACCAGCTGCATCACCGTCTGGGGGTTCTCCTGCCACAGGCTGTCTAAGACGCTCCACTCGCTGGCAGTCAGTTTGATCGGTCCCATCAGTTCGCCTCCTTTGGTTTACTTTGTAGACCTATCATATCACAATTGGTCTACATTGTCAACCAGAGTTTTTGACGCAAAAAAAGCGCGGCGGTGTGCCGCGCTTTTGAGGGGGATCTATGCGGAGCAGGTCAACAGGACGTACCCGCCGTAGACCGCCAGCAGAGCGATGCCCTGCCACCGCCGGAACCGGGCGGTAACCATGGCGGGGATCACCGCGATGGCTCCCACCAGCAGGCAGGCGGGCAGGTCGATCCGGGCCGAGGCGGCGGATACCGGCAGGGTCTGGGCGGAGATCAGGGCGCTGAGGGGCAGGATCATGGTCAGGTCCAGGATGTTTGCCCCCAGGATGTTGCCCACGGACAGGGCGGACTGCTTCTTGACAATGGCAGTGACGGTGGTCACCAGTTCCGGCAGGGACGTGCCGATGGCTACGATAGTGACGCCGATGATCCGCTCGGAGACCCCGGCCAGACGCGCCAAGGCGCTGGCGCTGTCCACCAGCAGGTCCGCGCCCAGCACCACTGCCGCCGCCCCAAGGGAAAACTTGACGCACTGGAAGAACACCGCCCGCCTTCGCGGCCTCGTCCGCAGCGGGCCAAGGTCCCCGCCGCAGTGCATGGCGCGGTTCGCGCCCCGGATGTTCTCATATGTAAAGACGGCAAAGATCGCCAGCAGCGGCAGGGACAGGGACAACCCGACACCGCCCCGGCCGCAGCCCCATACCAGCACGCCGGCGGCGGCCAGCATCAGCACGGACTTGAGGAGATAGTCCCCCCGGTAGATCCTGACGGGCATACAGATGATAGACACCGCCATGATGAGCCCCAGATTGGCGGTCACGCTGCCCACCGCGTTGCCAACGGCCATGTCTACTTTCCCCTGGGTGGCCGCCATGACCGACACCAGCAGCTCCGGCAGCGTGGTGGCCAGGCTGACGATGGTGGCTCCCACGATCAGCTTCGGGATGCCGCTGACCTCCGCGATCCAGGAGGCCGCGTCTACGAACCAGTCCCCGCCCTTTACGATCAGGATGATCCCCGCCAGGAAGATCATCCCCAGCATTGCGTATTCCATGCACCTCTCCCCTTCTTGTTCACACACTGGTTCGTTTACCATACCATGTCCCGTGTGGCGGATCGGGGCGTTTTTTGGCGGGGAGATAAAATTTTCGCTGGGAAAGGCCAGCGCCTCTCCCAGCGAGATGTACTATTCTTCCGGTGCTTCGCCGCCCACGGATACGGGCAGGCCGTTGACCTCCACGGCGTTTCCGGAGGGAATGAGCAGGTACTTGACGCCGTCGATCACCCGGGTCTCCACCAGGTAGCTGCTGGCGGGGTCCACCGATACGGTGACCTCCCCGGCCTTTACCTGGAAGCGCTTGCTGTCGATCAGATTTTCCGGGTTCAGGACGGCGTTTTCGCCAAAGCGCTCCTGGCATTGGGCGCGGAACGCCGACGCCTCCTCCTCGCTTACGCCCTGCCGGAGGAGGATGTCCTCCACCTCCCCGGCGGTGACGGAGGGCGCGTCCGGGTCTTTGTTCTCCCGGTGGGCCTCGATCTTCTCACGGAGCTGTTCGTGGAGGGCTTGTACCACCTCCAGACGGCAGCTGTCCGCCAGGGCGGAGGTCAAGGCGGACTCAAACGCCTCCTTCTGCTCATCCGCGGACATGGGCGGCTCCGCGCGGAACACCCCGTCCAGGAAATCCTGGTGGACATCCCCGGCGGACTTGGTGTAGAACAGGACGTTATAAATATTGGCCGCGCGGTCGTCAAAGGCCGGGAACAGGAAGCCCAGTTCCGGCTGGGCCACGATCTGCCCGGGGACGCAGCTGTGGAACTCGTTCTCTCCGGGGAAGTAGCCCAGCTCCATCTTGCCGTCCTTCACGGGACAGACGCCGCAGAGGATGTACCGGTACACGGTGTCGGAATCTCCCGGCTCGTCGTTCCTGGTCCGAGTTGGTACGTCATAGGCGTCATAGGCCAGCAGGATCACATAGTTGGCGTCCCCCATATCCAGGGAGTCGATGACCTTCCGGTAGAACTCCTCCCGGATCTCTCCGCTCTTCAGCTCCGACTCCCGCAGGGCGGAGAG